>TARA_R100000935_G_scaffold13736_4_pt1 | contig 169185 bp, 128 predicted proteins | sample TARA_R100000935 | Tara Oceans TARA_R100000935 (sample SAMEA2621502) | marine metagenome | biome: marine biome (ENVO:00000447); feature: surface water layer (ENVO:00002042); material: "saline water (ENVO:00002010), including plankton (ENVO:xxxxxxxx)" | depth 5 m
TCTTAGTTAGTTATGCTTCATTTGTATTTCTCACCTTTGTCTGGTAGAACACGTTAGGCTTTGTCCCTACGGCTTCCAACAAGTGGTACATACGTTTATTCTCTTTTAATTCGTGAATCTCACTCTTTTCAGCATTAATGTCACCAAAAGCAATTGCTCCGGTTTCACAAGCTGCTGAACATGCTGTTTTAAATTCACCTTCTTTTACTTTTCTTCCGTCACGTTTGGCATCAAGAATGGTTTTCTGTGTCATTTGAATACACATAGAACACTTCTCCATTACACCTCGACTTCTTACTACTACATCCGGGTTTAAGACCATACGACCTAAATCGTTATTCATGTGGTAATCAAACTCATCGTTTTCAGCATATAAGAACCAGTTAAATCGACGTACTTTATAAGGACAGTTGTTTGCACAGTATCTAGTACCCACACAACGGTTGTACGCCATATGGTTTTGTCCCTGACGACCGTGACTTGTAGCAGCTACCGGACAAACCGTCTCACAAGGAGCGTGGTTACAGTGCTGGCACATTACCGGCTGGAAGGCTACCTGCGGATTTGCAGACGGGTCTTCCATTTTGCCATATTCTGAAAGGGAACTTCCCAGTCCTGAAATATTTTCTTTTTTCTCTAAATCGGCTTCAAAAGAACCTTCTGAAGAGTAATATCTGTCAATACGCAACCAGTGCATATCTCTACTCTTACGCATTTCAGCCTTTCCTACAACAGGAACATTGTTCTCTGCGTGACAAGCTACCACACACGCACCACAACCAGTACATGCATTTAAGTCTATAGATAAGTTGAAGTGATGCCCCACAGAACGATCAAAACTCGTCCAAAGATCGGCATCTGGCGATGTTACCGGAATTTCCTCGTGATCTTTTGAAACTTTTGGAATTGGGTTCCAGTCATACTCACCTTCGTGATTCCTCTTAGCTGTATTAAAGATTTCAAGGGTCGTTTCCTTAATAATATCACGCCCCATCATCGTGTTGTGCAACTGTACACAAGCAAACTCGTGAACTCCTGAAGATTTTTCAATAGACACCCCTATTTGTACAGACTTAAAATTGCTGTACAACTGGTAGGCGTTTACACCCGTTTGCATTTCTTCTTGCAAACCTTCTTTACGTCCATACCCAAGCGCAAGACCTACAGATCCTTTTGCCTGTCCTGGTTGGATTAACGCAGGAACGTTTTCGATCGTTACACCATTTACGGTAACATTTACATAGCTTCCGTTTAACCCGCCATCGGCAACGTTAAAGTTCTCTATGCCCATAGCTTCTGCATCGGCTTTAGAAACAGTTACGTAATTATCCCAGGTTGTTCTGGTAATAGGGTCTGGCAATTCTTGTAACCAAGGGTTATTAGCCTGACTCCCATTTCCTAAACCAGTCTTTGTATATAAAGTAAGCTCCATCCCTCCGCTTTGTGAAGCATTGGATAACGCTCCGTTTGAGGTGGATGATTCTAATTCTAAGCTATTGCTTTCTGTTGTATCTGCATCTGTATTTACATTGGCAGTACTTTCAAATACCCCATCGTGTACAGCTTGGTTCCAGGAACTCGTCCCTAAGACCGAACCTACCATAAACTCTTTAAGGTAGTCGTAATAAGTTACATCGCCTTGTCCTGTCCAGGCTAACAGACACTCCTGAAATTGTCTGGTGTTAAACAAAGGCTTGATAGTAGGCTGCATAATACTGAAGGTTCCTTTCTTCAATTGAAGATCACCCCAGGACTCTAAATAGTGAGGCGTTGCAGCAACCAATTTTGCAGCAGAGGCAGTAGCGTCTGGTTTCATTGAAAATGCCAACGACATTTCTAAGCTTTTATACGCTTCTGCAAATTTCTTGTTTGGGAAGGAATACACCGGGTCTACACCAACAGTTATTAATCCTTTTACAGTTCCTAAAACAACACCGTTCATCACCTTCATCACTTCCTGGGTGTTCCCCATAGCCGTCAGTTTAGGTTTTGTGCTGTCCATAACCACGCCATTGGCATTATAATCCAACACCATGGCCTGTGCTTGTACGTCTGGTAAATTAGTAATTACAACTCCTCTACTTCCTGCTTTTTGCAAATGCGCTTTTGCTTTTGCTACCGCTGCAGCTACGTTATCTGGTAACCCAGAAGCGCTACCACCGGTTAAAGCTTTTACAATGTGTAATTGTTGGGTTGGCGTTACAGGAACACGAACATCTGCATTGGCACCTGCTAAGCTCATATTGGCCTCAAACTGGTAGTGCTTGCTCATTTTTCCGTTCTTAGGGATACGCCCTTTCGCATACCCTGCTTCGTAACCCCCACCTTGCCAGTCACCAATAAAATCGGCACCTACTGAAACAATTACCTCCGCCTTACTGAAATCGTAATCTGCTAAAGCTCTTGTTCCATATTTATTCTGAAAAGCATCCAACGCTTCCGAAGAAGAAACCGCATCGTAAATTACGTGGCGTACGTTCGAATATTTTGCTGTAAATTCTTTGATCAATTTTGAAGTAGACGGACTCGCAAATGTTTGTGTTAACAACACAACCTCTTTGCCTTTCATCTCATTCATCTTTTGCGCTACTTTCGCATCAAAATCGCTCCAGGTAGCATCTTTCCCATCAATTAACGGGTTTTGGACACGGTTTTTGTCGTACATAGACAATACCGAAGCATGTACACGTGCATTAACACTTCCGCCATTCTTGGCAAGATCGTTTCGTTCTATCTTAATAGGACGACCTTCTCGTGTCTTTACCAGTACATTAGCAAAATCGAACCCATCTGCCATGGTTGTAGCGTAGTAGTTTGCAACTCCTGGAACAATCTCGTCCGGAGCAACTACGTAAGGGATCGATTTAATTACAGGACCCTCACAGGAAGCCAAAGAAGCGGCTGCTGTAGAGAATCCTACATATTTTAAGAAATCGCGACGTGTTGTTGATGAAGCTTCCAGCGTCTCCTTGTCTCCTAGAAAGTCGTCTGTAGGAATAGGCTCCACAAACTCGTTTTGCTTCAACGTTTCAACAATAGAGCTATTATCGTCTAGCTCTTCAACACTTTTCCAGTATTTCTTGTTTGATGCCATATTATTCATTTACGATTTTAGAGGTACGATTTTCGATTGCTTGATTTCCATTCGTAAATCGCACATCGTATATCTAAAATTTTTGCATTTACTATTTACTTCTATAATTTTTAACACCAACTAAAGTTTCAGTAAAACCCGTTGACATTAATAGTGGCACTTACCACATTCCAGTCCACCCATTTGTGCAGCTGTTAACTGATCTACACCATACTTTTTCGAAAGCTGTTCATGGATTTCTTTATAATATTCGTTGCCTGCAACATTTACATTGGTCTCTCGGTGACAATTAATACACCACCCCATAGTAAGTGGCGAATGTTGCTCCATGATCTCCATTTCCTCCACCGGACCGTGACAGGTCTGGCAATCTACACCAGCTACTGTTACGTGTTGCGAGTGATTGAAATATGCAAAATCCGGCAAGTTGTGGATACGCACCCATTTAACTGGTTCTGTTTCTCCGGTGTATGCCTGATTGGCTGCATCCCAACCTACTGCTTTGTATAATTTCTGAATTTCTTTATTGTAATCTACTCCGTATTCCTCTTGCCCCATTGCGTAGGTATCATCAGATACTTCAGAAATGTTTTTGTGGCAGTTCATACACACATTTAAAGAAGGAATTCCAGAATGCTTACTTTTTCTGGCCGAAGAGTGACAGTACTTACAATCTATCTGGTTGTCGCCCGCATGGATTCTGTGTGAATAATGAATAGGCTGCACCGGAGCATACCCCTGGTCTACCCCTACCTGCATAAAGTACCCGTACATAAAATAGGCAGCAGATAATAACAAGAAGATAGAAGTAACCATGACTAAAAACTGGTTTTCGGCAAACACTCTCCATAAGGGAGCACGCTTTTCTTTTTCTTCATACACCACCCCATTGGCTGCTGCAATTTTCTTTAAGGTCTTGTTTACCAATACCAGCATTACTACCAGCAATAAGAACACTAAAGCTAACGCTCCAAGGATGATGTTGTTTGAAACGCCACTGCCACTTTCTCCTGTATCAGCAGTTCCACCGCCAGTTGCAACTGTTGGCTCAGGCTTAGGAGTATCGGTATACGCTAAAATATTATCAATGTCCGTAGTGCTTAATCCAGGAAATGCCGTCATAGGCGATTTGTTGTACTCCTCGTAGATCTTTATTGCCTGTGCATCTCCAGAGGCAATTAAGGCTGCACTATTATTAATCCATTTATACAACCATTCACGGTCGTATTTTTTAGAAACCTCGAAAAGAGCAGGTCCAACTGCTTTCTTATACAACTTATGACAAGCCGCACAATTCGCCTTAAACAATGCTTCTCCAGCTTCTGCATCCCCCACACCTTCTGCTGCAGGAGTTGCTGCTTCAGCAACAGCAGTAGAATCTGCTTGCGCGGAAATATTGTTAGAAAACGTTAGCAGGACTGCCAACAGTAAGAGAGATACTATTGAGGGTATACTTGTAAACTTCACCTTTTGCATACTAATGGTTAATTATTGGCAATACTTTGGCACATAATTAGTTATTGCTATTCCTATAGTTAACGTGTCATTAAGTGCCTTAAATAACTGTGCAAAAGTACGTGTTTCTGTTTATTTTCTAAATCCAAATAAACTGTTAAGACGTAATTTATACTAATTCTAAATAATAAAATTGAAGGCAAAATGGTTATTAGGTTTTACCTTTGTATTCACAAAACAGCATTATGAAAAAATCATATCTATTCAAAATATTCATAGTCAGCATTTTAATCGCTATTTCTACTGAAATCTCATTCGCTCAACAAGCTACGGTAACCGTAAACCAGGATGACAAAATACCCGAACTGTTAACTTTAAAAAAAGAATTAGAGAAAGATAACAAGCTGGGCGATGGATTTACAATTCAATTATATTACGGGGAATTAAATCAAGCCAACGCCATATTAAACAAATACAAGGCAAACTATAGTGCCTGGCCCGCTTCTTTGGAATATGAAACCCCAAACTATAAAATCTGGGTGGGCGATTTTGAGTCACGTCTGGAAGCAGACAAAGCCTTATTGGAAATTAGAAAAAAATTTCCTGATGCTTTTCCCCTGAAACCCTCGAAATAAGTGGTGAGGGGTGCGGGTGCTTCGCTTTAAGGCATTAGGCATTAGGCATTAGGCATTAGGCATTAGGCATTAGGCAAAAATTAGAAATCCTTTTGGAACCAAAGTTTCAAAAGGATTTTTTACATTTCACTGTGTACTGAATCACTGATCCACTCAACTACGGTGCGGGGTTGGGAATTTGCTCGTGTACGCTTTGAATTTCTTTTAAGATTTCTTCAGAAAGTGTCACGTCTATACTTCCTATATTTTCTGAAAGTTGTTCTAAATTAGTAGCTCCAATAATATTTGAAGTCACAAACGATTGTTGATTCACAAATGCCAATGCCATTTGTGTAAGACTTAGCCCATGTTTCTGGGCAATTTCCAGATACGCTGCTGTAGCTTTCTGAGAACTTTCTGAACTATACCTTGAGTAGTTAGGATACAAGGTAACCCTAGCCTTCGCAGGTTTTTGTCCGTTTAAGTACTTACCCGTCAACACTCCGAAACCTAATGGCGAATATGGCAAATACCCTATGTTTTCAAGCTGTAGCACTTCAGTTAACCCTACTTCGTCTCTTCGTTGTAATAAATTGTATGCATTTTGTACTGAAACCATTTTCAGTTTTCCCTTCCGGTGTGCTTCCATATAACGCATCACGCCAAAAGGCGTTTCATTGCTCAATCCAATATGTCGGATTTTCCCTTCTTTTACAAAAGCCTCTAATCGCTCTAAAATTTCAGCAAGATTATCTTTCCAACGTTCGTTTTCAGCATACTTGTAATCCCTCACACCAAATATATTCACCGCACGTTCCGGCCAGTGTAATTGATACAAGTCCAGATAGTCGGTCTGCAGACGTTGTAAACTTTTATGTAACGCATCTTCAAGAGATTTTTTGCTGAAATCTAACGCCTCCCTAATATGCGTCATCCCACGGGAAGGCCCTGTTATTTTAGACGCCAGGACCACATCCTTCCGCTTTCCAGATCTTGACAACCAGGAACCAATATATTTTTCAGTAAGCCCTTGTGTGTTGGGATCTGCGGGTACGGCATACATCTCGGCAGTATCTATAAAATTGACGCCTTTTTCTATAGCAAAATCCAGTTGTTGGTGCGCTTCTTCTTCAGTATTCTGATTTCCAAAGGTCATCGTTCCCAGACAAATCTTGCTTACCTTCAGTTGGGTGTTGGGGAGGTTGGTGTATTTCATATTTTGGTTTAGTTCATCCTGAGCGTTGTCGAAGGGCTCAATACGCGGAAATATTTTTTTATTCTTTATTACGATCGCTTGCGCAATCTTTATTTTGATGCTCTATAGCAAAAAAGAAACCTGACAAGTCTGAGCTTACATTAAATATCATTCAGTAATTTATTGATTTCATCCAGTTTTGGAGTTAAGATCACTTCAATTCTTCTGTTTTTGGCTTTTCCTGCAGCTGTGGAATTAGGAGCCACGGGCGCATATTCCCCTCTTCCAGCTGCAGTTAGATTTTCTTTTGGGATGTTATTATTTTCAGTAAGGATGGTTACAATGGCTGTGGCACGTTTTGTGGAAAGATCCCAATTATCTTTCATAGTACCGTTACCGCCATACGGCACATTGTCTGTGTGGCCTTCAATAAGCACTGCTATTTCCGGGTTTTTCGCCAGTACCTGCCCCAGTTGTTCAACAGCTTGTCTTCCACGAGCGTTTACTGCCCAGCTTCCACTTTCAAACAATAATTTATTTTCCATAGAGACATATACTTTTCCATCACGTTGTTCTACGGTGAGACCATTACCTTCAAAATTTGTAAGCGCTGCAGATATTGCATCTTTCAACACACGCATTTTAGCATCTTTAGCAGCAATTATACCTTCCAGTTCTTCAACACGCTGGGATCTGTCTTTTAGTTTTTTCTCTAGCAGTTGTAGCCGTGCTTCTTCCTTGGCGAGGGCTTTTTCTTTGGCTTCGAGTTGTTGTAGTAGTTTTCTATTACGCGCCAGATTTTCGGTTAAAGCTTCAGAACTATTTGCTTCCAGGGCATCGTACGAAGCCTGCAAGGTTGCCATATTTACGTTTACAGCAGCAAGTTCCATAGCCAGGCGGGTTTTTTCAGCTGTAAGATCTGCCAGTTCTTTTTGAAGATTTGCTACCGTATACACATCGGTATTGGAGTTACCGGAGCCATCCAACCGAGCCATGAGCGCTTCGTTTTCGGTTCGCAGAGATTCGTTTTTGTCTTTTAGATCTTCGTAGACCTGGGAAGAGACGCAGGAGGCCATTAGGAAAACTGTTAGGATTATGCAGGCTAATTTTTTCATAGATGTAAGGTAAATTTATTTGGACCAGACACACCCCTACCCCTCTCTAGAGGGGAAGAAACACATCTGAACATTAGTTAAACGTTAGTTCCACCAACAGCGGACAATGATCGCTATGGTATGCATTAGGTAGTATAACGGCTCTACTTAAGTTTTCTTGTAAGGGTTGCGCCACCATATTATAATCTATACGCCAGCCTTTGTTGTTGGCCCGGGAATTGGCACGGTAACTCCACCAGGTGTAATGTTCTGGTTCTTTGTTGAAATGGCGAAAACTATCTATAAATCCGCTGTCAATAAAATTACCGATCCACTCACGTTCGACGGGTAAAAATCCTGAAACATTTTTATTCCGCACAGGGTCGTGAATGTCTATGGCCTTGTGACAAATATTATAATCGCCGCAAATAACCAAGTTGGGAACTTCCTTTTTTAAGTTGTTAATATAGTGTTGAAACAAATCCATAAACTCAAGCTTATGCTCTAAACGAGCAATATTGGTTCCGCTTGGCAAGTATAAGCTCATCACCGAAACATCGTCATAATCTACCCGTATGTTTCGGCCTTCAAAGTCCATGCTGGTTATACCTGTACCGTATTCCACGTGATTGGGTTCAGTTTTGCAGAAAATAGCTACACCACTATACCCTTTTTTTTGTGCGCTGAACCAATAATGAAACGGATAGCCTGCAGCTTCAATTTCGGCAACATCTACTTGGTCTTTGTTAGCTTTTGTTTCCTGTATGCAAATTACATCCGGGTTAGCGGTTTGTAGCCATGCTGTAAATCCTTTGCGCATTGCAGCACGGATTCCATTTACGTTGTAAGAGATTATTTTCATAAGATATATATTTCCTGAGAGACGCTTTGGTTCTCTATGAAACTCTGCTTAATAGCTCTTACACGGAGCTAAGCAAAGGATTAAGGCACGAAAATAAATAACATCGTATTTTTACCGCGCTACTTTGCTGAAAGGTTTTCAAAAAACAATCAACAAAATTAAAGTTTCAGCGTTACGTTTGTAGGCTTATGAAGTATTTGTTATTTATTCTGTGTTTGTGTACCGTTACCATTGGTGTGGCGCAGGAAACAACTACTACGTATCGAAGCAAGAAAATAGCAGTTCGGGACACCATTAAGGTAGATACTGTAAGTATTAACCCCAGTTTTTTTGAAGTTTTTGATGCATCAGGCAAAAAAATTGACAGTACTGCCTACTCCGTTGACTATAAAACAGGGACTTTATTCTTTGCTGAAAGAACCATCCCAACCGATTCTATCACCATTAATTATTTAAAATACCCTCAATTCCTCACACGCGATTATTACACCTTCGATCCCAAACTAATTATTGAAAATACGGGCGCTATTGACAGACTGTATTCGTTGGAGCAAGGTAATGATACCAGAACCTTTAAACCCTTTGATGGTCTGAACACTGTAGGAAGCATCTCTCGAGGTGTTACCGTTGGGAACAACCAGAATGCTGTAGTAAGCAGTGAACTGGATTTACAAATTACAGGAAAATTAAACGACAAGGTTTCCATTCGCGCTTCTATACAAGATGCAAACATTCCTACACAGCAAGGTGGCTATTCGCAAAGTCTGGACGAGTTTGACCAAATTTTTATAGAACTGTACAGCGACAACTGGAACATACGTGCTGGAGATGTAGATCTTGAAAATAATAACAGTTACTTTGGGCGGTTTATAAAAAAGGTGCAGGGTATATCTTTAGGCGGCAGATTACAGCATACAGAAGACTCCCAAACAACTGCTTTTGCTGCAGGTGCATTGGTGAGAGGTGTTTTTCAACGAAGTCAGTTTACGGGACAGGAAGGAAATCAAGGACCCTATAAACTGGTAGGGCCTAATGGCGAGTTATTTATTTTAATAGTCTCGGGAAGTGAACGGGTGTATGTAAACGGACTGCTGTTAGAACGTGGTGAAAATGCCGATTATGTAATTGATTATAATGCGGGAGAAATAAAATTTAATTCTACATACCCTATTACATCCAATATGCGAATTACGGTAGAGTATCAGTTCACCGACAGAAATTATACTCGTTTTATAGGGTACGGCGGAGGGAATTATACTAGTGAAAAGCTAGACCTGGGGGTGTATGTGTATTCTGAAAATGATGCTAAAAATCAGCCACTTCAGCAAAATTTATCTGAAGAACAAGTAGCCATCTTACAAGCTGCGGGTGATGATATGGATGCCATGGTAGCCCCATCTGCAGTAGAGGACACGTTTTCTGAGAATAAACTTTTATACAAAAAAGACATCGCAATAAACGGGGATGAAATTTTTGTGTTCTCCAACGATCCCGAAGACGAATTATTTAGCGTTCGGTTTTCGCTCGTAGGTGATAACTTGGGAAACTATATTATTAGCGACCAGGGTGCCATTAGCCGAATATTTGAATATACACCTCCTATAGGCGGTGTGCCTCAGGGTAATTACGAACCCATTATCCAACTGAATGCTCCAACTAAATTACAAGTAGGAGGCTTAAATGGAAGGTACCGTCCTACCGAAAAAACGACCCTAAATTTTGAAGTTGCCGGGAGCCAGAACGACCTTAACTTATTTTCAGATCTGGACGATGAGAATAATGATGGATTTGCGGGACGGCTGGATGCACGACAAAATTTATTCACAACTGCGGACACCTTAAAGGTTGATGCCATTGGCTCGTTGGATTATATAAACAAAGATTTCAGAACTATTGAGCGGTTGTATAACATTGAATTTAATCGTGACTGGAATTTAATAGATCCCGAAGGGGATCAACGTTTTGCCATTGGTGGCTTTGAATTGAATTCACCTAAACTGGGAAGTGCACAATATACATTTCAGAATTTAGACTTTTCTGAGAATTTTTCAGGGACGCGGCACGTACTGAATGGGAACTTACGTTTCGGGAAGTTAAGAACCCATACACATGGAAGTGTTTTAGATAGTGAGAGTGATAGCTTGCAGTCCAAGTTCTATCGCTTGCACCACACTTCAGTCTACGGATTTGAAAAGGCCTGGGTAGGCGGAAAGCTTAGCACCGAAGACAACCAGGTAACCGAAACCCGAAATGATAGCTTAAGCTTTGTGAGCCAGCGCTTTTCAGAATACGAAGCGTTTGTAGGAGTTGGAGATAGCACGAAAGTGTATGTTGAAGTTGGGTATAGAAACAGAGTGACAGATAGCGTTCAGTTTAATCAACTACTGAAAGTGAACACTGCAAACACCTATTTTTTAAAATCGAAATTACTGAATACGGCAAACACACAACTTTCGGTCTTTGCCAATTACCGGGAACTAAAGCCATTTAACAACCCAACTACTGAAGCCACCGAAAAATCCTTAAACTCCAGAATTCTTTACACTCAGAATATTTTAAAGAATGGGATACGCTTTAACACTGTTCTGGAAGCAAATAACGGGGTGCTCCCACAACAGGAATTTACTTATACCCAGGTAGATCCCGGACAGGGTATTTTTACCTGGATTGACTATAATAATAACGGTATACAGGAACTGGATGAGTTTGAGGTGGCACAGTTTCAGGACCAGGCAGATTATGTACGTATTCTATTGCCAAATCAGGTTTTTATTAAAATCAGAGAAAATAGGTTTAGCCAGATCATTACCCTGGACCCTCAGGCCTGGGCAAACAAAGAAGGCTTTTTAAAGGTGCTTTCCAAATTTTATAACCAAACCTCTTACGTATTAAACAGAAGAGTGAGAAGGAACAATGACGGATTTAACCTTAACCCGTTTCTGGATGGCAACGAAGACCAACTGGGCTTAAACCTTAACTTCAGGAACGCGCTTTTCTTTAATCGGGGAAAACAAAAGTATACCACCAGCTATACGTATGTTTCCACCCAGGCAGACAACTTACTTTCGGTTGGTTTGCAATCCAGCGATCTGGAAAGTCATCAGTTTAATTTCAACCATAAGTTCTGGGAATCCTGGCTGTTAACCATGCGCGGAGCGCTGGGCACCAATGAAAGTACTTCGGAGAGTTTCCCCGGGCGTAATTTTTTTCTAGACACCTATGAAGTAAATCCCAAGGTTTCCTATCTACTAAACCGCTCTACCAGATTTGATGTGTTCTATCAGTTTATGAATGAAGAAAATTCTCTGGGTGCTATGGAGCAACTGAATCAGCAAAAAATAGGGACTTCTTTTAGTTATACCAATGCTCAAAAAATTTCAGTAAATGGTGAGTTTACCTATATAGACAATGCTTTTACCGGAAGTGCGTTCTCACCTGTTGCATACCAGATGCTGGAAGGCTTACAACCTGGAACCAATTTTACATGGAGCCTGTTACTACAAAAGCGCATTACCAAATACCTGGACGCTAATCTTTCGTACTTTGGCAGAAAAAGTAAGGAGACAAAAACAGTACATACCGGCAGTGTACAATTGAGAGCTTATTTTTAATTCTTCGATACTATTTTACAAAAAAAAGGCCACCCAAACGGGCAGCCTTTTTATTTAATTTGAAAAAGTTACGCTTATTTCACAATAATACGCTGTACTTTATTCAATTTGTCATTTCCTAATTTTACAAAGTAAACACCAGAAGAAACATAAGACATGTCTAACGTCTTAGTGTATCCATTACCTGTATGCTCCAACGTGTAAAAAGCCAGATTCTGACCTAATGTGTTGTAGATATGCAGGGGTAAGTCCTTTGTATATTCAGTTGTGTTGAACGACAATTCAAACTGATTGTTTGGTTGCGTGGTAACAATAAACTCTGCATCTGCAAAAGATACATTGTCTATTCCTAATAGTTCACCGCTAATGTTAGCTGTATAGTCATTTGTTCGACCAAAAGCTAGATCATCACAAGGATCTAATACATCACCCGCTTGATCTTCGTCTTCACCTCTCAACCTCATAAGGTGCATTCCAGGGGTTACACCAGGAATATCACTAAAGTCAACTGTAAAAGTAAAGTCGGTATCTGCAGTTGCAACTTGTTCGCTAGAAATTAATTCTGAAGGCTCAAATGTAAAGTTATCATTAAAGTCTATCCATAATGCATAAATTGAATTTGCAAAGCCCATTTGAAGTGTTCCTTCAAAAGGATTGTCTTCAAGTACAAAATTAAAGACTATTGACGTATCATCACTATATCCAGTTGCAGTACAATTTGTTATAAGGTCCTGGTCTGCTAGAGCAAACTCAGTTACACCATCGTTAAATCCTTCACAATCAGATTCTGGCATACAGATAAAGTTCGAAACAGTTTCAGCGATATCATCATTTGAGGTATCTACATCGCCTGCTAATTCAGTACCTGCTACGAAATCGTAGTCTCCCAACGCAGATAAATCTGCTGTTACGGTAAAGGTATAAGTATCTGTCATTCCAGAAGGAATAGACCCTGTATAGGTTTCCTGTACCGGAGTTCCACCATCAATACTATAAAATACAGGGATGCTTGTTTGCTCCGCTGCACCAAAGTTCTCAATGGTAATGGTCACGTCTTCAGTAGCCGTTAAACCACTTCCTGAAGTTGGAGCATCTAAGGAGATAACCCCTGTATCTGCTGCTTCTAAGTGTGTTACATCTTTAGAGAAACAATCGTTTGAAGCAACTTCATCACCTGGTAAAGCCGTACACGACTGTATGGTGTAGGTTGTTCCAACCGTGCTTAAATCTGCTGTTGCAGTAAAAGTATAGTTCACATTAGATGCTGGAGGAATTGGCCCAACTACAACCTCGGTAATGGTAGCACCACCGTCTACAGTAAAGTTAACAGGCACGTTAGATTGTGGGTCACTACCAAAGTTACGTACAATCACTTCAATTGTTTCTGTAGCTGTTAGTTCACCGTCTACGGGTTGTATAATATCAATAACTCCTGTGTCGTCAACTGCATCTGGAGCAATTTTAAACACCCCTACTACGTTCGCACGTCTTACCGGAGGTCCAGGAGAAACATATTCATTGTCAAACCAGAATGTAGCATCGTCGTTAGGGTCAATGTCTATCTTACTATAATCCCCATATCTTCCGGCTCCACCAGGAATACTGGCAGCACCTTCAGCGATTAACATTTCAGTAACTGTCATAGTTCCCGATGGGTCTGTTGAAAATCTACCCGTATAGTAGGAGCTAGCATTGGTATCACCAGCGCCACTCGCATTACTCATACCGGTATATCCCATACCAATATTTCCTTGACCATCCATCATGATACTTGCATTCCAGGCGTGTTTATCTCCTGGTGCAACATACGTACCTTCCTGTTCCAATACCCATGGAGCTCCTGTGGTGGGTTGACGGAATTCATACCATCGTATACCTGCCAGTTTACCTCCACTCGGGTCTGTATCTACCACAAAGTTAAAAACGGCAGAGTTGTATCCAGGGAACTGTCTAAACTGTGCCTGGTTCATCACAATACCTTGTAAAGCGTCTAGTAAAGCTCCTCCATTGGGTTGTGGCAAATTGTTAAAACTAGCTCCATCAAAAATAGAGGTAAAGGCGGTTACTCCAATTTCCTGTGGAGGATCGATCACAGAGTTTGCTGGCGTGTCAAAATCTACGTTTGCATTCCAGAACTTAATGTGGTCGAAGCCTGCTGGAACACCACCGTACGCATCATCCTGGAACATCACGATAGGTGCATTTCCAGCAGCTGGCATGTTACCATCTGTAACGTTTAAGATCTGTGGACTCGCAAAGCCAAAGTTTGCAAAGTTAGGCAAAGAGAAACCCTGAATACTCGGGCTAGGATCTCCAGCCAACATCGCATCTCTTTCTAAAGCAAAAACACGGTTAGGTCCTGGTTGGTTAGACACATAGTATCCATCGCTCCATACAGAAAGCTTGTTGTAATCCTGTACACCTGGTACATTGTACGTAAACCATCCTGCAGTTGTAGGATCTGGTCCATCTGAAACAGCAATTTGTGCACCCCCTCCTAAGAAAGAAAGTACCCAACGGTCTGCATCGTTATCGTAGGAAACAGTAAGGTCACAACATCCACCACTTGGAAAAATAGATGGGTTTGGTGCGGCAGGACCTACCAATATATTTCCTGACTTATCATAAATAGCAAACCCTGTATTGAACACTACCATCACGTGATTAGGTCCTACTGCCAAAGCAGGATCTGTAGGTTGTGAGTTAGAAAAAGCAGCATCAAAAACTAAAGAAGGTGCTCTTCCAGGTATTTTGTTTCGTAATGGGTGCGGGTTTTCTGCAAGCTTGTCTCCCGTAGAACCTTTCCCAGGAATCACATTGTACTTTGCAGATCTACCATCCATCATTTGTTCATCCTTAACTTTTGCCGGTGGCAACTCGTTAATTCTGGACATTAGGGACGGCGTATGTCCTGTTAGGGTTAAGTTCCCAACAAAGCTGGGACCCTCTTGTTGCGCGAACCCAGTGAGGGTACAGGCAAAAAGTAGCAATAAAAGTGAAATTTTCAATTTCATAAATTAGATTTTAGTTAAACTTAAGTAAATATTTAGCCTATAAAGTTACCAACAAATCTTTAGATTTCCTTAACATTTTTGTTCTTTTTCAAGAAATTAATAGTTTGATTTTAAATGTTTTAAAAGATCATTCTCCTAGCAATTACATAGGCTTTAGCCCGTAAGAAAACTTCTTTTAAGAAGAAAACCAATCAACAAACGAGCAAACGGCACATATTTTGTATTTTAACCCACTAGAACTTAAAAAACAAACCAATGAAAATTTTAAAAACATCCTTTGTACTATGCATCCTGCTAGCAACATCTTGCTGTACTTCCAGTAAAACCTCTAAAAACGATATGAGCACCGAATCCAATGAAACGATGGCAAATTCCAAAAAAATGATGGCCGATGGCTTTACCATGGGAACTGTTGTAGCCTCTACTGCTGAAGGTGACTGTCCGTATGTAATTTCTTCTGAAATAGACGGGAACAAGGTACTTTACGACCCGATCAACCTTGACGACACCTATAAAAAAGAAGGCATGAAGGTTTGGTATAAATACAATGGCTTACGAATGATGAACCGATGCGAAAAAGCAAACCCGGTGAGTCTTTCCGAAATACAGGAGATGAAATAATACGTCTAAGGCTACAAAAAAAAGCGGCTGTCCAGATCTGGACAGCCGCTTTTTAATATCTGAGTTTTATTGCCTTAGTTAACAATAATCTTCTCACTTAATTTGGTCTTGGCATTTCCTATAGAAACAATATACACTCCAGAAGCTGCATCGGAAAGGTTGAGCGTTGCGCTATATTGGTTATGTCCTCCCTTTTCAACTTGCTCATAACGAATTCGCTTTCCTGTGACATCGTATACCGAAAGCCTTAAAATATCGCTTGTTGTTTCTGTAGTAAGTACTACATTAAAAATTTTCTGATCGGTTGAAGAAATGATTAAGTCTGAGGCAGTTGTATCTAGCTCGTCTACCGAAAGAATAATATCGTCTATTGTGAAGGATGCTATTCTATTTTTTCTTGGCTGCCCTGAATATTCAGCAGTATACCAAAACGTTAGATCGTCGCTAGGATCTCTTACCAGCTGGGCATAATCTCCATATCGTGAATTTGAATTAACCGAAGTTACCCCTTCCACAATAAGTCCTGGCCCCAAGGTCATAACTCCTAGATCGTCCCCATCTTTACGCCCCGTAAAATAAAGTGACGGATGGGTTGTAGCACCTGTTTTTATATATCCCATTGCAATATTACCTAATTGATCCATCGCAATACCGCCCATAAAAACACTTTCACCATCCTGTTGGTCCACAAAGGTTCCTTCCTGAAACAGGGTCCAGTCTCCCGCACCAACTTTTCTGAGCTCTCCCCAACGCAATCCCGAAATTTTAGAATTGTTAACAGGCTCTACTACAAAATTATATACTATAGATTGGTGTGTCCCAAAATCGTACCGATGTGTCTGGAAGTTTAGCACTTGTACCAACGCATCTATACGCTGGGTAGTTCCTGGTTGTTCCAGATTTGCAAAAGCATCACCACCGGTTCCGGCAATAAACGAGTCGAAAGCACCCAGACTTATTTCTAAGGGAGCCGAAACACTTGCGCCACCAGGATTAGACCAGTCTACTGTAAAGTCCCAGACTTTCATATGGTCGTTACTTACTCCTGACCATGCATTGTCCTGAAACCAAAGAATAGGCACGGGTCCCGATGCAATTCCTGCGCCTTCCGAATGTGCTGGTTGTGGTGCGTTAAAGATTGTTCCGCTGCTGTAGGAAGGCAACGAAAGACTTACCATTTCGGCACTAGCATCGCCTGTAATCATTTTTTCACGGTTCAGCGCATACATTCTTCCGGTAGGTGAAAAATTACCAGTGATTACATAACTATTTCCGTAAATACCGAAATGTGGATAATCTATACTACCGTTCGGGTTAAACGAAAACACATTGTAAGAACCCGTTGGATCGGGTGTGGTAGAAATAGCGACCAAAAATCTACTTCCTGAGGGACTAAAAGGATCTTTAAATTGACTGATCAAAAACCGGTCTGCTTCTCTATCGTATAGAACAATAGGGTCTCCATTTCCTGTACCCAATGGGTCGTTAATACTCTTTGGAAAACCTGAAGCTATGTTTCCGGATTTATCAAAAACGCCCCATACCGAATTTGTCATTTCAACAATATGGTTAGGCCCCACTGCTCCAGAGGGATCTGGTGGTGAAACATTGGAAACCACCCCGTCGAAACTTACCTGTGGCGGATTCGCATTTCTGGTAAATCCTGCTTCTTGAATTAAGGGGTCTACATTTGTAGGGCTCTCCCCAGCCTGGCTTAAATAATCGGCTTTCTTTTTTCGTTTTGTGCTTAACATTCCTCCACGCTGGAATTCCTTGTCTGGAATCGTAGACGGATCAATCTCGGGATAGTAAGACATCACCTCTGTTGTGTAAAAATCTACTGCTGTAGCTACCTGCACTTCTTGTTGTGCAAATACAGTAGTTCCAAGTGCAAAAAAAGAAGCAAAAAGGATGTATTTAGTTAGTTTCATAATGTATACATTTAATAGGTTAGCCCTTTTCAGGTTGCTAAAAATACTAAAATTGCTTCTCTTAATGATGATAGGGTTCAGTTTATAGCCAATTTTTATAAGAAATTGTATTCTGAAGTTTTGCTGGGATGTCAGTAATATGGATACGTTCCTGATCCATCGTATCCCTATCTCTAAGGGTTACTGTCTGGTCCTCTTTAGTCTGGTGGTCTACTGTGATACAAAAAGGTGTTCCAGCTGCATCCTGCCTTCTATAACGTCTTCCTACTGCATCCTTTTCATCGTACACTACATTATAATCCCATTTCAGATCATCAATTATTTCCTGAGCTATCTCCTGCAACCCATCTTTTTTCACCAAGGGCAATACAGCTGCTTTTACAGGTGCCAGTATGGAAGGTAATTTAAGTACTGTTCTTACGCTTCCATCTTCCAGTGTTTCGTCCTGCAAGGAATTACTTAATACAGCCAGGAACATTCTATCTAACCCAATAGAGGTTTCTACCACATACGGCGTATAATTCTTACCTAATTCCGGATCGAAAAACTGCAGTTTCTTTCCACTGTGCTCTTCATGGGCTTTTAAATCGAAATCTGTTCTGGAGTGAATTCCCTCCAGTTCTTTAAATCCGAAAGGGAAGTCAAATTCAATATCTGCCGCGGCATTGGCATAATGCGCTAGTTTTTCGTGATCGTGAAAACGGTAGTTCTCTTTCCCCATTCCTAAGGAAAGGTGCCAGTTAAGGCGGGTTTCTTTCCAGTACTCGTACCATTTCATCTCTTCGCCCGGACGTACAAAGAATTGCATTTCCATTTGTTCAAACTCACGCATTCTAAAAATAAACTGTCTTGCAACGATTTCGTTTCTAAATGCTTTCCCGGTTTGTGCAATACCAAATGGAATTTTCATCCTACCTGTTTTTTGCACATTTAAAAAGTTTACGAAGATACCTTGCGCTGTTTCCGGACGCAGGTATAAATCTGTAGCACTTTCGGCAGAGGCACCTAGTTTAGTCCCGAACATGAGGTTAAACTGCTTCACATCTGTCCAGTTTCTTGAACCCGTTTCAGGATCGGCAATTTCTAATTCTTCTATGAGTGCTTTTACATCGGCAAGGTCTTCAGCATCTAAAGAAGTTGCCATCCTACTTAGAATTTCCTTTTGTTGTTCGCGGTATCTAACCACTCTTGGATGGGTTGCAACAAATTGATCTTCGTCAAAAGCATCACCGAAACGCTTTTTAGCTTTCGTAATTTCCTTTTGTGCTTTTTGCTCTAGTTTTTCGCAGTAGTCTTCCAATAAAACATCTGCTCTATATCTTTTTTTGGAATCTTTATTATCTATAAGAGGGTCCGTAAACGCATCGACGTGACCCGAAGCTTTCCAGGTAGTTGGATGCATTAGTATTGAAGCATCTATTCCTACGATATTCTGGTGCATATACACCATACTTCGCCACCAGTATTCGCGAATATTATTTTTTAGCTCTACCCCATTCTGGGCGTAATCATACACAGCACTTAAACCGTCGTAAATTTCACTGGAACTAAATACGTAGCCGTACTCCTTTGCGTGCGACACTACTTTCTTAAATTGATCTTCGTTTGCCATGTCGCAAAAATAGGAAAAAGCCTTTTTACAATGTAATTCGGTGCTTACTTTTTGAAAATAAAAAAACCGCACATTGCTGTGCGGTTTTTTAAAACTGATTTCCTGTATTACCTGAGCTCCATAGTGGTTGTCGCTATTTGTCTACCTCCATCATATACATTTATAATATACCTTCCCTCAATTAAATCTTCTTCCCTGGCATCTACCATAGCGCAAACATCAAGTTCTTCGTTTTCATAAAATACATTTACTGAGGTACTGTAGTTAAGCACACCATTTTCGTAGTTGTGAATTCCTTTTTCTCCCAATACGTTGTTCTTTGGATTTATAACCTGTACAAAGAAGGTTCTATCACCCGCTTCTGCCACAGCGTTTGGCGCTAACTGAAAACACGCTCTTACCTTATCGGCACGACTACTGCGTCTTGTATCTACAACTTTTCCGCTGTTTCTAACAATTACCGCTTCCCCGCGTAAATCTGTTGCTTTTACAATGGCAGCTCTTTTTACTGTTTCTGAAAGGGCTTCGTTCTCCATGTTCACAGAATCCACCACCTTAATGGTTTCATTTAAAACAGAACTGGTACTATCTCTTTCTACAACCAATCTATTATTAGCTGCAATCAGGCTATCGGCTTTTCTGAACAATGCTTTCCGCTCGCTCTTCAACCTACCTACTTCAACCTTATAACGTTGAATCAGGGCTACATTGGCTTCAGAATCTTTTACGGAGTCTAATAAGATTTCTATACGCTCTCTCGCCGCCAGCAGGTCATTGTCTTTTAATTCATTATCTTCAATGACCTCATCGTAGTTTGCGATAAGTTCTTCCAATTCGGTTTCAATTTCAATTTTTTGTTGCTCTAGGTTTGATACCGTATCTTTACTATCGTTGTAGAGTATAACAGTATAAACGGCAAGTCCTATCAACAAAACGGACAGGACGCCTACCAAGACTTTAAATTTCGAACTATTCGTTTCTGTACTCATGGTATTTGGGTTTGTTTAATTGGCTAAAGTACAGAGGTAATTCCACACACATTGTTTACGAAATGGTAAAAATTCTTAAATTATGTTAAATGTACTATTCCCAAAAGTATGTGGAGGCTGTGCTAATAAGCTACTGAAAGGGGAAAACACCTTATGTGCATCTTGTATACACTCGCTACCAATTGTAGGCCACCATTTGACCAATAGCCCTGCTATGTCCGCCATTTTTTACGGAAGAGTCCCAATAGAACAAGCCACTGCTTTACTAAAGTTTAATAAAAAGGGAATTACTCAGGAACTATTGCACAACCTGAAATACAGAGGGCGAGAAAACATTAGTGTGTTCTTTGGGAAGTGGCTTGGAACTGAATTAGCAGAAATTGAAAGTTATACAGCTATAGATTGTGTGGTTCCTGTACCTATCCACAAACTGAAGAAAAGAAAACGAGGGTACAACCAGGTAACAGGTTTTGGGATGGAGATTGCTGCAGCCCTTCAAAAACCAATGGTAGAAGACGTACTGCTTAAAACCAATAAAACCAGATCCCAGGTCTTTAAGCAACGCTTTACACGTTTTGAAAACCCGGAAGTTTTTAGCATACACAATACAGAAAAAATTAAAGGGAAGCATGTTTTACTAGTGGACGACATTGTAACTACCGGGGCAACCCTGGAAAACTGTGCCAATCAATTATTAACGGGCGGTGCCTCCAAGATTAGCTTAGCAACCATTGCAATTGCATAGACAAACTTTTGTTAATCATAAAATACCCTGAAAAATCTTGCTATTTTTACCGTCTTGAAAAAGTTAATCGAAATACTACACCCTGTTAAACATAGACTGCTCTATATTCCTATTGGGGTCTTGTTTGCACTGTCTTTTGTAGATTGCGCTAAACGTGGAAGTCCTTCAGGAGGATCAAAAGATACCCTCGCCCCCGTTATTGTTAAAAGCACTCCGGAAAACTACTCCACTAACTTTGAAGGCAACGAAATACGTATCTATTTTGATGAATACATAAAACTGGTAGACGTTCAAAAAAATCTGATTGTTTCTCCTCCGTTGGAATACCAACCTGTAATTACGCCCTTAAACACCTCGAAACAACTTCGGATAAAAATTTTGGATACCTTACGGGAAAACACCACCTATTCCTTCAATTTTGGAACCAGCATTGTAGACAATAATGAAGGAATTGAGTTTCCTTACTTTAAATATGTGTTTTCTACGGGAAGTTATATAGATAGTCTTCAACTCAATGGAACTATTAAAGATGCGCTCCTTCCCAAAGTCGAAAGTCCCGCAAGTATTTTGCTGTATGAATTGAACGAGACATTTACAGACTCTGTTATTTTCAACAAAAAGCCTATGTACATTACTACAACCAGGGATAGTACAGGCAATTTCCAGCTTACCAATTTAAAAGCCGGCAAGTACATATTGGTTGGACTGAAAGAAACTAATAACGATTACATCTTTCAGCCAAAACTTGATAAAATCGCTTTTTCACAGGATACCATTACGCTTCCTACGGACAGTACATACACCCTCACACTGTTCAAGGAAACGTTAGACTACACTATGACCCGACCAGCCCACGTGAGTAAAAATGAAATTATTTTTGGCTATGAAGGCACGATAGATAGTTTAGTTTTAGAGACAATTTCAACAGTCCCTGAAGGTTTTGAGTCTGTTACCTATCATGATGCTGAGAAAGACACCTTACATTATTGGCACAAACCAGCTTTTGACAGTGAAGCAACAGACTCTTTGTTGTTTCTCGCAAAAAACAGAGAGGCTATAGACACGTTAAACGTACGGATAAAAAGCTTGTTTGCAGATTCGCTTAAAGTAAGCATTGTTAAAGGAGGAACACTCACGCCAAGAGACACCTTTCAGCTTCAGTTTAACACGCCTCTGATTGCTATAGATGAAACCCGTATCTCTGTTTTAAATAAAGACTCTCTAGCGGTTCCTGTAGCGGCTCAAAGAGAAACACTTTACAACAGAGCTCAGATCATGTTCGAAAAACAACCGGATCAGCGCTACAACATTACTGCGCTTCCCGGTGCATTTACCGATTTTTTTGAAGCAACCAACGATACTTTAAAGTACTCGATAAAAACAAAATCTGAAGACGATTATGGCGACATTACCCTGCCACTGGACAATGCAACCCCTTATCCCTTGCTGGTTGAGTTGGTAGATTCAAAATTTAAATTAGTACAATCGAAACTGTTGGTAGATAAAAAATCCGTTTCGTTTCAATATATAGAACCTGGCGTATATTCTATTCGAATAATCATAGACGAAAACAGAAATGGCGTATGGGACACAGGAAGTTTCTTATCAAAAAAGCAACCTGAACGGGTTATATATTACCCCCAGACTCTGGAGGTTAATGCCAACTGGAGTTTACAGCAAGGTCTTTTTAAAGTAGAGTAAACGTATCCCTGTCGTTTAAAAACTGAAGGTGTTTTCGGTTACTTTCTATGTGCTCTTTGGTAAGGGTGATGGTTTCCACAAATTCCGTTTCAAAATCCAGGGTTGAAATTTGCTTACCTAAGACATCGTAGGCGGCGCTATGACCACTATAGTTGTGCCCATTTCCATCCAGTCCTATACGATTTACACCCACGCAATAACTCATATTTTCAATGGCACGCGCTTTTAAAAGTGCATCCCAGGCCGAAACACGTTTTTCGGGCCAATTGGCTACATACAAAAGTAAATCGTAGTCTTCCGTATTCCGTGCCCAGACCGGGAAACGTAAATCGTAACAAATAAGCGGACAAATACGCCAGCCTTTGTAGGTAACTATTATTCTGTTCTGCCCGGCCTTATAGGTCTTGTGCTCGCCTGCCAGCGTGAAGGTGTGTTTTTTATTATACGTTTTAACAGTTCCATTGGCAGTTACAAAGTAGAGCCTGTTATAAAACAAGTCGTTATCCTTTACGATAATACTCCCTGTAAGGGCGCAGTTTTTTTCTTTTGCAAGTTGTTTTAGCCATACTAATGTAGTACCCTCTTTGCCTTCAGCATTGGATTCGGCATTCATAGTGAAGCCCGTAGTGAACATTTCGGGTAAGAGTATAAGGTCTGTTTGGTCTTTAATTGCCCTTATCTTTTCCTCAAACATTGCTCTATTTGCCTTGGGGTTTTCCCAATGTAAATGTGTTTGTAGTATCGTTATATTCAGGTTTTGTTTTTCCAAGTGAGTTGTTTTAATTCTTAAATATAGTTTTTAAAAACTAAACTCCAATACAACTATTCTTGTGTGAAAATAATTATTGAAATCAGGGTCCATAGACAGAAGACCATTGACAAAAAATTCATTGCTAATAATTCCAGCTGCAGCACGAGTATCCCAATATTTTTTAAGTAAAGAATCAGAATCTTTTACAGCAGAAAGCGCTTGCATATATTTTCCAGTACCGTTAACTTCTAGTCCTCTTCTTGAATCTTTAACATAAATCTCATTCCTCAAACCGCTTTGGTTGAACAGAGTATTGGTTGCTTCTTTTTGAAATTTAAATTTTTCCCAATCCGTTGTAGATTCAGAAATCATATCGATTAAATAGTTCCTGTATTGCTTTTCTATTGGCAATTCTGGATACATGTAGTTTAAATTAATTTCAAAATCTGAGACGAGTAAATTCAACGCTTGCGTTTCGTTTTCACCCAGTATAGTTTCGAATTTTGCTATTTCCTTATCGGCTTTACTTAAAGTACAACTAAATAGAAAAAAGAAAATTAGAATGTACTTCCACATAAAATTAATCTTTACAAAGTTTGCTTACTCGGGTGCGATTTCTCCTATCCTCTAAACGGCTGATCTTATCACCTCGACCAAAGGAGAGGTCACACATCGTGCTATGTAAAATGTGGTTATTAAATTCATTCATTTTGGACTCCTCCTCTTGCCTCGTTTGGAATGACTATTTTTCCAACAATTCAATCACCTCTGTAGCCCCTTGCATTTTTGCGTGGTCTAGCGCACTGTTCCCACGATCATCTTTAACAGTGGTGTCTGCACCGTGTTCTAACAGCATTTTTATAATAGCAACTTGTTTAAATGTTGAAGCAAAGATCAACGCGGTAGCACCATTAAAATTTGTAGTATTTACATCGGCTTTATGATTTAGGAGTAAGGCAGCAAGGCTGTCATATCCTTTAAAACAAACACCCATAAGTGCTGTATTTCCGCTGGCATCCTGCGCATTGATGTTTTGAGGATATTTAAGAATTTCCCTGGCTATTTCTTCGAAGCCATAATAGGTAGCTAATAGCAACGGGGTACTTCCACGGGCGTCTTTTTCGTTCACCCAGAACGGATTCTCTTTCAGCAAACGGCTTACTGTGCTTACTTCTTCGTTTCTTACAGCATTAAATAATTCTGAAATTTCCATACGTTTTTAGGTTGTCATAAATATAAAACAAAGCAACATGTAATATGTCGCTTTGTTATAATTTTCAATATAATTCTAGTTCAGCTGAAAGCTTACTTTAGATCAAAACGATCTAAATTCATTACTTTATGCCAGGCGGTGACAAAGTCCTTTACAAATTTGTCATTGGCGTCTTCACATCCGTACACCTCGGCTACGGCTCGTAATTCACTATTAGAACCAAAAATTAAATCGGCTCTTGTTCCAGTCCATGTTACGTCACCCGTTTTTCTATCACGACCAGCAAATACCTGATCATCATCTGACGTTGCCTTCCAGGTAATTCCTAGATCCAATAGATTCTTAAAGAAATCGTTGGTTAAAGCACCTTTATTTTTGGTGAAAACTCCATAAGAAGAACCATCATAATTTGCTCCCATTACACGCATTCCTCCTAATAGCACTGTCATTTCCGGCACTGTGAGCGTCATTAAGTTTGCTCTATCGACTAGCAATTCCTCTGCCGAAATTTCCTGATTATCCTTTAAGTAATTTCTAAAACCATCTGCAACAGGCTCTAAATGCTTAAAAGAATCTGTATCGGTTTGTTCTTGCGTAGCGTCTCCTCTTCCAGAATTAAAAGGTACGGTTAGGTTTTGACCCGCCTTTTTCGCAGCGTGCTCTACCCCAACATTACCAGCAAGCACGATAACATCTGCTAGTGATACTTTTGATTTGTTATTTTTGTTGAAATCCTGCTGTATTCTTTCCAAAACATCCAACGTATCTGAAAGTCCTGTATTTACACTCCAGCTTTTCATAGGTTCCAAACGAATACGTGCGCCGTTAGCTCCACCACGCATATCGCTGTTTCGGTACGTAGAAGCCGAAGCCCAGGCGGTAGTTACTAATTCTGAAACCGAAAGTCCGGCATCTGCAATACTTTTCTTCAGCGTAGCCACATCGCTTTCTCCTATTGTAGAAACACTGGTTTCTGTAATTGGATCTTGCCATAACAACTCCTCCTTTGGAATTTCAGGCCCGAGATATCTCGAGACGGGTCCCATATCACGATGTGTTAGTTTGTACCACGCACGTGCGAAAGCATCTTCAAAAGCGGCATGATCTTTATGGAATCGTTTTGAAATTTCTAAGTAGGCTGGATCTGTCTTTAGCGCTATATCTGCCGTAGACATCATTAAGTCTTGTGTTTTTGACGGATCGTGTGCCTTGGGTGCTTTTCTGGCATTAGAAGCATCGGTAGGTCTCCATTGGTGTGCTCCTGCTGGGCTCTTTGTCAACTCCCAATCGTAGTTTAAGAGCACGTCAAAATAATCGTGATCCCACTGTGTAGGATTAGGCGTCCAAGCCCCTTCCAGTCCACTTGTAATTGTATCGTCTCCGCGGCCTGTTCCCATAGTGTTTATCCACCCTTGACCTTGATGTTCAATTCCAGCACCTTCCGGCTCAACTCCTACGTATTTTTCAGCATCTCCGGCCCCGTGGGCTTTTCCAAAAGTGTGCCCCCCGGCAACCAATGCTACAGTTTCTTCATCATTCATAGCCATACGGCCAAAGGTTTCTCTAATATCATGTGCAGAACCCATTGGGTCTGGCTTACCATTGGGGCCTTCCGGATTCACGTAAATTAACCCCATGTGTGCAGCAGCTAAGGGTTTTTCAAGATCCCCTTCTTCGTAACGAGCCTCATTCCCCATCCATTCGGTTTCAGACCCCCAATAAATATCCTGCTCTGGTTCCCAGACATCTTCTCTACCTCCGGCAAAACCGAACGTTTTAAAGCCCATAGACTCTAATGCACAGTTTCCGGTTAAAATCATTAAGTCTGCCCAGGAAATTTTCTTCCCGTATTTTTGTTTGATAGGCCATAACAACAGGCGTGCTTTATCTAAATTTCCATTATCCGGCCAACTATTTAAAGGTGCAAAACGTTGGTTTCCGGTATTTCCACCACCACGACCATCGGTCACTCTGTATGTTCCCGCACTGTGCCAAGCCATTCTAATAAACAATCCGCCGTAGTGCCCGTAATCTGCAGGCCACCATTCCTGGGAATCAGTCATTAGGTTAATTAGATCTTGTTTTAACGCCGCAAAATCCAGACTTTCAAATTCTTTGGCATAGTCAAAATCAGTTCCCATAGGATCAGATTTTCTATCGTTTTGCCTTAGTATATTTAGCTTTAATTTATTGGGCCACCATTCTTGATTGGACGTCCCACTTCCTGCAGATTGTCCTTGAATGTTTCCAAAATAAGGACACTTACTTGCATCGCCGTCGTTTATTTCCCAAGCTTCACCTTTCGTATTCATATAACTTTGTTTTTAATGATTTTTAGATTGTACTGAACACTAAAAATACAAATTAAAAACAGCAATACATTTAATTGCCATCGGTAGTCTTCATTTTAGAATTGACAAAACTTATAGTACACCCACGGTAGAATAATAAATTTAGATTGAATTTAAAATAGCTGCAGCAGCCTTGAGCGTTTCTTCCTTTTTGGCGAAGCATACGCGTAATTGTTTAAAGTCTTGTTTTTCGGTATTAAAAACTGACGTGGGAATGGTTGCTATGCCGTAATTTTTGGTTAGCCTTTCAGCAAAGGCAACATCCTGCTCGTCGGTAACTTCAGAAAAATCCAACAACTGAAAATAGGTGCCTTTGGATGGAATAATTTTAAACCTTGAATTTTTCAGTAGCGTAGTAAAGTAATCTCTTTTTTGTTGGTAGAAACCGGATAATTCAAGATAATGTGCTGGTTTTTCCAAATAGGTTGCCAGCGCCTTTTGCATGGGGTGATTAACACAAAATACATTGTATTGGTGCACTTTTTTAAATTCGGTCATTAGTATTTCCGGAGCAACGCAATACCCTAACTTCCAACCGGTATTATGAAAGGTTTTTCCAAAAGATGCTGTAATAAACGTTCGTGCTGCCAGAGCATTAAATTTAGCAGCGCTTTGATGTACTTCCCCATCAAAGATAATATGTTCGTATACTTCGTCACTAAGCACCAGCAGGTTGTTTTCTTCGGCAATCGTTTGTAATTGAAGCATAGCATCTTCAGTAAATAGCATTCCGCTTGGATTGTGCGGACTGTTGATGAGAATCATTTTGGTCCTTTTCGAGATCTTAGATTGTACAACATCCCAATCCGGTTTGTAGAAAGGGGGCATTAATTGCACAGGAACAACTTTTCCACCAAACAATTCTACCGAAGGTTTGTAACAATCGTAAGCAGGTGTAAATAGCAGCACCTCATCACCCTGTTGGATGGTTGCAGCAATTGCCGTAAAGATAGCCTGGGTCGCTCCTGCTGTAATGGTTATTTCGGTATCTGGGTTATAGCGTTTGCCATGAAGGGTTTCTATTTTTTCAGAAATACGCTCACGCAACAACATATCTCCGGGCATTGGAGCATATTGATTGTAACCGTCTTTCATCGCCTTTGAAACCAATTCAATTATGTTGGGATCACTTTCAAAGTTTGGGAATCCCTGAGAAAGATTAATGGCGTTAAAATCGGCCGCCATCTTGCTCATTATACTAAAAATACTTGTGGAAGCGTTGGGTAATTTACTTGTTAGCATATACTTGAATGTTGTTAAAATTATTTATGTGTGCGGGAACTCTTACAGATATTATTCAAAATTAGTATCTTGCGACTCCCAAACCTACTTAAATTATTGATGGAGAAACAACTCTTTTTCTTCTTTGTACTATGGTGCCAGCTTTTTGCAGTCTCTTTAACTGCACAGGAAGACAGTATACAAAATTCTGAACAGCTTAAGCTACAACAATTAATAGATTCTTCTGAAACCTATTACCATTCCGGGAATTTTAAAAAGTCCATGGAGGTTAATGTAAAGATTTTAAATAAAGCTTTCGAACTAAATGACCCTACCTTAATACACAAAGGGTATCGTTTTTTAGGGTACGACTTTATGGCGCTGGAGGACCTTCAAATGGCAAAAGACAATTTTAAAAAATCCGAAAGTTACGCTATTGAGTCTAAAAACGATACTGCCATTGCAATTACGTATATGGATTTGGCTAACCTCTATTCTTATGAAGAAGCTGGTTTTGAGAAAGCAATGCGGTATCATAAAAAATCGATTAAAGGATTTAAAAAGATAAAGGATTCTGCCAGTCTGGCAAAAGCACATTACAACACTGTCATGACAGCTTTTGAAGCTGAAAAATACAAGCGGGGTCTGTATCATTTACTCAAAGCAGATGAATTAAAAGAAAAAGATGGTAGTGTTTCTTTTGAAGCAGGAATTGAAAACCTTTACGGAACATTTTATGCTCAAAAAGGCGCGTATGACAAAGCAGAAAAACGTTATCTAAAAGCGATTGAAATTGGCGAAGCTAATGAGTTGTTTACTGAACTGGAAGATTCGTATTACCAGTACAGTACTGTTCTATACAAAACAGATAGATTTAAGGAAGCGTATGAAATTCGAAAAAAATATGAAGAATACTTATTAAAAAACCGAGAAATTGCCACATCTGCTGTTTCCGGAACTGCCTCTTCAAAATTTAAAGTTGCCGAATATCAAAAGATGGCCGAAGATGCCCGGTTAAAGAATGAACTACAGGCAGAACTTATGCAAACCAAAAGCCAAACCAACAATATTCTATGGATTATTTCTGGAATTGGTCTTGTAGGAGTGCTTTATCTATGGTATGCCTATCGCCGAAGAAAACAGTTGGTAAGAAAGCTACAAATAAAGAACAGAGAGTACTTACTTGCTAAAGAAAAAAGTGACAAACTAACAAAGGCGAAGGCGAAGTTCTTTTCTACCGTAAGCCACGAGCTTCGAACTCCGCTGTATGGAGTTATTGGCCTAAGTACTATTCTCCTGGAGAATAAAGAATTAAAAAAGCATGAAAAGGACTTAAAATCGCTTAAGTTTTCCGCAGATTACCTGCTTGCCCTTATCAATGATGTGCTTCAAATGAACAAATTTGAAAGCGATACCTTTAATGATGATGCCACCGCATTTAATTTGCACGAACTCATAGGCACAATCGTTTCCTCTTTTGAGTATATGAGAGTGCAACACCACAACGAAATTGAGGTGCATATTGCAGATGATATTCCAGAGTTATTAAAAGGGAGCTCCGTTCGCCTTTCTCAAGTACTCATGAACCTTATTGGGAACGCCTGCAAGTTTACTGAAAATGGAACCATAGAAGTACTTGCAACCATTGCCAATGCCAGCGAAAAAACAGTCCTTATTACATTTACTGTTAAAGACACGGGAGCTGGTATTGCAAAGAGTCAATTAGACAGTATTTTTGACGAATTTTCACAAATAGAATCTGGGAACCGAGATTTTCAGGGAACAGGACTTGGTCTTCCTATTGTGAAAAAGCTTTTAGAGCAGTCCAATAGTGATATTCAGGTAGAAAGTGAATTAGGCAAGGGAACTACGTTCAATTTCAACTTATTATTTGATGTTCTCCAACAAGGTGCTACAGATGAGATTTCTCCCCTAGTAGACACTTCCAGATTATCTGAAAAATCAATTTTAATTGTTGAAGACAATCACATTAACCAGATGGTAACCAGGAAAATACTGGAAAAAGAAGGTGTCACATGTGAGATTGCTGAAAACGGTGAGGAAGCAGTTTCTATGGCTAAAACAAGTTCCTACGACCTCATTTTAATGGATATTAACATGCCTGTTAAGAATGGTATTGAAGCCACTCAGGAAATTAGAGATTTCAACACTACCATCCCCATTATAGCGCTTACTGCAGTTGAAGTAGACGAAATACGTTACCGTATTTTTGAATGTGGAATGAACGATATTATTGTAAAGCCCTACGACGTAGCTGTATTTAGACAGACCATTGCAAAAAACTTACTGACCGATACGTCTCAAAACAACGTAAAGCTAAAGGCAATATAAAAAGCAGGCTGTAACTAATAGTAGGGACTATTTCTGCTATCATACCTCAACATTTTCTAAAAATGCAAAATCCCGGGATTTAGTAAAAACCCGGGATTTAGTTTGTGGTATATAAAGTTGTTATCCTTTCAAGGAAGCTGAAAGGTATTCTCTGTTCATTCTGGCAATGTTCTCTAAAGATATACCTTTAGGACACTCTACTTCACAAGCACCTGTGTTGGTACAATTTCCGAAGCCTTCTTTATCCATTTGCTCTACCATATTCAACACACGGGTAGTAGCTTCTACCTGGCCCTGTGGCAGCAAAGCATATTGACTCACTTTTGCTGAGGTAAACAACATCGCACTTGCATTTTTACACGCAGCTACACACGCTCCACAACCAATACAGGTTGCTGCATAGAACGAATCGTCTGCGTTTTCTTTTTCAACAGGGATCGCATTGGCATCTATCGTATTTCCAGAGGTGTTTACTGAAATATACCCACCTGCCTGCTGAATCCTGTCAAAAGAACTACGGTCTACCATTAAATCTTTGATCACCGGAAATGCTTTGGCACGGAAGGGCTCAATGACAATCGTATCACCGTCGTTAAACATACGCATATGCAATTGGCAAGTAGTTACCAAGCGATCTGGCCCGTGGGGTTCGCCGTTAATTTGTAAAGAACAACTTCCGCAGATTCCTTCTCGGCAATCATGGTCAAAAACTACAGGGTCATCCCCTTTGTTAATGAGTTCTTCATTTAACACGTCCAGCATTTCCAAAAAAGACATATCTTCTTCTACCCCATCTATGGGGTAAGTTACCATGTGTCCTTTGGCCGTTGCGTTTTGCTGTCTCCAGATTTTTAGTGTTAACTTCATATTGTTATATGTTAACTGTTATAAGTTGATCGTTGTTTAGTCTGCGCTTTAAATAGTTGATATATCCATTTAAAATTGCTAAACAATTATTTACTTGTTTTTTATAATTTTCTAAAGCTTCTTCTGAAATATATTTTTCATCGAAAGCAGTAATTAATTGGTCTTTCAACTCGTGTAAGGAACCTCTTGAGATTCTACAATACTGCATGTTTTCTCTATGATGAAAGCGACCATAGCCTTCAGCAATATTATGAGTAACAGATCTTGAAGCTCTACGCATTTGAGAAATTAAATCATATTTCTCAAAATCTGGAAAGGCTTTAATTAAATCTTTAACATCGTTGCGAAGTATTCTTGCTTCTTGCCAACATTTAAGATCCTCAAAACTTTCAATTTTACTCATAATTTCAAATTGCATAAAAATCTACGTTTAACTTTTAACGTATTTCCTTACTTATAAGAACGTGTCTTCAATTCAATATTCTCAAATACCAGGTCTTCCTTATGCAACACTGCATCTTTCGGTTCTCCTTTATATTCCCATGCGGCTACGTATTTAAAATTTTCATCGTCTCTCAAAGCCTCTCCTTTTTGCTCTCCGCTGGTCTCTACACTTTCCTCACGGTAATGCCCTCCGGCAGATTCGTTACGGTGCAATGCATCTTTAGCAAACAATTCTCCTAATTCTAAGAAGTCTGCTACACGGCCTGCTTTTTCCAGTTCCGGATTCATTCCTTCTGCTGTTCCCGGAATTTTTACATTCGCCCAGAAATCTTTTCTTAGCTCGGCAATTTCGGTAATGGCTTCAGCTAGGTCTTTTGCGTTACGGGACATACCGCATTTGTTCCACATAATCTTCCCGAGCTTCTTGTGGTAGTAATCTACACTGTGCTGTCCAGAACCGCTCATTAATTTATGGATACTATCACGCACATCTTTTTCAACCGCATCAAATTCTGGGGTGTCGGTTGGAATGGCTCCAGTTCTAATGTCCTTACTAAGGTAGTCCCCTATGGTGTATGGCAACACAAAATAACCATCTGCCAGACCTTGCATTAAGGCGCTTGCTCCCAGTCTGTTTGCTCCGTGGTCGCTAAAATTAGCTTCTCCCGTCGCATACAATCCTTCTACGGTAGTCATTAAGTTATAATCTACCCAAATTCCTCCCATGGTGTAATGTACCGCAGGATAAATCATCATTGGGGTTTTGTATGGGTTCTGATCTACTATCTTTTCATACATCTGAAACAGGTTTCCGTATTTATTTTCTACAACGGCTGCTCCAAGTTTATATATTTCTTCTTCAGAAGGATTCTTTATCCCCTGTGTCAAAGCCTCTTCTTTTCCATAGCGCTCAAAGGCACTGGCAAAATCCAAATATACAGCTTCGCCTGTTTTATTAACTCCAAAACCAGCATCACAACGTTCTTTGGCCGCTCTGGATGCTACATCACGTGGTACCAGGTTACCAAAGGCAGGGTAGCGACGCTCCAGGTAGTAATCCCGCTCTTCTTCTTTAAGATCGGTTGGTTTCTTTTTTCCAGCTCTAATGGCTTCGGCATCTTCTTTTTTCTTCGGTACCCAGATGCGTCCGTCGTTACGTAAACTTTCGGACATCAACGTCAATTTAGACTGGTGATCTCCCGAAACCGGAATGCAGGTTGGGTGAATTTGTGTGTAACAAGGGTTTGCAAAAAAAGCACCTCTTCTGTGTGCTTTCCAGGCTGCCGTCACGTTACTTCCCATTGCATTGGTAGACAAAAAGAATACATTTCCGTAGCCACCACTAGCCAATACAACGGCATGGGCGCTATGTCTTTCAATTGCTCCTGTTACTAGGTTTCTGGCAATAATACCACGGGCTTTTCCGTCTACCTTGACAATGTCCAACATTTCGTGACGATTGTAAGGCTTAATTTTCCCACGGTTAATCTGGCGGTTCATGGCGCTGTAGGCACCTAATAACAACTGCTGTCCCGTTTGTCCTTTTGCATAAAATGTTCTTGAAACTAACACCCCACCAAAAGATCGGTTGTCCAGCAAGCCACCATATTCACGTGCAAAAGGAACTCCTTGTGCTACGCACTGGTCAATAATATTTGCTGAAACTTCAGCCAGACGGTATACGTTGGATTCTCGAGAGCGGTAATCGCCTCCTTTTACTGTATCGTAGAATAAGCGGTAGTTACTATCGCCATCTCCTTGATAATTTTTTGCTGCATTAATCCCCCCTTGTGCTGCAATAGAGTGCGCACGACGCGGAGAATCCTGATAGCAGAATGTTTTTACGTTGTACCCTAATTCAGCAAGTGTTGCTGCGGCACTACCTCCTGCCAGTCCTGTACCAATTACAATCACGTCTATATTACGCTTGTTGGCCGGATTTACAAGATTAATGTTGTTTTTATGATTGGTCCACTTTTCGGCTAAGGGTCCTTCAGGTATTTTAGCATCTAATATTGACATAGCGGAATTTTTTAATGTGGAAGTTGATTTAAATGAAGGTACAATGCAATAAAAATGAAACCAACTGGAATCACAATTGCATATACCTTAGCAAACTTGGTCAGTGCTTTTGAGTATTTATTGTTAAACCCAACACTCTGGAAAGACGAAGCAAAGCCGTGCCATAGGTGAACTGCAAGCAAAACAAATGCTAAACAGTAAATCCCTACTCGAATAGGACTTTCAAATTTATGAACCAATTCTTCATAGTACCTAAAGCCTGAATTCACGTTGTCCGGATCTAAGAGGCCACTCATATCTCCTTTAAAATATTTGATATTCATTTCCGGCGCCCAGAAATCGTAAAAATGCAGCCCTAAGAATGCTAAAATTACAAGTCCTGAAATGATCATATTTCTGGAAGCCCAGGTTGAATTAGTATTTCCTTTATACGATTGATACTTAATGGCTCTGGCATTCCGGTTTCTAATTTCTAAAATGAAACCCATTATAAAGTGGAAAATAACCCCAAATATCAGGATAGGCTGCAATACAGCCTGCACCAATATATTGGTGCCCATAAAGTGGGACCACTCATTAAATGTGTCCGGATCAATGACCGAAGTTAAATTGATAGTAAAATGCTGTCCTAAAAAGAAAACTAAGAACAAGCCTGAAAGTGCCATGGCAACTTTTCGGGCGATGGAAGAGGATATTATTCCCATTATGGTTGTGTTTTCAAAATTTTGAGTTACAAAAATACGGCTCAGGATGGATTCTTACAAACATTGTGAGCCGTAATATGATAATTTAGAACCAATATGAACTTAAATTTTGTTTAAAGTTAAGTTATTTTAGTTAAACAAACAGATTCAAAAAACATTTTTTATTTTAGCTCAAACGGTTGTTGGGTCTCTTTGCCATTCATCATCACTTTTATTTCATACATTCCTTTCGGAAGATAAGAAACCCCATTAGCCGCTTCATTAACTTTTACATCGTTCTTTTCAAGTGCCTTTTTTCCTTTTGCTGAAAGACTTACGTCGTATTCAATCGTATTTACTCCTTTTTCAACATCGGTTTTCCAGGAATTCACAACGGTTCCGTCTTCAGTTAAAACGGAAATTTCAGCAGTACCGTTTGAAGGTGAATAAACCTGAAGCGATACAGAAGGCTCGTTCATAAAATCCCCAAAGGCATTAAAACCAGAAGTTCCCCAGCGTCTCGAAGCTCTCATTGACGGCACTTCAGCAAACACCAGCTCGTTCATAGTACCGGAAGACAATTGCTGTAGCAACGAAATATCTGCCACATAAATAGACCGCCCATGCGTACCTACCACCAGATCTTTTTCTCGTTTTTGAATAGCAAGGTCATGAACAGCAACGCTTGGTAACCCTTCCGCAAAAGGCTCCCAGGAAGCTCCCTGATTAAAGGAAACATACGCTCCGTTATCGGTTCCTACATAAAGTACCTCCTCGTTTTCAGGATCTTCGCGAATTACATTTACGGGTGACGTAGGAAGGTTGTTGGATATGTTTTTCCACGTAGCCCCGTAATTTTCACTCATATATACGTACGGTTTAAAATCGTCCCAGCGATACCCATTTAAAGTTACGTACACTCTGCTCTGGCTGTGCTCTGAAGCAACAAGACGGCTCACCCATAAGTCTTTCGGAAAGCTATCTGAAACAAGTTGCCATGAAGCTCCAGCATCTTTGGAGATATGCACCAATCCGTCGTCGCTTCCCGCGTACAATAACCCAAACAGGTATGGAGATTCTGAAATTGTGGTTAGAGTCCCGTACGCTACATTTCCTTTTTTACCTCCTGTGGTTAGGTCCGGCGAAATAGCCTGCCAATCGGTTCCTTGATTCATGGAACGCATTAATTTGTTTCCACCTAGGTACAAAATATCCTGATTGTGCGAGCTTAATAAAATAGGGGTCTGCCAGTTAAAACGATACGGATTTTCACCGAGTTCATGTTTCGGCTGGATGTATGTGTTTTCATTAGTTTTTCGGTTTAACCTGAAATAGTTCCCAAACTGAAATCCTGTATATACAATGTCACTATTGCGATTGTCGATCTGGATTTGCATTCCGTCACCTCCCATTATAAACTCATACGGATATTTTCCATCCTGCATCCAACCAGGGTTTTCTTCAACAGTATGAGGACCAACCCAGACCCCATTATCCTGCAGCCCTCCGTAGACATTATACGGCTCTTCATTGTCTACATTAATTGCGTAAAACTGCCCAACAGCTGGCTGATTGTTTTTTATCCAGTTTTCACCATCGTCATAACTAATATTTACACCGCCGTCATTACCATTAATAAGGTGGCCAGGCATTTTGGGATTTATCCACAAGGCGTGGTGGTCTGCATGCACATTGGGGGCCGAAATTGATGTAAATGTCTTCCCGCCATCTTTCGATTTTAAGATAGGAACTCCGTAGATATAAATTCCATCTTTGTTAGAAGGGTCTACGTGTATCTTCCCGAAGTAATAGCCGTAACTGTAATACAACCCGTCCAAATAGTCATCGTGAGTTTTTTTCCAGGACATACCTCCGTCTGTGCTTTTGTATACCTCAGCACCAATAACTGGTGTGTCAAACAACATACTGTTAGCATCCTCCAGGTATTTTGCTAAATCTGCAGGCTTTACAGTACCGCCGCGCACCATGTTTTTTACATTATCGGCTCTGTATTTTTCCTGGAAACCGTTGTTTCGCAAATAAGCGTTTAGTTTTTTATCGTCCAGCGCAAGGAACTGTGAAGACGTCATCGTTTTAAACTGCTCTTTAGAAAGGTCGTCGCTGTCTTTTTCTTCAGACACTTCTTTTCTTCTTGCCTGATTATCGTGAATAGCATACACCGTATTGGCATCGTATACTGCCAGACCAATTCTACCTACACCGTCCCCTGTTGGGAATCCACTGTTTGGTGTAGAAACTTTTGTCCACGAGCTGCCTCCATCTGTACTTTTGTAAATACCGCTTCCTGTTCCACTTCCCCTGAAATCCCAAGCTTTACGGTCTTTATCCCATGATGAAGCATACATTAAATTGAAGTTGTTAGGGTCTGCGTCCATTTCGATAATACCGCTTTGGTCATTTACAAACAGGGTTTGTTTCCATGTACTACCTCCATCGGTTGTTTTATAAACACCTCGCTCGGTATTGGTAGAATATAAATGCCCCACTGCCGAGACGACTACTTCGTTTGGGTTGTTTGGATTAATTATAATTTTTGAAATATGGTGGCTATCCTGCAGCCCAACGGTTGACCAGGACTCACCATTGTTGGCAGATTTTAGCAACCCAATCCCGGCATAGCTTGAGCGGGATGCGTTTACCTCACCAGTTCCTACCCAGATCATATTGTTTTCCCAATCTACCGCTAAGCTACCTACGTTCTGTGTATGACTTGTATCGAGAATTGGAGTGAATGTGGTTCCATTATTTTTGGTGTACCACACCCCACCACTTGCATACCCCACGTAAAATTCGGTTGGATTGTCTGGGTTTACCGCCAGATCTACCACACGCCCACTCATAATGGTTGGACCAATATTTTTAAACGGTACGTTTTTAACTAAGGAATTTTTATGAAGTTGTGATTTTTGTTGTAAGCCTTGTTCTACATCATTTGCCGAAGTTGCAGGCTGTTGCGCAAAAGTTAAGGCACTAAAAAGTACTACAAATAGAAAGAGGAGTTTGTGTTTCATGGTTGAGTTTTTAAGAAGGTACAAAATAGTGAAATTATAAAGTTTCAGCAATAAAGAAAACAGGATACCTCTTAAAACGTTGCCATCCAATTTATTTTTCAGCCTGTAGCGCTTTAATCGTACTAACAAGATGGTCTACAAAATTAGTTTCTGCTGTATTGAAACCAATATGTACCATTCTAATGTACCCTTTCTTATCTACTATAACAAGACATGGAAGTCCGGTACTCCCTAGTTGCAGTGATTTCAGAAATTGAGTAGTATCATCGTATGCATACTTAAAATTATACGATGTTTTTGCTATAAAATTTTCAAATTTTTCGGGGGTGTCTCCACCCAGATCTGCATTCACAACATAAAAGACTACATCAGGTTCATTTTTAAAAACATGCTGGACTTTATCCAATTCTTTTAATTCTTGTTTACATGGCTTACACCAAGTTCCAAAAAAGTCAAAAACGACAACATTCCCTTCAATGGAATTTTCAGAAACATGCCCTCCATTCATATCCTTAATAACAAAAGACGGAAGGGGCTTATTAATTTGTTGTGTTAAACTACTGGTTAAATCGGCAGGAATCACTTTCCAGTTTAAAGCAGCAACCACCATAATTAAAGCTATACTTCCTATCAAGCTCATCTTTCTGTTCTTTTTAAAATACAACCCCAGAAGGCAGGCTATGATAAAAATTAAGGTGATATAATAAAGTTTGGGAATTTCTGAAAGTACCAGCACGGTAAATAAAACTGTAAAGCTCCAGGTAATCCCCAGCAGCAAAAACAACAGCTTATTTTTGTTTTCAGCATGGGCTCGCCCCCCAATATAAAACAAGCAGGCACCTACCCAAAGTACATATTGAAAGTTCATAGTTAGAAACAGCATGAACAAAGTAAGTACTACTGTTATTCCAATTCCAGTTGCAAGAGGCTTCCATATATTTTTCATAATTCTTCTCATAAGGTAAGAACTACAAATATGGAATACTCATTTGTTTGAAAAGTGAAAGTACCTGTACCCATACCTAGTTTTTGTGTTCTTTTCTAAATTGTGAAGGTGTACAGCCTGTATTTTTTTTGAAAAAAGTATTGAATGTAGCCTTGTTTGAAAAACCACTATCGAACATGATTTCCTTTATCTGTTTATCGGTTTTTAAAAGTTGTTGTTTTGAAACCTCTAACCGGTACCCATTTACAAACTCATAAAAATTAACACTGTACTCTTTGTTTATTATGTATGAAAGATTTCTTGTAGAAATTTCCAAATGCCTTGAGAAGTCTGAGAGTGAGATGTCGAAGTCCAGGTAAGGCTTTTCGGCTGCAACATATTGTTTCAGCTTTATAAGATATTGCTCATATGTTTGAGCTTCCAGGCTATATTCACCAGCAGGCTTACTGGGTAGATCTTCATCTTTAAACCCTTTAAATAGTTCAACATGCTTTATCCCTAAATAGTAAAAACAATGCAATAGGATTAAAACCAATATATACACTGCAATAACAAGTATGTGAGATTGAACAGCAGATCTAATAAACCCTTCTGCCAAAGCAATAACAATGGCTGCTCCTTGAATATAAATAATAACTTCAAGCCATTGGAGGTTAATTTCTTGGTATGTAGATTGTGTTTTTTTAAGCTTTTTTCTGTACCGAAACAACACCACTAAAACAGTTCCTAGGTAAGCAACAAAATGTCCTGTAACCCCTACAGAGAAAAAATCTATATACAAAAGCAAATTCTCCGTGTAAAATATAAGTACTAAAAGCATACAAAGAGCAGGAATGTAATGCAGCAAAGCTTTGGGTTTGGAAATTTTCTTTAACATTAAACTTTTAGAAAAGTGTAAGTACAAAGGGCCGTAAAGAAGTCCGAAAAAAGGACCAAAAAATGTAGCACTCCCAAAGATACTCTCTCGCCATACCATAAAGCTAAAATGAGTAGCTATTACAGTGCAGATAAGCGCCAGCATTTTTATAAAAAAAGGCTTTGATTTCTGATTGAAGAGTAAGAAAACAACAAAGAGAAGACATTGGTAGACAATTAAAAAACCGATCACTTGTGTTGTATCAAAACTCATTACAGAATATTTTAAACGCAAGGTACATATTAATAGAAAGGGTAGGTTTCTCTACGCGTATATATACTATTTAGTAATGTACATTCAGGAAATTGCATACGCTTCTGTTAAAAATTTGTCTAAATTTCTTTTACTTTTGAATTTCAAAGAAATTCAATAAAATAATGACCCGCCCCAGCGGAAGAAATAAACACTATGAAATATCACCCAATCTCTTCAGACCTCTACATTAAAAACCGTAAAAACTTCATGGCAAAAATGAAGCCGTCCAGCCTTGCCGTTTTTAACAGTAACGATATTTATCCTATTAGTGCAGACAGCACCATGCCATTTCAGCAGGCAAGGGATATATTGTACTTAAGCGGTGTAGACCAAGAAGAGAGTATTCTGGTGTTGTTTCCAGATGCACCAGATCCAAAGCACAGAGAGATTTTATTTCTAAAAGAAACTAATGAGCATATTGCCGTTTGGGAAGGCGAAAAGCTTACCAAAGAAAAAGCATTAGAGACCAGCGGAATTGAAACCGTGTATTGGTTAAAAGAATTTGATAAGGTGTTCTTTGAAATAATGACCCAATGTGACATCATATATTTTAATACCAATGAACATTACCGCGCTAATGTAGAAACTGAAACCCGTGAGGCACGTTTTATTAAAACCGTAAAGAATAAATTCCCTGCCCACAGTTGGGCAAAGAGCAACCCTATACTGCAACGGTTACGCTCTGTAAAAGATCAGATTGAGCTCGATATCATGCAACACGCTTGTAATATTACTGAAAAAGGTTTCCGTCGTGTGCTGGATTTTGTAAAGCCCGGGGTTATGGAATATGAGATTGAAGCAGAATTTATGCACGAGTTTTTACGCAATCGTTCTAAAGGATTCTCCTATACACCTATCATTGCCAGCGGAAACAATGCCAATGTATTGCATTATATTGAAAACAACCAGGAATGTAAAGATGGTGACCTTATTTTAATAGATGCTGGTGCAGAATACGCTAACTATAGTAGCGATTTAAGCCGCACCATTCCTGTAAACGGAAAATTTACGAAGCGCCAGCGCGAAGTGTATGATGCTGTAAACCGCGTGAAAAATGAAGCTACAAATATGTTGGTTCCAGGAGCACTCTGGAAAGAGTACCACGTTGAAGTTGGTAATTTAATGACCAGCGAATTGCTAGGTTTAGGTTTACTAGACAAAGCCGATGTGCAAAACGAAAACCCGGACTGGCCTGCCTATAAAAAATACTTTATGCATGGCACTTCACACCATATAGGCTTAGACACCCACGACTACGGAATTTTATGGGAGCCTATGACCGCAGATATGGTCTTTACTGTAGAGCCGGGAATTTACATCCCGGAAGAAGGGTTTGGAATTCGATTAGAAGATGATGTCGTAATTCAGGAAAGTGGCTCGCCATTTAATTTAATGCAAAACATCCCGATTGAGGCAGAAGAAATTGAAGAACTTATGAATTCTTAATTTGTTGCACGTCACCTCGATACTTCGGCAAGCTCAGTACAGGCTCATAGGAGAGGTCACACAACCAGCTAAGCCGAATACACAGTAGGACTTTTCACTTAGATTTGATTTCCCTGTCGTTCCTGTCCCTATATAACGTTGAAATATTTAATAACACAAAAGTTAGCAACGACGGCAGTACCCAGCCCATGCTATAATTCGATAATGGAATGGACGTTTTTAAAACATCCAGAGCTCCTTCGGTTATAAAAAAGCTCAGAAAATCTGGAATACTAAAAAGAAAGGTTACTAAGGCAACAAATTTAAAAACCAAAGGGGATGCAAATCTTTCAGGTAGGGTGTTTAATAAAATTAACACTATGGTAATTGGGTAAATGAACATTAAAGCCGGCAGGGCTACGTTTATAATATAGCCCACATCGAATTGGCCAATGGCTACTCCTAAAACACAGCCCAGCACTGCGGTACTAGTATATGCAGCTTGCGAATTTTTACACAATCCCTTTACAAAATCTGAGGTTCCCGTAATAATACCAACCGCAGTAGTAAAACAAGCCAACGCAACCAAGACAGCTAAAAATGCTGTCCCTATATTTCCTAGTGTACTTGTACTAAGCAATTGTAGTAACTCGGTTCGATTTTCTACTTGTAACACGCTACTGTAATAAGCGCCAAGAGCAATAAGCCCGCCGTAGATAACAAAGAGTCCTGTTCCCGCCAGGAATCCGGACCTGGCAATCATTTTCTTTTTTTCCTCGTAATTATAGGTTCTCTGTAAGGCCAGCGAAATTACGATAACCCCTCCCACTACAACACCCCCAATGGCATCAAATGTTTGGTAGCCCTCCAAAATTCCTGCAGAGAGGCCATTTTCAAAAATAGAGGTCCGCATCGCTTCAGTTTCAGCAAAAAGACCAATCCCAATGATACAAATCAATAAAACAATAATTAAAGGGGTAAGAAACTTACCAATAAGGCTAATAATCTTGGTTCGGTTTAAAACAAATACAAGCACTAAGGCAAAATAAATAGTACTTAGCCACAGTGAGGAAAGTTCAAAATACGGTTGCACGGCCATTTCGTAGGTTACTGAAGCCGTCCTGGGCGCAGGTAGTGCTACCGAAATTGCATACACAATCAAACAATACACTAACGCTACCGCAGGAGAAATCTTTTTCGCAAAATCCAGCATGGTTCCCTGTAACCTGGCATAGCCATAAATCGCCATAATAGGAATGATCACCGCTGAAATCCCAAAGCCCAACAAAACCCAAAACCAATCTTCGCCTGCATTGTATCCCAAAAAAGGTGGAAGTATTAAGTTGCCTGCTCCAAAAAATAACGAGAATAAGGCAAAAGCAGTTAAATAGGTTTGTTTGTTAAAGTCCATATAAAGTTTCGCTGAAAATTAGTCTCGCTGTAAGTTAAGCTTCATTTTTGTAGAGTATAAATGTCCCCGAAGATATAAAAATGATTTTCCACCACAACAACTCCGCAATTAATTATAACGTGCAAGGCTCCGGTCCAGCACTTTTGCTACTGCACGGGTTTTTAGAAAGCAGCACTATGTGGGCCGAAATTGCCCAAAAATTTCAGGAAAGCCACACTGTACTAACTCTGGATTTCCCGGGTCATGGTAGCAGTACCGTAAATGCAGATGATCATCCTATGGAACTATTTGCCGAAATTACCAGTGCACTTCTAGAACACCTAAGCATAGAACACTGCACCGTTTTAGGACACTCTATGGGTGGCTATGTAGCAATGGCGATGGTAGAACTAGTTCCGCAAAAAGTTGAAAAATTAATTTTATTGAATTCAACCCCAGCAGAAGATTCCCAGGAACGAAAACAAAACAGAGCGCGTGCTTTAAAATTAGTCCCCAACGCAAAAGATGCTTTTGTGAGTATGGCAATCACAAATTTGTTTCCTGAAACGACGCGTACAAGATTTCATACTGAAATTGAAAACCTCAAATCTGAAGCGCTACAGATGACTTCCAAAGGTATCACAGCAGCAATTAAAGGCATGAAAAACCGAAAAGACAGAACCGCTGTATTAAAAGAATATCCAAAGCCAAAATTTATGATTTGTGGCAGCCAGGACCCAATTCTGCCCGTTAAGGAGTGTAAAATCATTGCCAATGACACTAATACCAGGCTTTTTGAGCTTGAGGGCGGTCATATGAGCCACATAGAAAATGTTAACGAAATTGTTAAAATTGTGCATTTCATCGAAAATAACTGCATTTCATCGTGATTTATTCAAAATAAAGTTTACATTTATGCCATAACAACAAACAAAACTTATAGTATTATGGAAAAACATTCCACTTCTCCATTCTCATTGTTGAGCATTATTTGCGCAACATTTGGTCATGACTACGTTGTAAGCCGAAAGGTAACGGACCATATTAATGAGTATACTTGCTCACATTGCGGAAAAGAAGTTGCCGACAATATGCAAGGCAGTGTTGAAATTTTAACACTAAAAATTCGTAATGCGAATAATGCACTCGCATCGTTCTACGCAAAGAAAACGCAAAAGATTCCTGCATAAATTTTATGAAACTTTTTTCCTGTAAATTTACCGGACATACCCTGAGAGAGATCTCTTCGGACTCACTTTACCTGAAAGAATTTGAGTGCTGTAAGTGCAAGCAGCAGTATACCACAAACGGCTATGGAAAACTTGTAAGGCTTACCAAATACTGGAAAGAGAACAACCAATACTTTGCTTCTTTTTTTGAAAACAAATCTAAGGTTACGCTGTAGTTTCCTCTTCATCTAAGGCATTCCATCCCCGAGCTATCAATTCAATTTTGGTATTGGCTCTGGTAATTAGATGCATTCCTTCATTTTCTTTTGTGATATGACCAATTACCGACAGGTGCGGATTGGCTTGAATTTTTGGAAAATCCTCGGTCGCTACGGTGAACAAGAGTTCATAATCTTCCCCGCCACTTAAAGCAATGGTTGTACTATCCATATTAAATTCTTCACAGGTTGAGATTACCTGTGGGTCTAACGGTATTTTATCTTCATATAGATTACACCCAACATTAGAGCTTTTACAAATATGAATAATTTCGCTGGAGAGTCCATCGCTAATATCTATCATTGCTGTAGGCTGTACGTCTAGCTCGGCGAGCAACACCGGAATGTCTTTTCTGGCTTCAGGTTTTAATTGTCTTTCAATTAAATAAGTATAGTTTTCTAGATCAGGCTGTGCGTTTGGGTTTACTTTAAAAACCTGTCGCTCGCGTTCCAACACCTGAAGACCCAGATACGCAGCTCCCAGATCTCCCGAAACCACCAGCAAGTCATTCTCTTTTGCGCCGCTTCGGTACGTAATTTTATCTGAAGCCACCTCACCAATTGCTGTAATACTTATAATTAATCCAGCTGTTGAAGATGTAGTATCACCTCCTATTACATCAATTTTATACAACTCGGCTGCAGTTTGTATCCCAGCGTATAATTCTTCCATAGCTTCTACCGGAAAGCGATTAGATACCGCCACGGAAACGGTAATTTGTTTTGCCGTTGCGTTCATAGCAAATACATCGGACAAGTTTACCATGACAGCTTTATATCCCAAATGTTTTAAAGGCATGTAAGAAAGGTCGAAATGCACGCCTTCCACCAACATATCTGTAGTAACCACCAGTTGTTTGTTCTCTTCTGAAGTAATCACAGCAGCATCGTCACCAACACCTTTAATAGTGGTTTCGTGTTGTATGCTGAAATGTTTGGTAAGATGATCAATGAGTCCAAATTCACCTAAAGAGGAAATGGGTGTAGTGCTAGTATCTTTATTGTCGAACATAGTTACAGTTTTGGGTGTTTGAATGCAAAAATACGGCTTCATTTATAAACCACGACTGCTATTGGTTGTATTTTAAGATTACTAGGAGTACATTAGACCTCCATTAATTATTTAAATCACAGGTTATGAAAAAAATTATTTTACTACTCGGTATCGTTTTTTGTTTTACTATGTGTAGTGATGACGATTCTCTCATAGCAGAAGATCCCGGTGATATAGAAAATGGCCCTATGGATGATGACCCTATGGATGGAGACCCACCACCAGCAGAATTTATACTTCCAGCTCCTTGCGATGGGGGTTTGGCTGGCGGTGTTTACCCATGTAACAATATAGATTTAATATACAGATTTAGTCTTAGCGACCTAGATGCTTCCAGAGGAAATGATTGCTGGGGCTGGACAGACCCTTCAAACGGGAACGAATATGCGCTCATAGGGGTAGATAACGGTACAGCATTCATAGACATTTCAGATCCTGCAGCTCCTGTATATTTAGGTAAATTAGAAACTGAAACTTCTGCTAGTAACTGGAGAGATATTAAAGTATATCTAAACCACGCATTTATTGTAAGTGAAGCAACGGGTCATGGTATGCAGGTGTTTGACCTTACTAAATTAAGAGATGTTCCAAATCCCCCAGACAGTTTTAGAACAGATGCTGTTTATACTGGATTTGGGAATGCACACAACCTTGTTATTAATGAAGATACGGGGTATGCATATGCCGTAGGAACCTCCACGTTTAACGGTGGTCCACATTTTATAAACATACAAAACCCTACAAACCCTGTTGCTGCAGGCGGTTATAGTATGGGAGACTACAGTCACGATGCTCAGGTAGTCACCTACAATGGGCCAGACACAGAACACCAGGGAAAGGAAATTTTAATTGGAAGTAATGCCAATAAGATTGTTATAGTAGATATCACAGATAAATCGAACCCGCTGGAGATTGCTTCCATAACCTACCCTCAAACAGGCTATACACATCAAGGATGGTTTACAGAGGACCAAAAATATTTTATCCTGGGAGACGAACTGGATGAACTGGATTTTGGTTTAAACTCCAGAACTTTGGTTTTTGATTTTTCAGACCTGGAAAACCCGACCCTGTTTATGCAATATGCAGGGCCTACACCAGCTATAGACCATAATGGGTATGTGCTTGGTAATTCCTATTATTTATCCAACTACACAGCCGGACTACGCATTTTAAGTATCGCCGATGGTACTTTAAGTGAAACGGCTTTTTTCGACACCTTCCCAGGCAACAACAATGCATCTTTTAACGGAGCCTGGAGTGTCTTTCCTTATTTTGAAAGTGGCCATATTATAATAAGTGATATTGATACTGGATTTTATTTAGTGAAGCCGAATTAATGCTATATTTGCAAAAGTTTGCAATAAATTGATATAGATTTTACGAAAAATTTAACGTTTTTTAAATTTTTCAACACAATTTATATTTTTTTCTTACGTTTCAAAATCTTAAACATAACCTTATTTATCTACTTATGAAGCATTTTTTACTTTCAAGTTTTTTACTTTTCACCGTTATTTCAATTGCTCAAACACCTTGTTCGGGCGGATCTGCAGGTCCATATCCTTGCAATGGGTATGACCTTCAAAGTGCCATCAATCTTGGAACTATGAGTGCTAATGCAGGAAATGATTCATGGGGCTGGACGGACCCTGCCAATGGTAATGAATATGCGTTAGTAGGATTAGACAATGGAACCGCATTTATTAATATAAGCAACCCTACCAGTCCTGTTTACTTAGGAAAACTTCCTACACATACCAGCTCAAGTACCTGGAGAGATATTAAAGTATACAACAACCATGCGTTTGTTGTAAGTGAAGCAGGGGGTCACGGAATGCAGGTTTTTGACCTTACACGCCTTCGAACTGTAACCTCTCCTCCGGTTACATTTACTGAGGATGCACATTTCGGCGGTTTTGGAAGTGCTCATAATATTGTTATAAATGAAGAAACAGGATATGCGTATCCAGTTGGAGCAAACGATTTTAACGGTGGTCCTATCTTTATTAATATCCAAAACCCATTAAATCCTGTTCAGGAAGGTGGTTATGGTATGGATAGCTATAGTCACGATGCGCAAATTGTAACCTATTGTGGTCCTGACCCAGACTACAACGGTAGAGAAATTTTAATTGGTAGTAATGAAGACGAAGTAATTATAGCTGATATTACCGATAAATCCAACCCGGTTGGTATTTCTTCCATTACCTATCCAAATACGTCCTATACGCACCAAGGATGGTTTACTGAAGACCAGAGCTTCTTTATTCTTGGAGATGAAATAGATGAACTGGACAATGGTTTTAATACACGTAATATTGTTTTCGACTTAACAGACTTAGACAATCCATCGTTAAGCTTTGAATATACCGGCCCCACTGAAGCCATAGACCACAATGGATATACAAGAGGAACAAAATTTTATATGGCAAATTATCGTGCCGGACTTCGTGTAATTGACATTACAGACATTGCAAACGGAACTATGACTGAAGAAGGTTTTTTCGACTCCTATCCAAACAACAACAACGCCAGCTTTAGTGGCGCCTGGAGTGTATATCCTTATTTCGAAAGTGGAAATATTGTGATTAGCGATATTAATAGAGGTTTTCTTCTTGTAAAATCTTCCTCGTATGAAAACACACCTCCAACAGCTGTTTGTGGCACTACTACCATTTCTTTAGATGCCAATGGAGTTGGAACATTAAACCCAGAAGATCTGGACGGAGGTTCTACAGATAACGCTGGAGAGGTTTATTTCTTGGCTTGCGACAAGTTTTTTGATTGTTCAGACCTTGGAGATGTTTCCGTAGAACTTGAGGTGTATGACGGTTTCGGAAATCGTGCTTTTTGTACAGGAACAGTAACTGTTGTTGACGAGATAGCCCCTTCTCTTTCGTGTCCTGCAGATGAAATCGTTATGTTTGACGCTGGTGAGAATTTCTATACGCTACCAGATTATGTAGCAGCTGGAGATGTGACAGTCACAGATAACTGCTCAACAGGTCTTACAATTACTCAGGATTTAGCAGCTGGAACGCAATTAGGAGCAGGGAATTATTTTATTACTTTTGAAAGTACAGACGCTTCTGGCAACATAGGATCTTGCACCTTCCAACTTGCTGTGGAAGTGCCTTTAGGGGTTGAAGAAAATGATTTGAATAGTGGATTGGTTTTGTTTCCTAATCCAGCAAGCGATAGGATTACCATTTCTTCTGAAAACACTCCAATTACATCCCTACACGTAGTAGATATGTTAGGAAAACAACTATGGATGGTAGAAAACTTGGAAGTACAAAGCATGAACATTGATGTTTCTCAATTTTCAAATGGAATTTACTTTGTCGTAGTAAACAACCAGGTGTCTAAGAAAATCATTAAAAAATAGTAAGCAGCACCGTATAATTTCGACGTATAAATAATTGTAGTGCTAATTGCTTTGTGAACACATAACAATTAGCACTTTTTAATTACTTTTAAGGCTCTAACAATCATCTGTTATGAAAAAAATTATTTTCCTTATTTTATGCAGTATCACCACCATGTTTTATGCCCAAACTCCCTGTATAGGAAATCTGGCAGATGGATTTCCGTGTGACAATTACGATTTACAATCCCGTATAACCCCAGGACAAATGAGTGCAGAATTTGCAAATGATTCGTGGGGGTGGGTAGATCCAGAGAATGGCACTGAATATGCCCTTATAGGATTAAGTAACGGAACTGCTTTTATTGACATATCAGACCCTGTGAACCCTGTATATCTTGGTAAACTCCCTACACATACCAGCTCAAGTACCTGGAGAGATGTTAAAGTTTATAGTAACCATGCGTTTGTTGTAAGTGAAGCAGGGGGTCACGGAATGCAGGTTTTTGACCTAACCAGACTAAGAAATGTAGCAAACCCGCCAGAAACATTTACCGAAGATGCGCATTTTGATGGTTTTGGAAGTGCCCATAACATAGTAATTAATGAAGAAACTGGCTATGCATACGGTGTTGGAGCCACTACTTTTAGTGGTGGAATACACTTTGTAAATATTCAGGACCCAACCAATCCTATTGACGCGGGAGGATATGCAGCAGATGGATATACTCATGATGCACAAGTGGTTATTTATGATGGCCCCGATACTGAGCATACAGGAAAAGAGATCTTTCTTGGAAGTAATGGAGATTTTGGACCTAACAACAAAATTGTAGTTATAGATATTTCAGATAAAAATAACCCACAACACATTTCAGAGATGACGTATCCAGATATGGTTTACGCACATCAGGGATGGTTTACAGAAGACAAAAATTATTTTCTATTAGGAGACGAAGCCGATGAAAGTGATTCTGGCTTTAATACCAGAACTGTTATATTTGATGTCTCAGACCTTGATAACCCTACACTTCATTTTGAATTTTTTGGGACAACTGCCGCAATAGACCACAATGGGTATGTAGTAGGCGATAAGTTTTTTATGGCAGCTTACAATGCAGGAATTAGAGTTTTAGACATTAGTGATATTGCCAATCAAAACATCTCAGAATACGGGTATTTTGACACATTCCCAAGCAACAATCAAGCTGGTTTTAGCGGCGCGTGGAATGTTTATCCTTTTTTCTCAAGTAGAAATATAGTAATTAGTGGCGATGCCGGATTTACATTAGTAAAAGATCCCAATGAACTGTCTGTAGAAGAACAAAATACAGAAAATTTCGTTCTGTATCCTAATCCAGCAGACCAAAGCTTTAGCATACAAGCTGCAGGGAATACAATAACTTCTATTAGAATTTTTAATGTTCTGGGACAACAAGTGCTACAACAAAACATAAACGACCTTCCTAGCATTACTGTTTCAATAAACCAGTTAACCCCTGGAATATATGTCATTAACATTAACAATACAACAAGTCATAAATTAATAGTTAAGTAATTATGCTTTCATTAAAAAAAATTATACTTCCTCTTTTCTTTCTTTCATTTTTTGCGTTTGTCGCCTGTAGTGAAGATGAGGCTCCTGTGGAAGAAACCCAGGAAGATGATGGCGGAGATGAAGAAAATCCTGTTGAACTTACCCTAAATATTGCTTTTGCAAAAAACCTGGGAGGAAGTGATCTCGATGATGGAGCTGCTATTGTCCAAGCATCCGATGGAGGTTTTGTTATGGTAGGTTCTACAAAAAGTACAGATGGAGATATTACCGACAAGACAGCCGATGATACAGATGTCTGGATTTTAAAAACCGATGCCCAAGGCACTAAGCAGTGGAGCAGAACCTACGGAGGGTCCGGAGACGATGAAGGTACGAGCATTAAAAAAACAAATGACGGCGGGTATGTAATCTCGGCAGTTACCCGAAGTAACGATGGAGATATTATGTCTGGAAATGCTGGCTTTAATGATATGTGGGTTTTCAAAATTTCCAGTTCAGGAACATTACTTTGGGAAAAGACCTATGGCTATTCCGGTAACGAAGTTGCCTACAATGTGATAACAACTTCAGACGGCGGCTATTTGCTTCTGGGTGTTCTGGATGTAACAGCAAGCGGCGGGGAAGGCAACGTAGGACGCTCCAGCAACAGCCATGCAGGAGGGGATTACTGGGTTCTTAAACTGGATAGCGAAGGAGAAAGAATATGGAGTCGCTACTATGGAGGAACCTTCACAGACACGGCTTACGATGCTGTAGAAACACCTTCAGGTGGGTTTATTATTACGGGAACTTCAGACAGCCAGGATGTAGACATTAGCTCAAACATTGGAGAATATGATTACTGGATTCTTAATATTAATGCAAATGGAGATATTATCTGGAAGAAAAATTTTGGAGGTAGCGAAATAGATTTAGTGTACGCTATGACTAAAACACTGGATGGAAATTATTTACTAGTTGGAGACACCAGAAGTAATGACGTAAACATTCAAAATTTAATTGGAAACGCAGACGTTTGGGCAGTGAAGTTTAACGAGGCTGGCTCCATCCTATGGGCTAAGACCTATGGCGGCACTCAATTTGAGTCTGCGAGAGATGTGGTCGCACTTTCAGACGGTTCTTTTGCAATAGTTTCTTCAAGCCGAAGTAGCGATGTAGATGTATCCGATAATTATGGAGTAAACGATGCCTGGCTATTACTAATTGATAAAGATGGTGAAATTTTAGGGCAAAAAAATCTAGGAGGAAGTGCCTTAGACTTTGGCGAAGGAATTACACAAACTACAGACGGCACTCTGGTGATGACCGGAAGTACCGAAAGTGCCGACGGAGATTTTACCTCCAATAAAGGAAATAAAGATTTATTTTTAATAAAAGTTGAATAAAAACGAATGAAAAAGATTGCCCTATTAGTATTTGCAGCGACCTTACTATTTGCTTGCAGTAATGACGATGACACACAAGCTGTTGCAGAAGCAGATCCGGTAACCGTAGATTTTACATTTACACAAAACTGGGATGGAGCGGAAATTACCAATGCAGATTACCAGAACACTACCTATATTAACGCTAACAATACGCATTTAGAACTATCCAAATTAGTGTATTTAATCTCTGATGTTACTTTTACTGCACAAGATGGAACTGTCTATGATGCTGGAGATTACAACCTTATTGACGCACGTAACGGAACAAACATTAATTTTACACCTGGAATTGAAATCCCAGAGGGAGATTACAATGTCTCTTTCACCTTTGGATTTGACGATGAGGATAATGACAAAGCTGGCGGATATCCAGATTTAAACTCTTCAGATGGGTCCTGGTCTGTTCCAATGCCATTGGGTGGAGGTTACCACTATATGCGTATGGAAGGAACTTTTATGAATGAAATTGCCCAGACGGAAACATTCCAATACCACACTATTAGAGCTAATAAACACACCACACTACCTCCTGGCCCTGGCACACTGGAGTTTACTCAGGATACTTCGTTTGTTGTAGATTTGGGAACTATCACAGTGGGAAATACTACTTCAATTGAAGTACAAATGAACGTTGCCGAATGGTTTAAAAACCCGAACACATGGGATCTTGACATCAACAACTCTGTAATGATGCCAAATTTTGAACTTCAACTGGATATGAATGAAAATGGATCTAACAGCGTATTTAGCCTGGGAACCGTTTCACAGTAAAAAATTAATGAAAAAGCTCGGAATTTTTAGTGGTTTGCTTACAGTATTGTTCTTAACCTCATGTAAGGATAGTGATGATAGTGTGCAATATGTTGCGACTCCAGCCCCATTAGAAATCCCTGCTATTTTTGAAGGTCAAATCCTACCTCCTGTAATTCCCGAAGACAATCCACAGACTGTGGAAGGGATTGCTCTAGGTAAAAAACTATTTTTTGACACCCGCCTCTCTGCAGACAATACCTTAGCGTGTGCCTCCTGTCACATGCAACAAGAAGGTTTTTCAGATTCCCGCCAGTTTAGTGTTGGGATTACAGGAGAGCAAGGGTTCAGAAATTCTATGCCTTTACAGAACCTGGCGTTTAATTATGGAGAAAAATTTAATTGGGATGGAAGTGCAAACTCTTTGGAAGATCAGATGTTTGAGCCTGTTGTAAACCCAATAGAAATGGCCAATACCTGGCCTGCTGTAGAAACAATGCTGCAAGATTCTAACGAGTATCCTGTGCTTTTCGAAGAAGCCTTTGGCACTCAAACCATAGATTCTACGTTAGTGACAAAAGCAATGGCTCAGTTTGTAAGAACGCTGGTTTCTGCAAACTCACGGTTTGATCAAGCACAATTAGGGCTTATTGAGTTAACTCCCCAGGAACAAAACGGACTGAATGTATTTTTGGATGAGAGTCGCGGCGATTGTTTTCATTGCCACGGCCTGCCTGCCAATCCGTTATGGACAGATAATGCCTTTCACAACAATGGTTTAGATTCTGAATTTGACGATCTGGGACTTGGCAACGTAACTGGAGACCCAAGAGAGTTTGGTCTTTTTAGAAGTCCGTCCCTCCGTAATTTAAAATTTACAGCGCCCTATATGCACGACGGACGTTTTGCCACGCTGGATGAAGTAATTGACCATTACAGTGAGGGCCTTGTATTCTCTGAAACGATAGACCCCCTTATGAAAGCCATTAGCGAGGGTGGCGTACAACTTACCGACGAAGACAAAGCAGATCTTAAAGCCTTTCTCTTATCACTTTCGGACGACTCTTTTATAAACAACCCGGATTTTAGAGAGTAATATTTTCATCCCTTTTCTTCAGCTATAAAATTTCAGTCGGGCGCATTGATAACACCTATGAGCCTATAAGATTATTTAAATCTTCAGCTATGGTAAAACGCTGTATTTAGCGTATATTTGCACTCTAATTTAGAATAATTCTAAGGCATGATAAAAGTTAGCGATACCGCAAAAACCAAGCTGGAGCAATTAATGAGCGAAGAAGGCTTTAACGCAACCAACGACTATGTGCGCGTAGGCGTTAAAAGTGGTGGTTGCTCCGGACTTTCCTATGAACTTAATTTTGACAAAAGCCTGGGAGAGAACGACAAGCTTTTTGAAGACAATCTTGTAAAAATAGCCGTCGATAAAAAGAGCTTTTTATACCTGGTGGGCACAACGCTGGAATACAGCGGAGGACTTAACGGAAAAGGATTTGTTTTTAACAACCCAAATGCCAATAGAACTTGTGGCTGTGGAGAATCATTCTCCTTGTAGAATTTAAAGTAAAAGTTCTAATTTCAGAATTCAAAAGGAACCTATGAGTAAGTATACTGAAGACGATTTAAAGAAAGAACTCGAAACTAAAGAGTACGAATACGGATTTTATACCGATATAGAATCTGACACGTTCCCTGTAGGTTTAAACGAGGATATTGTACGCGCCATTTCTCACAAGAAAGAAGAGCCGGCGTGGATGACAGAGTGGCGACTGGAAGCTTTCCGTTATTGGCAGGAAATGACCGAGCCAGACTGGGCCAATGTCCATTATGAAAAACCTAATTTTCAGGACATTTCCTATTACTCGGCACCTAATAAAAAACCGAAGTACGAAAGTCTGGACGAAGTAGATCCAGAATTACTGGAAACTTTTTCTAAACTTGGTATTTCTCTGGATGAGCAAAAGAAATTGGCAGGGGTTGCAGTAGATATCGTGATGGACTCTGTTTCGGTAGCTACCACATTTAAAGATACCCTTGCGGAAAAAGGAATTATTTTCTGCTCTATTTCTGAAGCCATTAAAGAACACCCAGAACTTGTAAAAAAATACATTGGTAGTGTTGTACCACAACGGGATAACTTTTATGCAGCTTTAAATAGCGCTGTGTTTAGTGATGGTTCCTTCTGTTACATTCCAAAAGGCGTACGTTGCCCTATGGAGCTTTCTACCTATTTTAGAATAAACCAGGCAGGAACAGGGCAATTTGAAAGAACACTCGTTATTGCAGACGAAGGCAGTTACGTAAGCTACCTGGAAGGGTGTACAGCACCTAGTCGTGACGAAAACCAATTACACGCTGCAGTGGTGGAATTGATAGCTTTGGACGATGCTGAAATAAAATACTCTACCGTTCAAAACTGGTTTCCTGGAAATAAAGAAGGAAAAGGAGGCGTTTTTAACTTTGTGACTAAAAGAGGAATTTGCGAAAAAAATGCAAAGATCTCTTGGACACAGGTTGAAACCGGAAGTGCAGTAACCTGGAAATATCCAAGCTGCATTCTTAAAGGCGATAATAGTATTGGTGAGTTTTACTCGATTGCTGTGACCAATAACTTTCAACAGGCAGATACAGGCACAAAAATGGTGCACCTGGGTAAAAACACACGAAGCACCATTATTAGTAAGGGAATTTCAGCGGGAAAATCACAGAACAGCTACCGTGGTCTAGTGCAGATTAACTCACGTGCCGAAAATGCCAGAAACTTTTCACAGTGTGATTCGCTTTTAATGGGGAACGAATGTGGCGCACACACCTTCCCATATATTGAAGCTAAAAACAAAAGCGCTAAAGTTGAACACGAAGCAACTACCAGTAAAATTGGTGAAGACCAGATCTTTTACTGTAACCAGCGTGGAATAGACACCGAAAAAGCTATTGCACTTATTGTGAATGGCTTTAGCAAAGAAGTACTCAATAAACTCCCTATGGAGTTTGCTGTAGAAGCACAAAAATTATTGGAGATTTCCCTGGAAGGCTCTGTAGGATAAAACAACAATCAATAACCTTAAATTTTGTAGTATAATGAAAAACATATTCTTGCTTTTAGCAGTTACGCTGAGTGTAATTGCGTGCACTGATAGTCCTGGAGACAGAAAAAGTGACGACCCTCAATACGACGGAGAATTTATATATGTTGATGGTGGTGCAGTGCTTAAAGGAGATACTTTTATTTATGGAGTCACTCTGGACGAAATGTCTGAATATCTTAAAGAGAAAGTAGCTCCTATCAAGAAAGATAATTTTGATATGGTTCCTGTAACCGTAAAAGGAACACTTAGTAAAAAAGCTGAAGAAGCCGAAGGTTGGGACGAAATTCTTACCATTACTGAAATTGTAAGTATAAGCGACACTCCTTCTGAAGCAGACATTAAAATACAAGACAACAAGGAGGCAGAGACAACCAACTAAGAATACTGAAAGTCAAAAAGTAATACAACAGATTTTCATTAACGATAGAGAATAAAGACTATGTTACAAATAAAAAACCTGTACGCAGGAATTGAAGAAAAAGAAATACTAAAAGGAATAGATCTGGAAGTAAACCCAGGCGAAGTACACGCTATTATGGGGCCTAACGGCTCAGGTAAAAGCACGCTGGCTTCTGTAATTGCCGGGAAGGAAGAGTTTGAATTTTTAAAAGGTAACATCATCTTTGAAGGCGAAGACATTTCTGAGTTAGACCCGGAAGAGCGCGCACACAAAGGACTGTTTCTCTCTTTTCAATACCCAGTTGAAATCCCTGGCGTATCGGTTACCAACTTTATTAAAACGGCTATCAACGAGAATCGTAAAGCCAAAGGTGAAAAAGATATGCCTGCTGGCGAAATGCTGAAGAAGATAAAAGAGAAGGCCGAATTACTGGAAATTGACCGTAAGTTTTTATCACGTTCTCTAAACGAAGGTTTTTCGGGAGGTGAGAAAAAGCGGAACGAGATTTTTCAACTGGCTATGCTGGAACCTAAATTAGCCATTCTTGACGAAACCGATTCTGGACTGGACATTGACGCTTTAAAAGTTGTTGCCAATGGTGTAAATAAATTAAAAAGCAAAGACAATGCTGTCATTGTAATTACACATTACCAACGTTTGTTAGATTACATCATCCCGGATTTTGTTCATGTATTAATGGACGGTAAGATTGTAAAGTCTGGCACTAAAGAACTGGCAAAAGAGCTGGAAGCAAAGGGCTACGACTGGATTAAAGAAGAACTAGTAAAATAAATTCAACGTGTATAGTGCAAAGTTCTAAATTGAATTTTGCCTCCTTAACGTTGAATCTTGAATTAAAACCATGAGTTTAAAAGATAAATTAGTATCATCATACATCGCTTTTGAAGACCATTTAGAAGACGACTCTCCTATTCATGACCTTCGCAACGATGCGATAAAGGTTTTTGAGGAACAAGGGTTTCCTTCTAAAAAGGAAGAGGCCTGGAAATACACGTCGTTAAATGCATTGCTCAAACACGATTATAACATTTTTCCAAAGAACGAGCGTACGATCGAGTTAAAAGAAGTACGTAAATATTTCTTACACGATATAGACACGTATAAACTGGTGTTTGTAGATGGTGTGTACAACTCTTTTCTTTCAGACACTACCCACGATTCTATAGATGTTTGTTTGTTGTCTTCGGCACTAAATAAAGCTAAGTACAAAGCTGTAATTGAAGCCTATTTCAACAAAACTGCTGTTAAAGACAGTTTAACTTCTTTAAATACTGCATTTGCGAAAGAAGGCGCCTACATCCATATTCCAAAGCATAAAGAAGTTGAAAAGCCTATTGAGATCATTAACTTTTCTACAGGAAATGAGGCGGCGATGTTGCTACAACCCAGAAATCTGGTTGTTGTTGGCGAGAATGCACACGTACAAATTATTGAGCGCCACCAAAGCCTTTCTAAAAATCAGGTGCTAACCAACAGCGTGACCGAGATTTTTGCTGAAAAGCGAGCCTATGTAGACTACTATAAAATTCAGAATGACGCACGTACAGCTTCGTTAATAGACAGCACATACGTATCACAAGAACAGGAGAGTCACTGCCGTGTACACACCTTTTCTTTTGGTGGAAAGCTTGTACGAAACAACCTCAACTTTTACCAAAAAGGAGAGCGTTGTGACAGCACTCTGAATGGTATTACCATTATTGAAGGCAAGCAACACGTAGATCACAACACGTTAGTTCACCATATTGCTCCTAACTGCGAAAGTCACCAGGACTATAAAGGCATTTTTGCCGATAGCTCCACAGGTGTTTTCAACGGAAAAGTATATGTTGAAAAAGATGCTCAAAAGCTCGATGCTTTTCAGCAAAATAACAATATTCTGGTGGATGATAAAGCGAGTATCAACTCTAAACCTCAATTAGAAATTTTTGCAGACGATGTACGTTGTTCGCACGGATGTACAATTGGACAGCTTGATGAAGATGCTATGTTCTATCTGCAATCCAGAGGAATTGGTAAAAAAGAAGCACGTGCTTTATTAATGTACGCCTTTGCCAATAACGTTTTAGAAAGCGTAAAGATTCCAGAGTTAAAAGCCCGTATCAACAAACTTATCGCCAATAAAATTGGAGTGAGTTTAGGGTTTGAGTTATAGGAATTTTCAACGCACAATAAGAACACCTGCCTGAACGCAGTCGAAAACATTTATACGTCGGGATTTTAATCGATTTCGACTGAAATTTATCCTGAGCCTGTCAAAAGGCTCTATCTGACATTTTCAACTAGTTTTATGTTTAATACCACCTCCATTCGAGCAGATTTTCCCATACTTCATCGTAAAGTAAATGGCAAGCCTTTGGTGTATTTAGACAATGCTGCTACGTCACAAAAACCTCAGGTAGTGATCGATGCTATTGTGGAGTATTATTCTAATTACAACGCCAACATACATCGGGGCGTACACGCTTTGTCGCAAGAAGCAACCGATAAGTACGAGGAAGCCCGTCAAAAAATACAGCAGCATTTTAATATTGCTAAAGCACACGAGGTAATTTTTACATCAGGTACCACCCACGCTATTAACATGGTGGCAAACGGATTTGCATCACTCTTACGAAAAGGAGATGAAGTTATCGTTTCAGCATTAGAACACCACAGTAATATTGTGCCGTGGCAAATGCTATGTGAAAAAACGGGGGCTAAATTACTGGTAATCCCAATGACTCAGGAAGGTACACTGGATATGAAAGCGTATGCCGAAATGCTATCGGACAAAACGAAATTAGTTTTTGTAAATCATATTTCAAATGCACTGGGAACAATCAACCCTATTGAGACTATTATTTCTAAAGCACATCAAGTAGACGCAGCTGTATTAATAGACGGAGCGCAGGCTTGTTCACATATAAAACCAGATTTACAGGCATTAAACGTAGATTTTTACGTGACTTCAGCGCATAAAATGTGTGGCCCTACAGGTGTTGGAATGTTGTATGGTAAAGAGGAATGGCTCAAAAAGCTTCCACCCTATCAAGGTGGTGGTGAGATGATTGCTGAAGTAACCTTCGAGAAAACAACCTACGCAGACCTTCCCCATAAATTTGAAGCAGGAACGCCCAACATTTGTGGCGGAATTGCTTTTGGAGTGGCTATAGACTATCTTAACCACATAGGTTTTAAAGCTATTGAAGCACATGAGCACGAGTTGTTAACGTATGCTACCAAAGAACTTTTGAAAATACCGGGAACTAGAATTTATGGAACTGGTAAAGAAAAAACATCGGTTATTTCGTTCAATTTAGAAAACATCCACTCGTACGATGTAGGTACTATTTTAGACAAATTAGGTATTGCTGTGCGGACAGGGCATCACTGTGCACAACCTATTATGAACTATTTTAACATCCCGGGCACCGTTCGCGCCTCTTTTGCATTTTACAATACTAAAGAAGAAGTAGATGTTTTAATTTCAGGGATAAAGAAAGCCAAACAAATGCTTAGTTAACATTCCTTTAAAGGCTTCTGGTATAGATTTGTAGTATCTTGCACCTAACAAACAAAAACTAAAAATCATGAGAATTATAGTAAGCTTAGTACTGGCAACCTTATTGTTTACAAGTTGTGAGGAAACAAAAAGAGTAATAGACACTGCCGGGAGAGTGCAACTTTCAGGCACCTATAACATTACTAGGGCTGGGACTCAAAATGTGACTGGAAACAGTACCAATATTACTTTTGCAGCCTTGGACAAATCGGTTAGAGGTACTGCGGGCTGTAATGAGTTTTTCGGAAATTACACCCTGGACTTATACGCCCTTAACTTTGGCCAAATAGCAGCTACAGAGCAATATTGTGATGAAGATGTAATGCAAGGAGAAAGAGCTATTTTAAATGCGCTGAGAGACACAGGGTCATACACCCTCGAAAACGATATACTTACCTTACTTTCTAAAAACGATCGAAGTGTTCTTCTAAAAGCAAGTAAAGTAAAAAACGAAAATTAGATTGAAGGATATACAAAGCATACAACAAGATTTAATTGAAGAGTTCAGTCTTTTTGACGACTGGATGGAGCGATACGAGCATATGATCTCGCTAGGAAAATCCCTCCCTTTAATAGACCCGTCACTTAAGACTGAAGATAAGCTCATTAAAGGCTGTCAAAGCAAAGTGTGGCTGCATAGTGAAATGGAGGACGGAAAGGTCTTGTTTACGGCAGACAGTGACGCTATTATCACCAAAGGAATTGTGGCCATTTTAGTTCGGGTTTTTTCTAACCAATCGCCCGAAGCTATTGTAAAAGCAGACACCGATTTTATAGATGAAATCGGTTTAAAGGAGCATTTGTCTCCTACCCGTGCCAACGGACTTGTCTCTATGCTGAAACAGATGAAACTATACGCCGTGGCCTATCAAGCACAACTAAACCAATAAAAAATGAGTACTACTGAAATAGACACTACCGAATTAGGAGAGAAAATCGTAAAAGTGATTAAAACCATATACGACCCTGAAATCCCTGTAGATATATACGAGCTCGGGCTTATTTACGATGTTTTTGTAAATGAAGACTACGAGGTAAAGATCTTAATGACGCTCACCACGCCCAACTGCCCCGTAGCAGAAACACTCCCTGTAGAAGTTGAAGACAAGGTGAAGAGTTTAAAACTAGTAAAAGATGCTGAGGTAGAAATAACTTTTGACCCCCCATGGACTCAGGAGTTAATGTCTGAGGAAGCAAAGCTAGAACTGGGGATGTTATAAGGTCCAATAGAACAAGAAAAAAACGTCCATGGTGTCCTTGGTGGCTCACTTTTAATTTTTTTTGTAGCTTTTTCAGCACAAAAAAAATAACTTTGAGACACGCGCTCAAAAAAAATGCCCCAGGAAGCAAAGCTAGAACTGGGGATGTTATAAGGTCCAATAGAACAAGAAAAAAACGTCCATGGTGTCCTTGGTGGCTCACTTTTAATTTTTTTGTAGCTTTTTCAGCACAAAAAAAATAAATTTGAGACAGGCGCTCAAAAAAATTGCCCGAAGAAGTAACGTTGAAGTATGGAAAATGAAATTATAAACAGAGTTGCCAATAGTAAGTTGGTCACTTTTAATCTGGAAGAACACTATCCAGAAGGAAAACGTGTGCTTCTTGATATTTCGCAATGGTTACTGGAAGGGATTGTTCTGAAAGAAAGTGATTTCAGAACTTCGGTGAAAGAACACAACTGGTCTCAGTACCAGGACGCCTACGTAGCTTTACATTGCAGTACAGATGCCATTATTCCAGGCTGGGCGTATTTATTGCTCTCGCTTCAGTTGGCGCCGTATACTAAAAAAACAGTTGTGGGTTCACTAGACACGCTGGAGAGCATTCTTTTTACTGAAATTATACCTCAATTAGATCTTTCAGCATTACAAGACAAGCCTGTTATTATTAAGGGGTGCGCTCACAAACCTATTCCACAGAACGCTTATGTACTTTTAGCTGATAAATTACAACCCATTGCCAAAAGTATCATGTATGGAGAAGCCTGCTCTTCGGTGCCACTTTTTAAAAAAAGCCGTAAGTAGTCGGTTTTATATAGCACTAAGTCGAAAAACCACACCATTTTATCCTTTTCACTTTTCATAACCTAAAAAGTTGGTTTACATTTGTACGATCAAACCTTAACATTATGAAAAAAATACTTTTTATTTCAGCACTTTTTGCGCTACCTTTTTTAGCAGTGGCACAAGATGAGGAGCCTGAACCACCAAAGGACGGCTGGACAAAATCCGGGAATGCCACATTACTTTTTAACCAAGCTGCTTTCAACGCAGAATGGACCGGTGGTGGAACTTCCAATTATGCAGCCAATGGTGCACTAACATACGACGCAAACTACCGTAAAGGAAAATTAACGTGGGATAACCGCCTTATTGCAGAGTATGGTATCACCAAAACCCGGGACCAGGAATTTACGCGTAAGACAAACGATCGTTTCGAACTAAATTCAATTGTAGGTCGCCAGATCAAAGAAACCAAATGGTACTATTCCTGGTTTGCAAATTTTAGAACACAATTAAGTAACGGATATGAATTCATAGAAGATGAAACTACTGGTGAAGAAACTCGTGTAGTAACCACTAAATTCCTATCCCCTGCGTATTTTCAAACAGGCCCTGGGCTTTTATGGAAAGAAAGTGATAACCTGAAAGTAAATATTTCACCCGCTACCTTACGTTTAATTATTGTGGATGATCAATTTACAACTGTCCCAAATAACCAAGCAGCGATTGACGCCTATAATGAAGCAGGACCTTATTTTGGTGTAGACGCAAACGAAACCATACGGTACGAGTTTGGTGCATCTATAAACGCCTACGCAAAGTTTGATATTATGGACAATGTAACTGCTGAAAATGTACTACAACTATACTCAAACTATCTTGAAGACCCACAAAATGTAGATGTAGATTATACCTTGAATTTATTGCTAAAAGTAAACGAGTGGATCACCGCCAACTTTACCTTCCAGGCTATTTATGACGATAATGCCGTAAAAGGATTTCAGATTAGAGAAACCTTGGGTATTGGGGTAGGATATAAGTTCTAGCCGATGTACGATGTACGATGTACGATGTACGAAACTAATAAACCGTTCACGTTGTGAGCGGTTTATTGCTTTAAATAGGTGCGGTAAAGCAATCCCGTTTTCAAAAACTCATCACTTAAAGCAAAGCGTTCTCACCACTCATCGCTAAAAGCAACGCGTCCTACCAACTACCGTCTGTTTTTACTCCACATACTCCTCCGGATACAAAAAATTATTATAAGGGAACCGCGTCACGTGAATATCCCGCACCTTATCGTACACCGTTTTTCTAAACTCCTCCAGATTTTCTTTATTCAATGCTGAAATAAAAATGGCATCGGTATTTTCACGTTGCATCCAGGTTTGCTTCCATTCTTTTAAGCTGAAATGTGCTTTTGTTTTTTCGGTCACGAGGTCGTCTTCCTCGATTACTTCGGGCGCGTAGGCGTCAATTTTATTGAAAACCATGAGTGTGGGCTTGTCGGCACTCTTAATTTCGTCGAGGATCTGGTTCACCGAGGCAATATGATCTTCAAAAGAAGCATGGCTTATATCTACCACGTGCAGTAATAAATCTGCTTCTCGTACTTCGTCCAACGTACTTTTAAAACTTTCTACCAATTGTGTAGGGAGCTTGCGTATAAATCCTACGGTGTCACTCAACAAAAACGGTAAATTACCAATCACTACTTTCCGAACGGTGGTGTCGAGGGTTGCAAAAAGCTTGTTTTCAGCAAAAACTTCACTCTTGCTTATTACATTCATTAGTGTGCTTTTTCCTACGTTGGTATATCCCACAAGTGCAACACGAACCAAAGAGCCACGATTACCTCGCTGCACCTCCATTTGTTTATCTATTTTTTTTATTTTCTTTTTCAGCAGAGAAATTCTATCCCGTACGATACGACGGTCTGTTTCAATTTCCGTTTCCCCAGGACCACGCATTCCTATTCCCCCACGCTGACGCTCCAGGTGAGTCCAAAGTCCCATTAATCGCGGAAGGAGGTATTCGTATTGTGCCAGTTCTACCTGTGTTCTTGCGTAGCTCGTCTGAGCACGTTGGGCGAAAATATCAAGGATAAGATACGTCCTGTCTATTACTTTACACTTTAAGATTTTTTCAATATTTTTTTGTTGTGCCGGAGAAAGCTCATCATCGAAAATGGCTGTTCCTACATCATTTGCTTCCACAAATTCGCGCACCATTTCCATTTTTCCAGAGCCAATAAAGGTCTTAGCATCTGGTTTATCCATTTTTTGTGTAAAGCGTTTCAACACTTCTCCTCCAGCTGTATAGGCTAAGAATTCCAGTTCGTCTAGGTATTCTTCAGACTTCTCTTCATCTTGTTGCTGTGTGATAAGACCTATTAAAACGGCTTTTTCGTATTCTATTGTAGTTTGTTCTAACATATTCTGAATTTAGAGGTACAAAGTACAAGCCACGATGTTATAGTACTTTATTTATAAAAGGTGGCTGAGTGATCCCGATAATACGTCGGGACTGTATCGAAGTCCAAATGTACAAAACCTTTTCGCCTATTATTTTGTAATTTACAAGGCTTTAACACCTATTTCTATGAGCGCTTCGAAAGAACGACACTACAACTTTGCATTTTACAACCTTGAAAATCTATTTGACACCAAAGATGACCCTACTATTTTAGACGATGATTTTACCGAAACTTCGGATAGGAAGTGGACTAAAAAGCGCTTCAGAAAGAAAATAAAAAAGCTGGGGAGTGTTATTCAGCAAATTGGGTATGAGGATATTGGTTTTCCGCCGGTATTAGTTGGGGTTGCTGAAGTGGAAAACAAATATGTACTGGAGCAGTTAGTAGCTTCAAAATTTCTTCAGAAAAAAAATTACGGGGTTATACATTTTGACTCCCAGGACGAACGCGGAATAGACACGGGACTACTCTACCGAAAAGAGTACGTCAAGGTGTTGGAAAAACAAACACATCAGGTTCTTCTTAAAAATGAACACGGTGGGCGTGACTATACCCGGGATATTTTAAGCGCACATCTTGAAATACAAGGTCGGTCTTTTTATGTATTAGTTAATCACTGGCCATCCCGAAGGGCAGGTGCAGAACTTACGGCACCAAAGAGAATGCTTGTGTCCCAAAGAAATTTAGAGATTGTTGATGAAATTAAAACAGCAAATCCCGAAGCGAAAATAGTGATCATGGGCGATTTTAACGACGACCCAAAGAGTAAGAGTATTCAGCACTTGGTTGCCAATGGGTTTTATAATCCTATGGAGCTGTTATTAACCCATGAAAGTGGTAGTTTAAAGTATCGAGGCGCCTGGAATTTGTTTGACCAAATTCTGGTATCTCACAATTGTATGCAACAATATGACAATGACTTTCAATTTTCTGAAGCTACTGTTTTCAACATGAAGCACTTAACCGAATATAAAGGGAAATACAAGGGAAATCCCTTTAGAACTTACTTAGGCAAACGCTATGCAGGAGGCTTTAGTGATCACTTTCCTGTATATGGAAAATTTTTGTTGAAATCATAAAATTCTGTAATTTGCCGAACCTTTTATCGGTATTTTCTTACGCATTATCTAAGAAATTATAAGACGTGGCGTTAAGAAAATTTTTTACTTACTTTAGCATTCTTTAACACCAACTAAATACAACAAAATGGATAAAAAATTACTCTCAACTTCCATCACGGCCTATTATAAAAAGAAATCAAAACTGGTAGTTTTACTGGTTGCAGTTTTTGCCTGTGTCGTTGCAAACGCACAAGGACCTGGTTCTCTTTTTGTGGATGCAGGGCCCGATCAAACAATTGATTGTGGCGGAACTGGATGTGTAGATTTAACAGCTACTTTTTTAGAAACATTTGACACCTCAGGTCAAATGTACGACGTCAATTCAATTCCTTACACCCCTCCCTTTGCATTTAATAGTTTGGCTAATTCATTAAATCCGAATATTGACGATGCCTGGTCTGGAGTAGATAATTTACCATTTGAGTTTTGCTTTTTTGGAAATTTAGAGCAGGAGTTTCAAGTAGGGTCCAATGGTGTAATTCGTTTTGACGTTGACCCAGGTGACACCTCAAATGGCTGGAGTTTTGACGAAAATTTACCAAATAATTCTAATCCAACCTTGGGAGAGGCAAACGTTTTTACCCCTGTCCACGATATAGATCCAACTCAATCAAATACTGAAGAAATAGGGTATGAAGTACTTGGTACTTTTCCCAATCGAGTTTTAGTAGTTTCATATTATGAGGTACCTATGTTCTCTGGAACCTGTAATGCACTTTTAGCGACTCATATGGCTGTTTTTTACGAGTTTTCTAATGTTATTGAAATTTACATTCAAGACAAGCCATCCTGTCCTTCCTGGAACGATGGTAATGCTGCTGTAGGAATTCAAAACGATGCAGGAAATGTTGCTTTTGTACCCCCTGGACGTAATACCAGTGATTCTCCTTGGACGGCCACAAATGAAGCTTGGAGCTTTGAGCCTGTGGGCGATGAGACGTATGTTTTTGAATGGTTGGATTCAACGGGAACTGTTATTGGAACAGACCCTACCATAAATGTATGTCCTACGCAAACTACAGAAGTATATACCGCTCGTATTACCTATACAAACACATGTAATGGAGACGTTGTAGTTTTAACAGACGACGTGGAAGTAACATTAGACGGCACGAGCGATCTTACACTAGAGCTTGGAGAAGACCTCACCTTTTGTGACCAGACATCTTACGAAATTATTCCTGAAATTACAGGAGATCCAACGGGAGCTACGTACCTGTGGAGTCCTAATGGAGAAACTACTCCAACAATTACAGTAACCGACACAGATACCTATGGGCTGGAAATTACTTTAGACGGTTGTACTATTTCAGACAGCGTAGATATTACCTTCTTAACGAGTCCTAACTGTACGGTCCCATCGGTTTGTGACACGTTAGATTTCAACGAAGATTTTGGCTCTGGTACAGGTCGTATTTGTATTGATCCTGCTACGGCAACAACAACGTACCTATGCGACACTACAGGGATGGTGGATGATGGTGAATATTCAGTCACCAGTACATCTAATGGACTAAACACAGGTTGGCACCCCAATATGGAAGATCATACTCCCGGGGATGTGAATGGCCGTGCATTCTTTGTAAATGCCGATTTCACAGTTGGTGAATTTTATAGAAGAACCATAACGTTAGATCCAGCAACAGATTACAGCTTTGGCGCCTGGATTACTACTGTGTATGATACCGACACTGGCATTTGTGGAGGTACCAGTATCCCTTCCAATGTAATCTTTAGAATTGAAGACCCAGCCGGAACATTAATTGCTGAAACAAATACAGGAGATATTCCTAATGGACCAGAACCTAATTGGCAGGAATTCTTCATTTCTTTTAATAGCGGTGCAAATACAGATATTCAATTAGTCCTTATTAACAATTCTATTGGAGGTTGTGGAAATGATCTTGCTATAGACGACATTACATTAGAATTTTCATCTGCAGAACCCATTATTGTAACTCCTCCAGACCTATCAGCCTGTGATATAGACAATGATGACACCGAACTATTTGATCTAACCACACAAATTCCTACTATTTTAGACGGTGCAAATCCAGCTGAATTCAACGTGAGTTTCCACCAGAATTTATTCGATGCAGAAGCAGGTCAACTTGCCATTGCAGACCCTGCAAACTATCCTAACGAAGCAAACCCTGAGGCGATCTTTGTAAGAGTAGAACGTGTGAGTCAAGAAACATGTTATGCGATCGTAGAATTTGATTTAATACTAGATCCAATAGTAATTCTTACCACAGACCTTCCAGACGAAGTGAATATTTGTGATACAGAAACCATACCCACACTAGATGCAACCGCCACAAACACAAACATAGATATCACAATGGTAACGTATGAGTGGACGGACGATACCGGGACTGTTGTTTCAACAGACCCTACCTTCACCCCAACAACTAGTGGCACCTATACCGTTGTATTAACTTTTGCTCCCTGTAGTGAAAACGCTTTTGTGGTTGTTGTAGACATTACAGAATCTGCAACACTAGACCTTGGTGAAGACCAGACACTTTGTAATGGGGAAACCTATGAAATAGTTCCTGCAATTGCTGGAAATACAAATGGTATAACCTACGAGTGGAGCACTGGAGAAACAACCCCAACTATTGTTGTAAGCGAAACTGGAACATACAGCCTAACTATTACAGTAGGAAACTGTACTGCGACAGATAGCGTTATGGTGACGATCCTAGACCCACTAGACATTGACCTTGGTGAAGACCTTGAAACATGTTTTAGTGATGCCACAGTATTAACAGTTACCAGTTCAGATTTTGACATCGCAGATGCTACCATCCAATGGTTTTTAAATGGTGATGAAATTATTGGAGAAACCATGCCTTCCCTGCCTATTTCAGAAGTAGGAACTTACAGTGTTATTGTAACGTTTGAAAATTGTACAGGTACAGACGAAATCGTTGTAACCCAAAGAGAAGATGTTGCTGTTACCATTATAGAGCAGGACTTTAAAACCTGTCCGGAAGAAACCAATACATTAACCGCAGTAACAGATGATGAAGACGTCACCTATCAATGGTTTAAAAATGGTGACCTTATTACAGGAGAAACCAATGCTACTTTAGAATTTGCATTAACTCCGGACGATAGTGGATTGCAAACATTTAGTGTAGAGATTTCAGTAGGAGATTGTACTGCAGAAGATGATATAACTTTAGAATTATACGATGTAGACAACTGTACTATCTCTCAAGGTATTTCGCCTAATAATGATGGTTTTAACGATACCCTTGATCTAGAATTTCTGAATGACAGAACAGGAATTATAAAGCTTCAAATATTTAACAGACTGGGAGCTTTAGTCTATGAAAAAACAAACTATATAAACGAATGGCAAGGCCAGACAACCGATAGCGAAGAGCTTCCAACGGGGACCTATTACTATGTACTGGATCTTCAAGGAGAAGACCCTGTATTTGGTCCACAAGCTTCGGGATGGATCTACTTAAATAGAGAAGCCAATTAATTAGGTTATTAAACGTAGCGTTAAAACCCTTAACTAATCAGAAAACACTTTATTAAAAATGAAAAAAATATTCATAGTTACCTTAATAGCCTCGCTCTTTTGGACAACACAATCACTGGCACAACAGGACCCACAGTATACGCAGTATATGTATAATATGAACGTGGTGAATCCTGCTTATGCTGGTAGCAAAGAGAGTCTTTCACTTACTGCCCTCTACCGTAAACAATGGTCGGGACTGGATGGAGCACCAGAAACATTTACATTTTCTGCCCACACGCCTATTAGCGACAAGGTGGGTCTGGGACTTTCGGCAATTAAAGACGAATTAGGACCTGTAAGCGAAACAAATGTGTATGCAGATTTCTCATATACCCTTCAGGTAGGAGAAAACACAAAGCTTGCGTTAGGACTTAAAGCCGGAGCCACATTTCATGACGTAGGGCTGGTTGGTCTGGACCTTCAGGACGAGGGAGATCCCTTCTTTTCTCAGGATATTAACAATACCTACCCAAATATTGGAGCGGGTGCTTTTCTGTATGGAGAGAACTACTATGTAGGATTATCGGTTCCTAATTTATTAAACTCGGTTCACTTGGACGAAAACGGTTTAATGTACGGTAATGAAACCAATCATTATTTTGCAACAGCGGGCTATGTGTTCCAGGTAAGCGAAAATTTCAAACTGAAACCATCGGTCTTGGTTAAATCTGCATTTGACGCGCCGTTGTCTTTCGACGGAAATTTAAACGCCCTATTTTATGACAAATTCGAAATTGGAGCAAGTTATAGACTAGACGATTCCTTCAGTGGTTTGGTTGGCTTTCAGGTAACAGACAACATAAGGGTTGGATATGCCTATGATAGAGTGATTTCAGATATCCAAGCAGTAGCCAGCTCTTCACACGAAGTAATACTCACTTTTGATGTATTCTTCAAGAAAAGAACCCTACGCTCACCTAGATACTTCTAATAACCAACAATAATTTCATTCAAAATGAATAAAATATATACAATCTTAGTTCTTTTAGTATTCAGTACAACTATTAGTACTGCCCAAAACAAAGACACAAAAAAAGCAGACGATCTCTATAAACGCCTTCAGTATACAGATGCAGCAGAGGCGTATCAGAAACTTCTTAAAAAAGGAAAAGGCGACAGGTATGTGTTTGAACAGCTTGGTAACAGTTATTTTTATATTAACGATACCAAAAAAGCTGAAACGTATTACAAACGTGTTGTAAAAGGTAACAACGTAAAATCTGAAACCGTATACAACTATGCCCAGTCCTTAAAAGCCAATGGTAAGTTTAGTGACTACAACACTGCTATGAAGCAATTTGCAGAATTAGCTCCTAACGATTCGCGGGCAAAGGAGTTTATGAAAAACCCGAATTACGTTCCTAAATTGATGGAGAAACAACCTAAGTTCTCTGCTACCAATATGAAGGACATTAATACCGAATATTCAGAGTTTGGAGGTATTATGGTTGGAAATGATTTCTACTTTTCTTCTGCAAGAAACACAACACGAAGAAAATATGGTTGGAACGAAGAACCCTACTTAGATATTTATGTAGCTGAAAACGTAGGAGGCACTATAAAAAATGCTGAATTACTTAAAAACAAAGAAGTAAATACCAAATATCATGAAGGGAACATAGCAATTACTGCAGATGGTAAGCGCATGTATTTTGACCGTAATGATTATTACAGAGGGAAGTATGACAAAAGTGAAGAAGGAGTGAACCAGATTAACCTGTATTATGCAGACTGGGTTGTAGGTGAATGGAAAGATGTACAATCTGTAGCATTTAACAGTGATGAATATTCTGTGGGTCATCCCGCGCTAAGTCCAGACGGCAACACACTTTATTTTGTAAGTGATATGCCAGGCGGAAGAGGGCATAGCGATATTTACAAAGTTTCAGTAAGTAAAGAGGGTATCTTAGGAACTCCTGAACGATTAGGAGATCATATTAACACCGAAGGGAAAGAAGTATTTCCCTATATAGATTCCAACGGAGATTTATACTTTTCGAGCACAGGGCACATGGGATTAGGAGGCTTAGACGTCTTTTATGCACCTGCAGAAGGAACTGGATTTGGTGCCCCAAAAAATGTTGGCCTGGGGATTAACAGCTCAGACGATGATTTTGCATTTATATACGACTCTGCTACGGAAGAGGGCTTTGTATCTTCAAACCGTGCAGGAGGTAAAGGAAGTGACGATATTTATACTACCAAGAAACTAGAGCCACTTTGTGAAGTTGAACTGATCGTTCAGGTTGTAAACGAATATACAAAAGCGCCAATCGCTGGAGCAAGAGTAGACTTATATGACAAACTAGGAAACAAGTTAGGCACTAAAACAACGGGAGACGATGGTAATGTAACTCTTATTGCAGAGTGTGAAAAAGAACACGAAGTACAGGCAGTTGCCACCAACTTTGAAAGTAATGCAATTGATGTAGAAATGGCCAGTGATGTAACCTTAAACAAAACCATCTCCCTGCGTCCAATAGAAGACATTATTGTAGATGATAAGGTAGTATTAAACCCCATCTATTTTGATCTGGATAAGAGCAATATTAAGCCTAAAGCTGCTTTTGAACTAGACAATCTGGTGGCGCTTATGAAAAAGTATCCAAATATGGTTATTAAAGTTGAAAGCCATACAGATATCAGAGCAACTCCAGAGTACAACATGGCGTTATCGAACCGTCGGGCGCAAAGCACAGTGCAATATGTAATTTCGAAAGGAATTGACAAGGCAAGAATTTCTGGTGAAGGCTTTGGAGAAAGTCGTCCAGAGGTAGCTTGTGGATCCAATTGTACAGAGGCACAACATCAAAAAAATAGAAGATCTGAGTTTATTATCGTAGAGAGATAATACTCCTAATTAACCAAGCAACCTTAAAAAACCCATTACAATTTGTAATGGGTTTTTTTATGCCATACAAAGGCTCTATGAATTCTGGTAATTCTGAAACTCTATGATTTCATATACCGCATATTCGACTGAATGACATACTTTTACGTAATACGTTTTCAACATTATGAAATTTGAAAATCCTATTGAGTATTGTACCCTTTTTAATTTAAAAAAAAATTCAACAAAAGATGTGTTGCACTAATTTTTGGGGATTGTAGCCCTTGTTTTGTTTGAGTTTAACTAAGGTTCATACTACTAGAAAAAGACCGCTTTGAGGAGAGCGGTCTTTCTTGTTTAACTACTATAAAAGTTTTAGTTATTGTGAAAAAACCTTCTCGCCACTCGCCTCTTGTGCTTTAAACTTCTGTACTAACTCCAACGCATCTGGCACCACATCGCTACATAAAATAATGAGCGAGCCTTTTTTTGCATTGTTTACTGCATGTGTTATTGCCTCTCTTTCTGAAGGGATAATGGTGGTTTTCATGGTAGGATGGTTCATTTTTATACCATCATCCAGCATTTTAATAAGCTCTTCTTCGGTTTTACCGCGGAGTCGCTTGTCCTGACGAATAATAATTTCATCGGACATATCCGCTGCAATGTCGCCTATCATATTATTATCTTCTTCACGCCTGTCACCTATGCCTGCAATTATACACACTTTATGAGTGGCTTCTAGATTGTCTGCGAACTGTTTTAAGGCACGCATTCCAGCTGGATTATGGGCATAATCCAGTAAAATCGTGAAATTTTCAAATTCAAAAAGATTTAAACGTCCTGGTGTTTGTGCTGCACTTGGAATAAAAGTTTCCAACGCCACCTTCATATCTTCAATACGAATACCTTGTACGTTGGCTACCAAGACAGCGGCCAATACATTCTGTATCATAAAAGCGGCTTTCCCTCCATACGTCAATGGGATATCCACAGCGCGCATTACACGCATTTTCCATTCTCCTTTGCAAATAGTTACAAATCCGTTTTCGTACACTGCAGTAATGCCCCCTCTGCGTTGTAAGGCTTTAATGCGTGTATTATTTTCGTCCATAGAGAAAAGGGCAAGATTACAGTTAATGCTTCGGCGCATTTCGTAAACCAGATCATCGTCTGCATTTAAAATAGCATAACCGTCTGGCAATACTGTTTCCGGAACCACTCCTTTAACACGTGCTAACTGATCAATAGTATGTATCCCTTTTAGCCCTAAATGGTCTGCAGCTACATTGGTCACCACAGCAACATCACAGTTTTTAAACCCAAGACCTGCTCTAAGCAATCCGCCACGAGCACATTCTAATACAGCAAAATTTACAGTAGGGTCGCGTAATACAAATTCTGCACTCGCGGGACCTGTACAGTCCCCGGTCATAAGTAATCTATTTTGAATATACACCCCATCACTTGTAGTATATCCAACTCTATAACCTCTCATTTTTGCCATATGGGCAATCAATCTACTGGTGGTAGTTTTACCATTCGTTCCTGTAATAGCTGTAATAGGAATACGCCCGGTATCTCCTTGTTTTGGGAATAATTTATCTATTACCGGAGCAGCTACATTTCTAGGGAGTCCTGTCGTGGGCGCTAAATGCATTCTAAAACCTGGGCCTGCATTTACCTCAAGTATTGCACCTCCAGTTTCTGAAAGGGGTTGCGAAATATCGGTCGTCATAATATCAATTCCACAGATATCTAAGTCAATTATTTTTGAGATCCGTTCTGCCATACTTACGTTGGCAGGATGAATAATATCTGTAATGTCTTCGGCAGTTCCTCCTGTGCTTAGGTTGGCAGTATCTTTCAGTAACAATAACTCACCCTCTTCTAAAACCGACTCTAACGTTTTACCAGCGTCTTTAATTATAGTTTTGGTTAGGTCGTTTACCGTAATTTGAGTCAATACTTTTTCATGGCCATAGCCACGTCGCGGATCTTTATTGGTTTCGTCTATCAATTCCTGCACGGTAGCGGTTCCATTCCCAACCACGTGGGCAGGGGTTCTTTTGGCGCCTGCTACTAACTCGTTGTTAATTACCAGCAATCTATAGTCTTCTCCCGTGATGTATTTTTCTACAATAACTCTTCGGCTTACCTCTTTGGCGGCATGAAAGGCTACGACAGCATCTTCATAATTCTGAATATCTACTGTAATTCCACGTCCATGATTCCCGTCAATAGGCTTAATAACCAGTGGATACCCTACATACCTGCACGCGTCTTCCAGACTACTTTCACGGCTAATAATATCACCTCTTGGTACGTCAACTTCAGCTTGCTCTAGTAAATATTTGGTATCTTCCTTATCGCATGCCAATTCTACACCAATAGAAGAGGTTTCGGAGGTAACCGTAGCCTGAATTCGCTTTTGATTTGCTCCGTATCCTAACTGGCATAACGAATATTGGTTTAACCGTATCCACGGAATTCCTCTACTCTCGGCTTCTTCCACAATACTTCCTGTACTTGGCCCTAATCTGGAAGATTCACGTAACTCCCTCATTTTCTGAATATCCGGTTCCAGGTCGTACGCTTCGGCAGCAATTAAAGCTTCGCAAATTTTAACAGAAGCTTCAGCCGCATAACGCCCTACATTTTCTTCCATATAGCTAAACACTACATTATAAACGCCCCGCTCTCCATAGTCGCGGGTTCTTCCAAAGCCTGTGTCCATACCAGCGAGCGTCTGAATTTCTAACGCGATATGCTCAATAATATGGCCCATCCAAGTTCCTTCTTCCACACGCTGAAAAAAACCACCAGCTTCTCCCACACTGCATCTATGTGAATACATAGTTGGAAACATAGCTTGTAAGCGCTCTGAAAACCCTGAAATTTTATCTGAAGGGTATTCCTCCATCTTTTCAAGGTCTAATACCATTACAATAAGTTTATGGCGTCGTACAGACCAGTAGTTAGGACCACGCATGGCGTTTATTTCACGTATTTTCATATGGAAATTATTTTTGGTTGGATGAATCTATTCTCTTGAGGGTGTTCTTAAAGGAACATTTGCTAAATATATCAATTTCCTATTTGAAATGACGTACTTTTGCAATCTTATAACAAATTATCATGCAAGCAAAAGGAACCTTAATTCCTATAGGAGGTAACGAAGACAAAGGAATTGAAGAAAACGAAATCTACCATCTTGAATTTATAGAAGAAGGTATTTTATCCCGCGTAGTAAAAGAAAGCGGTGGCGTGGATGCAACTATCATTATTATTCCTACCGCATCCAGTATACCCGATGAAGTAGGTGAAAATTACTTAGACGCCTTTGGGAAATTAGGATGCAAAAACCTGCACGTAATGAATATCCGCGACCGGGATCAATCTGAAACACCGGGTAATATTGAATTAATGAAGAAGGCAGACTGTGTCATGTTTTCTGGCGGTAACCAATCTAATATAACAAGAAAGATTGGAGGCACCACACTTCACAAAATTATGATGGAGCGTTACGAAAAGGAACATTTTGTAATTGCCGGAACCAGCGCAGGTGCTATGTGTATGAGTGAAGAAATGATCTCTGGAGGAAGTAGCCAGGAATCGTTTATAAAAGGGGCTGTAAAAATGAAGGAAGGAATGGCTTTTATGCCCGAATTGATCATAGACTCCCATTTTATCCGCCGCGGACGTTTTGGCAGAATGGCTGAAGCAGTAGCAAAATTTCCTAAATTAATTGGTGTAGGTCTTGCCGAAGATACTGGTCTTATCATAAAAGAAGGCGTGTTTGAAGTAATTGGGTCTGGAATGGTTATTCTTTTTAATGCAAGAAAAGCAAAACACAACAACCATCATTTACTGGAAGAAGGAACGCCCATGTCTTTAACCAATCTAAAAACACATATTCTGGCAAATGGGGATCGTTTTCACATTAAAAAGAAAAAGGTAGACGTGAGTCCGCTAGCATTGCCTGTAGTTGAAGGTTAGTCACATAAATGTTTAAAGTCCAACCAAAACTCCCTCTCAATGGGAGAGGGTTGGGATGAGGGAATAATAGATAAAAATTTATTTATTGCTTATAAATCATAATACCACCCTCCTCGGTAGATTTTCTGAACCCGCGATACATTCCTTCAGTATTAAAGGGCATGGCAATGTTGCCTTGAGCATCCACTGCAATTAAACCACCATCACCGCCTAATTTTAAGATCCTATGCTGAATTACTTCTGAAGCAGCTTCAGCTAACGAAAGCCCTTTATACTCCATTAAACAAGAAACATCGTACGCCACAACGCCGCGAATAAAAAACTCGCCACTACCTGTACAACTCACCGCGCAGGTTTTGTTATTAGCATAATTACCAGCGCCAATCATTGGGCTATCCCCAACACGGCCCCATTTTTTATTGGTCATCCCTCCGGTTGAAGTTGCAGCAGCAATGGTTCCAAAGGCATCACACGCCACAGCACCCACGGTACCAAATTTAGAATCTTTCTTTACCGAGTGATCTAATTGAAATGCATCGCTTCCCTTCAAATCCTGCCATTGCTGATAGCGCAATTCATCATAAAAATATTCTGAAGGCTCAATTTTATAGGTATTCTGTTCAGCAAACCGCATCGCTCCTTCTCCTGCCAAAAACACGTGCTCGCTTTTTTCGAGCACATCACGTGCCAGACTCACAGGGTTTTTAATTCCTGTGATCAAAGAAACGGCGCCAGCTTTTAATTCTTTCCCCTCCATAATAGCAGCATCCATTTCGTGAGTGCCTTCAGCAGTAAAAACACTTCCTTTTCCAGCATTAAACAAGGGAGAGTCTTCCAACACCTTTACTGCGGTTTCAACGGCGTCTATTGAAGATCCTTTTTCTGCTAACACTGCATACCCAGCATCCAAAGCATCTTGCAATGCACTTTTATAGGCCGCCTCCTTTTCAGCAGTCATTTGCCCTTTCAACAAAGTGCCAGCACCTCCGTGAATAGCAATAGAAAATGTTTTCATCTGTATGGTTTTAAATTTTTGGGGAAATTACAAATCCCAAAACTATTTCGTAACGAAGAAGTAAGATTTCCTTTAAGTTATTTCTTTTGTTCTGGGTTACTTTTACACAGATGTATGCATATAATCAAAATCGTTGGGGGATAATTCAACGTAAAGTTAAACCGCTTTGAGGAGAGCGGTTTTTCTTTTTCAACAAAATTCTATTTTCTGATGGGTTCTTGCTATTTTTGAAGAAAGACCAAAAGACAATGTCAGAACAAAAAAAACGCCTTTTCCTGGTAGATGCCTATGCACTTATTTTCCGTGGGTACTATGCCTTTATAAAAAATCCCAGAATTAATTCCAAAGGGCAAAACACCAGCGCCATTATGGGGTTTATGAACTCCTTAATTGACGTGGTAAAAAGGGAACGCCCGGATCACCTTGCGGTATGTTTTGACAAAGGCGGTAGTGTAGACAGAAAAGAAATGTTTGAAGAATACAAAGCCAATCGCGATGAAACTCCAGACGATATCCGCTCTGCAATTCCAATTATCTGTGACATTTTAGAAGCGATGAAAATACCAATCATGGTAAAAGAAGGCTTCGAAGCAGACGATGTGATAGGAACTCTTGCAAAAAAAGCCGAGAAAGAAGGCTACACTACTTTTATGGTGACACCCGATAAAGATTTTGCGCAGTTAGTTTCTGAAAACATCTTTATGTACCGCCCCAAATCTTTTGGGGGTGGTTATGAAACCTGGGGAATTCCTGAAGTTCAGAAAAAATTTGAAGTAGAGCGTCCTGAACAGGTGATTGATTACCTTGGGATGATGGGGGATGCCAGTGACAACATTCCAGGATTGCCAGGGGTTGGGGATAAAACAGCAAAAAAATTCCTTAAACAATTTGGCTCTATGGAAGGCTTGCTGGAAAACACAGATCAACTTAAGGGTAAGATGAAAGAAAAGGTTGAAGCCAATGCAGCGCTCGGGTTACTCTCAAAAAAGCTTGCTGCTATTATGCTGGACGTACCTTTAGAATTCAATTATGAAGATTTTGAAATGTGTCCGCCAGACACCCAGAAAGTAATGGCTATTTTTGATGAGCTGGAATTTAGAAGATTGAAAGATAATTTTCTGAAAGCCTTCTCTGTAGAAGGAATGGCGAGTGTTGGTACAGAACATCAAAAAGAGGACTCCAAAGCACCCGCCCCTATATCAAAAAGCGAAAATAAGCCCCAAGCTGAGCGTAGTCGAAGCGCTGGCCAGGGACAGTTCTCTCTTTTTGGGGGAGATGGTGATGCAACTCCAGATGCAAAAGATTTCAGCAGTAGAAAAACAATTAAAGATACCGAGCATTTTTACCAGACCGTGCAACCCGGGATGGGAACCAAGTTGTTTATTCAGAATTTAATGAAACAGACTTCGGTGTGTTTTGATACCGAAACTACAGGATTGGACCCCTTAACAGCTGAGTTGGTTGGAATTGCTTTTTCCTGGGAAACCGGAAAAGGGTTTTATCTGCCGTTTCCTGAAAGTAAAAAAGAAGCCCAGGAAATCATCGAACAGTTACGTCCATTTTTTGAGTCGGAATCGATTGAAAAGATCGGTCAGAATTTAAAGTATGATATTAAAGTACTTCATAAATATAATATTTCAGTACAAGGAAAATTGTTCGACACTATGTTAGCGCACTACCTTATTAATCCGGATATGCGTCACAATATGGATGTGCTGGCCGAAACCTACCTCAACTACACCCCTGTTTCCATTACTGAATTGATTGGTAAAAAAGGAAAAAATCAAAAATCGATGCGGGATGTTTCCATAGCAGAACAAACCGAATATGCGGTGGAAGATGCCGACATAACCCTTCAGCTAAAAGAACATTTTGAAAAAGAACTGGGAGAAGCCAATACACAGAAATTATTTGATGAAATTGAATTGCCACTGCTTCGTGTGTTAGCCGACATGGAATTGGAAGGCATTAATCTGGATGAAGATTTTCTGCAAAGTTTGTCCTCAGAATTAGAAAATGATATTGCAAACCTGGAAAAAGCCATTTATGAAGAAGCGGGTGAAGAATTTAATATAGCCTCGCCAAAGCAATTGGGTGAGATTCTCTTCGGAAAATTGAAACTTATAGACAAGCCAAAAAAGACCAAAACGGGTCAATATTCTACAGCAGAAGACGTATTAAGCTACCTAGCTAAAGATCATAAAATAATCGCCGACGTACTGGAATACCGTGGTCTGGCTAAACTGAAAAGCACCTATGTAGATGCCCTTCCCGAACAGGTAGAACCAACTACCCAGCGCGTGCATACCGATTATATGCAAACTGTTGCAGCTACAGGCCGTTTAAGTAGTAACAACCCCAATCTACAGAACATTCCAATTCGTACGGAGCGTGGGCGACAAGTACGTAAAGCTTTTGTTCCAAGAAATGAAGAATATATCCTTCTTGCTGCAGATTATTCGCAAATTGAATTGCGTATTATTGCTGCATTGAGCCAGGAAGACACCATGATAGATGCCTTTAAAAACGGGGAAGATATTCACGCTTCAACGGCGGCTAAAGTGTTTAATGTTGCCCTAGAAGACGTAACTCGCGAGCAACGTGGAAACGCCAAAACAGTAAACTTCGGTATTATTTACGGTGTTTCAGCCTTTGGATTGAGCAATCAGACCGATCTGTCCAGAACTGAATCTAAAGAATTGATCGATGCGTATTACAAAACCTATCCGAAGCTTAGAAATTATATGAGCGAGTTGGTAGATTTTGCACGTGAAAACGGCTATGTAGAAACCGTGATGGGCCGTCGCAGGTACTTAAACGGGATAAACGGCAGCAACCAGGTGGTGCGTGGTGCCGCCGAAAGAAATGCTGTAAACGCCCCAATTCAAGGGAGTGCAGCAGATATTATTAAAATTGCAATGATTAACATTCATCGTAAACTTTCAGAAGGAAATTACAAAACTAAAATGCTCCTACAAGTGCATGATGAATTGGTTTTTGACGTTTACAAGCCAGAACTGGAAGAAATGAAATCGCTCATTAAAACCGAAATGGAAAACGCTTATAAAATGGACGTTCCCTTAGATGTAGAAATTGGTCTTGGTAAAGACTGGCTGGAAGCCCACTAGTTATTGTATGTAGCGGCATTGAGTAGTCTAATTAAATTGCGCTAAAATTATAAGTTGCTGAAATTTGATATTTATGTATCTTACGTACTGATAAAATTTTTGTAGATGAAAAAAACATACATTGTATTAGTACTCTTTTTAGCAGTTCTAATAACTTCCACCACTACAGTCTTTGCACAATGCGAAGATGTTACCGTTGCTACTCTAACAAATCCAGGACCGTTTGAAACTGCTACTCTTACCGAAGCAGATGGAATTAGAAATGGGCCAGACTATGCTGGCGCAACCATATACTATCCAACAAATGCCACTCCCCCTTATAGCAGTATCGCTATTGTTCCTGGTTTCACAGCAGCCCCATCGAGCGTTGAAGAATGGGGTCCGTTTTATGCTTCGCATGGAATTGTAGCAATTATCATTGGGACGAACTCCCCATTCGATTTTCCTGAGGCCAGGGCAGAAGCATTACTGGATGCTTTAGAAACACTACGGCAAGAAAACACAAGAACTTCATCTCCCCTAGAAGGAGGTTTGGATATAGATAAGTTTGCGGTAAGTGGTTGGTCTATGGGAGGCGGTGGAGCACAACGTGCAGCTGTTCTTGATAATACTATTAAAAGCGTGGTTGCTTTATGTCCCTGGTTGCCTAATCCTACTTTAGATCATGATGCCCCAGTCTTAATTTTAAGTGGTGAAAATGATCCTACAGCACCTCCCGCACAACATGCAGATATACATTATAACGTAACCCCAAAAACAACTGACAAGTTACTTTTTGAGGTTGAAAATGGAAATCACTCCGTCGCAAATACTCCCAGTGGAGCCAACGGACTTGTAGGCCAAATTGCGCTTTCATGGCTTAGGTTGCATATGGAGGAAAACGATTGTTATTGCCCTTTGCTTACAGAGTCTTTATTAGATAACCCAGCAGAAGCATCCAACATTCAAACAAATATTGAATGTGCACCTGTATTGAATATTCAGGAAAACAGCTTTAGTACAAGTGTGTATCCTAACCCTACACGAGATAGGGTGTATGTAAATACAACTGCTAACGTTTCCTTTGAAGTTTACTCAACCACGGGAAAACAGTTATTAAAGGGGGAGCTTAGGGGAGCTGATAAGCAAATTAACTTGTCGGGTTTTTCTGAAGGCATGTATTATTTACGAATTAATGACGAAACTATTAAGATTTTAAAAAATTAATTTCGGCCTAGAAAACACATGATTGGATAGAAATTATCTTTAAACAAAATAAGCCAATGCTTTGCTTGCATTGGCTTATTTTTTTCATTGCATAAGTAGGTATGTTTTACAACGAAGGTTACTTTAAAATTTTAATAGCGATAGGCTTTGTAAATAATGACCAACTGATTGTTGTTGGTAGCCGCAGCACCAGGCAAGAACCTGTCGAAATTAAGGGTAAATCCATCAGTATCAAACGACTGCAATGAGGCTCTCACCAATCCTTCTTCGGCATCAGCACCACCAGTAGCTGTCCCATTGTCATGTATCGGTTCACCATTATTATTTACATAGAATGCTGCAATACAGTGACTAGAAGAACTATAGGCACCTATATTGTTGAGACTGGAACCACTAAATCCACTAGCAATAGCTTGTTGTTCTATAGAAGCACCATCATCTCTAGCGTACCCTGTAGTAAAGCCACCTGCCATTCGTAAATCATTTGAATTATTGGTACCACTTCTGTAAGCACCACTGTTGTAGTTCTCAATTCTATTGATTGCAATAAACTCTACCGTAATAGGCCTAAAACCTACTCCAGTAACACTTAAGGCCCCTGCCGATGTAACACGAGCCCTTCCTATATGCATTTGTTTCTGGTTGCTGCTTATTAGCATATTCCATTGGCTATTCTCCCAATAATAAAACCCAGCTTCAGTAAGACCAGCTGCACCCGTGTTATAAACCAGTGTGCTTTCTACCAAAGAAGCAGCATTTGGACTCTCCACAGTAGTAACATCAGTTGTAGAGGTAAGAGCAACTCTTGGGATAAGCACCCCATTATTACTTGACGAAACGTCTAAGGCACTTTGAGGCAACACATTACCAATTCCCACTTGAGAATAGCTATTTAGTGCAAATAAGAATAAGAATGATAGAGACAAAATTCGGAACATGGTCTGTATATTATGTTTAAACGCGAAACTATAATATATAACGATGTTTTCCACGCTTTGGATGTTTCCAAGATCCTTTTTTCGATAAAATCTAAGTTATTTTCGACCAAAGGCATGTCTAGTTTAACGAACCATTATTTTTATAAAATAGTAAGAAAATTAAAATTGAATTCATATAAACTATCTTGACAAGATATCCGTATTTTTAGGGTATGAAAAAAACGCTCCAGATTGCAAATAGTATTGCTTTTCTTATAACTATTTACATCAATTACGCCTCCAGTACCGGTGTTTTTAACGGTACTACACAAGCAGAGATGAGTGCTACATACCAAACCCTCTTTACTCCTGCCGGATACGCTTTTGCTATTTGGGGAATTATTTATTTATTACTATTTGGTTTTATCTTTTATCAAGCCAGAAGCCTTTTTGTAAAAGTCAGGAACGATAGTTTTGTATTGAAAACCGGATGGTGGTTTGTAATAAGTTGTGTTGCCAACAGTTTATGGTGTTATCTCTTTGTATCGGATTATGTGTTGCTTTCGGTAGTTACTATATTCGTTTTGTTGCTCTGTTTGCTGAAAATTGTATTGAACAATAGAATGGAACTTGACGACAAACCCATCTCAGTGATCGCTTTTGTATGGTGGCCTTTTGTAATCTATAGCGGCTGGGTTACTGTAGCGTGTATTGCAAATTTTGCCACGTATCTGGTTAAAATAGATTGGAACGGATTTGGCTTTACACCAGAAACGTGGACACTCTTTATGATTGGCATTGCCACTTCAGTGAATCTTATTGTTACGTGGTCCCGAAACATGCGTGAGTTTTGCCTGGTTGGCGCCTGGGCTCTCATTGCTATAGCCGTAGCCAATTGGGAAACGGTAGAGGTTATTAAAATTTCAGCCTTAATAGCGGCCGGGCTTTTAGTTTTAAACAGCAGTATTCACGCGATCAAAAATCACAAAACCAATCCAGTCAAGAAATGTTTAGAGTACTTCAAAAAAGTGTAAATTAGATGTATGCAAAATCAAAAGCACCTCTTCAATCTTGAAGAAAACATCACCTATCTCAACGGCGCATATATGTCGCCACAATTAAAGTCGGTAGAAACCATTGGACTGGAATGTCTTCAGAAAAAAAGCAAGCCCTATTTAATTTCAGAAAACGATTTTTTTGCTGAAAAAATCACCTTAAAAAGACGCTTTGCAGAATTAATTGAAGCTCCCGATTATGAAACCATTGCTATCATCCCTTCGGTATCCTACGGAATTGCCATTACAGTAAACAACATTCCTTTTGAAAAAGGTGATGAAATTATTGTTTTAGAAGAACAGTTTCCAAGTAATTATTATGCCTGGAAAGCTTTAGAGACTGAAAAAGGTATAAAAATTATAACAATTACAGCTCCTGAAATTAAGCCAGGAAGAGGCGCAGCCTGGAATGAAAAAATTCTAGCAGCCATCAACCCAAAAACGAAATGTCTTGCGCTTCCACATTGCCATTGGGCAGATGGGACACTTTTCAACTTAAAAGCAATTCGGGAACGAAGCAACGAGGTGGATGCATTTTTAGTGATAGACGGCACTCAAAGTGTGGGTGCATTCCCTTTTTCAGTTGCTGAGATACAACCTGACGCCTTAGTATGTGGCGGTTATAAATGGCTGTTAGGCCCTTATAGTTTAGGGGTGGCCTATTTTGGCGAACGTTTCCATCACGGAAAACCACTTGAAAATAACTGGATGAATCATATAGGGTCTGAAAATTTTTCAAAGCTGGTACATTACAACCACGCATTAAAACCCAAAGCAACCCGATACGATGTTGGCGAAAGCAGTAATTTTATTCTCACGCCTATGCTTTCGGAATCCATTAGACAGTTAAACGAATGGAAGCCTCAAAATATTCAGCAGTATTGTAAGCGTATTTCAGAAACAACGGTTTCAAAATTAAGAGGAACTGGTTTCTTTATAGAAGAAGATGCATTCCGAAGTCACCACCTTTTTGGATTGTATCCTGAAGATCCCTCTAGAGTTGAACTGCTAAAAGAAATTCTTTTAAAAGAACAGATCTATGTTTCCTACCGAGGAACATCTATTCGAATTTCGCCAAATGTGTATAATTCTGAAAAGGATCTAGAGCGATTGACACATTACTTGTAAATTCGTTGTTCGTTGTTCGTTGTTTGTAGCTCTAAACTCATACCTCCCTACACAATTCAATTGAGAAGAGGACGCAAAGTTTCGGAAAAAACGAAAAGAAAAAAGTTTCATTTTTCTTGAAACAACCACCCACATCACGTGGGTAAATAAATCATTAAGTCAAACATCGTTCGCACCTCTAAATTCATACCTGCCTACACCATTCCCTTAATATCATTCCCCCATGTGGGATACGCAAAAATCATTGCTTTTAGATTGTCCGGAGTAAGTTTCCCACACATAGCGAGCACAAAAAGATTGATCATTTCTCCTGCGCCACCACCAATAATATGGGCACCAAGAATTAGGTTTCGTTTTTTATCTACTATAGTTTTATAGGCATAGACGTCTTCTGCCATACGCTTGGCATTAAACCAATGTGGCACGCTTTTATGTTCTACCACAATATCGTAGCCTTGATCTTTAGCTTGTTTTTCGGTTAAGCCTATTGCCGCTACCTGCGGAAGTGTAAATACTACCGAAGGTACGGGTGGAAAATCCATTTTTTCAGAATTTTTCTTTCGAATATTAATAGAAACAACTCTGGATTCCTGAGAAGAAGTAGGCGTTAGTGGTAAGGAGCCACTTGCTGAAACATCACCACAGGCATAGACATTTGTATTTGTAGTATTTTGAAGGTATTCGTTAACTGAAATTCCGTTTTTCTCGAACGCTACATTGCCTTTTTCCAACTCCAGTTCGTCAATCGATGGTACTCTTCCTGCAGTATTAAACACCGCCTTTGCTTTTATAGACTCCGTTTTACCATTCTTTTTATAGGAAACCCTATAATTGGTTCGTAGTTTTTCTATAGCTGAAGCTTCTGCATTAAAAATAAAATTGATTCCCAAAGCTTCAGAAGCCCGGGTGAGATAATGTACAATGTCTTCTTCAAAAGGGGCTAAAGGGCGTTCTGCAAATTCAATGACTGTTACTTTTGCACCGCAACGAGCAGCGATATGTGCAAACTCCATCCCAATATACCCGGCGCCAATAAAAATTATTTCATCTGGTAGCTCAGCTTGATGTAAGAAATCTTCGCTCGTTAACAGATGTTCTCTCCCAGGGATCTTTAGTTCCATTGGTTTTTGCCCTGTCGCAATTACAATCTTGTCTGCGGTTACTGTTTTTCCTTCTACAGAAAGGGTATTTTTATCCAGAAACTTAGGGGATTGATGATACATTTCAATATTTAATTTCTTCAAATCCTTTTCAGTCGCCGCGGGAATTGCATCGGTAAATGTAGCCTTGAATTTTTGAAGATCCTGCCAGTTAACATCGGGAACTTCTACAATTCCTTTTCCTTTCAAATTAGTTGCTATTTGTATAGCTTCGGTGATGCCAACCAGAACTTTTTTTGGATCGCAACCCCGGTTAGGGCAGACACCTCCATACATTCGGTTATCTGCGATGGCTACTTTCAATCCAGCTTTTGCACAGTCTTTCGCAACCCCTTTTCCAGCAGTTCCTGTGCCTATTACAAATACGTCGTAGTGTTTAAATCCCATATTCATTTCCCGCAAAAGCGGAAATATTTTTAATTATTTCTATCTATTTAAAACCATCTACTGTGGCCCTACTTTTTCCATCAATGGCAATTGCATTATGTTCCAGGTTTTTAATGAGCAGAAAAAAGAAAATTGCATACACCATTAAATTACCAACACCTCCCCAGTCTTCCTGCATTGCCATTCCAAAAAGCAATACTGCGATTAACAGACCACTTGCAACAGACGCAAATTTAGTCTTCCAGCCCAACACCAATAAAATTCCTAAAGTCAATTCTATAAAAGGCAGAACATGGGCAAAAGGAGCAACAAGAATTTCTGGCAGATAGGTTTCTGAAAATTCCTTGGTTAATCCTTCAGCAAACTTGGAAAGTTTCGGAATGCGCACTAAGCCGTGCACCAACATGTTAATTCCAATGGTAATTCGGGCTACAAAAAAAGCCCATTGTTCGTTGGTCAATTTTTTCATAGCCTAAATGTAGTGGATAGCTTGTGCTTGCTGTGTTATCAAAATGATAAAGTTAAACTAAAAACCTGTCAGGCTTTGAAAAAATGATACGTTTAAATTACTTTTGCCTTTCAATGAGCAAAGCCATCGTTCGTTCCCTATTCTCAACGTCTTCCACACTTGGAAAACTAAGGGAAACTATTGCCAATTCTGAAAAAAATATTCAGGTTGCAGGCTTGGTTGGAAGCGCTACCTCCCTTGTAGTAGCTGATACTTTTAAATCTTCGGAAGTGCCTTTCCTTTTTATTCTGAATGACAAGGAAGAAGCGGCATACCATTTAAATGACCTTGAAAATCTATTAGGTGAAGACACCGTTTTATTCTATCCTGGTAGTTACCGAAGACCCTATCAAATTGATGAAACCGACAACGCCAATGTACTTTTGCGTAGCGAAGTGCTAAACCGGATCAATTCACGAAGAAAACCCGCCCTTATCGTTACCTATCCTGAAGCACTGTTTGAAAAAGTAGTGACCAAAAAGGAATTAGAAAAAAACACCCTGAAACTTTCTTTAAACGACACCGTTTCAATCGATTTTGTAAACGAAGTGCTCTTTGAATATAAATTTAAAAGAACCGATTTTGTTACCGAACCAGGTGAGTTTTCTGTCCGTGGAGGAATTTTGGATGTGTTTAGTTTCAGCAATGATGAACCCTATAGAATTGAATTTTTTGGTGACGATGTAGACAGTATACGTACGTTTGATGTTGAGACACAACTCTCTTTAGAGCAGTTGAAGAAAATTTCGATTATTCCCAACGTAGAGAATAAAATGCTGGATGAAAATCGTGAAAGTTTTCTGAAATATGTTTCCTCTAAAACAGTGGTCTGTTTAAAAAATGAAGAACTGCTTAGCGGCGCCATAGATAAACTTTTCCGTAAAGCAACAGAAGCTTATAACCAACAACAAGGCGAAGTAAAAATGAGCGCACCAGCTGAATTGTTTTGTACTTCGAGATTATTAAAGGAGCAGTTGGATGGGTTTACGACCGTAACATTATCTTCGACTCCGAATGGAGCCGAAGAGATTTCATTTAATACCGTTCCGCAGCCTTCGTTCAATAAGCAATTTAATTTACTTATTGAAAACCTGAACCAAAATACAGCCGACGGTTACACCAATTATATTTTTTGTAGCAGCGAGTCGCAAGCCAAACGCTTCCATGATATTTTTGACGATGCCCAGGGGCATGTAGAACAATACGAAACGATTGTTTTTTCACTATTTCAAGGCTTTATTGACCATGAAAACCGGAATGTTTGCTATACAGATCATCAGATTTTTGAACGGTACCACAAGTTCAGTTTAAAGAATGGCTACGCCAAGAAGCAAGCCATTACATTAAAAGAACTTACCAATCTTGAAGTGGGTGATTATGTAACACACATAGATCATGGGATTGGAAGATTTGGCGGTCTTCAGAAAATTGACGTGGAAGGCAAACAACAGGAAGCTATTAAACTAATTTATGGGGAACGTGATATTTTATACCTCAGCATTCATTCGCTTCATAAAATTTCAAAGTACAACGGAAAAGACGGCACCACCCCAAAAATCTACAAGCTAGGAAGTGCTGCCTGGAAAAAATTAAAGCAAAAAACAAAGAAAAGAGTTAAAGAGATTGCCTTCAATTTAATTGAACTGTATGCAAAAAGAAGGCTCCAAAAAGGATTTCAGTACGATCCCGACAGTTATTTACAACACGAGCTGGAGTCCAGTTTTATGTATGAAGACACCCCAGATCAAGGGACCGCCACAGCCGATGTAAAAGCCGATATGGAAAGCGAGCGCCCCATGGACCGTTTGGTATGCGGTGACGTAGGTTTCGGAAAAACTGAAGTTGCAGTGAGAGCAGCTTTTAAAGCCGTGGACAACGGCAAACAAGTGGCTATTTTAGTACCTACTACGATTCTTGCTTTTCAACATTTTAAAACCTTTAGTGAGCGGTTGGCAGGAATGCCCGTAAACGTAGATTACCTCAACCGATTCAGAACTGCAAAAGAGCGAAAAACCGTTCTGGAAGGTTTGAAAAACGGCACATTAGACATTGTAATTGGCACCCATCAATTGGTGAGCAAATCGGTAACGTTCAAAGACCTTGGCTTACTTATAATTGACGAAGAGCAAAAGTTCGGTGTTTCCGTAAAAGATAAGTTGAAAACCATTAAAGAAAATGTAGACACACTTACCTTAACAGCAACGCCTATCCCGCGAACATTACAATTTAGTTTAATGGCAGCAAGGGATCTAAGTGTCATTACCACGCCACCACCCAATCGATATCCCGTAGAAACCCACGTAATCCGGTTTGGGGAAGAGACCATTCGCGATGCGGTTAGATATGAGATTTCCCGTGGCGGACAAGTATTTTTTGTACATAACCGTATTGAAAATATAAAAGAAGTAGCTGGGTTAATTCAGCGCTTAGTGCCAGATGCCAAGATCGGGATTGGTCACGGACAAATGGAAGGCAAAAAACTTGAAGATCTTATGCTTCGGTTTATGGACAATAAGTTTGATGTGCTGGTTTCCACAACTATTATTGAAAGCGGCCTGGATGTGCCCAATGCCAATACAATTTTTATAAATAATGCGAACAATTTTGGCTTATCAGATTTGCACCAAATGCGAGGGCGTGTAGGGCGTAGCAATAAAAAGGCTTTCTGTTACTTTATCACGCCCCCTTATTCTGCGATGACCGATGATGCCAGAAAACGTATTACGGCCTTGGAGCAATTTAGTGAATTAGGTAGCGGGTTAAATATTGCTATGAAGGATTTAGAAATTCGGGGTGCAGGCGATTTGTTAGGCGGCGAACAAAGTGGCTTTATAAACGAAATTGGTTTTGAGACTTACCAGAAAATTCTAGCTGAAGCCATTGAAGAGCTAAAAGAAAAAGAGTTTAAAGATCTTTATACTGAAACCGATAAAGAATTCAAAAACCGAAAATTTGTCAAAGAAGTTGTAATTGACACCGACTTTGAGCTACTTTTCCCAGACGATTATGTGAATAATATTACGGAAAGATTAAACCTCTATACCAAGTTAAATGAGCTGAAAACCGAGCCAGAACTTCAAAAATTTGAAAAAGAATTGTTGGATCGTTTTGGAGAACTGCCCGAAGAAGTAGAAGATCTACTCAACAGCGTACGTATAAAATGGTTGGCAATTGATATGGGGCTGGAGCGTGTTGTGATGAAAAAAGGCAGGTTTATCGGCTATTTTATTAGTGATCAACAAAGCGATTTTTACCAGAGTCCGGCTTTCAGCAAAATGCTTCAGTTTGTGCAAACACATTCTCAAACCGTAAAAATGAAAGAAAAACAAACCCGAAACGGTCTCAGGTTGTTGTTGACCATTGAAAAAGTGACTTCGGTGAGACGCGTTTTAGATGTTTTATTGAAGTTTCAACAATAGACAGAAATCCTCTTAGCACTTATCATCACTATAATGACGGGTAAATGTCGGGTGAATTTCAATTAAAATACTAGTTCTAATTTTTAAACCATCGTATTCTTGTGGAAACAACTAAAAACATATTTACGATGAAACAACCTGCACTCGGGCAACATATTTTAGCCCTACGACAAGAAAAAGGATTCACCCAGGAAGATTTGGTCGCTCAATGCAACATAAGTGTGCGAACCATTCAACGTATTGAAGCAGGTGAAGTAGTACCAAGATCCTATACTGTAAAGACTATTTTAGCGGCCCTTGGTGAAGACTTCGAATCTTTTACCGAAAGCACTGTTGAAAGTGGCCTTAAAAAAGCATTCTTTCTGAAGATTGATGATACCCAACAAGCTAATTTCCTCACAAAGCATTTAAAAATAGCCTGGATTGCGGGTATTGTCTATTTCGTTTTAGGCTTTGCTGAAGTGCCAGCAGATATGTATAGAATGTTCGAAAAAGGAGCATTATATCCGGATTTTATTTACATTCCACTGAAATTAATTGTGCTAACATCAATTCTGTTTTTCTACCGAGGTTTTATTTTAAGCGGAAATATTCTCAACAATTACCTTCTAAAAATTGTAGTATTTATCATGCTTATTCTTAGTGTGGTATTTTACGGAATGGATATTATTTCCCTCTATTTTAAGCCTTTTAATCAAGCTGAAATAATGATTGGTCAATCTATCTCTATTGGAATTGTTGGAGTTTTAATGGGTATTGCAATGCTTCGTTTTCAAAAGGCCCTGGGGAATTTGGCAGTTATTACAGGTATTTTTGAAATCGTTACCTACGCCTGTTTTTTAACAGTTATTTTTGCTATGGGCGGTGGTTTATTACTACTTCCCACTACAATTTTGGAGATTATCATTTTGTACAAAGTGGCGCAGTTAGTGAAGGAGAAAATGAATTCCTGAAAACGAAGAGTTAAAAATGATAAAAAGCATTCTCAAAATGCTCCAGGTGCTCTTCTTTACTGTTTTTAAGCACGGCAATTATATCGAAACGGGCTTCTTGTGGAAGCTCGTTTGAAATTAAATATTCATTCGCTGCTTTTACGAGGAGTTTAATTTTCGCGGCGGTCACAAAGCTCTGCGGGTCGCCAAAAAAAGCACTGTTTCTGGTTTTCACTTCTACAAATACAATAGTGTCTTCTTCTTTTTGGGCGACAATGTCCAACTCAGCCTTTTGGAAGGTCCAATTGCGTTCTAAAATGGTATAGCCTTCCCTGAGCAGGAATTGCGTTGCGAGCTCTTCGCCAAGTTCACCAAGTTCGTTATGGGTTGCCATACATATTCATTTCGTAAGAGGCACGACTAAGAAATCACAGTACGTTTCGTTAGGTTTGTTTACAATTTGGCTTAGCTCCAATGTGACCTCTCCTATCGTCGAGGTGACAAGGTACAAAAAACGTTTTGGGATTTGGATTTTATCTATTTCAAAATAACCTGAGCATCAGTAACTGTTAGGGTGGTTTCCTTCCCAATAATTAGCGCTCTATTATCCTCTATATGTCCTGTAGGAAAGTTGAAACACACTGGATAGTTGTATTCTTTTACCGCTTCAAAAATTATTTCTTCGGCAGACTTACCAAAGGGGATGGTGTTGTCGTTCATATCGCTCATGCCGCCTATGATCAATCCTTTTAATTGAGCTAGAAGTCCGCTACGCTTTAAATTCTGAATCATCCGGTCGATATGGTATAGATATTCATCAAGATCTTCCAAAAAAAGGATCTTACCCCTAGTTTCAATACCTGAAGGACTTCCTAAGAGCGAAAAGAAAACCGAAAGATTTCCACCCACCAATTGCCCCGTAGCCTCTCCCATTCGGTTAAACTCATACTCCGAAGCATATTCTATTGAATACTTATTTCCGAAAAGTGCATCATACAGCGTCTGTCTTGTAGCTTCGGTTTTTCGTTCAATATTGAAGGCTATTTGCGCATGAAGACTTGCAATTCCATACGCATGGAGCGTGTTGTGCAATACGGTCATATCGCTATACCCAATGACCCATTTAGGATTCTTTTTGAAATTTGAAAAATCTAAAGCATCTATCATTCGTACCGTTCCGTAGCCACCACGTGCACACCATATGGCTTTTACAGCAGGATTGTCCATCATTTCCTGAAAATCCTTAGTACGTACCACATCACTTCCAGCAAACTGGTTTTCTACAGCGCCAATAGTTTTTCCCAAAAGAGGTTGTAGTTGCCATGCGTTCAGCAAGGAAAGGAAGGGCTGTAGTTCGGTTTCTGTTATTTTTCTGGCGGTAGAAACGATGCCTACGGTGTCACCAGGTTTCAGGTTTGAGGGGAGCGTCATCTGTTCGTTTTAAGTCAATAAAGATAGTAAATTGACCCAAGACCATGCTGTTTTCACAGCAGTGCAGGAACCAAGAATCAAGACCGGCTGGTAACCGTCTTGTTTCTTAGCTCCTGTAGCGAAGCGGTTCTTTTTCGTTTTTACAACACAAACCGATAGGTAGCTTTCAGCAAAAAGGTGTTTTGTGGTTTTTGACTTAGTAATTGATTATCTACAATATTACTAAAGCTGTTGGCAGGATCTCCAATACCTGTAACCCCCTGGCTCCATACCAGGAAAATTTCAGACCCTGGAATGTACTCCCAGCGTACGACCAGGTTACTTCGGAATTGTACAAATGCAAAATCCGGATCTCCAAAACTATAGTCTATGTCGCCGTCGCGGTTTTCATCTACCCGGTATTCGCCATTTTCTAAACGAATCTGATCTGTAGCATAGATTGTAATCCTATCATTTAAATCCTCTGCAGTTGCATCATTTACATAGTTAAAGTCTGAAAAGTCTGCAGTAAAGATGAAGGGTTGCCCGTAATATTGAATCGTTAGATTCGGGTTAATATTATAGTTCACCCGTAACGTAGCACTTAGTGTTTCCTGGTCAATAGCGCCTAAAATATAGCGGGGTGTTCCGTTAAAATCTCCCTGAGAAACATACTGTGTCTTGCTGGGGCTTTCTTCGTAATTTACACCTAGCGATAAACTTAAACTATTTAAAGGCTGGTATCTTGTATTAACTTCATAGCGGTATACGCTAAAATTATCCTGGGTAGCTCTGGACTGTACCGTCCCACCACTAAAGCTTAGCTTTTTACGTTGATCTGTCCCCGAAAACAGAAAGATATAATTTTCTTCATTGTAGCTCCAGCGCGGACCTCCTCTTAAAAACGTATTGGTAAATATCCTGGGTTTGTGTGCTCCGCCTATTTCGCTCCACCAGTTGTTTTTCCAGTTTACATAGCCACCAATTTCATACTGAACACGATTGTAATTTCCCTCAAAATCGAAGGCTGTGGATAGTTCTGCCCAGGTATTTGCACGACGGTACCAACTCGTGGGTTTATTGAAAAGTCTTCGCAATACAGCATATTGCCTAATATCATCTGCTTGACGTAAAAACCCTAAGTCATTCAACTCTAGTTCCGGAGATTTAAAATTTCCGCCAATGGCATACCGCCAGTTACCACCGCCCCCTTTTCCAAATTCAAATCGGCCCCCGGTTCCCGTAAGTTGTGTTCTTGTCGGGTCCACTTCTACGTGGTCTGCATCTACTCTCTGAAACAAATGTGTAATTGCAGTTTGGGAGCGTAATATGGATTCGACACTTCCTCGAACATTACTTAGCACAGCACTTCCTTCTACGTAATATGTTCTTTCTTTCCAGTTATGCTTAAAATCAAGTCCTCCAGAATAGGCGTGGGAGTGTAAAAAAGACACGTTTTCGTCCATATTTCGTATGGCACTTGTAAAGATACCTCCTACATAACTGTTGTTGTCATTAAAATCCTGCTGGACTCTTCCTACCAGATAATTGGTCAAAGGCTCTACCAGTTCTTCAGATTCCGAACCGTCTTCATCAATAACATCTGCAAATTCTTTCGCAGTTACGCTCTCTAAAACACCAACCGTTAGCCCATCTTTTGTTTTTCCACTAAACTTTGCTGCACCTAAAATAGTCGTATTGTTTGGCTGGTCAATAAAAGCTGTAGTGGGTCCAAAAGCTGAACCTTGGGGACTACGGCCAATTCGTCTTGAAAAAAAGAGGTTGTCTGCACCCCCACCAATCTGAAAATCGAAGACACTTTTATTCTCCACAAAAAACGGACGACGTTCCTGAAAGAAAATTTCAAACCCATCTAATGCAACGGCACCTGGATCTGCATCTACTTGTCCAAAATCTGGGTTTATGGTAACATCTAAGGTTAAATCGTTGGTTACACCAATTTTAGCATCCAGACCTCCTGTTAATCGCGCATCACTTCCATCACGGAAGGGGTTCCCTTCTTCTTCTTCGTACGTATCCAATTGAGCCACGGTATAGGGTTGGATCTCCAATTGTTTTTGAGGTTTTATACCCTTAATCCCTCGCAATTCTCCAAACTCACTTACCCAGCCTGGCGGATTAGGAGGCAAGGGTTGCCACGTTGAGCGTTCTTCATTATTAAAATAACGGCGGGTAGATTGAATGCCCCACACTTGTTCATCGGCATTACTGAAACGTAACTGGCTTAATGGTATGCGCATTTCGGCAGTCCAGCCATCGGTGTCTATTTTGGTAGCAAGGTACCAGATGGGGTTCCAGCTTCCATCAAAATTACCGTTGTTGCTTATAAATTCATCTCCTTTTACACCAGAAGCTGATGCTGTAAATGAAAATCCCGTACGGTCATCACCGTAACTATCAATATTAATTTCTACCCAATCGCCTGGAAAATCGTCACGACGTCCCATTCTGCGTTCAATAGTTGCTGGGTCTTTTTGATAACACTTAAAGGCTACATACAAATTCTTTTCATCGTAGAGAATCTTCATTTTTGTTTGCTCGGTAGGTGCTGTAGCATTATCTGGTTCAAACTCTACGTAGTCTGAAGTCCATTCCACCAGATCCCAGGCAGCTTCGGTAAGCTCACCATCTATTTTAGGAGATGCTGTAGTACCCACCGAGGTCGTAGTATAACTGCGTTTAATATTTGATTTTGTGGTAGTTTCTGCTTCCTGGGCTTCCGTTATTCCGAAGAAAAAAATAAATGGGAGCCAAGCAAATTTGATGAGATCTTGCATAATGACTGGTTAGCTGATTTTTGATTGATACATAAAGGACTGTAAAACAATTGAATTGTGACGGTTTTTGGTTTTTATTAAGACAACTTTAACAAATTACCCAACTATCAAGGAACCGTATAAAACTCCGTATCTTTAGCATTCCGAAGCCACACTATGAAAAAATTAATTTCCAAAAAGAAGCCTGCGTATCCCATATCTGAACAACTTTCAGCATACTTGACCAAATACGCGCGCAATATAAAAATTCCGATTTATTACGATGATTTGCTACGTTTTCAGGGCTCGGTGACTGTTTTTGACGCACATGGAAATGACACGCTTTGGATACAAGTGTATTATTCTGAATTCGAAACTCAGGAAATTGAAGAGAGTTTAAAGCGCATGTACTCCATCCTGCATTCTGACGGATCTGATGCATTGCTCCCTTATTTAAATATCGACAGTATTGATTTTTGCACCTTCGGAAACTCGAAACCTTTCCGTATAAAAGTGCGAAATATTTTAAACGACAACTACATCTTTCTTTACATTAAAAAAGCGGATGCCTCGCGTATTTATGGATTGGAGTTAGAGCATTTGTTGTCTCCAAACCACATTAATTTTCTGGTGCACGGAAATACACTTATTGAGGAACATATTTCAGGCATTCCTGGCGACGACTTTATTACACACCATTTGGACCTTTGTTCTGAACAGGACAAACGGGAAATTGCAAAAGAGTTTGTAAAGTTCAATGAGCGCTGTTTTGTACGACTATTGGGCGATATGCGTTCGTATAACTACGTGATGGTGCTCACTAACGATTTTGACAGAATCCAATACCGAATCCGCGCGATAGACTTTGACCAGCAATCGTACGAAGGCAACCAAAAAGTGTACAAACCCCAGTTTTTAAAAGAAAATAACATCCTCGTACAATTAACCGCCAGAGTGCTGGAAGATGCTTCCATTGAGCAATACAAACGGGAAGAGCGGTCCTTGCTGGCAAAACGCGCCACAAGTGAAAAAGATCGCCTGGAAGAATTGTTGGTGTGTATGAAAAACAACACCCTTTCTCCTCCCGAAAAAATGAAACAACTGCGCAAAGGATTACTGGAATTAACTGGAGATATAAATTTTAAAAAGTCCAAAAATATGGGTGAAATTTTGGAAAGTGCACTCGATTTTATTGTACGGAATTATGAGACGGAGAATCCTTTTTTGTAAAACATATATAAAGTGCTATTTAAAATTCTTTATAAAATTTATTATGCGCGCATAACAAATTTTGTACCTTTAGAACATCTTAAATTAGTATCATGAAAATTAAAAAAGTCCTTGTTGCCAATCGTGGCGAAATAGCCATCCGTGTATTTCGGGCATGCACCGAAATCAACTTGCAAACCGTTGCTGTTTATACGTTCGAAGATCGCTATTCTCAACACCGCTACAAGGCAGACGAGGCCTACCAGATTGGCACTAACGACCAACCCCTTAAACCGTATTTAGATAGTGATGCTATTATTGCTTTGGCAAAGTCTAAAAACGTAGATGCCATCCACCCTGGGTATGGGTTTCTTTCGGAAAATTCAGAATTTGCTCGTAAATGTGCTAAAAATGATATCATTTTTATAGGTCCCAATCCTGAAGTGATGGATGCTTTGGGCGATAAGATTACGGCAAAAAAGATTGCTAAAAAGTGCAAGGTTCCCATCATTCAAAGTAACACCAAAAAACTTAGCAGTTTAAAAATAGCCCTTTCAGAAGCTGAAACGATTGGCTATCCGGTAATGCTAAAAGCCGCTTCTGGCGGGGGTGGTCGTGGGATGCGTATCATTCGTTCTGCGGAAGAACTTTCTAATAATTTTACTTCAGCAAAAAGCGAATCCTTAAATGCCTTTGGGGACGACACAATGTTTTTAGAAAAATATGTAGAAGACCCAAAGCATCTGGAAATTCAGATCGTGGCAGATAACCACGGAAACATTCGCCATTTGTACGAGCGGGATTGTTCGGTACAACGCCGCCATCAAAAAGTGGTGGAAATGGCCCCTTCGTATAATGTTTCAGCTAAAGTGAAGGAACAACTATACAAATACGCCGTTGCCATTGCCGAAGAAGTAAACTACAACAACGTTGGTACTGTAGAGTTTTTAGTAGATAAAAGTGATGAAGTCTATTTTATCGAGGTAAATCCGCGAATCCAGGTAGAGCACACGGTTACTGAAATGGTCACAGGAATAGACCTTATTAAAACACAGATTTTTGTTGCGGGGGGTTACAAGTTAAACGATAAACAGATTAAAATTTATGATCAGGACTCTCTCCAGACCTACGGATTTGCCATACAATGCAGGTTAACGACTGAAGATCCCGCCAATAATTTTACACCAGATTACGGGACCATCACTACCTATAGAAGTGCTTCAGGGATGGGAATTCGATTGGATGCCGGGAGTATTTACCAGTCGTATAGCATTAGTCCGTTTTTCGATTCAATGCTGGTGAAAGTTTCGGCACACGGCCGTACGCTGGACGGAGCGGTTCGCAAAATGACGCGGGCCTTAAAGGAATTCAGGATTCGTGGGGTGAAGACCAATATTCATTTTCTTCAGAATGTAATTCAGCATGACACCTTTAAGGAGGGAAAAGCATCGGTGAATTTTATTGGAAATACGCCTGCGCTCTTCAACATAAAATTGCCACAGGACCGTACCACAAAGATCACCAATTATCTGGGGGAAGTGATCGTGAATGGAAATCCGGATGTGAAATTTGTCGATGAAAACAAAAAATTCAGAACCCCAATAGTTCCCGCTTTCGACCCAAATGCAGCATTCCCTAAGGGAACCAAAGACCTTTTAACAGAACTAGGCCCTGATAAGTTTGTCCAATGGCTAAAGAAGGAAAAGAAGATCCATTTTACCGACACGACCATGCGTGACGCGCACCAATCGTTATTAGCAACAAGAATGCGAACCTACGATCTGGTAAATGTGGCCGAAAGTTTTGCGAAAAACCACCCCAACACCTTCAGTATTGAAATGTGGGGCGGTGCTACGTTCGATGTATGTCTTCGGTTTTTGAATGAAAGTCCGTGGACACGACTACGAGAACTTCGAAAATTAATACCCAATATTTTATTCCAGATGTTATTGCGAGGCAGTAACGGTGTGGGATATAAAGCGTATCCGGATAATTTAATTGAAAAGTTTATTGAAACCTCTTGGGAAAACGGGATTGATATTTTCCGAATTTTCGACTCGCTGAACTGGGTAAAAGCTATGGAACCAAGTATAAACTACGTACGAAACAAAACTGGCGGACTCGCCGAAGCTGCCATAAGCTATACAGGGGATATTCTGGATCCTAACGAAACCAAATACACTTTACAATATTATACGCAATTAGCCAAAGACCTGGAGAATGCCGGGGCGCACATTATTGCCATTAAAGATATGGCTGGCTTGCTGAAGCCATATGCAGCGAACGAACTGGTTGGCGCCTTAAAAGACACAGTGAATATTCCGTTGCATTTGCATACGCATGACACCTCTTCCATACAATCTGCCACCTATTTAAAGGCCATTGAAGCTGGTGTTGATGTGGTGGATGTAGCTTTGGGCGGACTTTCAGGACTTACGTCACAACCAAACTTTAACTCGGTAGTGGAGATGATGAAGCGCCACGAGCGTGCCAACGAGTTTGACATGAAAAAGCTGAATCAGTTTTCGAATTACTGGGAAGATATCCGCGAGTATTATTATCCGTTTGAATCTGATTTAAAAGCGGGAACTGCAGAGGTATATCAGCATGAAATTCCTGGGGGGCAGTATTCAAATTTACGCCCGCAAGCTGAAGCGTTGGGCTTAGGCGACCGTTTTAGTGAAGTGAAAAAAATGTACGAGCAGGTGAATGCGCTCTTCGGAAACCTGGTAAAAGTAACGCCCAGTAGTAAAGTGGTAGGTGATATGGCCATTTTTATGGTTACTAATAATGTAACGCCAGCCGATGTCATGGAACGCGGAGAGACGATTTCCTTTCCAGAATCTGTGATCAATTTCTTTAAGGGCGATTTAGGACAACCGTTGGGTGGATTTCCGAAAAAACTTCAGAAAATCATTTTAAAAAGCAACAAACCGTATACCGATAGACCAAATGCGCACTTAACCCCCATTGATTTTGAGGAAGAGTTTAAAGCCTTTAAAAAGAAGTTTCAGAAAGGGTTCAGCAGACCCATTGAATTTGAGGACTTCCTGAGTTACAGTTTGTATCCGCGTGTTTTTGAAGCGGCTCATGAGAAGTATAAGTTGTTTGGGAGTACTGCAATCCTTTCCACCAAAAATTTCTTCTATCCTATGAAGCTTAGGGAAGAAACGATGATAGAACTGGAGCCAGGTAAAACTATTGCTGTGAAATTACTTTCGGTAGGGATCCCGAATGACGAAGGGTATAGAATTGTGTTCTTCTCTGTTAATGGAGAGAATCGTTTTGTAGAAATAAAAGATACTTCCGTAGACGTAAAGAACGTACAAAATGTAAAAGCCGATACCGAAGATGAAAAGCAGTACGGAGCGCCGTTACAGGGGATGCTTTACAAAATACTGGTAAAGAAAGGGCAGGAAGTAAAAGAGAACGATCCGCTCTTTGTTTTAGAGGCTATGAAAATGGAGAGTACTGTACTGGCATTAAGTAGCGGAAAAGTAAAGTCTATCGCACTACAGGAAGGAACTTTAGTAATGCAGGATGATCTGATTATCACACTTGGTTAATTTCAGTCAAAAATACTTGTCCACAGCTTGTTATTCAAATAAATAGTACTACATTTGCACCCCTCAAAAAGCGGAAAAATTCTGTTTGGACGGGTGAAAACAATGAATTATTAACTATTTACACAAAGAACTAAATGGACACATTAAGTTACAAAACAGTATCTGCCAATAAGGCAACCGTTACTAAAGAATGGTTGGTGGTAGATGCGGACGGGCAAACATTGGGTCGTCTTGCAAGCGAAGTTGCTAAATTACTTCGCGGAAAACACAAACCAAGTTTTACTCCACACGTAGATTGTGGCGACAACGTAATTGTTACGAATGCTGCCAAGATCCAGTTATCGGGAAACAAATGGGAAAGTAAAGAATACATCCGCCACACGGGTTATCCTGGTGGACAGCGTTCTTTAATGGCTAAAGAATTGTTTGGTAAAGATCCTGCCAGACTTATAGAAAAATCTGTAAAAGGAATGTTACCTAAGAATAAATTAGGAGCTGCTATTTTCAGAAATCTAAAAGTTTACAATGATGAGAATCACGGGCAAGAAGCACAAAAACCCAAAGTAATTAACCTTAACGACAAGAAGTAATGGAGACAATTCACAAAATTGGTAGAAGAAAGACTGCTGTTGCACGGGTGTACCTTTCAGAAGGAAAAGGGAACATTACCATTAACAAGCGTGATCTTGACAATTATTTTACAACCTCTACTTTACAATACAAAGTAAAGCAGCCTTTAATGTTAACTGAAAACGAAACAACATTCGATATTTCAGTAAACGTTTTTGGAGGAGGAATTACAGGACAAGCAGAAGCAATTCGCCTGGCAATTTCTCGTGCTATGTGCACGTTGAATGATGAGAACAGAGGCATCTTGAAGCCAGAAGGATTACTTACCAGAGACCCACGTATGGTTGAACGTAAGAAATTCGGTCAGAAGAAAGCACGTAAGAAGTTTCAATTCTCTAAGCGTTAGACTTCGACTTCGCTCAGCCTGCGTTGCTTTGCAGCACTGGTTGGCGATTTATACAAGTTCATACAAATACAATTATTAATAAGCTGTTAGTCCCGCTCTTTGCCGGGCGGGACAATTAGTTTAGCATCTAAATCATAGAGTTCAGTACTACTGAAGGACAGATTGCTATCTAAACTTACAGAACGTAAACTAAAAACAAAATGGCAGACAACAAGCAAGTTAAGGAACTCCTTGACGCAGGTGTACACTTTGGACACCTTACCAGAAAATGGAACCCGAACATGGCACCGTATATCTATATGGAGCGTAACGGTATCCATATTATCAACCTTTATAAGACTACTGCAAAACTTGAAGAAGCAAATCAGGCTTTGGCTAAGATCGCTGCTAGTGGACGTAAAATTCTTTTCGTAGCTACTAAAAAGCAAGCAAAAGACATCGTTGCAGAAAAAGTGAAGAACGTAAACATGCCTTTCATCACAGAAAGATGGCCAGGGGGTATGTTAACCAACTTTGTAACTATTAGAAAAGCCGTTAAAAAAATGGCTTCTATCGATAGAATGAAGCAGGATGGAACTTTCAACACACTTTCTAAGAAAGAGCGTTTGGCAGTAGACCGTTTAAGAGCAAAATTAGAAAAGAACTTAGGTTCAATTTCTGATATGAGCCGTCTTCCAGGTGCATTGTTCATCGTAGATACTACACGTGAGCACATTGCTGTAAAAGAAGCACAAAAATTAAACATCCCAATCTTCGCTATGGTAGATACCAATAGCGACCCGCGTGAGATCGAATATGCTATCCCATCTAACGATGATGCATCTAAGTCTATCGAGAAGATCATCACAAGTGTAACCGATGCTATTGCAGGTGGCCTTGCTGAAAGAAAATCCGGAAAAGAAGGGGACGATTCTAAAGAAGCTTCAAAAAAGAAGAAAGAAACTAAAAAAGAGGAAAAAGCAGACAAGCCTAAAAGAAAAAAGGTAGCTGCTAAAGCTTCTAAAGAAGAAGAATAGTTTTCTATACTGAATTCAGCAGAAAATTAATCTTTTCATACAATTTTAAAAGTCGTCAGGTTCATTTCTTAAACTGAAATTTGCGACGGCTTTTTTTCAATTAACACTAATAAATAAAGCGAGTGCAAAGCAATCGCAATAAAAAATAAAATACGATGGTAAAAGTAACCGCCGCAGAAGTAAACGAATTAAGAAAAAAGACCGGAGCTGGTATGATGGACTGTAAAAAGGCATTGGTAGAAGCAGAAGGTAATATGGAAGAAGCAATTAACATCCTAAGAAAAAAAGGGCAAAAAATTGCTGAAAAAAGAGCAGACCGTGACTCTAGTGAAGGGGCTGTTGTTTCAAAAATTAACGATGCAAACACAAGAGGTGTTGTAGTATCTGTAAACTGTGAGACAGATTTCGTAGCAAAAAACGATTCTTATAAAGAATTGGCACAACAAATTGCCGATGTAGCTATTAATGTAAACTCTACAGAAGAGTTGTTAAAAGCAGATTTCAACGGAATGACCGTTGAAGAAAAATTGATCGAGCAAACTGGAGTAATTGGTGAGAAAATCGAGATCGGTGGTTTTGAAATTCTGGAAGCTCCTTTCGTAGGAACTTACATCCACGGAAATAAAATTGGTGCATTAACAGGTCTTTCAAAGGCAATTGATAATGCTGAAGAGGTAGCAAAAAATGTATCTATGCAAGTAGCTTCTATGGGAGCCACTACACTATCTTACAAAGATTTTGATCCTGCGTATGTTTCTTCTGAAACAGAAGCAAGAATTGCAGCTATTGAAAAAGATAATATTGAATTAGGACGTTTAGGAAAAACTCTTAAAAATGTACCTCAATTCATATCAAAAGCACAATTAACAGATGAAGCCATGGCAAAAGCTGAAGCAGATGCTAAAGAGCAATTAAAAGCCGAAGGAAAGCCAGAACAGATCTGGGATAAAATCCTTCCTGGGAAAATGGAGCGTTACGTGAGTGACAATACCACATTAGACCAGGAACAAGCATTATTGGATCAAAACTACATTATGGACGACAAGAAAAAGGTTTCAGAATATGTAGCAGACCAGAATGTTGAAGTAGTTGGCTTTAAAAGAGTTTCTTTAGCATAGTTTCGATACAATTTTAATAGTGCTTGCACTCTATTAAAACCACTCAACTACCTTAGTTGGGTTCATAAATTAGACTATATAGTAGCCAGTTGCTGTTTGCAGTGGCCACAAAATATAAAATCCGTTTTCAGATGTACTGAAAACGGATTTTTTCTTGTTATAATTTGGTATAAATCGTAGCTGGGTGGTTGTTTAGCCTCTATTGGGGTTCATTTTTAATCTAGCTGATGAAATAAGAGCACCATCTTCATTGTACACATTCGTGCGATACGTACCCAAATCATAAAAATTAAAATCAAAATACACCTTGGCCGATGTGCTATCTAAAGTAACAGTTAGACTTTTATATTTATAATATTTGTAATCGCTTGTATTTAATTTATCTACAAGAACAATAAATTTTTTAGTTTTAAGAGCTTTATAGCCATTATCTACACAAACCGATATTTTCCCTCTATTAAGCCCTGTACCTGTTTTGAGTGTCGTAAGTCCAAAGGTACCTGTAGCAAATTTTTCATAAAGTCCATTCTTCTTTATTGCATAATATACCTTTGCATTTTTGTAATATTCCTCCATTGCTTTAATCCTAGCGGCTTTTTCTTCTGCCAGTCTTTTTTCAATTAAAGCATTGGCCTGTGCGGTAGTTTTTATAAGCTGCCTGTCGCCACGGGTAGAATTTATAGATGCAGACCGCTTTGGTAGCGTGAGTCCATTTTCGATTAACTGTGTGTGCGCTTTACTATCTATGGCAGAGATATAATACATCCCGTTAATACCTCCAACCAAGCCTATACCCGTGGTAATACTTTTGGCGGTAGCAATACCCACTACCTTATTTTCTTCGCTAAAAACGGGACCACCACTGTTTCCTGGGTGTATTTCGGCATCTGTTTTTAAATAGCCATAATCTTTATTAAACACATAATCATACCCACTCATAATTCCAAGACTAATAGTACTTAAATCCTTTAGCATTAAGCCTGCAGATCCTGTAAACTGTGCAGGATATCCATAAACACATAGATTTTCACCCTGTGCCACATTATCTGAATTGCCAATAGGCACAGTTTTAAACTTTTTACGAACCGGATTACCATCGGCGTCACTAGTAATTTTTAACATTGCCCCGTCGTACGTACCAGCACCAATGGAAACAACTTCGGCATAGTACAATTTATAATCGTTTTCACCAGGACCATCATACACTTGTACGATTGGAATACTATGTCCCGTACGGTTTACTTTGGTAAGTGTCTTGTTTTCTAATATTTCTTCAGAATATAGCCCTAGCATATTCATTTCTTTTTCACCGTCAAGATAATTATAGTCCATGAATCCTTTTACACACATTTCTACTACGTGCTTATTGGTAAATAAGTAACCGTCTTCAGTCACAATAAAACCAGAACCTCTTCCCATATATCCCTTTCCTGGCTCAATCTTCTCCAATTCTGGATCCATGACCAAAATTTTAACAACTCCTTGATAATATTTTGATGCTATTAGTTTGGTGTCCAACCCTTTTTCTTTGCAAGAAAAGAGACTAAAAAACACTAAAAAACAAGCAACAGCTTTATACTTCATACTCAAAAATTTAGGAATGGTTAGCTAACTATTTGATACTCCTAAAAATAGCAATTGTTTATGAAATCATGCCTAGCAATTTAATTATTTTAAAAATGAAGTGAAAAGTCAATAGAAAATATGCCTTATGAATGTGTTTGTCAATTAAAGAATCATCAAGTTATCTTAAGGTTCGAATACAATAGTTAAAAGCTAAATAGTTTACTGTCCTCTATTGTTTCACCACTTTTTTAACTAGCTTTTTCCCTTCCGAAGTAATTATTGCCAGATACACTCCGCTGCTCACTGTTGAAAGGTCAAGTTCGGCTTTCGAGTTTCCTGGCACTATTTCCAAGACCTTTCTTCCGGCAAGATCTACCAGCGTAATTATTTCAAGGGTCGTTGTACCCTCCACAATTAGTTTTTCTTGTACTGGATTTGGGTAGATCGTAATGCTATTTACAGAAATATCATCAATGCCCAATGAGGTATTTATTCCAAATCTGGTTTCATAAACCGTACCTCCAAAAGTGGCAGTAACTTCGTACACACCATCTACCCAGGAAGTGTCGGTGGGATATACCCACTCTGCATAAGCTGCCTCATAGTTTTGCCAAGGTGAGGTAAATACATAATCATACACTGTGGCTCCATTAGGATCTGTAACAACAATATGTGTATCGCTATTGGTTTGAATATCCCTATAAAAGATTCGTAATATCACATCGTCTCCCGGTAAAAAATCCAACGCCTCATAGGTGTTTTCAACCTCACCACAGGTATCGTCAAAATTTGTTGAGTAATGCGTAGAAATTTTGTTGATAGCAGGCACAAGATAATCTGGCTGGCTGGCCCACCAGCTGACTGCATTTAAAGTATTGCAAGGACCTTCATACGGGTCTATTAGGTTATTGTTCATGTCATATATTTCAAAGTGCAAATGCGGGATGGAGCTGCTGCCTGAGCTTCCTGCAGCACCTAAATACTCTCCTTCTTCAACAGTATCGCCAATATTTTTTGTAGTAATAGCTCCGTCTTTAAAATGCCAGTACCAGGCTTGCGATCCATCGGGATGCTCTACAATAATACCATTCCAGTTCGGGTTGCCTGAATTGTCACAATTTAAATCAAAATTACCATCTCTTTTATCAATAATAGTACCTGGTGCTGCCGCTACTATCTGCATAACTTCTTCCTGCATATGCTTCCATGGGTAAGGCCAGAGAACATAGTCTGTTCCTTCGTGGTTTCCTGTTGCCCAGTCATACGTACGTTCGTTACATTCATAGTCTGTTAAACTTCCATTGGGAATAGGATTATGGTCTACTTGAAAATTAACGATGTAATACCCAGGGTCGTCAAAGCCAACTTTTGGCTTAATGGGGAAAATAAATAAGGGAGAACCTCCTTCACGCGTAAAGGCATCCGGCTTACTTTTTTCTATTTCTTTTTTATTAATCAAAAGCTGTTCCCGCACCTGTTGTCTTTGTGCATCGGTGATACATTCAGACTTCTCAAAGGGTACCGGATGAAAAGTTGCCTGTGATGGTGGTGGGTTGTCCGTAGAGTTTTGAGCAAATAATGCTGATGTTACAGCCAAGAAAGCTAAACGTAGTGTTGTTTTCATAGTGCGAAGTTTAAGGGTTAATTGTGTGTTTCATATCATTACATCGCACTACTTTTAATATGTCATCACATTTTTTTGCTTTTTTACCTCTCACTTCTCGTTTGGTAAAAAAAACTATAAGCGAACCATCCTACTCACTACCAACTACCGACTTTTTTCCCTATTTTTGCCCAACAAAATCCAGCTATGCACTACAAAAGAATCCTCCTTAAACTAAGCGGAGAAGCCTTAATGGGAAACCGTCAATACGGTATCGATCCAGATCGCTTAAAAGAATATGCCGAAGAAATTAAAGAGATCACTAATCTTGGTGTTCAGGTAGCTATCGTGATAGGTGGCGGAAATATTTTCAGAGGCCTGGCAGGTGCCAGCAAAGGAATGGATCGTGTTCAGGGAGACCATATGGGAATGCTTGCAACGGTTATTAATGGTCTGGCACTACAAGGTGCTCTAGAGGACGAAGATATTCCAACACGTTTACAAAGTGCCATAAAAATAAATGAAGTAGCAGAGCCGTTTATTCGCCGTAAAGCAATAAGGCACTTAGAAAAAGGCCGTGTAGTAATTTTTGGTGGTGGAACAGGAAACCCATACTTTACTACAGATAGTGCTGCAGTACTACGCGCTATTGAAATTCAAGCCGATGTTATTTTGAAAGGAACCCGCGTAGATGGAATTTACACCAGTGATCCTGAAAAAGACACCACAGCAACAAAATTCGATTTTATAAGTTTTGATGATGTACTGAAAAAGGGGTTGAAAGTTATGGATACAACTGCTTTTACCCTAAGCCAGGAAAATCAATTGCCCATTATTGTTTTCGATATGAATACCAAAGGTAATTTAATGAAGGTGGTAACAGGTGAAACGATTGGTACTAAAGTGAATTTATAGCAGAATAAGGAGGAAAGTTCGTTGCACTGAAAGAAGAAAGACTTTTTTGTTGCGCAGAAGATTTTTAGATTTTTATTTATAAAATTACTATTTTTGGATTAGTATGATTTTTGAATCATGACCAAAAAGTTGAAATAAACCCTACATTTCGCTGTAGCGAAATTTAAAAAATACTCCGTGACATGTTGAGCGGAGTCAAAACATGGAAGACGAAATAAAATTTATTATAGACGAAACAAAAGAGGCAATGGATAAAGCCATTACCCATCTTGAAAAACAGCTCGTAAATATTCGTGCGGGGAAAGCTTCTCCCTCTATGGTAGGTAGCGTTAAAGTAGATTATTACGGCACCCCTACACCTTTAAGCCAGGTGGCGAACGTAAGCACCCCAGATGGAATGACCATCTCTATACAACCCTGGGAAAAAAGTTTGATTCCTGAAATTGAAAGAGGGATTCAAATGGCAAATATTGGCTTTAACCCTATGAATAATGGTGAAAGTGTAATTATTAATGTCCCACCACTAACCGAAGAGCGTCGCTCCGATCTGGCAAAACAAGCAAAAGCTGAAGCTGAAGAAGCAAAAATTGGAGTACGTAACGATCGTAAAAATGCCAATAACGAAATTAAAAAATTAGATGTTTCTGAAGATATGAAAGCTAATTTAGAAATAGACGTTCAGAAAATGACCGATACACATATTGCTAAAATAGACCAGATTTTTGAAAAGAAAGAAAAAGAGATCATGACGGTATAAAAGCCCGTATACGTTAAACAAAACACAAACAAGCGGCCTTAGAGCCGCTTTCTTTTTAATTTCGCATCCTATAACTTCCTCATACGTATGCGCGGTTACTTACTGCTTTTTTTACTACTTTTTCCTATTGCAATTCTTGCACAGGAGCCTGCTATAAAAACTGAAAAAGATACTACTGCAACAAAAGCTGAAGAACGAAGCAACCCTTTTAATACAGGTTTTTACCCGGTAGGTTTTTTTGATATAGATCTTCGGTACCTTATAAAGTTTAATAACTACGAAGGATTACGTCTTGGAATAGGTGGCGTAACTAATGACAGGCTTTCAGACAGGTTTAAGATTGGCGGGTATTTTGCCAGAGGATTTAAGGATCGTGATATTAAATTTGGAGTGGGCGGTAGTATACGTTTGGACAAGGAATATAAAACCTGGTTTAACCTGTATTACAAAGATGATATTCAGGAAATAGGAAGATTTAATTTCTTGACAGACGACAGGGTATACTCCGTTTTTGAGCCACGCCTGGTAAACGTAACTCAGTTTTATAAAGAACGAACCTGGCAAGCCAATGTGCAAGCAGAATTTTTAGAAAAAATTCTAGCCGAAATACGCGTTTCCAGAAGCCGGATTGACCAAATAGAAAGCTATCAATTTTTCAATGAAGGCACCTTTTACAGTAATTATGAGTTAGCTGAAGTCACAGCTTCTTTTCGTATAAGTCCAAAAACAGACTTTATTACCACAGAAGATGGCCGTGTGGAATATTTTGACGGCTTCCCAAAAATAAGTGCCCAAATAACCCAGGGCATAAAAGGCATTACCGAGAGTGATTTTAACTACACTAAGTTTGGCTTAAAATTAGATTACTATATTAAAAGAACAGACCTTTCCTCTACCAACTTTTTACTGGAAGGAGATTATGCTCTTGGAGATGTACCCTTAACACATTTATACCACGCCTACCCGAACAGTCCAACCAAAGATGAAATTTTACAACGTTTCTCGGTAGCGGGTCGGCGTAGTTTTGAGACCATGTATTTTGGAGAATTTTTCTCAGACCAGTTAGTTACCCTTCAGGTAAAGCATAGTTTAAGACGATTTTACTTTTCAGAACGTTTTAAGCCAGAACTGGTTATCATCACGCGTCATGCGTTGGGGGATTTCAAAAATCCTGAAAATCACTTCGGACTCCCTTTTAATACACTAAACCAGGTATATAACGAGTCTGGTTTTGAGCTTAACAAACTAATCTTTGGTTTTGGATTAAGCACAGCTTATCGATATGGTTTCTACAACCTCCCGGATTTTGAGGATAACATAAGCGTTAAGTTTACGTTTTATGCGAAGTTTTAACTTCTAAAACTTCCCCTACCCAACCTTGGGGATAACCCACACCTATTCACTACCTTTGCCGCGATTGTAAACCTAACTACTTGAACAAACTTTTCAGCATTGGTTTTTGGAGTGCCGTCGCACGGTTTATCCTTAGGAACAGAACATTACTACTTATTGTAATTGCTGCCATTACCGTGTTTATGGTATCGCAGTGGCAATACATGCGCTTTACCTACACGGAGGCCAACTTACTCCCCGACGACCACGAGGTAAATGTAGAATACAACAAATTTCTGGATACGTTTGGCGAAGAGGGCAACCTTATTATTATGGGGGTGAAAGATTCTACCCTTTTTACACCTAAGAATTTTAAAGCCTGGACAGCTCTTTCAGCTAAACTAAAAACCTTCGAAGCGGTAGATCTTACCCTGTCAGTTGGCGATTTACAAAAATTGAAAAAAATTCAGGATTCTACCAGCTTTGCGCTCGTACCGTTTATACAGGACAGCATCCTTTCTGAAGAAACTTTAAAAAACTACCAGTACGAGCTTTTCAACAAGCTTCCATTTTACAAAGGATTGGTATATAGCCCCAACAAACAAGGCGTCCGCACGGCTATTTACCTTAAAAAGGATATTGTAAACACCGCCTTGCGTCGCGATTTTATTGTAGAAGACCTCATTCCTGCGATTGAAAATTTTGAAGAGGACACAGGAATTAATGTGCATACTTCTGGGATGCCTTACATTCGCACGCTCAATTCACAAAACATCATTGATGAAATAGGCATGTTTATTGGCGCCGCATTATTGGTGACATCCCTTATTTTCTTCTTTTTCTTCAGAAGTTTCAGAGCTACGTTTATCTCTATGATCACTGTGATCATTGGGGTTATCTGGGCATTCGGGATTCTTGGGCTACTGAAATATGAGATCACTGTACTTACGGCACTTATCCCACCCCTCATCATTGTTATTGGAATTCCCAATTGTATTTTTCTTATCAATAAATACCAGCAGGAAATTAAACTGCATGGGAATCAGGCAAAATCTTTACAACGGGTTATTGCCAAAGTAGGGAATGCCACGTTAATGACCAACGTAACTACTGCCTCGGGTTTTGCTACGTTTATTTTGACCAATAGTAAATTGTTAAGTGAGTTCGGAATTGTTGCTTCCATCAACATTATCTGTATTTTTCTATTGAGCTTGTTCATCATTCCTATTATTTACAGTTATATGAGCGTGCCCAAAACCAAGCACCTCAAACATTTAAACAAGCGCTGGATAGGGGCCTTTGTAGACTGGACGGAGCGCATGGTTCGCGAACACCGAATTGCTATTTTTATTATGGCAATTCTAATGCTCTGTGGCAGTATTATTGGAATGTTCCAAATTAAAATTTCAGGAAGTATTATTGAAGATATGCCCAAGGGGAAAGCTTTCTTCGAGGACATAAAATTCTTTGAAAAAGAATATGAAGGTATCATGCCATTCGAAATTTTAGTCGATACCAAAAGAAAAAAAGGGGTCATGAAACTGGCAACTTTAAAACGCATGGACGAGCTGCAAGAGTATCTTGAAGACATCCCAGAATTTTCTAAACCGCTCTCCGTAGTAGACCTAGTAAAATATAGCAAGCAAGCCTATTACAATGGCAACCCGGAATACTACCAATTACCCAACAGTCAAGAACGAACGTTTATTCTTTCTTACGCAAAAAACAGCGCACAAAACACCAATTTACTTTCCAGTTATGTTGATACCACAGGCCAGTACGCCCGTATGACAGTGTTTATGAAGGATACAGAAACCGAACGTTACGACAGGCTGGAAGAAGATATAAAAACTAAAATAGATAAAATATTTCCCAGCGACCGGTACGAAGTTACTATGACCGGAAAAGCGCTTGTCTTCCAGAAGGGAACCAAGTACTTAGTGACCAATCTTGTGATTTCGCTTACATTGGCCATTTTACTCATTGCGTTATTTATGGCATGGATGTTCCGCAGTTTTAAAATGATCTTGGTTTCTTTATTACCCAACCTCTTGCCGCTAATTATCACTGCAGGATTGATGGGCTTTCTGGGCGTTCCTATAAAACCTTCTACTATTTTGGTATTTAGTATTGCCTTTGGTATTTCAGTAGACGACACCATTCACTTTTTGGCCAAATACAGGCAGGAGCTTATTGCAAACAATTGGAGAATCAAAAAATCGGTATATGCGGCACTTCGGGAGACCGGGGTGAGTATGTTCTACACATCCATTGTGTTGTTTTTTGGGTTTTCAGTATTTACCATCTCTAGTTTTGGCGGGACGGTTGCCTTAGGGGCGCTGGTTTCTGTAACCCTTGTTTTTGCTATGCTCGCGAATTTATTGCTGTTACCAGCGTTATTACTTTCATTAGAAAAAGAAATTGCCAACAAGAAAACCTTCAAAAAACCGGCATTACAGATTTTAGAAGCAGAGGAAGTTCCAGATTCTGAAGAAGAGAAATAAAATTTCACGTTACCTCGAAGCAGGAGAGGGTACACAATTTGTTAAGCATAATTGCAATTAGGACATTCTTACTCGAATGTGATTTTTCCTAAGGTTGAAATGACTGGTACGTCACCTCGACGCAGAAGAGGTCACACCCCCTTTTAAAATAATTCCAAAATAACCTTGCCCATTCTCATGGGCACACTCGAATGTGATTTCTCAGTCGTGTCTCCTTCGAAATGACTCGTAGTTTCGATTTCATTTTCAGAATTAACAATTATATTTGCCCTTCAACATACCAACGACTATGAAAGCAACAGATATAGCCCATTTATTACAACAAGAACCTTCCTTAACCGAAGTTACCACCCGGGGTTGGGTGCGTGCCTTTAGAAGCAATCGTTTTATCGCCTTAAACGACGGTTCTACCATTAATAACATACAATGCGTTGTAAATTTTGAAAACTTTGACGAAGATGTATTGAAAGACATTACCGTGGGCGCGGCTATTGAAGTAAAAGGAACTCTGGTAGAAAGCCAAGGGCAAGGACAAAAGGTAGAGATACAGGTTTCAACTGTTGAGGTTTTAGGAAAAGCAGACCCTGAAGAGGTAAAACTAACCATCCTTTCACCCAAACGCCACTCCCTCGAAAAACTTCGAGAACAGGTACATTTACGGGTACGCACCAATACATTTGGAGCCATTATGCGCGTGCGTTCTAAATTGTCTTTTGCTATTCACGAATATTTTCAGAAGAATGGTTTTAACTATATGCACACCCCAATCATCACTGGAAGCGATGCCGAAGGTGCCGGGGAAATGTTTAAAGTGACCAATCTTGATATTAAAAACACCCCGTTACACGAAGACGGAACTGTTAACTATAAAGAAGATTTCTTCGAAAAAGAAACCAATCTTACCGTAAGCGGGCAATTAGAAGCCGAAACGTTTGCCATGGGATTAGGAAAAGTATACACCTTTGGCCCCACCTTCAGAGCCGAAAACAGTAACACCAGCCGTCACTTAGCCGAATTCTGGATGATAGAGCCTGAAGTTGCCTTTAACGATCTGGCAGACAACATGGATCTGGCTGAAGATTTTATAAAATACGTGTTGAACTATGCATTGGAACATTGTGCAGACGATCTGGAGTTTCTGGAAAATCGTTTGTTACAGGAAGAAAAGAGCAAACCACAAGCCGAAAGAAGTGAAATGGCCTTACGCGATAAGCTGAAATTCGTCTTAGAAAACAACTTTAAACGCGTAAGCTATACCGAAGCCATCGATATTTTAAAACGTAGCAAACCGAACCAAAAGAAAAAGTTTAAATACTTGATCGAAGAATGGGGTGCCGATTTGCAAAGTGAGCACGAACGTTTCTTAGTTGAAAAGCATTTTAAATGTCCGGTGATATTGTTTGACTATCCGGCAAAAATCAAGGCGTTCTATATGCGCTTAAACGACGATGGCAAGACCGTACGTGCTATGGACGTATTATTCCCAGGTATTGGAGAGATCGTAGGTGGAAGTCAGCGTGAGGAGCGTTACGATGTCTTAAAAGAGAAAATGGCCGCGATGGATATTAGTGAAGAAGAACTACACTGGTATCTAGATTTGAGAAAATTCGGGACCTGTGTTCATAGTGGTTTCGGGCTTGGTTTTGAGCGTTTGGTGCTATTTGCAACAGGAATGGGGAATATAAGAGATGTAATTCCTTATCCAAGAACTCCCGGAAATGCTTCTTTTTAAATATTAAAAAGGGGAGCTCTTGAGCTCCCCTTTTTTAGTTACAATACCTACTTCAGCTTATGAGTCACTAAGGCAAATAATGCGATCTGTAGATACAGTTCTCCCTACATATGCACTATGGCGAATGGTCTTTTGTGTAGCACTAAGTATTACTTTTCCACAATTTTTGCTGGGGTCTGTAGCGATCTCGAATGTACCGCTTCCTTCTACATTTCCTGTTTGACCCAAACCTGAGCCCGTAGCACTATAAGTTCCCGCAGACGAACTTAGACTATAAACTTCCAGATAATCTTCGGTAACAGAAAAATTACCTATAACTGTATCTCCTTTGGTATAATGGCTACAATCGCCTCCGTCATCTATAAAAAGATCGAGATTAGTAGGCGAATTGTCCATTTGTATGATCTGGCTATCCTGTGTACCATCTGCATGCTCTATGGTAACCAGTAAGCGATCGTTAGTACCTGGAGTAAACCGTGCCAACACACTACTTATGTTATTATGATATGGTTGATATTCATAATCGTTACCTACTGGGTACAGATCAGGGTGCGTTACCACACCAGTCAAGGGGTTATAGCCTAACAGATCTAATTTACTATTCAAGTAATAACTGGCTCCTGTTGCTAAGTTTGTAATTTTAACTTTGTATTTCTGTCCCGCAAAAGGTGAAGAAACTCCTTGCACAACGATTACTCCTCCAAATGGACTATCGTCATAAGTAGGTTTATGATTTATTTCAATTTTAGCACCTGGAAGTGTGAGTCCGCTTACACTATCAATAAAATCTGTTGAGACACCTCCTACTGTGATCAGTTTTGGGCTTTCACCATTCCAATCAGTTTGGGGTTTTAATTGTATGTAAGATTCTATAACATTACCCCAGGTTTCGCAACTTTTACCTTCGGGAGGCTGGTTCCAGGATAGCACAGCACACACTTTTAGTACCACTGGTGTATCACACGATTTTTTAAATGCTGAAAAGTCGTATGGTAAAATCACTGAATAAGCTAGTCCCCCATCGGGAATTTCGGCTATGTCGTGTACATTTACAAAAGTAGTCCCAGCGTGAATCCATTCACAATCGTTGGTTTCGTCTTGAATCCAGAATGAAATATATTCCTTACTACCTTCTTTACACAAATCGCCACTATAGCCGTTGGGACGTTTTATTTTTAACGTACCCACAAGCGCTTCTCTACTATAATCTGCACCTACGCAAAATAATTCTTCATAGTCCTTATTACAATCTGTCTCCAACATTTTGGTAAGGTTCTCTGCCAGAGAAAAATTCTGCGCTGCGAATATATCCTGGATGTTGCTTACAATTTTAGGGTCGTTGGTTTGTTGTACTTTTTTTAGTAAAGAAAGTCCAAATCTGAATGGCTCCACTTTTTTTGATTTATACAAGCCTGCCAAATTTGGAAAATCTAACGGCTGGAGCTTCAATCCTTGTTGTGCTTCTTTTATACCGTTGAGACCATCTGGAGTAAACTGCGCCAAACTGTTTAATGATACATTGGGATTTAGCACTGCTTTTTCCAATAGAGGTCCAATTGTAAAAGGTAGATCTGGAATAAATAATTTTAGCGGTTCAATTTGTATGTAGGACTCTTTCATATCGCTCCAGGTGTAAGTACCTGCAAGCATTTCTGGATCGTCTGTTGCTGGCACTTCATTCCAAGCGAGGATAGCACGTACTTTTGGTGTATTTGCTTTGGTACAAAAAAAGCGCTTTGGGCTTATTTGCAAACGCACTACATAATCTACGGGTAATTCTTCTTCTCCATCACAATCTTTTTGAGTAGGGATATCGTGTACATTTACGGCTACTACCCCCATATCATGCCAACCATCACCATCTTCATAATCCATATAAAAACGCACATATTCATTCGATCCCTGTGTACAAAGCGATCCAGAGTAGCCACTAGCCCGCTTAATTCTTACTGTTGCCGTAAGCTCACTAAAAGAAGGGTTATAGCCCACACAAGCCAATTCTTCAAAAGACGTGTTCATTTTCTGTTTAAAAAATGCAATGTTTGTTTTTAATTTTGCTTTTTTAAGGTCATTTTCATCTACAGCCATAAAGTTTCTAAAATCTTTACGTGCCACCATTAATTGCTTGTCTGTCATTTTCATGATAATTAAATTTAGTGCCTACTCTGTACAAGGATTTTCGGCATTACTCCTTAGATGACAAAATTGCAACAAAAGAGATTCTATTTCACAAGCTATAAAACTGATTTTAAACACTTTAAATCCTCCTTTTTATACACAGTATTTAACGGTACATGCTCAGGTAAAACACTGTGAGTTCTAGGGGTAATACTCCCTTTCCTAATATGACCAAAGTTTTTATATCACAACCTTTTATTAAAAACCCTTCGGCATCGTATGATGTGAAGGGTTTTTTCTATTTTTATAGTTCAGTTACATACTATGCTTAAACAACAGTTAAATTTTAAACTTTCTCAGAAACTTTCGCCTCAGCAAATACAGTTGATGAAGTTGATACAATTGCCTACACAGGCTTTTGAGCAGCGGATCTCGCAAGAAATGAATGAGAATCCAGCACTGGAAGGTGGTAAGGAAGACACAGATAAACTGGACGATGAGTTTAATAACGAAGATGAGTATGAAAATGATAGCGATGTAATTGAAACGGAAATAAACGTAGACGACTATTTAAGCGACGATGAAACGCCAAGTTATAAGCTTTCGGCAAACAACTACAGCGCAGACGACGAGGATAAGCAAACACCGTATGCTTCGGGGACTTCCTTTAATCAATTTTTATTGACGCAATTAAATACCTTCCGATTTGACGAGGAAGAGGAAGAAATTGCCAAATTTCTGGTAGGAAGTGTAGACGAAAGTGGCTATATACGCCGCGAAATAGCCGATATTTTAGATGATCTTGCTTTTACACAAAACGTATATACCACCGAGGAGAAAATTGAAAAGGTGTTGGAAATAGTTCAAGGCCTGGACCCTGCAGGTGTTGGCGCACGCAATTTACAGGAATGCTTGTTGCTTCAGTTATACCGAAGAAATCCTTCCAGTTCAGTTTCCCTGGCAATTGAAGTGATAGATGATGCTTTCGATCATTTTATAAAAAAGCACTACAGCAAGCTAATTCAGAAATTCGACATTACTGAAGACGAGCTGCGGGAAGCCATTCACGAAATAGAAAGTTTAAACCCGAAACCAGGGGGTGCCTATGCAGGAAATACGAGAATGGTAGAACACGTTGTACCGGACTTTGCCATTAAGATTGTAGATGGGAAGTTAGATCTAACGTTAAATGGTAGAAATGCTCCGGAGCTACACGTATCCCGGGAATATTCTAATATGCTGAAGGGCTACAAAGCCTCCAAAGAAAAATCGAAGTCTCAGAAGGATGCCGTTATGTTTATTAAGCAGAAACTGGACGCAGCAAAATGGTTTATAGATGCTATAAAGCAACGCCAGCAAACACTGTTTGTGACAATGAATTCTATTATGCATCATCAACAAGAATACTTCCTGACAGGAGATGAGCGTAATTTAAAACCCATGATTTTAAAGGACATTGCCGATAAAATTAATATGGATGTTTCAACTGTTTCCCGTGTTGCCAACAGCAAATATGTAGACACGCCCTACGGAACCAAACTCATTAAGGAGTTTTTTAGTGAGTCCATGAAAAATGATCAGGGAGAGGATGTTTCAACAAGAGAGATTAAAAAAATCTTAGAAATAACCATTAGTGAGGAACCCAAGAAAAAACCACTAACCGATGATAAATTAGCTAAGATTTTAAAAGAAAAAGGGTATCCTATTGCAAGAAGAACCGTTGCAAAATACAGGGAGCAATTAGATATTCCAGTCGCTAGACTCCGAAAAGAAATTTAATGAACTACTTTTTACGCATTGGTGCTTACCTACTCCACCCATTGCTTATGCCCTTATTGGGCACACTTTTATATTTTGTAGTAACCCCACGTTATATTGAACCTGGGTTATTACAGTCCAGACTCATAGCCGTTGCCATTATAACCATATGCATTCCGATAGTCACCTTTTTTTTATTGCGAAATTTAGGAACTATCAGTTCTATTCACCTTGAAGAAGTAGGAGAGCGAAAGGTTCCCCTAGCACTTCAATGCATACTCTTGTTGCTTATTATAAAGTTTGTTTTTGACCCCATCGTCAGTCCAGAAATGTACTACTTTTTTGTAGGTGTTTTATTTTCAGGGATGAGTGCCTTTCTATTAGCGTTCTTAAAATTTAAAATCAGTCTTCACCAAATGGGGATTGCTGGTGTCACTATGTTTTTGATTGTTCTGAGTGTACATTTTAAAATTAATATGCTGGTATGGCTCTGTATATTTTTTATAGGAAACGGCTGGGTAGCATCGTCCAGACTGCACACCAATTCACATACCTATCCTGAGCTTATTGGTGGATTTTTTATAGGCCTGATGCCTCAATTATTGCTGGTTACTTTCTGGTTATAATATATAAAAGATGATTCCCAACTTAATGGTTCTAAAATCAACCGTTTCCTGAGTATTCGTAGTTACTGCTCCATCAAAGAAAGGATTTATACTATAGTATGCAAAAAAGTTTACTTTATTATAGCCAAAACTTAAGGTAGCTGCCAGGCGTGTTTGATTAAATTCCGGAATATCGGTTTGTGTAACTTCATTTCCGTCCTGTTTAAACCTTGCCTGGTACCAATAGGCATACCCAACTCTAAATCCAGCGTATACTCTCCAGAAGCCATATTTGGTAGGCGTAGAGCTTCTCCAACGAAACTCAATGGGTGCTTCCACAACAGTCGTACTAAATCTATTAAAATTAAAACTATAGTCGTCATTCGTAAGAATCGTGAAGATACTCTCCTCTTGTGGGGTTTCTCCTATAAATAAGGTGTTTCCATAGGCATCAAAGCTTAATCCGGCTCCAATAGCTATAGCCAGGCTCCGTCGTTTATTTACAGGCATATCCCGAAGAAACCCGAAATGAACACCCCCTGAAAGCCCTCTAAGATTCACAGCTGAAGGAACGCTAGACAAAAGGTTATAAGTAACCCCTAGGTAAAACTGATCTTCTCTATACTTAAGATCTCCAATAGTGTCATTTTTCTTTGTTGTGTCTGCGCCAGATTGAGGAAACGTATTGTCATTGCTGGGAATAGCATCTGTTTCCTGCGCTATCAGTAGTAGGGTTCCTCCAATGAAGAAGATTGAAAGTAATACAAGTTTTTTAATTCCATGCATAGGTCTAAAGATACTTTTATTTCAAAATATAACATAGAACTCATCTTTACTTTTTCCCTTACCTACAAAATAATCATTCAGTACCCCGATTACGTTAGTATTCTCAGCTACAAAAAAGTAAAATTACGTTCATAAAAAAACGCCTTGAAGTGTTTCAAGGCGTTTATAAAATTATGTTTGGAAAATTACTTTGGGTCCAGCTGGCTCCCAGGAGCTGCTATGTAAATAATCTTTACCATATTAAGTTCTCTTAATTCTTCTTTAATGTCGGTAACTAACCCGGTGTTGGTCTCTTTATCTACCTTAAGGGCAACTACGACATAATCCTGTAATTCAGGACGTAGTTTTTCACGAGCTTCAGTTAAGGCAAATTGAAGGTTGGAAACATCGGTAAATTTATCACCAATTTGAATCTTTCCTTCGGTACCAAATTTGTCCTGGTAATTTGGACTTGGCTTTCCTGCAAAAATGAATACGGAACGATCTTTTTTTAGTTTCTCAACTTCGTCTGCCTTAGGCAACTCGTTTTTGATCATTAATTCATTGTTCCGGAGAACCGTTACAACCATGAAGAAGAATAGTAACATAAATACAATATCTGGTAACGATGCTGTATTTACTGGTGGCAAATCGCCGCCTTTTTTCTTTTTAAATTTTGACATATGCTGTAAAGTTTTATTCGCCTCGTTTCTTCGGTTCTGCTTCAGATAGTTTTAAAGGAAACAATTCCTGTATTTGCTTTAACTTTTCTTCTGCCGCATCAACATTTCCTTGATATTTACCTTCGTTGATAGCATTTTTAACCTCTGTGTATACAAAATCTGGTCCGAATAAACGTACAGATTCTCTATTACGAAGATGGTTATAAGCACCTACCAGTTCGTTTTGAACGGCGATATACATCTGGTAGGATGTTAAACGGTCGTTCTGAACTGAAATAACTGCTTTCACTGGATTATCTGAAGAACTTGGGTCACCTTTCCCTTTACAATGGCTGCAATACTCTGGGCTTCCTGAAGGTGCTCCTCCATTATCCAGAAAATCGATAGCTGCCTGTTTCAGGTCTTTTAGCTCCATAAGTTCTTCTTCAACCAATAGCTGATCACTTTGGTTCACACTCACTATAAAGATATTCTTCTGTTTTAGTGGTGGTGGCGGCACATCATCTTCTTGCTTAGGGGGTAGCTGACGCGCAATTCCTTTATCCTTTTCAATGGTAGTTGTAACCAGGAAAAAGATAAGCAATAGGAATGCAATGTCTGCCATAGACCCAGCATTAACTTCTGGTGTTGCTCTTCTTGCCATTATCTGTTTGTTATTTTTTTGAATCCGCTAAATACCATTAATCCAACAGCAACTATTGCCAGGATATAAAACGTATAAAGACCAGTCCCTACCCACTTCGAACCAGATTCTGAGGTCATCCCTCCGTCATCTGGAAGTTCCATTGGGGTACTGTCTGCGAGCACATAAGATACGATGATAACTGCAGCGAATACGCCAAGCGAAATCAATGTTTTCTTAATGTCACCTTCAAAAACTCCTTTGAGGACGAACAATAGTACCATTACTATCGTTACAGCCAAAACAATGTACCCAACGTAGATTAACCAATCCTGGGCAGACTCGTTTCCAGACAATAGCATTGCCATACAAACAACCCCTAGAAGTCCTAGAACGATTCCTATGATTTTAAAAATTTTATGTAAAGCCATAATTATATGGTGTGTTTTAAATTATTTTCTGTTTTTGTAATCAACTAACATATCTATTAATGTAATAGACGCGTCTTCCATACTGTTTACAATACGGTCAATTTTTGCAATAATGTAGTTGTAGAAAATCTGAAGGATAATAGCTACGATCAAACCAAATACGGTTGTTAAAAGTGCTACTTTAATACCTCCTGCTACCAGCGAAGGGTTCATATCACCTGCAGCTGCAATTTTATCGAATGCTAAGATCATCCCGATTACCGTACCCATGAAACCAAGCATTGGTGCCAAGGCGATAAACAATGAAATCCAGGATACGTTTTTCTCTAGTTGTCCCATTTGTACTCCTCCGTACGCAACAACTGCTTTCTCTGCAGCATCGATGCTTTCGTCTGCACGATCAAGTCCTTGATAGTAAATAGAGGCAACAGGTCCTTTTGTATTTCTACAAACTTCCTTTGCAGCTTCAACACCACCACTATTAAGGGCGTCTTCAACTTCTTGAGCCAGTTTTTGTGTGTTGGTTGTAGAAAGGTTAAGGTATATAATTCTTTCGATAGCAATGGCTAGTCCTAGAATTAAACAAAGAAGTACAATCCCCATAAATTCCGGACCTCCTTCTACAAAACGCTCTTTTAATTTTTGATGCCACCCACGGTCATCTGTGTCTGCGGCTGTATCATCTTCCTGAACGAAGGTTACTGTAGCTGCTGTTGTAAGTTGTTGCACGCCGGTTGGTGTAGTATTAGCTACAGTTGCGTTTGCATTTAACGATCCCGCAAAAACTAGTGCGGCAATTGCCATAATTGAAAATAATTTTTTCATTGCTATCGACTTAAAGTTTGTTTTTAGTTAAAGGTTTAAAGATATAAAATTATTATGGTATTCTGCAACATAAAATTTGCCTGTCGCTAATAAACACTTGTATTTCAGCGATTATGATTTTACGATTTCAGAATATATGTCCTTATTATAGTCCGAATGACTTTCAAATGAAGTTTTAAAAGTAAAACAGATTGGAAAAATACTGCTTTTATAAGTGCCCGCCAAAAAATTAAGTATCATTATATATATTTTAGGATAATAGCATGAAAAATATATCAAGTATAAGTACTAGTTAAAAGTGCTGCTACTGCAGAGCACACTGAATACTGTTTGTAAGCTACACATAATTTTATCTAGATTGCTGACCTCAACCCATGATTTTGACTAGTATTGATACCAAGGTATAACTCCCGAACAACTTTAGAAACCAACAAGCTCCAGAAAAAGCGACTTGTTTTTTTTTCTGTAATAAAAACTATAGGGTTAAAATTAGGATGAGTTTCCATACCCTTTTTAATGTGAGACAATCAAGTAATAACCTGCTCCTGCTAATACTAGTATTTGATAGCGCTATGTAAATGCATTTTCAGGAAAACCGAGACGTAATATAAAGGTTTCTTTAAATTCCTTTACCTGCTTCAAAAACATCTAATTCAAGCCCATTTATTGGAGTTACAGTTGGCTAAGAATTTTTTTTATTCTGTTTGTTGTATTTATACAACTATGCGCTTTTGTATAGAATTAGTTCTTCTATATTTTTGAAATCTTTTAAACCAGGAACGTGTTTAGAGCCTTCCAGTAAAACAACTTCTTCCAAAGAAGGAAAAATATCTTCAGCCCGTTTTATCATTTTTTTCCCAGGGAACATGATGTCTTTTTCTGCTGCGAAAACGCTGATTGGTGTTTTTATATTTTTAGCTGAATTCTTATAAATTACCGGTAATGGTGAGAAATCCATGTTGCAGTGCTGAAATGTATGTGACATATAATTTAAGGCAAAATCATCGTATTCAGTAAAAAGGACGCCCATTACTTTTTTAATGTGCTTTTGGTTATTAGTTTTAATAAACTTTTTTAATGGAATGAACATTTTGAACAAACCTACAAGCGGATTACCATTTACGATATAGACAGGGGCAATTAAGAAAACCTGTCTAATTGGTGTTTCGTTAAACTCTAGTGCTTTTAAGCTAATGAAACCCCCGAAGGAAAAGCCAACTAATGTCACGTCTTTCAGTCTTAGTTTTATGACTACTTCAATAAGCCATTTTCCATATTCTAGCGATTTCATGTCTAATCTATTCTCTGCACTTTTATTGGGTTGTGCTAGTACATCTACCGCATAGACACAGTATTTTGAGGTTAAATTGGGGAAAGAATCTAGAATTTGTGGTGCACATCCTCCTGTTCCGTGAATCAAAACTAACGGAGGGTTTTTAGTATCACCAGTAATAATAACATTAGTGACTCCAAACTTTGTTTCTACCAATTTTTCTAAATATTCAATATTCAGCTCCTTTAACTTTTGATTGTAAAGGCTTATGATTTTTTCTTTTCCTTCTTTTGATTTGAAAAACATTTGCTGTTCGTTTTTTGATGCTTCGACTAGGCTCAGCACGAGTTGATGATTTTTAAATTGATATACTATTTAGCCCAGCTAAATGGTGATGACTACATCTCCTCTTTTATGTCCCATCTCTACATATGTATGAGCTTCGGCAATTTTCTCTAAAGGATATATGCTATCAATAACAGGTGTAATTTTTCCTTGTTCAGCTAAAGTTTTTAAATTGAAAAAAGCTTCTTTTGGGGTCAAGGGAATTCCATGATCGATGGATATATATTTGCCCTTCGAATTCAATGCTTTTTTACTCTTTTCTTTTAGTTTCGATGTTTTTGAATTGCCTACAGCATCAATCACATATTTATACGTTTCTAATTGAATTTCAGCATTTTCTAAGGTGTAGTCAATCATCTTATCACTTCCTAAAGATTTTACTAAATCGAAATTTCTACCACTGCAAACACTAGTAACATGAGCACCTAAATTCTTCGCCAATTGTATCGCCATGGTACCTATACTTCCTGACGCTCCATAAATTAAAACCCTGTCGCCCCTATTTATACTCGTCTTTTTTAATAAATGAGAAGCCAGCAATCCACCATAAGGAATCGCTGCAGCTTCCTCAAAACTAAGATTTACAGGTTTTAGTGCCAGATTCCAATCTTCGGGTAAACAAATATATTCTGCATAAGAACCAAAACGACGTTTGGTAGATGAAATAGAACCGTAGGCAAAAACCTCATCCCCTATTTCAAACATTGACACATCTTTACCTATACTCTCTACAATTCCAGCTGTTACCATCCCCAATATAGGATTTCTCGGACGTCCAAAACCAAATATGAGTTGAAGAATAAATCTGGGGATCAAAGGTTCATTCATTCTCCGAATAAGAACATCACTTGTAGTTACTGAAGTAGCATAGGTTTTTATAAGTACTTCATTATCTTTTGGTATTGGTTTTTTTACATTACTTAGCACCAGGTTTTCTGCCTCCCCATATTTTAGACATTCTATTGCTTTCATAATTGTTTTTGTTAACAGCAAAATTGGTTGAAATGTGGGGTACAAAAGTTCGTATTTTGAAATTGGAACAAACCTTTGCTTTTCATTATTCCTTTTTAAGAGCATAGATAACTTTTGCATCTACCCAAAAAATATCTACATTTTCAAAATCGTCTGAACCTACATTTCTGCTAAAGAAAAGGTATTTACCGTCAGGTGTTACACTTGCTGAAGCTTCCCAAGCGTTAGTATTTATTTTGTCGCCTAAATTAATTGCGTTACCCCAAGTACCGTCTTTTTGTTTAAAACTGATATAAATATCAGATTCACCAAAACCATCTTCCCTTTTAGCATCAAATAATAAATACGATTCATCTGGCGCTATAAAAGGATGACTTAAAAAAGTTCCTGTGTTTATTGCTTTTGGTAATGCTTTGGGTTCTTCATGTTTACCGTTAATTAAACGTGAGTAACGAATTGGAAACGTTGAATCATTCTCTTTATAGGTGTCAAAATAGTACGTCCCATTTGAAGATGATGAGAGACGCATAATATACATAGAATCATTACTTACAGTAGGAGGTTCTAGTTTTTGTAATTCTGACCATCCAGCTTCCGTTTTTTCTAAATAACGGTCACCTAAATGCATGGTTTGTCCGTCTGGAGATATTACAGGTCGTCCTATCCATGGAGATGCTATTTCTGATTTTTTCCATTCCCCATTAATTTCGTTGTATTTGTATTCATAAAAAGCTGATGTTTTATGTTCCTCTCCTCTTCTAATAAAATAAAACGCTTTCATATCTGGGGTGAACGCACCATCATATTCATAAATTTCTGTAGACACAAGACCTGGAGCAAATGGTATAGGCGTTAATCCTGGTGGTTTTTGTCCAAGATAAAATTCTTCTAATTTTTTTTCCTTATTACCTTTTGATTTATGTTCTACATTGTTACACGCATTCATAGCTAATGCTGTCACAAAGAGTATTAAGTAATGTGTTATTTTCATATTTTATTTTTTAAGATTAACTTCTTTAATTAAAACCAAGATTACAAATGCTAATTCGCCCAGTGTGGTTAACATATAAAGCTTGTTTTTTGATTGAGTTAGTTATCTCAGTTCATGGTTACTAACTGTATTAAATTTACTACATCACCTGCCAATACTTATACAAAATGTTAGCCTTAGTTATTTTCTTTTAAGTTCCTCGATTCTTTTCTTATAGAGATCGTTTCCACTCAATTCAAAAGCTTTAGTTACCTGTTTAATTGCATTAGCAAAGTCCCCTTGTGCTTCATAGTAATCGGCCATTGAATTATAAACATTTGCGCTTTCAGGATAATACTCAGTAGCAAGTTCAAAGTACATTTTCGCCTTTTCAGGTTGCCCCATTTCTAAATTCATATAACCATAGCCACTAAACATTTCCTCAATCATTGGTGGGAAGGGATAACCGAAATGCGTTGAATAGATTTCTTCTTGTTTTTCCAATTGCGCAGCCAAATCTTCTACTTTCGTTTCAGGATTATTATATTTTTGCGGAGATTTAAATTGGTACCATTTAAAAAGAAAAATCAAACCATCTCTCATCGTTGGGAGCGGAACGGTACCATGTAAATCTTCATTGTACACCTTCCATGAGAAATTTAATCCACTCTGTTTTTGAGAGGTCGCAAAAGTTGAAAAGTCAATGATTGAACGTGCAAACAAAGTGAATTCTGAAGCGTCGTCCATAATATTCTCCATGGTTATTTCTTCATCCCACATATGTAGCTGTTCTGCTGCTAGAGAAACGAAAAGTGATTTGCCTTCATAACTTTCTGTACTCAGCTTTTCTTTTGCCTCCTTAAATAATTTTTGGTCGTCCCAATCCAAACTTGGATCTATGGCTATATAATTTTGGAAGAGATGCTTATGATTAATCAGCATATTTATCGTAAACAGTCCTGCATATGAATGGCCAATTAATGTACGGTAGGTCATGGTTGGATACTTACTATCAATATATGGGATGAGTTCCTCTTCCATAAATTTAGTAAAGGTTTCTGCACCTCCAGTTTCATAATCAAATGCACTACCGCGTCTCATTTTTATCTGCGAAGTAGTTAAGTCTCTTGTTCGGTTCTTGCGATTAGAAACCCCAACAAGTATCATATGTGGTAGGTAATGTCCCCAATAATTATCATAAACAGCTTCCAAAGTGCTTTCTAGTGAAAATCCATCCATTAGATAAATCACGGCATATTTTTCATCATTATCTGGCTGAAAATTATCTGGTAATCTTACCCAAAAGTCACGACTTTCACTTAAAGTTTTAGAAAATATGGAATCTACTATTCGATTTTGAAATTGCTCTGTTTGGGACTCAGTTGATTGTGCAACTGCGTTTTGATTTACGATCAAAATAGATCCAATCAGTAAAAATAATAAAGTGTAATTTTTCATCTTTGTAATTTGAATTAATATGTAAATACATACGTTAAAATAAAAATTTATATTGGTTGTTAGTTGTTTATAACGAAGGCTAACGATCTCGGCTATGAGTAGTTTCGTGAATAAGCACTTAACGTTGCAAGTACAAACCAAACTGAAAATCTGCGAGGATTTTCAGAAGTAGGAGAGAAAAGCAATTACTTATAGCCGCTGTTGCGTTTCATTTTAATTTGATTTTACTTATAGCTAGGTCTTATGCCAAAAATTAGTAAATAACCTATCATCCAAAATTCTCCAATGGTTGCAGGTAGCGTAAGAAATTTATTGAAGCTAAAATCAATTCCTGCGTAGTGTATAACTGTAGAAATTAGATAACCTATACCACCTAAAATAATTATTCTTCCTAACCAGACAGGGAACCTTTTAGATTTGATAACTATGTATCCCATTGGAAATAGCCATAACCCAAAAAATAGGCCACCAATACCCCAAGCATTCGAAATAATATTTTGAAAAACCTGAATTAGTAAAACTTTGTCTTCCAGAGCACTTATTTCAGAATTTGCAATACCTATTGCTGAGGCGATTGAAATTGCACTTATCAGAATGGCTAAAGCATTTACCATTCCCCATATACCTAGCGTCCAAGCTTCCCATTTATAATTATCTTTAAATAATTTGAAAAACCAAACTGCGGTAAGTGCCTGAGAAATTACGATACCAAATTCTAATAGCAACCTAATTCTTGCTGTAGATTCTAATTCTACTAAATTTGTTAGCGTTTGTTCAGGATTACCAGACACAAATATTTGAGAATGAAAGACCATAAACCCTAGAATTCCTGTAATAGCCATCATTAAATACCATAAACCAGTTATTCTAGCGGTCTTAATTAAATTTTTCTGTTCTGTATTTGCAATCATAGATTGTTTATTATTTTATACTAATTCTGACTCTATAAAAGCGTAATTGTTACAGTTTTGCCCTAATGGCACAAAACGTGTTTGTATATGGTTTGTTGCGTGTTTTAAGCAACTAATTACCGACCAAGAAAGTCCGCAAGGACTTTCGCAAGTAGGCAAAAAGCCAGCAATAAATTATATACGGTGTTACCAAACGTATTTTTTGATATTACCAGCTTCGAAATCATTCCTCTTGATTAATATATTTTAACCCTTCGTATAGAGCTACTAATGGTACAGAGCGATGGTTTTCTTTTTCAAAATATTCTATTTCGATATTTAGAGTTTTATCCGATTTCTTTGTCATTAAAGTATAGAGAGAGTCGTGTCTTTGTTTATTCCTTTCGTAATTAGCCTCTCCTTGATTGGCAGTAGCGATATAAAGTTTTTTATCTAATGATATTGAGGAAGTAGAATCAACTTTGTTTTTCATCATCTCCTCATTCCACCAAATACTTGGGTCTATAGAAATGTAAGCATTGAATACGCTATTTTCATCCATATAGGAATTTAGTGTAAGTAGTCCTCCTAAAGAGTGCCCAACAAGAGTTCTAAACGGTTCTGTCTTATACTTTTTATCAATATAAGGTACTAGTTCTTTCTCAATGAAATTCAAAAAAATCCTTCCACCTCCCATATTATTCGGTCGTTTAGTCTTAATTTTTGTAACTGTAAAATCTCGTTCTCGGTCAACATTCTCTATGGCTATAATAATACTTTCAGGCATTAAATTGTTTCGATTCCTATTAGAACTCACAAAATGTACTATTCCAGATGCTGTTTTAAAATGAGTATATCCATCCAATAATATGATAACTGGATATTTTTTATCAACTTCAGATGAATTATTGTATGAATCAGGAAGACTTATTAAACAGGTTCTTTTTTCATCTAAAATATTAGATTTAATAACGAACTTACTTCCTACTATAATATCATCTGTTTCATTCTGTCCAAATGTGGTTTGTACTCCTGAAAGAAGAATATATAAAATTACAAATGTCAAATTTTTCATAGTTTGCTTTATATGTTTGGTAACAATAGAATATATGCAATAGATAAATTTTTATAACCAACTAAACCCTAATCCTACATTAAAGAGTACTGCATCTCTTTTTACATCACCATCTAAAGAAGCACGACCAAGCACTAATTTAGACTGAACATTAAGCGCAAAGTTTTTCTTTTTGTAAATTTCGTAACCTGTACTTGCCATTACTGCGCAACCAAAGTTCCAATCATCATTTACATCATCTTTAATATCATATAATGCAGGCGAATCTATTGCTAAACCAATTCCGCCATGAATCCACCAACGATCTTTTACCCAATATTGTACAGAGGGTATAAAACCTCCAAAATTCCTGTCATTATCTTGAAATTCGTATATATTTCCTGGCATAGCAGCAGTAATAGCGAGTTTGTCATTCAACATATAGCCCAACTTTAGATCTGGAAAAACAAACGTTCCTTGAGATTTATCGAACGTTTGAATACCTTCACTATCTTCTAAACTGATTAGACCTCCCCCTACTGAAAATTCAATAATAAAGCCATCTCGCTGTGTTGTTGTTTCAGAATCTACGTTTTGTGCATATGTTGTACTTGATACGAAAGCAAAGGCTACATAAGCCACTTTTAATCCAATTTGTTTTTTGATTGTTTTCATTTTAATTGATTTCATGATTGTTCGTTTTTTGATTAATGATTTATTTTGTAATCTCAGTCGTTACATTAAGATTTTTTTGAGTATTCTAACGCAGCACCAATGGCAATTCCAATAGGAAGCCATAAAGCTATATTTGAGGTTAGCAAGCCTACTAATACTCCTGAAACTATGCCTATTGCAAGTCTAATTCCCTTTTTACTTTTAATTAATCTCATAATTGTTCGTTTTATTGATTATTAAAATTGATGTTTACTATTATTTGAAACAAAATTGAGAATATTATAGGGGCTAAAAGTTCGTGTTTGGAAATTAGAACCTATTATATAGCGACGTAATGCGTACTATTCGTTAGTTGTATCCATTTTTAATTCACCTACAGTTTCAAAAAGGTCCGTGATGATATCTTGTTGATGATCTGGTGTAACCTCTTTGAAATAGTCCAATACGTCTTGACTTGTTGGATACCTATTTGTAGTTAGTTTTAGTTTACCATTTATAGTATTCCAATCTTCAAGAAACCGCTTTAAGGCAGTATTTACCTTTTCCACTCCAATGGTTTCCTGTAGCTTATACATGTTTATGGCACCTTTTGCATAGTAGATATAGTCCTGATTGTCTACTAATGCTAGCGTTGGTTCTACTCCAGATTCTCTTAGTTTTCCTTCTTCATATTTCTCTAATTGCAACTCTAAAAATTGCTGAACCTTTTCTTTTGGATAGTGCTCTTTTAAAACCATCATTGCTGCATATTGAGAAAGCGTTTCCAAAATAAAATATTGCCCTTTTACATTTGCTGCTTCTACTTGCATGGCAAACCATTGGTGGGCAATTTCGTGTGCAGTCACATAAAATGCCATATCTACATCGGTTTCATCGTCAATATCTAGAACAAATCCTATAGACTCTGAGAATGGGACAGTTCCCGGAAATGATTGGGCAAATTGCGCATAACGCGGAAACTCCATAATACGTAAGTGCTCATACTGATACGGACTAAAATTTTTACTGTAATAAGTAAGTGATTCTTTCATGGACCTCATCATTCTATCAATATTATAATCATGTGCTTTATGATAATAAATTTCAAGATCAACAGGTTTAGCAAGAGCAACCTCACTAGGCATCCAGGTGTCTTTTTTTATTTCATATGCTGCTGAAACCATAGCGTAAAAATTAATCATTGGAATTTCCATTTTATAATGAAAATAATTACGATTATTTTCTGTCCATTCCCGCAATAAATTTCCTGGGGCTACGGCTGTTTGATCTTTTGATGTGCCAATGGTCATTTCAAAATTAATACCGTCAGAATCACTACCAGCTCTTGCATTCATTAATTCTTTAGTATCATTTCTATTAGCTCTATTTGTTCTTTCCGGTAGGTTATATGTGAAACGTTCATCAGAATCACTCAACTCATATTTTCTGTTATAGCCTAATGTGGGAAAGTCATTATTGTTAAAGAATGTTCCATTTTCTACAATATTAGCATTTGAATTACCTGCTTCAAACCCAACAGTGGTGAATGATTGCTTAAAATTCATTTTAATAGAATCTCCAGGGTTCAACGTATTATTCAACTTATAGATAGTATAATGATAGGACGCGTATGTATTAACTTCCGTAGCGCCTCCCTCAAAAGCGATCGTGTCTATTGTTACGTTCTCTTCAATGCGTTTTTGAATATGAATCTCGTTAATGGATTGCTTATTGGTGTTTTTCAATGTGTAATACCCTTCTGCAGTATAGTCTCTTGATGAAGGATACAATTCCACTTTTAAATTTACATCGACTATTTTGGGTTGTGGTATATATTCAAACTGTTTGAGTTCATTTTCATAAGCCACTCTAAATTCGGTAGCTTCAGAGTCGGTCCAATAGGTGTTTAAAATATTAGTGTTGTAAAAAATAAAACTTCCTAAAGCTACAAATGCTATAAAAATTATACTCGTTACTTTAAAGAGTGGCTTGCTTAATCTGTGTTTCCCTGCTTTAATACGCTTAACTAAGTTTGTTTCGGTGCCTCTAACGTTGACTAAAGATCCAATAATTAGTAATAGTATTCCGAAGAGAAACCAGTAGGATTTAATCACTAAATAAGGTTTTAAAAAGTGTCCATACCCATTCATATCTGAATACGTTCCTAAAGCGCTTCCTCCGAAAAAATATAGATCGTAATCAAACCCGAATAATCCCATAGCTATATTGCCCATAAAGAATATAATCATCAGCATGATACCTACAAACTTGTGGTTCACCACAGATTGAATAAAAAATGCAATAAACGTATACAGTGCTAAAAACGGTAATATCTCTAAGAAGAAACCATAAAAATAGACTTGGAATTCGTATTTGTAATACCCGCTTAATGTTTGAAATAGAATTCCTGAACCAATTAATGCGAGCATCAATACCACATACGCTAAGTTTAATCCAATATACTTGCCCATTAGCTTTATAAAACTGGACATAGGTGTTGCGTCATAAATTAGATCTAGTTTAGCACCTCTTTCTTTCCATACCAATTCACCTGAGTAAAACACTAAAATGATAATGAAGAAATAAATTGATGTTTCTTTGAGCTCTTCAACAATAAAATAGGTTGCCGGATAGCTATCAACACCGTATATAGTCCCGAGATTAACGGAATTAATGAGAATAATAATCATCCCGCAGATAACTATTCCCCAAAATGCTGCCTGTTTGCAAATACTGATAAAGTAAAACCAGGAAAATTCTTTTAGCTGAATTAGTTTTGAAAGGAAACCAAAATGCTTTTGAGAAGTAGGTATTTCTACTTCATTTATCGAATAAGCAACATCATTTTTAAAGACTTGCTGTTTTTTTCTTCTAGTTCGCTTTTCTTTAACGATGTTAAAATTGAATTTTTTGTAGCCATAGATGAGTGCTATAACCCCCAAAGAAATCCAAAACAGTTTGTTGTAAAGAAACGCACCTGTAAATGGAAGCTCTACTATGCTCTTTTCTAAAGGCGACCAAGATTTTGTGGCAAAGGTGGAGGTTGTAAGCGAAAATGGATCTAAAATGGCTTGCCAGAATTCATTAGAGATTGCTTTGGTTAGCATAAAAACCACAAATAAAATAATACCTTGGGTGTATACTACTACTAGATTTCTGCTTAAAGCACCTGTAATAAAAAACAGCGAAGCCCCAAAAAATAATGTGGGCAATGTTACCATTAAGAATGTCTTCAAATAAATAAAGGCATTAAACTCTAATAGATCCTCTGGGTTCGTCCAAGGCATAAATTCGCCTAGCATCATACCGAATACTACCCCGGTAAATGCAAAAAGTAAAACAGCAAACGACCCTAAAAATCTGCCTAACAGATAATCCTTTTTTTGGATGGGTGCAGAAAACACTAATGCTTCTATGTTATACTCAAAATCCCTCAATACAGAAACACCCATAATCATTGAGGCCAAGATCATAAAGATACCCGTGATAACTCCCATTGTTTTTGCAATGACTAAGGGTGAGTTTTTTTTCAGAAGTCCCATCTCTGAACCCTGAAAAATAAAATCTACACCTACAATAGAAAATAGAAACAGAAATAAGAAGAACATATAGGTATCTGGTCGCTTAACTCGATATAGTATTTCGAACTTAAAAATATGATACCACATAACTACTTAGATTTAGGATTAGTATTGTTGAAGATTTCTGAGAAATACACATCTTCTAATTCAGCATTAATTAGCGAAAAACCATCTCCTGGGTTTGTATCACTCACGATATGGATGGTTGGTTTCCCAAGAAATAATCGTTCACTGATGACCTGATAATTTTCCTTATAACCGTTTAATTCAGCCTTATCAATTGTTTTTCTATAGACCTTATCTTTTAAACCCTCTAATATTTGCAATGGATTCCCTTGTAGGCATACTTGGCCTTGATTAATAATGGCCATATTTGTGCAGAGTTCTTTAACATCATCAACTATATGTGTAGATAAGATTACAACTGTATGTTCTCCTAATTCGCTTAACACATTGTAAAACCTATTGCGCTCAACAGGGTCCAACCCTGCTGTTGGTTCATCTACAATAAGTAACTTTGGGTTGTTAAGTAGCGCTTGTGCAATCCCAAAACGCTGTTTCATCCCTCCAGAGAATCCTTTCAGGTTTTGTTTTCGCACATCATATAAATTGGTTTTATGCAATAATGCATCTACCAGGTCTTTGCGTTCCCCTTTATTCGTAATTCCTTTGAGAACCGCAAAATGGTTAAGTAAAACTTCCGCAGATATTTTGGGATACAAGCCAAATTGTTGAGGTAAATACCCTAAAACCTGCCGCAACTCATTTTTTTGTTGTAAGACATCGATGTCTCCAAGAACAATGGAACCAGAATCGGCTTCCTGTAGCGTTGCAATGGTTCGCATTAAAGTAGATTTTCCGGCACCATTTGGTCCTAATAGGCCAAACATTCCATTTGGTATTTCTAGTGAAATGTTTTGTAAAGCTTTAACTCCGTTTGAATACGTCTTTGATAGCTTGTCAATTTTAAGTTCCATACTGTTCGTTTTTTGATTGATATGGAACAAACATAAAAGCGTATTTATCCTTTAAAAAAGGTTAGTGACACAAATACATCTAGTAGTGACAAACACTCTTTTTTAAGGTATAAAGTCACCTCAAAACACTTTTACAACTGTTTGTCACGTATTACACGCCGTTTGTCAACTTATTTGTGAGCAGTGTTTTAATTACTTAATATTGACTTATGAATTTTAAAATACCACGTAGAAAAAAGAAAATTATGATGCGCTTTTATACCATAGCTCTTATATGTGTAGGTGTGATTATTGTCGTTTTTAATGATTCTCTTGGCAAATTGGAAGGGTTTGTAGAATTTATTGCCCTGTACTTCATCCTAATATTTGTCTCCATTGCATATTGGCTCTTTAAGCAAATCAAATCGCTTATCCGATTAAAGAACGAAAAATCAAAAACAGAATTAATGCATTTAAAAAGTCAAGTGAATCCACATTTCTTTTTTAATATGCTCAACAACCTTTATGGTTTGGTAGATAAGGATGCTAAGAAGGCGCAAGAGTTGATCTTAAAGCTTTCTGATATGATGCGATATAGTATCTATGATGGGGAAAAAGACACCGTTTTATTGTCTGAAGAAATCACCTATCTCGAGAATTATATCGAACTTCATAAAATGCGTTATCATAAAGCAATTGATATACAATTCAATATTGATACAAATGACACCGATTATGAAATAATGCCACTTCTATTTATTATTCTTTTAGAAAATGCCTTTAAGCATGGTGTAGAAAATTTAAGAGAATATGCGTATGTGCATATCAATTTAATGGCGAACAACAATCGAGTGACCTTTGAAATAGAAAATAATTTTGATGAAACACAAGATGCTCCTAATGCAGGAATCGGGATAAAAAACCTAAAACGAAGATTAGAATTGGTGTACCCAAAAAATCATACGTTGACCTTGTCTAAAACAGATACCATTTATAACGCTACATTAACTATTACTGGCTTATGATTTCATATATCATTATAGACGACGAACCTATTGCACACGATATTATAAAAGGCTATTGTGATATGCTGCCTAATTTAGAATTTAAAGCAGATTGTTATGATGCTATAGAAGCTATCGACTACTTAAGCAAGAATGATATAGATCTCATTTTTTTAGATTTGAATATGCCTAAATTAAAAGGATTTCAATTTTTGAAAACGCTCACATCTCCTCCTAAGGTGATCGTAACGACTGCCTATAGTGAATTCGCGATTGAAGGCTATGAATTAAACGTTGTAGATTACTTATTAAAGCCGTTTAGTTTTGAGCGTTTTTTAAGTGCTATCAATAAAGTGACCTCTTCTGACACTAATCCAGAAAGTAAAGAGACTATAAAACCTGAAGGACAACATATCTTTTTAAAACAGAATAATAGTCATATTCAGGTAGCTATAGATTCTATTTTATTTATTGAAGCTTCTGGCAATTATACCAAAGTTGTTACTAATGATAAGACAATCAGTATTCGTGAAAAAATATCGGATACCATAAAATTACTTTCCGACAATGATTTCATACAAGTTCATAAGTCATTTGCAGTTGCAAAAAAGCACATCATTCGTGTAGAGGGTAATAGAATATATATTGGAGATCATATGGTGCCAATAGGAAAACTATACAAAGTAAATATCAATCAACTTTTTAAATAAGCTTGAATTGAACATACCTATTTCATTCCAGGCACATTACTCATGCGATACTATTTTAACGGAATTCGTTAAGTTCACTTTGCTAGATTTCTACTCCTCTCCTAACCCCTTAACAGAAAACGCGAGCGGGATTCAAAGCAGTATCGTACAATGCATTTTTAGCAATTCGCCTAATTATAGTATTAGTAGTTAGCTGATTACTTTAAGCAAGAATATCCCAACCTGTAAAACCAATAACAGTATAAAATAAATTGCTCAAGACATGTATTAGAATGGCCATTTTTAAAGATCCTGTTTTTACATAAATCCAACCCCAAGTTATGCTAAAGAGAAAATACATGGGCCATAAAATCATAGGGCTATGGCCTACGGTAAAAATCACCGACGTAAGTATGATGGCTGCCCAAGCAGGGATGCGCTTTGCCAGTGATGATTGTAAATAGCCCCTAAAAACAACCTCTTCCATGATAGGACCCACAATGAGCGCCAATAGTAAAAAACCGCTCATTTCTAGTACGCCGCCGTTTTCCTGAATAAAACGAAACATTTTAGAACCACCACCTAGAATGCCTCCTTGGTCAAAGCTTGGTAAAATAACCGACCTATATATCCAGGCTAAAAAATGTGTTGATACCAATGCTGCTATGACTAATAAAACTGCTTTGTTATTTTTGATCTTACTAGCTTGCAGTCCTATCTGTGGATAAAATGATTTGCCAGACCTTTTTAGATCCCACCAGAATAGAAACAATATCATAATACCGCTTAACAAGGCAGACGATACTCCAATCACCTCAATAGGAACCGTCTTTGACGGAGCAAATAACTTAAAAGCATAAGAGGTTATAATTCCTGCTGTAAGCTGACATACGTACATACAAACAATGGCAAGAATTCCCCTTTTTATTGTCAATTGTGTGTTTTTTTCGTCACTCATATTGATTCATTTGAAAAGTTAGAAGTACTAGTATGTATTATTTTTTATTTGGATTTACGTACTTAATCAACTCTTCACTATACAAAAAGCCGTCTTGAGTTTGGGTCATTTTAATAAAGTTCTTTATTTCTGGTGCATACAACCAAACTTCATCCGTTTGTGCGTTATATCCTCTCGAATTTGAAACCGTTCCTTTGTATTCTATGGTGTACGCCATAAAGGTTCCAGCGTCTACTGTTTCTTCTTGATATGATAATATTTTTGCATCTTGACTTTGTGTTCCTGTGGTACCATCTTGACTTGTCCAGTTTTTTTCATAAGTCCATGTTTTACCAACTTCTAAAGGCCATTTGTATCTTGGCGTTTTACTTTCTTCTGGTTTTACAATGTCTGAAACTGGAATCGTATCTTTTGAAATGACCATACCTAAACCATCAGCTATATTAACTATTTCTCTTGTGTCTTCGCCTTCTGAACGTACTTCGCCTTCAGTAGTTACGCCTTTATATTTCCAAGTCCATTGTTCTCCAACGTTATAATCAGATAAGGTGGGTTGCTCTGCTAATGAAACAGTGTTTTCATTACAGGATATCAACAATGAAACCAGCACTAGACATACGATTTTTACTATTTCAAATACTACTTTTAAATACTTCATAATAAGAGTTTTAAAATTAATTATAGCACAAAGTAAAGGTGTGTATTTCTTTCAAAAAAGGAAAAGTACATGAGCGTAAATAAAAGTCAATGAACGTTAGAAAACTTAGCGATCTTCTCTTTATAAACTATTCCAGTTTTTAAACTTAACGGACTGCCTGCTAGACACTTCTACTTTTTCACCAGTGGTTAATATAATTTGTAATTTATTATTGAAGTAGGGGTGAATCTCTTTGATGTAGTGTATGTTAATCATTTGACTTCGATTCACACGAAAAAAGACTTTAGGATCTAATTTCTCAGCTAGTAAATTTAAAGAACGCTTTATCATCGCTTTATCTGAACCAAAATACAGCCGTGCATAATTTTCTAACGATTCAATAAAATGAATCTGTGTGAGCGGAATAAAATGACATTTTTCACCATCTTTAATAAATATCTTGTGATGCATGGGTAAGGTTGTAGGCTCAAGTTTTGTTCTATTTGATAATTCTTCCTTTACCTTTTCCAAAGTTTTAGAAAAACGTTCCTCTCTCAACGGTTTTACTAAATAATCTAAAGCATTCATCTCAAAAGCTTTTACAGCATATTGATCATAGGCTGTTGTAAAAACAACGTCAGGTACATTGGTTAACTCTTCCAATAAGTCAAAACCAGATTTACCTGGCATGTGAATATCTAAAAACAATAAGTCTGGTTGTAAGTCTTCAATGAGAGTTATGGCCTCATCCACATGACTGGCTTCACCAATAATTTCAAACTCTTGATGTTTTTGTAAAGCGCGTTTTACTTCTTCTCTCGCTAAACGTTCATCATCAATTATTATGGTTTTAAATTTATTCATTGTCAATATGCATTGGAATTATTATTGTAGCACAGACCTGGTTATTTTCATGCTGTGTTAAACTAAAACTAGCCTTTCCTTTATATTGAATTTCTAGGCGCTTTTTCAAATTTTTTAGACCTAAACCAACCTTGTTTTCTTGATTAATGACTCCAGGATTCTCAACAGTAATGTGAATATGGTTATCTTCTTTTTTAACTTTCAAGACCACAACACCACCATCAACTTTTAAGTCTATTCCGTGTTTAATGGCGTTTTCTACTAACAACTGAATACTAAAGGCAGGAATCCTATAATCAATAAGGCTTTTATCAGTATTAGTTTTGAGCTGAAGCCGTTCTTCAAAACGCATTTTTTCTAATTCAATATAATCATAAACTAGAGCCAGCTCGTTTTTAATGCTAATCAGATCTTTGTCTTTTTCATATAAGGATGACCGCAATAAATCTGATAATAAATCAATAGCTCTTCTTGCTGTATCTGGGCTCTCAATAACTAAAGATTTAATAGAATTTAAGGAGTTAAATAAGAAATGTGGATTTAATTGTGCTGATAAATTATCTAATTGTGCTTGTTTTGCTATAATAGACAGTTGTGCAATTTCCCTTGTTGTATCAACTTCTTTTTGATAGTAATGATATAAGTGATACGCGAGCAGCCAAATGGTCATATGCCTCAAACCTGTAATTAAAACAGGGTTCCAAACAAAAAGTGGATTCCAAACAAAAAGCTTGCTTAAAGAATCACTTTGACTATCTACGAAATAAATATAGGCAGCCATTTTAAGATTCATCAATACCATGAATACAACAGAAAGTAAAAGGAGCGCAGGAATTACTTTCCAAATCAATTTTTTTATACCTAATTCATTCCACTTTCGTTGTATAGCAAGGGTTCGATACACATGTGTTATTGCTATACATATCACCACATCAAAAAAGTAGTTAATAATGGCATGAGACAATTGAAAATTATCCCTGAACAAGGCAATATAAAACCAAAAAAGAGAAACCAGTCCCCAACCTATTAATTGACACTTCCAATAGAGCGATATGCCGGTATGACTCGTATTTGTGTTTTTTTTTCTATACATGTTTGAGCAAAGCAACGAAATACTTTTTAAAGCGAGAAGTAAAAGTACAGGAACGTAAGATATGAGGTTTGAGTGTTATTATAAAAACACGATACAATGGTTAAGCTATTCTTACACCGAACGAATTACTTTACATGCTCCAAAACCCAACTTGAAATTTCTTTTAATGCTATTGGGGAAAATGTGTGTTCAGTTTTGTGATACTCATGCATCTTTCCTGTTTCACATTCTTGGAAGAAGTGGTTTAGGTTTTCTAAATCTATAATTATATAATCTTGATTACCTCATCCAATCAAAGCTTGATGTATTCCGAGCATTCTATTGTTGCGATTTTAAATATGCATTGGGTGTTATTCCTTCTATTTTTTTAAAAAATGTATTAAACACTGTTTTAGAATTAAACCCGCTATCATAAGCTACAGCCATAATGGTTAAACCTTTGTTCTCTTCCTGAAGAACCCGCTCTTTAAATTCGTTCACTCTAAAGGTATTCACATATTCAGAGAAGTTTTTTTGAAATCCCAGGTTTAATAATTGCGAGACATAATTGGCAGGAAGTTCCAAATAAGAAGCTAAATCTTTTAAAGATAGATCTGGGTTTAAATACAGTTTATAGTCTATCATGATTTGTTCTAGTTCCGTTCTATACTTTTTGATTTCCGTGGAATCCAGTAAAGCCTGTTTATACTTCTTTTTTTGTTTGTAGTTTACATTATCGGGAATAGCTTTTAGCATGATGTCTTTGAACCTTTTTTGATTTTTTACAGGTTTAAGAATTGGTGAGGGATTTAATAATAAAACTAAAGGCAAACGGTTTTGGTATGCTTGTGCTACTAAATCAATTACCTTTTCAGTATTACCTAACAACGCATTAACCAATATTAAAAATGTAAATGCCTTATCTACCAGTGCTGTTGTTAAATAGGTTTCTAACTGGTTTATTCCCTCAATGCATTTTTCTGTATCGTTAAGCTTTGCATAACACATGGTTTCACCTCCTAATTTGGTGAGGTCTTTTACAGAAACGCCTTCAAGGGAACCAAAATATGTCAACGCTTCATTTGGTTTGCCTGACATCAATAGACTTATTCCTATGTAGATTGGTGGAAAAGGTAACTTAGGATCTAAATCCAATGCCTTTTTTAGATACGGTATTGCAGTAGTGTAATCTTCCTGCAGGTAATATAAAAACCCTCTATAATGATGATTGATGGCGGCATAAGGGTCTAGCTGTAACGCTTTGTCAAGATAATTATGTGCTGCATCTAATTTTCCTTCTACTGTCAACAAATTAGAAATAGTTAAGTAAATATCGTCTGCTTGTCGTATTTCCAGCGCCTTATTGGCATGTTCGTACGCTTTCTTAAGATCCCAGTTTTGCCAACATTCTATCCAAGCTAAATTCAATTGTGACCTTGCTGAGTTTGGGTCTAATTCTAATGCCTTTAACAAGTATGGCTGGGCCTTCTCGTATGCTTCAAATGCAGGCAAAAGTCCCATGGTTCCCATGTTAACATAGGCCAAATTAATATCTAGATAAGGATTGGAAAAATTGGGTGATTTATGAATTACTTCTTTTAGGATATTGATACCCTTTATAGAATTTTTATAATCCAACTTCATGATATAATACCTCCCTTTCAGGTATTCTCTATAAATAGGTACAGGTACATCAATAGGCGCTACTAGCTTATCTTCTATCTCTATATGACCTATATGCTCACGTAATTTTTCAGCAATAAACAGACTAATTTCATCTTGAATTTCAAAAATGTTGTCCGGGTTTCTATCGAAGGTTTCTGACCAGAAATGATAATCGTCTGCAGTATCAATCATTTGCACCGTGATGCGCATTTTGTTTTTTGAAGCTCTTACACTGCCTTCAATAAAGGTAGCTACCTTTAACTTATCTCGTATAACTTTAGCTGTTACTTTTTTGTTTTTGAAATAAAACGAGGACGTTCGAGAAGTAACTGAAAGTTGATTGATTTTTGCTAATGCATTAATGATTTCTTCTGTCAATCCATCGCAGAAATATTCGTTTTCAATATTATTACTCATATTGACGAATGGAAGTACCGCTATGGATTTTTGACTGATCAAACGTTCACGCTGTGACACAAATGTAGACAATAAAAGATGAAAGTCATTCTAGTACCCATTATGAATTCCCCAAGTGAACTGTAGTGTCCATTGCACTATGCTAGTGCTTTTCATAGGATATGTTGTTAGGCGCTGTGTTTTATATTTACAATTTTTCTTTAATCGCTTTTCTCCAAAAGTATATTCCAAAAACGCAAGTCACAATTGCAAACATAATTCCGTTTTCACCAAGCCAATGTTCCGTTCCTTCATTTTTAATGGTTAACTCAGGTAATATTTTTTGAATATATACATTGCTTACTGCGTGAAAAATTACTGCTGGCCATAGGCTTTTAGATTTAAACGTGTAATACGACATAATGAATGACATAGAAACAATTACGATAGTGAATGTTGTAAATTCTAAAAGAACATTGTTACTATAGTACACTAGCAATGGCCAATGCCAAAATGACCATATCAATCCACTAAAAATTGATACACCAGTGAAAGAAAGAACTTTTTTTAATTCATAAATGAAAAATCCTCGCCATCCAATTTCTTCCCCTAAAGTTGTTGCAGCTGCTCTTATGACTTCAATAGTTCCTAATAAAATGATAGCTATGATTGCAATCGATGTTGGATTTAAAGTTCCAATTCCAATCAAACCAAGTTCTTTTCCCCATTCTGTAATGGCTTCGCTATTGGATAAATTTCCAAAACCGAAAATCCAAATAAGCACATAAGTGATTAAACCGTATAAGGCAGGAACAACATAAGACCATCGGATATATTTCCAATTTCCCCAATTCCAATGTAGCGATGAAATTTTACGTCCTTTAATTTTTAATGTAATAAATGCAGCTATTGCAGGACACCACATGATAGCTCCAACATATATTCGCGAAGGATATAAATTTACTATGGCGTAATGGAAAGGCGAAGTAAGAACAACAACTAATACAAGAAACAAAACTATTGTTTTCCACGCTTCTTTTCGTTCCGATATATTTTCTAACATAATGGTTTTAATGATTGTTTTGTTTATGGAAGACGAAAACACAGTGGTTTTGTTACATTGCGCCTAACGGTTTTGTATATGATTTGTGGCGGTTTAACTTGCTAGGGTGGCTCAATGAGCCTTTCTCTTCAAAAATACCCTAAACTGCTTTTTCTAGAGCGAATTGGACGTTGTGCGCTTGTTTTAGCCGAGAATTTTAGTAAGCCGAGTTTAAAAGCGCCAAGTCAGCAGGCAAGCTTCGCCATTATTATCCGAGTGACAAGCTACTCTTTTTGTAGGAAAAAAAATTCCCTTACCCATTTGAGACATGAATTATATACGTTGCTAGCTACGGTATTAATTCACAAAATACATTTCCAATTTTCCTTTTCCCTTTGCATGAATCTTTCCACGAGAAAGGCATGCAAATTCATTTTTAATCAGTTTATAGGTGGAAGAAGATATATTGATTTTACCTACTTCACCAGCGGATTCTATTCTGCTGGCGGTATTTATCGTGTCTCCAAAAAGGTCGTATGCAAACTTCTTTTTGCCTACAACACCTGCTACTACAGTTCCTGAATGTATTCCAACCCTCATTCTCCATTTTATTTCATGCCTTTTATTTCTCTCCTCAAGGTAAGATTGCATCATTTGTGCTGCTCTAATGCAGTTAGCAGCATGATTTGTCATTTCTTTTTCAAGGCCACATGCTGCCATATATGCATCACCAATTGTTTCGATCTTTTCAACTTCCGCTTCTTCCATTATTTCATCGAATCGACCAAAAATGTCATTGAGTTCATTGACCAAAGTAATTGCTGATATGGATGCTACAAGCTCTGTAAATCCCTCAAAGTCAGTAAATAGGATGGTGACATCCTTATGCCTTTTAGGAATTGTCTTACCGCTTTCTTTTAAGTCCCTGATTATGTTTGCTGGTAGAATATTGTGTAGAAGATCATCTGATTTTTTCTGTTCAGCCATTAAAGATTCCTCTGATTTATCAATTAGAAGAGACATACTTGCTATGAGTATGAGGCAAATGAATCCAGTAATGCTGATATTAACTATTTGTGATATGTATGGATCTAATCCTCCAAAATGAGATGTTATATTTGATTGAAATATTACAGTAACAATCAAAGTCAGGCAAGCTAGAATACTAAAGACATGGGCTATACTCCTTGCCTTTCGGGGGAAAGTCATGTATGGTAGGATAATAATTAGGAAACAAACAACTGCAACCCCTGAGGAATATCCCAACAAATAAAGAAACAAGAGAACAGACATATAAGATGCTAGAATAAGCCATATGGAAGCCAAGACTCGCCACCCTTTTCTGTTGAATAGTAACGCCATTACAAACATTAATCCCAAGAAAGTATTGCTCCCGTAAATCACTAGGGCGTCTGTGAATAATAATGCAATTAGAATCCAAGTTACATTATAAATTACTCCTAAAACGGATGCAATATTCGTTACACGCAAATATCTTATTTCAGTTATTGAAGAGTTATAATCAGCGCCAATGTCAACCATTCTTTGAAAGAATCTAGACTTATTTTTATCATAAGTTGACATAAGTGCTTCTCAATTTCTATGGATTACTAACTTCTTTTCTATTGTAGCTAACTAGTTATATCATAACAAATATATACGATTAAGGTATAATGACTGCCAACAAAATAGATTAACAAGTTTGTTTACAAGCGGCCAAATCAATCAAACAGAAAAATTGAGTTAGAAAAAAATTATGCCCCTCAATATGCCCCTAAAAATACAATAGCCCGCAAACAGAATGTTTACGGGCTATTCAGCAGAGAGGAAGGGATTCGAACCCTCGATACGTTGCCGTATACACGCTTTCCAAGCGTGCGCCTTAAGCCACTCGGCCACCTCTCTAGTAGATTTAGAATACCAAAACAATTGTTTGGTCTTCCAGGTGCAAATAACGTGATTTTTTAAATTCTCAGAAATAAATACCGTAGTAAATTTTACGACATTTCACCACGCAAGGATGTTTCAAAAAGGGTTTTAAAACTGCCTGGGGAAATTTCCCGTCCCAGCAAGTACATTAATTTGGTTAAAGCAGCCTCGGTCGTACAGTCTTTTCCTGATATTACCCCCATCCTTTTTAAAGCGGTGCTGGTTTCATATAACCCCATAGCCACACTCCCGCCAGAGCACTGCGTAACATTCACTACCGGGATTCTTTTTTTAAGCACCTCTTTTAATGCAGCAGTAAACCAAGGCTCTGTAGTAGTGTTTCCACTACCATAGGTTTCCAGAATAAGTCCTTTTAAATTTTTATACCCTAATATATGTTCGATCGTAGCCTGATCAATGCCCGGAAACATTTTCAGTAAAACCACCCCGGTAGACATTATGGTATTTACCTTAAATTTTTTTCGCCTGTTAGGCACATACAACGCACTGGTATTTATCTGAAGATGGACGCCGCTTTCGGCTAAGGCAGGATAGTTTAAGGAGTCGAAAGCTTCAAAGTGTTCCGCATTTATTTTTGTAGTACGGTTGGCGCGGTAGAGTTTGTATTCAAAATAAAGGCAAACTTCGCTAATTTTTGAACGTCCTTTTTCCTGCAGCGCCGCAATTTGTATGCTGGTAATCAGGTTTTCTTTTGCATCTGTTCTCAGGTCACCAATGGGCAATTGAGACCCTGTAAAAACCACAGGTTTGCTCAGGTTTTCCAACATAAAACTTAATGCTGAAGCTGTGTAAGACATTGTATCGCTACCGTGCAAAACCACAAAACCATCAAACTCCGTATAATTATCCTTAATAAGCAATGCAATCTGAGCCCAATAAGCCGGGTTCATATTTGAACTATCTATAGGAGATTCAAAGCTGGTAGTGTCAATCTCACAATCCAACAGTTTTAATTCCGGAATGTGTTGTAGCAACTCATCAAAATTGAAATTACGCAAAGCGCCTGTTTCAAAATCTTTGATCATACCAATAGTTCCTCCGGTATAAATTAGTAATATTTTAGGGACTTGGGTCATGCGGTTCAGTTTTTATACACCAAATACTTCTTTGGAATTTTGAGTGGTTCTTCTGGCTACCTCTTCTTCGGAAATTTGATAAATTTCGGCAACTTTCTTGCAAACTAAAGCTACGTAACTGCTCTCATTACGCTTTCCGCGAAAGGGCACGGGCGAAAGATACGGCGAATCGGTCTCTAGCACAATGTGTTTTAAATCAATTTGATCTAAAAACCTGTCTATTTTTCCATTCTTAAAGGTTACCACCCCGCCAATGCCTAACTTCATATTAAAGCTTATTGCCTTATGGGCTTGCTCCAAAGTACCTGTAAAGCAATGGAAGATTCCGAATAAATCATCGTCCTTCTCCGTTTCTAAAACTTCAAAAATTTCATCAAAAGCATCCCGGCAGTGAATTACGATTGGAAGTTTATACTTTTTTGCCAGCTGAATTTGTTCTCTAAAAGCTATCTGCTGAATTTCCAAAGTACTTTTATCCCAATACAAATCTATCCCGATTTCACCTACAGCATAAAAACTTCGCTTTTCGAACTGCTTCTTTACAAGCGCTAATTCCTCTCTGAAATTTTCATGTACCGAAGTAGGATGCAATCCCATCATTAAAAAAACTTCGGTTGGGAAATCCTGCTCCAGCTGGTACATTGCCTGGGTGGTACCTGAATCTATTGCAGGGATAAAAAACCGGGACACCCCTGCCTCCCTGGCGCGTTGGATCATTTCTTTTTGGTCTTCGGCAAAAGCATCACTGTAGAGATGGGTGTGAGTATCTGTTAACATAGTTGCAAAACTAAGTATTTGCTACCTATCTTTACCAAAAAAACAGTTGGCTACTTTACGAATACTTCTAGAAGAAACAGGATTTTACAGAATTCCCCTTACAAAATTAGCTACAGGTCATTATAAGTTTACCGCTAAAATTAACCAGCTCAAAGGAAGCTTTATCCTGGACACAGGGGCCTCTACCAGCTGTATTGGTATAGATAGGATTGAACAATTTTCTTTATTAAGTGAAGATAGTAAGATAAAAGCCGCTGGTGCCGGTGCTATTAATATGGAAACTCAAATGGCACGAAATAATACATTTTCAGTAGGAAAACGTACGTTAGCCGCAACAGATTTTGTGCTTTTTGATCTCTCTCATGTAAATGAGGCCCTAGCCCAAGCCAACGAAAAAGCCATTGATGGAATTATTGGTGCAGACTTTCTAAAAAAGTACAGAGCTGTGATCGATTATGGGCGTAATTGTTTCTATTTAAAGCATTAAGTACCGTGCTTCGCTGTTTTTTATTATCTTTAAATGAATCTAAGCCCCTGCATAACTTGAAAAAATATTACCTCTTCATTTTATTGCTTTTGTCATTGAGCTGTATCGCTCAGGATATATCGTACTATAAAAATGTAGCAGACACAACTTCAAATAAGCTGTTAAAGCTAGAGGCAATGGACTCTGTTATTTCTAAAACGTTCCGTAAAGACAACGACACTTTTATAACTTACAGCCAGGAATATATTACACTAGCCAAAGAGCTGGATCGTATAGAGGCTGCTGCCCGCAAAGCAATGAATTTGCAGTATATCCTAAGCAATTTTAAAAACGAGTCCCGTAGCGCTGTTACTATTATAAACAGTGTCTTAGCCGAAAAGTATAAAATCAAAGACAGCTTTCTATTAGGGGGCCTCTACCTTAAAAGAGGAGGCGCAAATTACAGGTTAGATCTTGAAAAAGCCATTGAAGATTACACACTCGCTATAGAAAATTTTGGTAAAAAAGACTCAATTTATATCGCAGATGCCTATTTGTTTAGAGGGCAAGCCTATTCAAACATTGGACAATTTGTTCCGGCAGGTGAAAATTATGATAAGGCTTACACCTATTTTGAAGCCTTAAAAGACTACCAGTACATGGCACACGCCCAACAAGGCACTATTACTATGTTTAGCAGAAATGGGTTTTACGAAAAAGCCAAAGAAGAGCGGGATGAACTTATTACTAAGCTTGAGGGATTAGGGCTAAAAGATTTTGTAACTACAGAGCTCTATAACCAGGCGCTGGATTATCGCAATCAAAAAAAGCAACAGCTCACCATAGATTTTTTAAAACGCGCAAAAAACAATATTTCGCCAGAGACCAAAGGGACTACCATTCACCTTAATATTTTAGCTGCTTTGGTTTCTGAATACAGTAAGCTGAATAAATATACCCTTGCGTCTCAACACATGGAATTGCTTGAAGGCTATTCTCAAAACTTAAAAGCCGAGCAATACGCCAACCTTTCCTACTACGATGCTAAAGCAAACTACTTTAACACCTTCGGAAGCAGAAAAGAAGCTCTAAAATTTGCAACCAAAAAACTACAAGCTGCACAAAATTTACGTTACAATGAGCAGATTATGGCATCCCATTTGTTGCTTTCCGAAATACAGGAAAACCTGGGAGATTATAAATCCAGTCTCGAAAACAAAAAATTATACCAGGCAAAAAAAGACTCGCTGTTTAACAGCTCCTCGGCAAACTCACTTGCCTATTACCAGACTTTATATGAAACTGAAAAAAAAGAGAATGAGTTGATCTCCAAAAATGCCAACATCCAGTTGTTGGAGAAAGATAATGAGGCTTTTATAAATGTTGTAATTATTAGCAGTATTGCGTTGTTACTTACTTTTGGAGTAATTCTGCTCTATCGCAATCAACTGCATTTAAAAAAGAAGAAGACGTTACAGGAAGGGTTTAGTCAGGAGCTTTTAGCATCCCAAGAAAATGAGCGCAAACGTATTTCAAAAGACCTGCACGATGGTCTTGGGCAGCAGCTCTTAGTATTAAAAAACAAACTTATAACTTCGGGTAATACCGAAGCCAAAGAAATGGTAGACGCTTCTATTGAAGAAGTGCGGACCATCTCCCGGGACTTACATCCGTTTCAGTTACAGGAGCTGGGAATTACAAAGGCCATTGAGCATACTATTACCCAAATAGACGAAAACACATCGCTCTTTATTTCTTCGGAAATAGAAAATATAGACCATTTGTTTACACCAGATCAAGAGGTGAATATTTATAGGATTGTTCAGGAAAGCCTGAGTAATACGTTAAAACACGCCAATGCGGAAGCCAGTAAAGTTTCAGTCAAAAAGATGGCAGATCAGGTTATCATCTCCATACGCGATAATGGCCAAGGGTTTGAGTTTACAGAAAAACTGAAGAACATAAAATCCCTGGGGTTAAAGACACTCATGGAACGCACTAAGTTTTTAAACGGAACTATGAAGGTGCAGTCCAAGAAAGAAAACGGCACCTTCATAGAATTTCAATTTCCTTTTTAATGGAGCATACCACTATCATAACTGCAGACGATCACCCTCTTCTACTAAGAGGGTTAAACGATTTTTTACTGGAGCGTGGTTATAACATTATTGGTAGTGGTAAAAATGGTCGTGAAGCCTACAATCTTATTACTAAAGAAAATCCAGACATCGCTATATTGGACATACAAATGCCTTTTATGTCTGGAATAGAAGTTGCTCAAAAGTGTAAAACCAATTGCTCCGAGACAAAAATTATACTTATTACGCTTCATAAAGAACGTGAAATTTATGAGCAAGCTAAAGAGCTGAACATATTTGGGTATATTCTGAAAGAATTCGCACTGGAAGAAATCGAGACCTGTCTTGACAACGTAATAAAAGGGGAACACTATTTTAGTCCCAACATTGCTGCAAAATTAAATAAGAAGAATCCAGAAAAATCGCTGCTAGCTACACTAACCCCGTCTGAAAAGAAAATCTTAAAGCTTATTGGTAAAGATAAAACCAATAAAGAAATAGCCTCTCTTCTTTTTATATCGTATCGCACTGTAGAAAAACACCGAAGTAATATTATTACTAAATTAAAGCTTGAGCATAAAACCAATAGCTTATTAATCTGGGCTAAGCAAAACCATGAAAAGCTTAGTTAACAGGAGCTTATTGAAAATTACGTGTAAATACGTATTGTGTCGGTTACTTATTTTTCTCAATTTTACCCTATGGAAAATATAACACAAGCACCCGTGGGAAAAAAGAAATTAACCTTGAGACAAAAAATCACAATGGTATTTTTAACAACCTGTGTGGTTTTTGTAGTTTTATTAAATATTGTAAATCTGATTTTAGCAATATAAGAGTATCATTTCAACTAACTACTAAATTAAAAACCCAACCAAATGGCTGGGTTTTTTTTATGTATGGTCAAATGAAACTTATAGTTCTAATGCCTTTTTCACATCATTGTCCATCAATAATTCTGTCGGACTTTCCAGTGCTTCTTTAACAGCTACTAAAAACCCAACCGATTCTTTACCATCAATAATTCTATGGTCGTAAGACAATGCTACATACATTATAGGCGCTATGGTTACACCTCCGTTTTTCACTACCGGACGCTCAACAATATTATGCATTCCCAGAATTCCAGATTGTGGCGGGTTAATAATAGGAGTACTTAACATACTTCCAAAGACTCCTCCATTCGAAATGGTGAAGGTTCCTCCGGTCATTTCATCGACAGTAATTTGTCCGTCACGCGCTCGTATAGCCAGTCTTTTTACCTCAGATTCTACACCTCTAAAACTTAAGTTTTCAGCATTTCGAATTACCGGTACCATTAATCCTTTAGGTCCGGATACAGCTATAGAAATGTCTTTATAGTCAAACGTCAACATTTCTTTTCCATCTATCATGCTATTTACTGCCGGATACATATCTAAGGCACGCACAATTGCCAGCGTAAAGAATGACATAAAGCCAAGGCTTACACCGTGCTTTTCTTTAAAAGTCTCTTTATATTCTTTTCTAAGGTCGAAAATTGCAGTCATATCTACCTCGTTAAAAGTGGTTAACATGGCAGTTGTATTCTTGGCTTCCACCAAACGCTCGGCAACTTTACGGCGTAACATAGAAAGCTTTGTACGAGACGATCCTCTCTCCCCTGTTCCTGGAGTTCCCATAGAAGGAGTTGCATTTTCTGCATCGCTTTTAGTAATTCTGCCATCACGGCCAGATCCTTTTACAGCGCTGGTATCCATACCTTTTTCTGCCAGTATTTTTTTGGCCGAAGGTGAAGGTGTTCCGGTAGCATACGTCTTGCTGTCATCTTGCTTTTGCGTTTCTTTTACAGCTTCAGCTTTCTTCCCGGTATCTTTATTCTTAACATCTTGTTTGTCTAAATCCGGACCTGCATTTCCTTCGCCCTTTTCGTCACCAGGGTTGTCGTATGTTTCGGTAGAATCGTCTCCACCCCCTGGCTTTTCAGCTTCGGTATCGATCAAACAAACTACTTCTCCCACACCTACCGCATCGCCTTCTTCGGCTTTTAGGGTAATTATTCCGCTTGCTTCTGCCGGAAGTTCCAGCGTAGCTTTATCGCTATCTACTTCAGCAATTGCCTGATCTTTTTCAACCCAATCGCCATCTTCTACAAGCCATTGTGCTATTTCAACTTCGGTGATGGACTCTCCCGGGGAAGGGACTTTCATTTCTAATGCCATACTATTGGTTATTATTTTCTGCTAAAGCAGCATTATTTTTAGTTTCAATTTTCTTTGGTATTACAGCCTGTAAAAAGTGTTATTTCATTTCCTTATCAAAAACACTTTCAATTACTTTTAAGTGTCGTGCTTTACTTCGCACACTACTTCCAGATGCTGGAGCAGCGTACATTTTTCTACTACACACACGCCACATTCTGGTTTCTTCAAAATGAAGTAATAAATGTGAGTAGGCCCCCATATTTCGGGGTTCTTCTTGCGCCCACACTAGATCGTCTGCATTTTTATATTTTTTGATGCTGGCCTTCATTTTTTCAATAGGCAGAGGAAACAACTGTTCCACACGCACCAAGGCAACATCGTCTCGTTTGTCTTCTTCTTTTTTCTCTAATAAATCGTAATAGAATTTACCACTCACAAATACTAAACTTTTAACTTTAGCAACTTTTGCGTCCGGATCGTCTATAACTACCTGGAAACTTCCACTTGCCATTTCTTCTTTGGTTGAAAGAACTTTTGGGTGGCGCAACAAACTTTTAGGGGTAAAAACAATTAAAGGTTTACGGTAGTTCACTTTTAATTGTCTACGCAATAAATGAAATAGTTGTGCTGGTGTTGTCACATCTGCCACAAACATATTATCCTTGGCACACAATTGCAGGTACCGCTCCATTCTTGCTGAAGAGTGTTCTGCTCCCTGCCCTTCATACCCGTGAGGCAATAACATTACCAGTCCGTTTTGCAACTTCCATTTGTCTTCGGCTGATGATATATACTGGTCTATCATTATTTGAGCTCCATTACTGAAATCTCCAAACTGCGCTTCCCAAATTGTAAGTGTAATAGGACTTGCCATGGCATATCCATAGTCAAAACCAACCACCCCATACTCTGAAAGTAAGGAATTATAAATAAAGAAATTTGCCTGCTCTCCTTTAAGTTGGTTCAGCAACACGATTTCTTCTTCACTCTCTTCTACTTTTACCACAGCGTGACGGTGGCTAAACGTACCTCGTTCTACATCCTGCCCACTCATGCGCACATCGTGCCCTTCTTTTAACAACGAGCCATACGCCAGCAATTCTCCCATCGCCCAATCCAATTGATTGTCCTCAAAATACATGGTTCTTCTGGCCTCAATTAATTTTGAAATTTTACGTAAAAACTTCTTCTCTTTTGGTAACTGAGTGATGACCTCAGCAATCTCTGTAAGGGCATCCAGGTCGAAGGAAGTATCTGCAGTTTCCATCATTTTATCCTCTTCGGCATACTCATACCCTTCCCATTCATCTTTCATGAAGGGGGTAATCCTTGTTGTTTTTTCTTTCCGGGAGTCTTCCAGGTTTTCCTCGAGCTTGTCTTTATACTCCTGCTCTAATTTTTTGGTGTGCCCCTCTTCTATAACACCTTCCTTAAAAAGTTTTTCTGCATAAATATCACGCGGATTGCTATGCTTACTTATGGCTTTGTACAGTTTTGGCTGTGTAAAGCGAGGTTCATCTCCTTCGTTATGTCCGTACTTTCGGTATCCTAACAGGTCGATAAACACATCACGACCAAATTTCATACGGAAATGTAAGGCAAACTCCATAGCGTGCACCACGGCTTCAGCATCGTCTGCGTTGACATGCAATACAGGTGACAGGGTTACTTTTGCCACATCGGTGCAATAGGTAGACGAACGGCCATCGAGGTAATTGGTAGTAAAGCCTACCTGGTTATTTACCACTATGTGTATAGTTCCACCGGTTTTATAGCCCTCCAACTGTGCCATCTGTACAATTTCGTACACCAGTCCCTGACCCGCAATAGCAGCATCTCCGTGAACTACAATGGGTAAGACTGCTTTTGGATTGTCCTTGTGGTGGTCGTCTTGCTTGGCACGGGCAATACCCTGTACTACAGCTCCAACAGTTTCAAGGTGTGACGGGTTAGGAGCAATATTTAAGTTTATTTGGTGACCTGAATCTGTCTGACGCATGGAAGTCCAACCCAGGTGGTATTTTACATCGCCATCAAAAATATCCTCGGCATAGTCTTTTCCATCAAATTCGCTAAAAATATCTTTAGCGCTTTTTCCGAAGATGTTCGTTAACGTGCTTAAACGGCCACGGTGTGCCATTCCCATTACAAATTCTTTTACGCCATGAGATGCGGCGTCTTCAATTAAAGAATCCAGCGCAGGGATTAAACTCTCTCCGCCTTCCAGTGAGAACCGTTTTTGACCTACGTATTTTGTATGTAAGAAATTTTCAAACGAAACAGCTTCGTTTAATTTCTTTAAAATCTGTTTCTTTTTTTCTGCTGAAAATTTTGGCTGGTTGTCATTTACATTCAGCTTCTTTTGTATCCATTCTATCTCTTCAGGCTTCCGAATAAACATATATTCAATCCCAATACTATCGCAGTAAATACTATTCAGGTGTTTTACGATATCCTCGAGAGAACTTGGCCCCATCCCTAAAACTTCTCCAGCTTTAAAGGTCGTTTGCAAATCGTCTTTGGAAAGACCGAAGTTTTCAATATCAAGGGTTGGCTCGTATTTTCTACGCTCGCGTACCGGGTTGGTTTTTGTAAACAAGTGCCCGCGGGTACGGTACCCATCAATGAGTTTTATTACCTGAAACTCTTTTAAAACTGCCTCGGTCATTACCGCTCCATCTGGAGTTTCAATGCCAAGACCTTCCAGCGAACCACTTTCTACACCAAAGTCGAAACCTTGGAAAAAAGCGCGCCAGCTAGCCTCAATGCTATCTGGAAATTGTAAATATTTATCGTAGAGATCTGCGATTTGTGCAGGATGAACTGCGTTTAAGAAGGAATATTTATCCATAGTTGGATGCTTCAGGGTATTGTTTAGATAAAACGGTACAAAAATACAATAATTCAACAAACCAACGTATTGGCTTTTTGTATATTTATAGAACCAAATCCTAAAATTTTCCTAATGAAAACCCACTACCTGTGTTCTTTAAGAGTCTTAACGGTTTTTATTGTCCTCGCAATGCTACCTAAAGTAAGCAATGCCCAAGAAGGCACGAATCCATTCTGGGAGAAGGTTCAGTTTGGTGGCGGACTTGCAGTTAATTTTGGGAACGGTACTTTTGGAGGTACCATTGCACCTAGCGCCATCTATAATTTTAATGAGAATTTTGCGATGGGACCGTCACTTATTTTTAGCTACCAAAGCAACGATGTTTTTAACACTACCCTTTATGGAGGTAGCTGGATAACCTTGTTTAACCCTATTCGTGAGATCCAACTCTCTGCAGAAGTTGAACAACTCCGGGTAAACAGAGAAGTAAAAAATAATTTTGATATCTTATTGGAAGACAACTTCTGGAACACCGCTCTTTTTGTGGGTGCCGGGTATAGAACAGGGCCTGTAACAATTGGTATTCGTTACAATGTACTGTATTCTGATGATGACAGGGTGTATGCTACGGCTTGGAATCCCTTTGTGAGAGTATACTTTTAGCCTCCATACATTTTTTCTTTGCTTTTCTAGAAAATAAAAAAATCACTCGGCTACCTTAGATTGTAACGGCTAATTAACTTTTAAAAAATCCCAGTAATCTTAGTCCTCATTATTAATCTACCTATCAATTTAAGGTGATTGAGTGTTTTTTAGTTTCATCCCAAGTTGAAACTAAAAAAAGTATCGAAGTTAGACCGTCCTTTCCATTAACCACGTGCCAAAGGCACGTAGTTGTTCTTTTTTCTCTTCAGAAAGTTTTAGGGTTTCTAAAATAGTATTTGCTTTTTGAGTGTATGCTTCAATTTCGGAAATCGTGGCTTTTGCCGCCCCAGACGATTGAAATATTTCTTTCACCGTTTCAATTTTATCTGAAGGGTCTTTCGGGTTAATATTGAACAAATGCTCTAAAGTTTCGGCGTCTCCTTTTTTGCTATTTTGAAGGGCTGTTAAGTATAGAAACGTTTTTTTATTGGCAATTATATCGCCGCCTACCTGCTTCCCAAACGTTTCCGGATTTCCGAAGGCATCTAAATAATCGTCTTGTAGCTGGAATGCAATCCCCAGGTTTCTTCCAAAATTATATACCCCCTCACAACAAGCTTCCGAAGCTTCTGCAACAATGGCTCCCATTTGCATTGCAGCACCAATAAGTACGGCGGTTTTATAATCTATCATTTTTATGTATTCAGGAATAGTTACATCGTCCCGGGTTTCAAAGTCTACATCGTACTGCTGCCCTTCGCACACTTCGAGTGCTGTTTTGCTAAACAGTTTTGCCAGCTTTTGAAACTGTGCAGGTTCATACGCTTCAAAGAATTGATATGCAAGAATAAGCATGGCATCGCCACTTAAAATTCCGGTATTGGCATCCCACTTTTCGTGTACCGTCTCTTTACCACGACGTATGGGAGCATTATCCATAATATCGTCATGAATGAGGGAAAAATTATGAAATAGCTCCACTGCCAGCGCAGCATTCATCGCTTTTTTGTAATCATCTCCAAAAAAATCTGCCGTTAACAAGGTAAGTACCGGGCGTAACCTTTTACCACCCAGAGTGAGAATGTATTTTACGGGTTCGTATAACTGAGTAGGCTCCTTCACTGTAATAGCACTGTCTAAGTGCGATGTGAGTACCTGTCCATATTTTGTAAGCAATTCCATAAAAAAAATTTGTTGCAAAAATAAACTTTCCGCACAACTGTTGCCCTATAAAATGAAGGGTTTCCAAAGTTTTTACCAATTCAATGAAAAGTCCTCTATGTTAAATAATTGTAAAAACTTAGGAAACTTTTATTGTTTTTAAAGTTTCCTTATGTACTTTTGCGCACATCAATGAAAAAATTATGCCTTGTTGCGTTTAAAAGATGAAAGAAAAAATAATAGAAAAAGCTTCTGACATGTTCATGTCTCTTGGTTTCAAGAGCGTAACCATGGACGATATTGCCAACGAAATGGGCATATCGAAGAAGACTATTTATGCTCACTTCAATAATAAAGAAACCATTATTGCTGTAGTTACCGACGCCATATTTGAAAAGGTTTCACAAGATATAGATTGCATTTGCGAATTAGACAAAAATCCAATTGAAGAAACCTACGAGATAAAGAAGCGGGTTATGGAGCATATGCGTGACGAAAAGACTTCTCCCTGGCATCAACTTCAAAAATACTATCCTAATATCTATCAAAACATAAAGAATCGACAATTCAGTTTTATGCAGGAATGTGTTGTTAAAAATCTTTATAAAGGGATTGAGCAAGGGTTATTTAGAGAGAATATAGATGTACAATTTGTGGCTCGCATTTATTTTAATGGAGTTACGGGAATTAAAGACAACAATTTATTTCCTATGTCCATGTTCAAAGGCTCCGCATTATATGAAATGTTTTTGGAATACCATTTAAGAGGAATTGTTACTCCGGAAGGCAGAAAAATACTTAACCAACTTATACACTCAAATCAAGATTAATGAAACAGTTTGTAATCGCATTAGTATTAATCGCATCGCTTACAGCAACCAGCCAGGAAAAAAGGTACTCCTTTAGCCTGGAAGAGGCGGTAACATTTGCATTAGACAGTAATTATACAGCACTCAATGCCCGTCGCGATATTGCAAAAGCCATCAAGCAAAAATGGGAAACTACAGCAACGGGGCTTCCACAACTTAGTGGAAACATTACATACCAAAATAACCTAAAACAACAAGTAACCCTTATCCCCGCTGAGCTTAGTGGTGGTGAACCTGGCACCTTTGTTCCAGTTACGTTTGGAACCAAACAAAATGCAAGCGCAGTAGCGACCTTGAATCAGTTAATTTTTGACGGCAGTTACCTGGTGGGGCTACAAGCAGCGAAGGCTTTTTTAGATTTTTCTGAAAATGCTGCTGAAAAGACCAACTTAGAAGTGCGAAAAGGAGTGATAAATGCCTACGGAAGCGTATTGCTTTCTGAGGAACTTATTGCAATTTTTGAAAAGAACAAAGAAGCCCTGGATAAAAACCTGTTCGAAACCCGAAAGATCTTTGAAAACGGATTGACAGAAGAAGAAAGCGTAGAGCAATTGGAAATTACGTTACTGGATATTGAAACACAGCTAAGTAATGCCCGTCGTAGCAGTACAATTGCCCGACAAATGTTCAATGTAGCGTTAGGTATTCCAGCTGAAAGCAACGTATTATTTGAAGACACGTTAGATTCACTCGCTGAAGAAGGAACCAACCTTCAACTCCTGGATAATAGTTTGAATATTGAAAAAAACGCAGATTATAAAATTGCGTATAACCTTACCGAGCAGCGCGAGTTAGAAATGAAACTGGAAAAAAGCAAAGCACTTCCATCTATTTCAGCTTTTGTAAACTATGGTACTTCCGCGTTTAGAGATGAATTTAATTTTTTTGAAAGTGACCAACCCTGGTTTCAATCGTCTTTGCTTGGGGTGAGTATGAACATCCCCATCTTTAGCAGTGGGATGCGAAGTGCAAAAACGCAACGGGCAAGAATTGCTTTAGATCAGGCCGAAACTGAACTGGAAGAAACCATTCAGAATGTAACCTTAGAACTCAATACTGCCAAAAGCAACTATCAGTTTGCTATTGAAAAGTTTGAAAATGCCAAAAAGAACAAAGCCTTGGCAGAGCGAATCGAAACTAAAAATCAAGTCAAATTTACCGAAGGCCTGAGCACTAGTTTCGATTTGCGCCAAGCACAAACACAATTGTATACAGCACAACAGCAATATTTCCAGAGCATGCTGGACGTGATAAATAGCAAAGCCGAAATAGAAACTGTTTTAAACATCCCAGAATTAAGAATTGAATCTGAGGATATCAAAGGGAAGTATTAACTATTGGCTTATATCAAAAGAATCAATCAAAAGCAAAAAAATAAACTTTACTAAAATGAAAAAATTAATAACTCTGATCATACTCTCTGTCCTAGTAATTTCTTGCGGAGATAACGACACCAAAACTGTTGAAGGCATCATAGAGAGTGGTGACTTAGTGGCGCTTCAGAAAAAGAAGGATGAACTCACGACACAACAACAACAAATTAACGACCAGTTAAAGCAACTGGACGAAAAAATAAACGAACTGAATCCTGAAAAAAATGTTCCTTTAATTACTGCCTTCACAGCAAGTGATACTGTATTTAATCACTATGTAGAATTGCAGGGAAGCGTTGAAACCAAGCAAAATCTGGTAATTACGCCTGAAATGGGCGGTATCCTGCAACGTGTGTACGTTAAAGAAGGAGACAAAGTAAGCAAAGGGCAATTACTTGCAAAAGTAGACGATGGCGGAATGAGCCAGCAATTGGCACAAATGCAGGTTCAGGCAGATTTGGCAAAAACTACTTTCGAACGCCAAAAGCGTTTGTGGGACCAAAAAATTGGGAGTGAGATACAGTACCTGCAAGCAAAATCCAACTACGAAGCCCAGCAGGAAGCTATCAATTCTATGAAGCAACAGTTAGGAAAATCCAGCATTAGAGCGCCGTTTTCAGGAACTATTGACGATGTGATCACAGAACAGGGAAGTGTGGTGTCTCCAGGACAAACACCTATAGTCCGCTTGGTAAACTTAAGCGATATGTACATCCAGACCGATGTTCCGGAAACCTACATCACCAATGTAAAAACCGGGAAAGACGTAGAAGTTATGTTTCCAGTATTGAACAAAACAATGGATGCAAAAATCAGACAAACTGGAGATTTTATCAATCCGGAAAACAGAACGTTCAAGGTTGAAATTGCTGTTCCTAATGCCGATAAAACGATAAAACCAAACCTCACCGCTCGTTTAAAAATTAACGATTATACCAACGAAAAAGCGATTTTGATTCCGCAGAGTATTATTTCAGAAAATGCTGAAGGCGAGCAATACATCTATGTTCTTGACAGTAAAGAAGGACAAAAGGCAGTTGCAAAACGTGTCATTATCGAAACCGGAATAAGCCAGGGAGACGTAATTGAAGTGTTAAGTGGTGTAAAAGATGGTGACCAGATTATTGATGAAGGCGCAAGAAGTGTTAAAGACGGGCAAACAGTAAAAATTATTAGTTATTAATTTTTAGACGCATCTACCCTCTATCAACTAACGTCTACAAACTAAAGTACTATGGCAAAGAAAAAAAAGAATACCGAGAAAGAGTTCAAACTCTCTTCATGGGCCATTAACAACAAGACCACTATCTATGTGATGATGGCAATGATACTCTATTTAGGGATCTCGGCATATTTTAGCATGCCAAGGGAAAGTTTCCCGGAAATTAGAGAAACCAAGATCTACATTAGTGCGCTTTTCCCAGGAAATACTGCAGAGGACATTGAAAAGCTCATTACAGACCCCTTGGAAGACAAGCTGAAAACGGTAAGTAATGTTGTTGAAATCACCTCAACATCACAGGAAGATTACGCTATGATTGTGGTGGAGTTTGACGAAGGTATTGCCGTAGAGCTTGCCAAGCAAAAAGTGAAAGACGAAGTAGATTCTGAAACCTCAGGAGAAGACTGGCCTACTTTTAATGGCGCTAAAGTGGAGCCCGATATTTTTGAATTGACGCTTTCTGAAGAGATGCCTATTCTTAATATTAATATTTCAGGAGATTACCCTGTCTTAAAGCTAAAAGAATACGCAGAATACCTTCAGGACGAAATTGAAGACCTTCCGCAGATTAAAAAAGCAGATATCCGGGGGGCACAGGAAAAAGAAGTTGAAGTTGCTGTAGACATCTATAAAATGATGGCCAGTAGTGTGAGTTTTCAAGATATAAGCAGCGCTATTGCAAACGGAAACATGACCATGTCTGCCGGTAACTTTATCACCAGCGGGCAACGACGTACGATAAGGATTTTGGGTGAAATTGAAGACCCAAAAGAATTGAACAATTTTGTGGTAAAGTCGGAAAATGGAAATACCGTCTATCTACAGGATGTAGCGGACATTAATTTTACTGAAAAGGACAGAACTACATACGCCAGGGAATTTGGAGATCGCGTAGTGATGTTGGACGTTAAAAAACGTGCAGGGAAAAACATGGTTGCAGCTGCAGAAGACATACAGGTTATAGTAGACGATGCCATAAGTAATGTATTCCCTTCCAACTTGAATGTATCTATTACCAACGACCAATCTTCCAAAACCATTGGACAGGTAGACGATCTGGTGAACAATATTATCTTCGGGATTATCCTTGTGGTAACGGTATTGATGTTCTTCCTTGGATTTAAAAATGCACTTTTTGTTGGGTTTGCGATCCCTATGTCCATGTTTATGTCGTTGATGATCTTGAGCTTGCTTGGATACACCATGAACACCATGATTCTCTTTGGCCTCATTATGGGACTGGGAATGCTTGTAGACAATGGAATTGTAGTAGTAGAGAATATTTACAGGCTTATGGACGAAGAAGGCATGAGTCGTATTGAAGCAGCTAAAAAAGGGATTGGTGAGATTGCCTATCCTATTATAATATCAACATTAACCACGGTAGCCGCGTTTGTTCCATTAGGCTTATGGCCTGGATTGATGGGGCAGTTTATGAAATATTTCCCCATTACACTTTCGGTAGTTCTGGGATCTTCATTATTTGTGGCTATATTTTTCAACTCGGTACTTGTCTCTCAATTTATGCGTGTTGAAGATAAAAACATGCCCAAGAAAAACCTGATAAAAATCTCAGGTATTGTCGCTGCTATAGGGGTACTTATTCTTTTATTTGGTGGAGAATTCAGAGGAATTGGTTCCCTAATGGTGTTTACAGCCATAATGCTCTGGGTATACAGATTGGTATTAAGAGGTATGGCCAATCGTTTTCAGAAAAAATCACTGGTAAAATTAGAGAACTGGTACGAAAAACGATTAACGGGCTCGTTTAAAAGTAAACGACCGTACTGGATTGTAGGGGGAACATTTTTGTTACTGGTAGTTGCCATAGGTTCATTTATGGCTTCTGTGTTGGCACAGCGTACCAAAATTGAATTTTTCCCGGACAATAAACCCAACCAGATCATTGTCTATATAGAATACCCACAAGGTACCGACATTGAAAAAACCAACGCCATTACAAAAGAAATTGAAGAAGTGGTGTACAGTACTCTTAACAGTGATGAATATACCGATGGTGATTACAACTTTTTGGTTGAAAGTGCCGTGAGCCAGGTAGGAGAAGGAGCTGGGAATCCACAGACCGACGGAGGTTCTGCCGCCGAAATGCCACATAAAGGAAAAATTACCGCTTCCATGCGGGAATATAAGTACCGTCGTGGAGCAGATAGTGAAGAACTGCGTCAAAAAGTTCAGGAAGCGCTGGTAGGTATTTATCCTGGGGTATTGATTTCGGTTGAAAAAGATGCTAACGGACCGCCAGCAGGGCCTCCAATTAATATTGAACTGGAAGGAGACGATTATAATGAATTGATTGCCGCAGCCGAAAATATGCGCGAGTACATTAATTCTAAAAACATTGCGGCGATTGATGAATTAAAAATTGACGTAAACAAAGATAAACCTGCCATGCAAGTGGTCGTGGATAGGGAAAAAGCTGGAGAATTGGGCATAAGCACCGGACAGGTAGGCCAACAGCTACGTAACGCAATTTTTGGAACAAAAGCAGGGGTATACAAAGAGGATGGCGAAGATTACGATATCTATGTTCGTTTTGACGAAGAGAGCCGCTACAATGCAAGTGCCCTGTTTAATCAAACGATGACCTTTAGAACCAATACGGGGCAGTTACGTAATGTTCCTGTTTCGGCAGTGGCAACGAAGCGAAACAACTCTGGGTTTAGCGCTATCAAACACCGGGACACAAAGCGTGTGGTAACAGTTTATTCTGCACTGTCCCCAGGCTATACCGATGCCGGAGCCGTAGTTTCTCAAATACAAAACGAAATGCGCTCCTATGAGGATATCCCAAGTAATATTAAGATAGATTATACCGGGCAAATAGAGGAGCAAAACAAGCAAATGGAGTTTTTAATGGGCGCTTTCTTTAGCGGACTTGGACTCATCTTCCTGATTTTAATTTTTCAGTTTAACTCCATCTCAAAGCCTACCATTATTATGATTGCTATTTTCCTGAGTTTTATAGGAGTATTTGGTGGTATTGTAATTTCTGGATCTCCTTTTGTGATTATGATGACGATGATGGGAATTATTTCACTAGCTGGAATTGTGGTAAACAACGGAGTAGTACTCCTGGATTATGCCCAACTCCTTATAGACCGAAAGAAAAATGAGCTGGACCTGGACGAAGATGAATACCTTGAAAAAGATGATCTTTTAGTTGCAATTATTAAAGCCGGAAGGGCTCGTTTACGTCCTGTATTATTAACAGCTATCACAACTATTTTAGGGTTAATTCCGCTGGCCATAGGATTGAACATAGATTTCTTCTCGTTGTTTAGCGAGTTTGATCCTAAAATATATATGGGAGGTGACAACGTAATTTTTTGGGGTCCTTTGGCCTGGACGGTAATCTACGGATTGTTAATTGCAACGTTCCTGACGTTAATTGTAGTGCCTGTTTTATTTTACATTGCTACCCGAATGAAAATGTGGTGGCACGCCAGACGGAATCCAAAAGAGCAGGAAGCTTCGGAGTCTCAAGAAGACATTAATCTAGAGGCTGCGGAATAGGTTCAATTCTTAAGTACTACTAATTAAAAAGCCCTTTCAGCAAAACTGAAAGGGCTTTTCTTTTGAAACTAATCGACTATATTAGTTTCCTTCCGTAAGTGGAATTGGAAATTGTGAGAAGACATCGTCTTCTGGTCTTGCTAATGGTAATTGGTCTAATCTACCATATCTTCTAACGTCGATCCATCTATGCCCTTCAGCATACAAAGAGTAACGTCTTTGCGTTAGCATTTCGTCAATTAAAGACGCTGGATCTGTACCGCCCGTGTAAGGGTCTAATCCTGCAGCACCTCTAATGATGTTTAATGCATTTACAGCTTCTCCTGGGTTGCTTTCAATATTAGCTTCAGCATACAATAAGATAAGCTCTTCATTTCTAATAATAGCGATAGGTGACTCTTGTGATGGATAAATAAATACATCGAAATTACCTGTAAGTCCGTCTAGGGTAATTTCTTCATCACGTTCTGAAACTTTACTTAACCTAGTGTCACCTGCTTCGGCATCTTCCAAAAAGCTTGGCTCCATAATTCTAGCCCCTGCAGTTGTAGCATTCATAGGGAAGAACATTGGGTTTGGAAGGTCTGTTGCTGCCAAAGAAAAGCTATGGTATATTCCCGTGTTAAGGTCCGATCCGTCTAAATTCAGGAAAGAACCAGCCAAGAAATTACGCGCAGCTGCCATATCTCCCTGGTAGGCTGCAACACGTGCAGAAATAGCTCGGTTTGCCAATAAAAAGCTCGATGGCGTATCAAATCCAGAAAAGCCAGATGTTAAAGGGAATGGAAATGCAGCACCCCCATTATTTAAATTAGCGGCTCCAGACTCTAAAAGAGCTCTGATATCTGTAAGCGCCTGAGAATTTGAAACTATTGGCCCCAGATTATCTGCATCTGCAACATCGGTCCTAATTCCATTTTCATAGGTTAGGTTCAGGTTTAGCAACAACTCATACGCAACAAACGTTTGTAAAAGACCTCTGGTCGCATTTATTTCAGCGTCTGAAAATTGAGCTGAAAGGTCTTGTCCTTCCAGGAATCCAAGGATTAGATTTGCATTTTTCACTGTCCTGTATCTTGCAGCCCATGGATTGGTAATATAGAATGTATTGTTATCCAAAACTGCATTCTCGCCTCCTAAAAGATCACTTGTAAAACGTGGATCTGAACTTGAAAATCTCCAGTATTCGCGTCCAATGACACCACAATCGTCATAATACGTCCCAAGGCGTACTCTGGAACTGTAAAGAACACCTCCAACCAAATCCTGCAGATCTCCTCGGGTAAGGTTTTCACCAAACGCATCGGATTCAGGATTGTTTAAGTCTGAAAATTCTTCCACATCGCACGAGAACAATGTTCCCATCACGGCTGCAAAGAATAGTATTTTATATATATGTTTTTTCATGATTTATTTTTTTTAAAAGTTAACTCCTAAGTGAAATAAGTATCTTTTCGAAGATGGAAAAGGCGTCACTTCAACACCTGTAAATATAGTTCCTCCACCAAAGTTTGATACTTCAGGATCATAACTATTATAGTCGAAGAAGTTCAACACATTGGTTCCAGACAATCCTATTCTAACCGAGTCTATGCTTCCGCCTAAAACGCGTCCTAACATTTTACTATCTAACGTATAGTACAATCCTATTTCACGTAAACGAACATACGAAGCATCTTCTACAAATACTTCGGCAGAAGAACCTAACTGGCTTACTCTGTATTCACCATTACCCAGTTGTCCCGCTGGATCTAAGTCAATGGTATCATAATCGTGACTCGTTCCGTTAAGATCGGTTAGCAAGGCAGTAAGATTTATATTGTCTCCACCTTTTTTCCATTGCCATAAAAATGACAAGTCAATATTTTTCCACTTCAGGCTGTTATTAACCCCCATCTGGAAGTCTGGTTCTGCATCACCAAAAACCTGGAATCCGTTAGGTCCTGGGTTTGGTCCAATACCTACAATTTGAGTTGCACTAGACCCCTCTTCAATTCTATAGGTTCCTAAGGTAGCACCAAAGGCTCCCACATTAAATGGCTCAACATCCAGACGTGTAATTTCTGAACGGTTTCTAAACCAGTTTACACCTATATCCCATTGAAAATTATCGTTAACTATAGGGGTTGCATTCAACGAAAGCTCAATACCCTTGTTCTGTAATTCTCCTGCGTTTACAAATTCAGTTGTGAAACCTGTAGAAGGAGGCAGTTGAGACTGAAGAATAAGATCGTCTACCGTTTTAATATAATAGGTGGCAGATATGTTTAGTCTATTCTGGAAAAAGCCTAAGTCTGTACCAAATTCCAGTTCTTTTTGTCGTTCAGAGTTAATGTCTTTATCCCCTCGAACTCCTCTCAAACTAATTCCTAACAATCCGTCTGTAGTAAAAGAAGTATACGATGTAAATAAAGCACCAAAGGGAGGGAAGTTTCCTGCTTCACCATAGGCAGCTCTTAGTTTGAATTGGTTCCATAGGCCTTCTTCATTCCAAAAACCAAACTCATTCATGTTTACAGCCAAGGACGCTTTCGGGTAATAATTATAAGCTTGCGCGTCTCCATTATTAGATGAATTATCTCCTCTAATACCAACAGTTGCAATAAATTTATCCTGGAAGTTTACTTCTTCCTGAGCAAAAAATCCAGAATCCTCTTGCTTTAACCTGGTTTGAACAACACCTGTGTTGGAAGCTTGATCTACGTTGGTTTCTGAGGCTACCAGACCTGTGGCAGTAACCAATTTGGTATCTCTTTCAAAACGTTCATTAGTTAAACCAGCCTGTGTTCTAAAATTGATGTCACTTTCGGTAAAATAATTGTGTACCAAAAATGCAGAAAGGTTGTAGTTCTTATTTTGGGTATCTCCTTGTACAGAAACACCATTTAAACCACCATTTTCTGGTCTCTGGAACTGTAGCCCCTTAGGAAATATCGCTCTGGACTGTTGTCCATACATATCTAAACCTCCTCGAAGTACAAGTTCAAGGTTAGACTTTTCAGCTTTATAAAGGTCTAAGTTCATAGTACCTCCCATAATAAATCTGTTTACACGCTCATTGTTAGTAACTAAGTCACGTGTTTGTAATGGGTTGGAAGAGTTGTTTGGGTGATCCGGATAAATTCCATCTGAATTTGCCAGAAGGTTATCCCAAGGTCTTGTAGCCGTAAGTGCTACTCCAATAGTAGTTCCTGAGTTGTCATTGTTAAAGAAACCACGGTCTGAAGACGAATAAATATAGTTAGAACTTAAATTAAATTTTAACCAGTCCTTCGCCTTGTGGTCTAAGTTTAAACGTAAGGACGTTTTCTCATACCCGGTATTTCTTACAATACCTTCTTCATTGTTATGGCTAACCCCTGCATAATACTTCGTCTTTACATCTCCACCACTCATATTAAAGTTGGTCAAGCGAATAAATCCTTTTTCTCCAAAAATTTCATCTTCATAATCTACTAAAGTTCCATTGTTCTTGGCATTTACAAAAGCATCTGCCGCATCGCCACCAAAGGTGTCAAAAACGCGTTGTCTTGTATAGTCACGAACTCCTAAAAGGTTGATGGCTTCTGTAAAACCTACAGATTGAGAAAACTTATACTTAGTTTCTCCTGCCTTACCTCTTTTGGTTGTAATAATAATTACACCCGCCGCTGCACGTGATCCATAAATCGCTGCTGCAGAAGCACCTTTTAATATTTCAATATTTGCAATATCTTCAGGGTTAATATCTGCAATACGGTTGGTCGGGTTATCCTGGTTAGAAGCACTACCACCAGCTGCTGCAGCGGATACTGCATTTAAACCTGCTGAAAGTGACGAGTTATCCAAGTACACCCCATCAATAATATAAAGGGGTTGTATGTTTCCTTGTAAAGAAGTCGCTCCACGAAGTTTAACCGATAATCCTCCCCCTGGTGCTCCAGAGTTCTGGTTAACAACTGCACCTGCAAACTTCCCGTAAAGCGCTCCATCCAGTGTTGGAGGAGGTGTTTTTCCAACTAAGTCTTCGGCAGATAACGATGCTACTGCGTTGGCAGAGTTGCTTCTTTCAATAGAAGTTGCTAAACCTGTAATTACCACTTCATCCAGAGCCTGTGCAGACTCACTCATAGTAATGTTTACAGTTTCAGAAATACTTACCTGTTGCTCCACTGTAGTAAATCCTAGAGAAGAAAAGACCAGTGTTGCTGGCAAATCGGGCACATCAATAGAATACATACCATCAATACTTGTGGTAGTACCCACGCTTGTACCTTTTACAATTACATTCGCAAAGGGAACGGTTTCACCACTTTCATCTGTTACCTTACCAGTAATTGTGTTTTGCGCAAACACAAAACACGGTAACAAGAATAAGAAAAGCAGGAGCCTCCCGCGATTAAAGTTGTTTTGTTTCATAGTTTATGATTTAAGTTAATGTTTGTCGAAATTACTGCTAAATATTTAAAAATACCAACGTATTCTTAAAAATTTCATAATGATTTTGTAGTAAAATTAGACATTCTTTCAAAATATCTGAAAATCACAACGATATAGCATTTTTATAAACCTATCCAATTTTATCTTCTTAAATTTGCACCCCGCTTTTCAGTAAGCTGGTTTCAATTTAAAGTTTCAACATGTATAGAACGCACACCAATGGCCAATTACGTGCCGCAGATATTACTAAAAAAGTAACCCTCGCAGGTTGGGTACAAAAAACCCGCGATAAAGGTTTTATGGTCTGGGTAGACCTTCGCGATCGCTATGGGATTACGCAACTTATATTTGACGAGGAGCGGACTCCAAAAGAAATGATGGCAACTGCATCACAGCTAGGCCGGGAGTTTGTAATTCAGGTTACAGGCACTGTGATTGAGCGTGAAAGTAAAAACCCGAATATGCCCACCGGGGATATTGAAATTCTGGTTTCTGAAATTACTGTTTTAAACAAATCGCTCACCCCTCCATTTACTATTGAAGATGAAACCGACGGTGGTGAAGACCTGCGAATGAAATACCGTTATCTGGATATTCGCCGTAAACCTGTACGTAACAACTTAGTATTTCGCCATAAAGTGACCATGGCTGTACGTAATTATCTCTCTGAAAAAGAATTTATAGAGGTTGAAACTCCTTACCTTATAAAGTCTACTCCAGAAGGAGCCCGTGATTTTGTAGTGCCAAGCCGCATGAACGAAGGGCAGTTTTATGCGCTTCCACAATCGCCGCAAACCTTTAAACAGTTGTTGATGGTTGGTGGCATGGATAAGTACTTTCAGATCGTAAAATGCTTTAGAGATGAAGATTTACGTGCCGATAGACAACCAGAATTCACACAAATAGACTGTGAGATGGCATTTATTGAGCAAGAAGACATCCTGAATACCTTTGAAGGCCTCACCCGCCACTTGCTGAAAGAAATAAACGGGGTTGAAATAGGCGACTTCCCAAGAATGCAATACGACGACGCTATGCGTTTGTACGGAAACGACAAACCAGACATCCGATTTGGAATGCGGTTTGGTGAGTTGAACAAAGTAGCACAACACAAAGATTTCAACGTTTTTAATACTGCTGAACTGGTAGTAGGAATCGCTGTTCCTGGCGGAAATAGCTATACCCGTAAAGAAATTGACAAATTAATAGACTGGGTAAAACGTCCACAAGTTGGGGCGTTGGGAATGGTATATTGTCGTGTGAATGACGATGGCAGTTATAAATCTTCCGTAGATAAATTTTACGATCAGGAAGATTTAGCCAAATGGGCCGAAGTAACAGGAGCTTCAAAAGGAGACCTTATATGTGTACTTTCTGGCGATACTGGTAAGGTACGTGCACAACTTTCAGCCTTGCGCATGGAACTGGCAGAAAGATTGGGGCTTAGAAAAGCAGACGAATTTGCTCCGTTATGGGTCGTAGATTTCCCTCTACTGGAACTGGATGAAGAAACCGGGCACTATCATGCTATGCACCATCCATTCACCTCGCCAAAACCAGGACAATTGGAATTATTAGACACCAACCCCGGCGATGTAAAAGCTAATGCCTATGATCTGGTGTTAAACGGAAATGAAATAGGCGGAGGCTCCATTCGTATTCACGATAAAAAAACACAAGCCATTATGCTGAAACACTTAGGCTTTTCAGAAGAAGAAGCAAAAGCGCAGTTCGGCTTTTTAATGGATGCATTTGAGTACGGCGCCCCTCCACACGGTGGAATCGCCTTTGGACTGGATAGACTGGTTGCTATTTTAGGCGGACAAGAAACCATCCGGGACTTTATTGCCTTTCCAAAAAATAATGCTGGTCGTGATGTAATGATCGATGCGCCTGCACCATTGGATACTGAGCAGTTGGAGGAATTGCATTTGAAGTTAGATATGGAGTAAAAGATGTGCTCGTATATACAATTTGCATAAGAGATGCATCAAAACTTGTTTTTTGACCTTGGTAATCCCATCAGCAAGCAGTAATGCATAAAGAATGAAAGTGCAATAAAATAGAAGCTACCTTAAAGAACCGGCTAAAATTGGTTATAGCCTGTTCTCAACGTAAAATATTGAATCTAAAAATTAGCTCAAATGAAAAAAAGGGAGCCCAGAGAAATCTTTAAAAAATCTCTAGTCGCTTGTATATTAATTATCGGATTTGGAGTTTATATATCAATTCGTGGAAGCAAGGAAAAATCTGAATTTGAAAATGTAACCGGAAGAATTGATTATTTCGATACAACTTTTGATGAGATAAACTATAATCATAAGGGAAATCACAGATTTATCCACATTGTTGACTCTCCTCAAATATTTGACATTTTTGTTGGAAAAGAACCGGGTGATTTTGGTCCAAAATTTGAACAATTAGATAAGTTAAAGATTGGAGATGAAATAACCGTGTACCATGCCAATAAAACACCGCTACAAAGAAATCAAGATGTAAGATTTAATAAGACTGTTCAATTTATTGATAAGAATGGAGAGGCATATTTTATCCGAGGTAATAAAGATAAGTATGGAGGCTATATACTAGTGGGAGTTGGTGTTTTAATTTCTATCTCTCTTCTAATTCTGAAACAAATTAAAAAAATAAAATAAGGTTGAGCAACTATGCTTCTTATAAAAACCACTAAATAAGCCTTTTAAAGGTACTCACCAAACTTATCAAACGTGAAAATAATGAGACTAACCTTAATCATCATATTCCTATTAATCGCAAGCGCTGTAGCTTATGGTTTTTACATAAAACCTGAAGATCTTAAAACAGGTGAGTTTTGTATTGGGATTGGTATTAGCGGTTTATTTTTTGTCTGGATGCCCCTGTTTATATACCACCGCTGGCGTAACAAAAGCTTTAAGGACTATATGCTCACCAAAGAGAATCTGGATAAGATGCGTGAGGAAGGGAAAGAAAAAAAGCTGTAAAATGCTTAAAATTAAAGGGTTCTACACCTCTGTTTTTACCTAAGAAATACCAGGCATAAGCTGTTATTTTAACAAAAAATTACAATTTGATAACCTGCGAACTCATAAAAAATGTAACTTTGTGGCTTATTAACTATATTTTTTTATTACAATGGAAGGAACAGTAAAATTTTTTAACGAATCAAAAGGTTACGGATTCATCACTAATGATGAAACTGGAAAAGACATTTTCGTACACGTAACTGGACTTAATGGCGAAGCCCTTAACGAAGGAGACAAAGTAGAATATGTTGAAGAAGAAGGAAGAAAAGGAATGACTGCGGGACAGGTTCGCGTAATTCACGACTAAGATATATATTCGTACAACCAACCACAAAATCCTCCAAGACATCGTTTTGGAGGATTTTTTTATGCACTTGACTTAGACTCTGCTAAGGCTGCAGGGTTAATTCAAGTTCCTTTTTTCAATAAAAAACCGTTTCAGTAATGCTGACGCTTCTTCAGCAAGCACTCCACCTTCCATGGTAGTCTTTGGGTGTAATTTTGTTCCCATTTCAATACAACCCCGTTGCTCATCTCTGGCGCCGTAGACAACTCTTGAAATCTGACTCCAAAAAAGTGCACCAGCACACATTTGGCAGGGTTCAATGGTAACATATAGTGTACAATCTATTAAATACTTTCCTCCCAGATAATTGGCTGCAGCTGTAATAGCTTGCATTTCGGCGTGGGCAGTTACGTCGTTTAAAGTTTCTGTCAGGTTATGCGCCCTGGCAATTATCTGGTTTTTTACCACGATTACTGCACCAATAGGAATTTCACCCTGTTCATAGGCCGCTTCGGCTTCTTGTAAAGCCTTTTTCATAAAGTAGGTATCGTCGAAAGGTTGGATCAATGTTGTTGGTTGTTGGTTGTTGGTTGTTGGTTGTTGGTTGTTGGTT
>TARA_R100000935_G_scaffold42867_1_pt1 | contig 150847 bp, 141 predicted proteins | sample TARA_R100000935 | Tara Oceans TARA_R100000935 (sample SAMEA2621502) | marine metagenome | biome: marine biome (ENVO:00000447); feature: surface water layer (ENVO:00002042); material: "saline water (ENVO:00002010), including plankton (ENVO:xxxxxxxx)" | depth 5 m
TGGTCGGCCTCTTCTTCAACCGCGCGACGGTGGAGCAGCCGCCGTTCGCCCGCGCCTTCCTGCGGTGACCGGGCTCGCCTATGCGCCGTCCCTGGCGCGGCCGGCGCCCGCGCCGCCGCTGACGGCCTGGCGGCTGCTGCTGGCCGGCGCCTCGGTCTTCCTGCTGCTGGTCTACAGCCAGGCCTGGGTCTTCCCCCTGATGGGACCGCAGGCCGATGTCAGCCAGGGCGGCCTGATCCGCGCCCTCTACCTGCCGGCCTATGCGGTGGGCTTCCTGCTGCTGACGGTCTCGCCGGGCGCCGCCTTCCAGGCCCTGCTTCGCCAGCCGTTTCTCGTCGCCCTGATGCTGCTGGTGGCGGCCTCGACCCTGTGGTCGATAGCTCCGGACCAGACCCTGCGGCGGGTGTTCGCGGCCTATTGCTCGGCGCTCGGCGGCGTGGTGCTGGCCTCGCGGCTGAAGTGGTCGGAGCTGGCCGAGGCGGCCGGGACGGCCTTCGCCATCCTGGCGGTGATTTCGCTCCTCGTGCCGCTCGCCTTGCCGTCGGTGGGCATCATGCAGGAAATCTTCCCCGGCGCGTGGCGGGGCGTCTGGTCGGAGAAAAACGCGCTGGGCGGCAATATGGCGCTGGGGTTCGCGATCATGGGGGCTGCGGCCATGCTCAATCCCCAGCGCCGGTTCATGTGGTGGGGGTTTGCGGGGCTGGCCCTGCTGCTGACCCTGATGTCGACCTCCAAGACCTCGCTGGTGGCCTTAATCCTCGGGCTGGGCGGGCTGGTCTTTGTGGCCATCGTCCGGCGCGGGCCGGCCACGCGGGTGGCCGTTCTCTGGCTGGCCATCGTGGCGGCCGGGATGGGGCTGGGGGTGGTGCTGTTCGCCGCCGACGTGATCTTCGACATCCTGGGCAAGGACGCCACCCTGACCGGGCGCACGGAGATCTGGGCGGCGGCCATGACCCAGATCCAGAGTCGGCCCTGGACGGGGTTCGGTTTCGGCGTGGTATGGGATGATCTGGGCCCTTGGGCGCCCCTGGCCCAGATGACCCGGGACGCCGGCTTCACCCCGCAGCACGCTCACAACTCCTGGATCGAGCAGTGGCTCGGCATGGGGATACTGGGGCTGGCGGCCTTCGCCCTGCTGTACGCCCAGACCCTGATCCTGGCTGGGGTCGCCCTGTTCCGGGACAAGGGGGCCTATCTCGCTGCGCCTTTTCTGATCGTCTACAGCCTGATGACCATCACCGAGAGCATCGCGGTGACCTATAATGACTTCCGCTGGGTGCTGTTTCTGGCGATCGCGGTGAAGCTGGCCTGGCCAGACCGCGAGATCGAGGCCCGTCGGGGGTGAGGCCCTCCCGCCGTAGCCCCCTGCCGCTGGCCTCCAAGGACGCTCCCATTTGCTGACCTCCTATGGCTGGACGCAGGCGCTGGACCGCGACTTCGCCCCCTATGCGCGCGAGGGCCTGACCCCGGCGCGGGTGGTGATCCAGCACCGCGCCCGGTTCGTGCTGATGGGGGAGGAGGGCGAGTTCTCCGCCGAGACCGCGGGGCGGTTCCTCCACAACGCCTCGACTACGGGCCTGCCGGTGGTGGGCGACTGGGTGGCTGTCGCGCGGCAGGCCGGCGAAGGCGTCTCGACCATCCATGCGGTTCTGCCGCGCACCAGCCAGTTCGTCCGCAAGGCGGCCGGCGTGGTGGACAAGCCGCAGGTGGTGGCGGCCAATTTCGACGTCGTGCTGCTGACCACGGGTCTCGACACCGATTTCAACCTTCGCCGGATCGAACGCTATCTGACCGCGGCCTGGGGCACCGGCGCCCAGCCGGTGGTGGTGCTGACCAAGGCCGATCTGGTGGACGACGTGGCCGCCATGGTCGCCCAGGTGGAGGCCGTGGCGCTGGGCGCGCCGGTGCTGGCCCTGTCGGCGCCGACCGGGCTGGGGCTTGAGGATCTGCGGGCCTATCTGACGCCGGGGACGACGGCGGTGATGCTGGGCATGTCAGGGGTCGGCAAGTCGACCCTGGTCAACGCCCTGGCCGGCGAGGACCGCCAGGCGGTGGGCGAGGTCCGCGCCACCGACGGCCGCGGCCGCCATACGACCACCCATCGAGAGCTGGTCCTGCTGCCAGGCGGCGCCCTGATCCTGGACACGCCGGGCATGCGCGAGCTCGGGCTGTGGGATCCCGGCGAGGCGAACGCCCAGACCTTCGAGGACATCGAGGCCCTGGCCCGCCAGTGCAAGTTTCGCGATTGCGGCCATGTGGCCGAGCCGGGCTGTGCGGTGCAGGCGGCGCTGACGTCCGGCGAGCTCTCGGCCGAGCGCCTGGAGAGCTATCGCAAGCTCGGTCGCGAGGGGGCCTTCATCGAGCGCAAGGAAGACCCGGCCGCGGCCATCGCTCACCGCAAGCTGTGGGCCGGCCGCGCCAAGACCGAGCGTCGCCGCCGACGGGCCGAGGAAGAGGGCTAGGGCCTCAGGCGGCCGCTGGAACGACGCCGAGCCGCTGGGCGCCCTCGGCCAGGGTGACGATCTCCATCCCGCTGGTTTGCGCCCGGTCGATCAGGCGGGCCAGGGCGTCGGGCGTACAGCCCCAGGGGGAGGGATCTGGTCGCACATCGTGGGTGTAGAGGATCAGCCAGGCGTTACGGGCGCGCGCCTTGGCCAGCCAATGTTCGGCGATGGCTTCTCCGTCCGGGCCCTCGATCCCGACGGCCGGCGCCTGGTTCAGGTCCGTGCCCGCCTCGATCACCCCGTGGTGCAAGGCGCGCAGCACGCCGTAGCGGCCGGCCAGCGCCGCCTTGGGGCCCGCGGCGACGTCGCCATAGGGATAGGCGAAGTGGCTCACCGGACCGGCGCCCCACTCCGCCAGGGCGGTTCGATTACGCGCGGCGTCTTCATCGGCGGCGGCGCCCGTGGCCTGGCCGCAGTCCAGGTGGGAATAGGTGTGGCAGGCGATCTCGTGGCCCGCCTGCGCCAGTCGGGCATAGTCGGCAGCGTCCGCGAAACGCCCCATGGGCCCTTCGGTCCCGGCCAGCCCCGCCGAGACATAGAAGACGCCCCGGGCGCCCCGGGCCTCCAGCAGGCGCGCGCCGGTCTCGGCGGCGGTCAGCGGGGCGTCGTCGAAGGTGAAGGACACCATGGGCGATCGCGGGCCGTGGGCGAGGGGCCGGCGATGGGCCAGGCGCACGAACCTTCGGCGCAGCTTGCCCTTCAGGGTCCGGTCCGGCTGGTAGGCTTGCTCAGGCGACATCAGACAGCCTCGGCGTAGAGGGCGGCGCGGTAGAGCCGCATGGCGAAGGCGCGGCTGGGCAGCGGCGCCAAGGCATTGAGGGCGAAGGCCTTGATCAAAGGCCGCCAAAGCCCGCGCAGGGGAACACGCCGCAGAATCTTGGCCGCGCGATAGCTGGGATAGGCGCTGACCACGTCTGGATGGGCGGCCACCACCCGGGCGAAATTGGCCGCCGACTGCTCGTACTTGGCGGCGATCACCGACGCCGGATCCAGGCCCAGATGGGTGGCGGTGTTGTCGATATGGACGATGGGCCAGCGGCGGGCCACCCGCATGCCCCACTCCACGTCCTCCCAGCCCCAGCCGGCGAAGCCTTCGTCGAACCCTTCGGCGGCAAAGACGTCCCGGCGCACCAGCAGGTTGGAGGTGAAGACGTGCTTCTCCGGCGAGAGGCTACGTTCGGCGGCGCTGAGGCAGTCGCTGTGGGCGGCCATGGCCCAGTGCAGGGCCTGGTCGCGGCGGGGCTCGACCTGGTCGAGGGAGAAGCCGCCGAAGGCCACGGCAGGGTCCGTCCGCTCGATGAGCGCGAGCCAGGTCTTTAGAAAGTCTGGGCTGTCGGGCGCCATGTCGCTGTCGAGGAACAGGAAGTGGCCCGCCCGGGCGTGGCTGACCAGCCGGTTGCGGCCCTTGGCCCGACCTTCATTGACCGCGAGGGTCACGAGGCGGATGGGCAGGGGCAGGTCGGCGATGAGGGCCTGGAGGGCGCCGCTGAGGGCGCTGTCGCCTGTGCCATCGTCCAGCAGCACGATCTCTACGGCCGCGGGCTCCCGGGCGAGGGTGGCGATCAGCGCGCGCGGGTCATCGCCCTTGAAGGGGATCAGGACCGACAGGCGGGGCTGGGCGCTCGCCCAGGGGGCGTTGTCGAACAGGGTCGCGCTCATGCCGGCCTCGCCCTTAGGTCCCGCAACAGGGTCAGGCCACGGCTGCGCAGGGCGCCGGTGTCCAGGACGAAGGTGATGGCGCCGAAGACCAGCCCGCCGAGGCCGGCCTTCAGCAGCAGCTCGGCCCAGCCCCCCAGGGCCGGCACGCGGCTGACGGCGAGCGCCATGACAGCGGTGGCGCCCAGGGTCTGCACCAGCGCCAGCCAGGGAATGGGCAGGACGAGGCTGCGGGCGCCCAGCGCCATGGAGGCGGCCAGGCCAAGGGCGTAGCTGGCCAGAGTCGCCCAGAGCGCTCCGTCCAGGCCGAAGCGCGGAATGAGGATCAGGTTCAGCACCAGATTGACGATCGCCGGGATCGCCATGGCGCCCAGCAACAACTGGGTGCGCTGGCCCAGGGTGAAGGCCTGGTGGAAATAGTAGGTGGTCAGGCCGGCCAGCAGGCCGCTGAGCGCGATCCAGGGGGTGACGTGGGCCGCGCCCTCGGCGAGTTCGGGCCCCACCATCAGCTGGGCGAGCGGGGCGGCCACCAGGGCCAGACCCACGGCGGCCGGTACGCAGAGCAGCAGCATGAGGCTGGCCTGCTCCCGGGCCGCCCGACCCAGTTCGCCGGGACCGCCGCGCTCAAGGGCTGCGATCAGGGCCGGGCCGCCCGCGGCCCCCAACCAGATGAAGAGGACATCCAGGGTGCGGTTCGCGAGGCTGTAACCGGCGTGATAGAGGCCCACCGAGGCCTCATCGAGGAAGGCGGCCAGCAGGAAGCGGTCGGTGGTCGACAGCACCAGGGCCAGGATCAGCGACATGGCCACCGGCAGGCCATAGCCCAGATAGGTCCGCACCCGGGGCGATTCGAACCGCCCCTGGCGGCTGTGACGGAGTTCCGAGGGCAGGGTCCAGGCCATGCAGACGGCGGCGGCCACGCCAAAGCCGATCAGGGGGGCGGCCCCGCCAAAGCCCTGCCAGGCGAAGATGGCGCCGACGCCGAAGGCGCCCAGGGTCTGGATCATGTCGATGGAGGCCGCGCCGGCCACCTCGCCCGCCGCCCGCCGGCGTTCCTGGGCCAGCTTGGCGAAGGTGCGCGGCAGGACGGCCAGCACCCCGCAGACCACCGCCAGCTTGAGGCCCGGCGACAGGGGCAGCAGCAGGGCGATGGCCAGCGCCACCGGCAGGACCACGAGCAGGGCGAGCCAGGTGCGATAGATGGTGGCCGAATGGTCGCCGCCCCGGCCCTTGTCGGCCTCGCCGACCCAGAACCTGGCCATGGCGGCCTCGTTCCAGGTGAAGATGGCGGTGTGCAGCAGGCTCATGGCCGAAAAGCCCAGGGCGTAATCGCCGAACTGGCCAGGCGAAAGCAGGCGGGTGAAGGTGACGATGGTCGCCAGGCCCACCAGGCCCTGAATGATATTGACCGGCAGGTAGCCGACCACGCCGCGCCAGAACATGCCTTGCCGCCTAGCGCACGGCCTGCCGATCCCCAAGCAGGCAGGGGATGGTCATGGCGATGATGTAGAGGTCCAGCCAGACCGACTGGCGCTCGATGTACTTGATGTCGAGTTCGACCCGGCGGCGGACGTCCTCGGGTGTGTCCACCGGCCCGCGGGAGCCATGGATGGCGGCCCAGCCGGTCATGCCGGGCTTCATGCGGTGGCGATGGGCATATTCGGCCACCAGACGGGCGGACTCCACATCGCCGGTCATCATGCCGATGGCGTGGGGGCGGGGGCCCACCAGGGACATCTCGCCGCTCAGCACGTTGAAGATCTGCGGCAGCTCATCGAGGCTGGTGCTACGGATTAGCCGACCGACCCGGGTGACGCGGTCATCGTCGGCCCGGACCTGGCGGCGCGCATTGGCGTCGGCCACGTCGTGGCGCATGGAGCGGAACTTCCAGACCACGATCTCTTCGTTGTTGAAGCCCTGGCGGCGCTGGGTGAACAGGATGGGGCCAGGGCTGTCGAGGCGGATGGCCAGCGCCACGAGGGCCATGACCGGCAGGGCGACCACGAGGGCGAGGCTGCCGATAAGCAGGTCCAGGGTCCGCTTGACGATGGCGCGGCCCAGATGCCGTGGCAGGCCCGACACCCGCGCCAGGGGCAGGTCGCTGATCGGGGCGGTATGGTGGGGAGAGATGGCGTCGGCAGGGACGAGCTCATCCTCCAGCAGCAGGCTGATCTCATTGGGCAGGGGCCGCAGGGCGGCGATCACCTGGCGGACCCGTTCCTGGGCGCCGGTGGGCACGGCCACGATGACCCGGTCCACATAGGGCATGATCCGGTGGCTCAGCAGGGCCTGGGTGTCGCCCAGAACCGGCACCCCGCGCAGGGCGTCAGGCGCCCGGGCCAGGCGATCGTCGAACACGCCAAGGATGTTGACCTCGCCGGACTTCATCGCTTGGCCGATCAGGCGCTCGGCCGCCTTGGTGGCGCCGACGATGACCACATTGGGGGTCAGGCGGCCTTCGCTGCGCCAGCGGCGAACCCGCAGCCACCAGAGGGCGTGAAGGGCGTAGAGACCCAGGAACGCCGCCACCGTCCAGACCGCGAGCTGCGCGAGCACCAGGCCCAAGGGCAGGAAGGCCGCCAGCATGAGAATGGCGGCCCCCAGTCCCAGGGCCACGGCGACGGAGGTCCGCGCCAGATGATAGGACAGGCCCTGACGGCTTCGGAAGGCGTAGAGGTCGAACAGGCTGAGCGTCACCATCACCGCCAGGGCCGGCGCGGCATAGACGCCGGCCTGGCCGCCGCCCATGACGAAGGCCCCTAGGGCGCAGGCGCCCAGCCACAGGCCGTCAATCCCCTGAAACGCCCAGGCATAGGCCTGCCCATCCAGCCGGCGGCGGGTGGGGCTCAGGCGTTCGGGCCGCATGGGGCCGCGCCGGTCCTGGGCCGGCGCCGTCTCGGCCGGGGGCAGGGCGTAATCATGGCCCGCGGCGAAGTCCGGATCGTCCTGGACGGGCGTCCACGCCTCCGGCGCCGGGGCGGGTTGCGCCCCGTCATCACGTAGGGGAAGGCGAACTAGGTTGGACATTCTGCGCGAGGGACCCTTCAGGTTCCCGCCCATTATGGGCTGCGCCTCTGATCGACAGGTTAACCGCAGGCCCGACCCTGTTTGCCATGCCCACGATTTTGAGCCGTTGCCCCGGGGCCAGGGTTTCGGCTATGCAGTCCCTCCTTCGAGACCGCCCGGGGATTCACCTTCCCGACCGGCCGCGAGGGGCGGGAGACAACCCGGCTCTAAACAATGGTGACGTGGCCGAGTGGCTGAAGGCAACGGTTTGCTAAATCGTCATACCTGAAAGGGTATCGAGGGTTCGAATCCCTCCGTCACCGCCACCTTCCCGCAACTTCTACAGCGTTCGCGGCCGGCCCCTAGTAAGGGTCTGCGCCGGGAAGTCGGGCGCTGAGGGCTTCGAAGCGGCGATCGAGGTCGGCCTGTTCGGCGCTGCTCAGGCCGCCCTGGCTGTACTGGCCTTCCAGCCGCGCAATCTCATTGAACTCGGCCCGAAGGCGGGCGGCGTCCCAGCTGTTGAGGGTGCGATTGCGCAGGCCGGCGTCGATGCGCGCCTCGAATTGCGGGCCACGCTGGCTGATGCTGGTCCAGCCGTAGCCGCCGTACGGGTCATTTTGCCCATACGGTCCCTGGCTCGGAATGCGGGCGCTGAGGACGGCGAAGCGGCGATCAAGCTCGTTCTGCTCGGCGGCGCTCAGTCCGCCCTGGCGATACTGGGCCTCGAGCCGGACGATCTCCTGGAATTCCGCGCGCAGCTGGGCGGCGTCGCGCACGGTCAGGGCGCGATCGCGCAGGGCGGTGTCGATGCGGGCGTCGACCTCGGCCTGCCGCTGGCTCATGCCGCGCCAGCCATATTGGTCGGTCTGACCCGGGATGCGCGCCCGCAGCGCTTCGAGGCGCCGGTCGAGGTCGGCCTGCTCGGCGCGGCTGATGCCATTGGTGCGATACTGGGATTCCAGACGCACGATCTGCTGGAATTCAGCCCGCAGACGGGCAGCGTCCCGGGTGGTGAGGCTGCGGGCGCGCAGGGCCCCGTCAATCTGCGCCTCGATCTCGGCTTGCCGGGCGCTGACGCCGCCCCAGCCATACGAACCGTCCTGGGCCTCGGCGGGGAGGCGGGCGCTCAGGGCGTTGAAACGGCGATCGAGATCGGCCTGCTCTGAGCTGGTCAGGCCGCCACGGCGGTACTGGGCCTCGAGCCGGACGATCGCCTGGAATTCTGACCGGAGGCGCGAGGCCTCCTGGTTGCTCAGTCGCCGGTCACGCTGACCTGCGTCGAGGCGGGTCTCCAGCCAGGTCTGGCGGCTGGCGATCGGGATCCACTGCCCATTGTTTCCATAGCCCCAGTCCGGGGTCCCGTAGGACGGGCCCGAGGCCGGATCGCCATAACCAGGCTGCCCCCAGACCGGGTTCGTGTCGGCGGGATCTGCTTCACCCCCGAGCAGGGCCTGGGCGATGGCCCCGATGACGCTGGCGGCCGTGGAGCCCTGGGTGGTGGGCTGATCGACATACCCGCCTGCGCTCCCCGTCACGCCCTGGCAGGCGAGCACCCCGTTGCGGTTGATAAGGTCGCTGCGGCACTGGGGGGCATAGATGCTGCTCCAGCGATAGCGCCCCTGATCGTCGCGGCACTCGGCTGTGACATAGCCAGTCTGCAGGGTCTGGATGTTCTGACATGACCCGCCGAGGCTGGCGGTGGACGAGCGATACTGCGCCTGGGCGGATGGAGCCGAGGCGGCGAACAGACCGGCGGTCAGGGCGGCCAGGGTGAGCAAACGGGTCATGGCGGTCTCTCGTGCGAGGGCGGGTTGGCGCCTGGGCCCACCAGAGCGACGTGGAGCGGCTCCGGCTTGGCAGAGCGCCCAAGCTTCGCCCTGCGGTGTCAGAAACGCGTCCTCAGCCTGTTTGTTGCGGTCTGGGCTCCGATGAGCCTGTAGCTGGCGCCTGCTCGGAGCCAGCTGGATGACAACCAAGGCAGTCGGTGGCCCGCGACCCTTACCGCCCCTGCGTCACCTTTCGGCGCCGCAGATCCCATTCCAGCTAGGGTTTGCGCGGTCTGCGCGCCCCTGACATGCTCAGAAAAAAGCACGGGGAAACGGCATGGGGTTCGATGCGATCGTTGTCGGCTCAGGGATCAGCGGCGGCTGGGCGGCCAAGGAGCTTTGCGAGCGGGGGCTGAAGGTCCTGATGCTGGAGCGCGGGCCACATATCGAGCACGGCGCCGACTACAGCCATGATCTGGCCGCTCAGCTGCGCCGCCGTGAGGATCAGGTGCCGGTGGATGAGCGGGAACTGCACCATCCCTACTATCCCGGCGTCAGCTACGCCCTGTTCAACTCCAACCGGAAGTTCTGGGCCAGCGACCATGACCACCCCTACGAGACGGTCCCGGGCAAGCCCTATCGCTGGATCCGCGGCTATCACCTGGGCGGGCGCTCGATCACCTGGTGGCGGCAGTCCTACCGGCTGGCGCCGCAGGACTTCGAGTCCAACCTCAAGGACGGGCACGGGGTAGACTGGCCCATCCGCTATGAGGACCTCGCCCCCTGGTATGACCATGTGGAGGCCTTCGCCGGGGTCTCCGGCGACTATGACGAAATCGAGCAGCTGCCCGACGGGGACTTCCTGCCGCCCTATCCGATGAATGTGGTGGAGGAGGCGGCCAAGGCGGCCATCGAGCAGGCCTTTCCTGGCCGCCGGATGATCATCGGCCGGGCCGCCCAGCTGTCGCGGGTGACCAAGGTCCACCAGGATCTGGGCCGCGGCCGCTGCGAGCAGCGGATGCGCTGTGTCCATGGCTGCCCCCTGGGGGGCTATTTCTCGACGCTGGCGGCCACCCTGCCGGCGGCGCGCAAGACCGGCAATCTGACGGTGATGACCGACACCATCGTCACGGCCGTCGAGTACGACCCCGCCACGGGCCGCGCCACCGGCGTGCGCACGGTCGATCGGCTGACCAAGGCTGGTCAGGTCTTCGAGGCCAAGATCATCTTCCTCAACGCTTCGACCATCGCGACGGCGGCGATCCTGCTCAATTCGCGCTCCGACGCCCATCCGAGGGGGCTGGCCAATGGCAGCGACCAGGTCGGCCGCAACCTGATGGACCATGTGAGCTGCGAGAGCATCACGGGCCGTTATCCCGGCTTCAACGACGTGCACGACCCGGCCGACCGGCCGACGGGAATCTACATCCCGCGCTACGCCCAGATCACCGAGCAGGAGAAGCCCTATCTGCGGGGCTTTGGCATGCAGGGCGGGGCCGGGCGCACCCGGCGGATCGAGGCCCGGGCCATGGGCGGCGCCGAGCGGGAGGAGGCTGGCGGCGGCAAGCCCTGGTCCATGGCGCTGACGCCCTTTGGCGAGGTGCTGCCCTATGCCGAGAACCGGGTCACCCTGTCCTCGAAACGCACCGACCAGTGGGGGGCGCCGGTGCCGGTGATCGACGCGGCCCACGGGCGCAACGAGCAGGTGATGATGCGCGAGGCCGCCCGCGACGCCTATGAGATGCTCAAGGCCGCCGGCTGCGTGGACATCACCCCCTGGGAGGCGGCGGGCGAGAAGATCACCCCGCCGGGCGACCGCATCCACGAGATGGGGACCGCCCGCATGGGCCGGGACCCGAAGACCTCGGTGTTGAATGGCTGGAGCCAGGCCCACGAGGTTCCGAACCTGTTCATAACCGACGGAGCGGCCATGACGTCCTCAGCCTCGATGAACCCCTCGCTCACCTATATGGCGCTCAGCGCCCGGGCGGCGAACCACGCCGCCGACCTCTTGCGCGATGGAGCGCTCTGACCATGCAGATCGGCCTTCAGCTCTACACCCTGCGCCGGGCCTTCCGGGACGATCCGCTGGACACCCTCGAGAAGGTCCGGGCGGTTGGCTATGACGAGGTGGAGCTGGCCGCGCCGCTGGACATGGACTTCTCCGCTCTGCGGGCGCGGATGGACGCCATCGGCCTGACCTGTTCCTCGGCCCATGTGGGGCTGGATGATTTGCGCCAGCGGCCGGCCGAGGTGCTGAAGATGGGCGAGCTGATGGGGTGCCGTTACCTGGTGCTGCCCTATCTGACGCCAGAGCAGCGCCAGTGGGACGAGGTGATCCCGGCCTTGAATGGTCTGGCCCGCACGGTGGTCGAGGGGGGCTTCGGCTTCGCCTATCACAACCACGATTTCGAGTTCGAAGGCGCGGCGGGCCAGCGGCCCTATGACCGCATCCTGGCCGAAACCGATCCCGATCTCGTGGGGCTGGAGCTCGATCTCTACTGGACCCGCAGGGCCGGCGAGGATCCGCTGGCCATGCTGGATCGGCTGAAGGGCCGGGTGAAGCTGGTTCACCTCAAGGACATGGCGCAGGACGGTGACATGGCCGATGTGGGGTCGGGGATCATGGACTACGCCGCCTTGCTGGAGGCGGCCAAGGCGGCCGGGGCCGAGCACTTCATCGTCGAGCACGACCGGCCAAGCGAGCCCTGGGACAGCGTGGCCGCCAGCCTTGGTCACCTGCGAAAGCTGACCGAGGCGGCCTGAACCCCAAAGACCCGGACCTACCGGGCGAGACCAGAGAGGCGGAAACTCATGAAGACCATCAAGGGACCCGGACTGTTCCTGGCGCAGTTCGCCAGCAACGAGGCGCCGTTCAACACCTTGCCCGGAATCGCGCGGTGGGCCGCGGAGATGGGTTTTGTGGCCGTGCAGATCCCCACCTGGGATCGGCGGCTGTTTGATCTGCAGCTGGCGGCCGAGAGCCAGACCTATTGCGACGACGTGAAGGGCATGCTGGCCGACGCCGGGGTCGAGATCAGCGAGCTCTCCACCCATAGCCAGGGCCAGATGGTGGCGGTCCATCCGGCCTATGACCCGCTCTATGACAGCGGCGTGCCGCGGGAGGTGAGGGGGAACCCCGCCGCCCGGCAGGCCTGGGCGGAGAACCAGTTGATGATGGCGGCCAAGGCCTCGCGCCGGCTTGACCTGAACGCCCATGTGACCTTCTCAGGGTCGCTCGCCTGGCCCTACATCTATCCCTATCCGCAGCGGCCGGCGGGCCTGATCGAGACCGCGTTTGACGAGCTGGCCAGACGCTGGCGGCCGATCCTCGACGCCTTCGATGAGGCCGGCGTCGACCTGTGCTACGAGATCCATCCAGGCGAGGACCTGTTCGACGGGGCGACCTTCGAGATGTTCCTGGAGCGGGTGGACAATCATCCCCGCTGCAACATCCTCTATGATCCTAGTCACTTGCTGCTGCAACAGCTTGATTACCTTGAATATATCGACATCTATCACCAGCGGATCAAGATGTTCCACGTCAAGGACGCGGAGTTCAATCCGACCGGGCGGCAGGGGGTCTATAGCGGCTACCAGCCGTGGATCGACCGGGCGGCGCGCTTCCGCTCGGTGGGCGATGGCCAGGTGGACTTCATGGGCATCTTCTCCAAGCTGGCGGCCTATGACTTCGACGGTTGGGCGGTGCTGGAATGGGAGTGCTGCCTGAAGCACTGGGAGGACGGCGCCCGGGAAGGGGCGGCCTTCATCGCCGATCACATCATCCGGGTCACCGACCGGGCCTTCGACGATTTCGTGGCCACAGATGTCGATCAGGCGGCCAATCGCCGGCTGCTGGGCCTTGATCGTTGAGGACCTTACGTCTGGGCATGGTGGGCGGCGGTCCCGGCGCCTTCATCGGCGGGGTCCATCGTATGGCCGCGCGGCTGGATGGCCGCTGGGTCCTGACGGCTGGGGCGTTTTCCGCCGATCCGGCGACCTCGGCCGAGTTTGGCCGATCCCTGGGGCTCAACCCTGAGCGGGCCTATGGCGACTGGGCCGACATGGCCAGGGCCGAGGCCGACCGCGCGGACGGGATCGATGCGGTGGCCGTGGTCACGCCAAACCATCTGCATGCGCCGATCTGCACGGCCTTCCTGGAAGCGGGCGTCCCGGTCATCTGCGACAAGCCCCTGACCACCGATTTGGCGAGCGCCAGGGCCCTGGCCGAGCAGGTGGCGAAGAGCGGCCTGCCCTTCATCCTGACCCACAACTATTCCGGCTATCCCATGGTGCGGGAGGCCCGCGCCCTGATGGCGGCGGGACGCCTGGGGCCCTTGCGCGGCGTTCAGGTGGAGTACGCCCAGGACTGGCTTGCCCGGGACCTGCCCGGCAACAAGCAGGCTGACTGGCGGGGCGATCCGCAGCGGGCGGGACCCGGCGGCGCCCTGGGGGACATCGCCACCCACGCCTATCATCTGGCGCGGTTCGTCACCCGTGCGCCGCTTGAGGCCCTCAGCGCCGATCTTTCGACCTTCGTGCCCGGGCGCCGGGTGGATGATGACGTGCGGGTGCAGCTGCGCTTCGCTGGCGGCGCGCGCGGTCAGCTCTGGGCGAGCCAGGTGGCGGTGGGGGCGACCAATGGCCTGCGCCTTCGGGTGTTCGGCGAGAACGCCGGCCTCGAATGGGCGCAGGAGGAGCCGGACCTGTTGCGGTTTACGCCGCTCGGCGAGGCGCCCCGCATCCTGCGCCGGGGCGGGCCGGGGCTTTCGGCGGCCGCGGCGGCCGCCACCCGGCTGCCGGCCGGCCATCCGGAGGGCTATCTGGAAGGCTTCGCCCAGATCTATGCCGACGCCGCCGCACTGGTGTCCGCCCACCGGGACGGCCGGGCGCCCGATGCGCTGGCCAGCCTCGTCCCGGGCGTCCAGGACGGGGTCGAGGGGGTGGCCTTCATCGAGGCCGTCGTAAAGAGCCACGCCGCCGACGGCGCCTGGACAGGGATTTCAGCATGAGCGGTTTTCGCCAGTCCTTCGCCTGGTGGTCCTTCACCGCCCGCCGTGAGGTGGAGGGGCCTGCCTTCCTGGCGCAGATGGCCGCGGGCGGCGCGCAAGGGGTCGAGATGGCGCCGGAGGAACTCTGGCCCGCCGCCCGGGACGCCGGCCTCGCCCTGGTGACCCTGACGGGACATCAGCCCCTCGAGATCGGGTTCAATGATCGCGACAATCATCTGAAATTGCAGGATAAGGTCCGGGCCTCCATTGCTCTGGCCCAAACCCACGGCGTGGAGAAGGTGATCGTCTTTTCGGGCGATCGAAAGGGCCGATCGGACGCTGAAGGGATCGCCAACACGGTGGAAGGCCTGGCGCCGCTGGCGCAGGAAGCCGAGGCCGCCGGTGTCATGCTGCTGCTGGAGCTGTTGAACTCCAAGGTCGATCACCCCGACCAGCAGTGCGACCACACCGCATGGGGCGCGCAGGTGGTCACCCAGGTGAATTCGCCGGCCCTGCGGCTGCTTTACGACGCCTATCATATGCAGCTGATGGAGGGGGACCTGTTGCGGACGATCCGCGCCAACCTCCCCCTGATCGGTCACATCCACACCGGCGGCGCGCCGGGCCGCAGGGACCTGGATGACCGGCAGGAAATCCACTGGCCCGCGGTGGCAGGCCTGCTACGTCACCTGGGCTATGAGGGCTGGGTGGGACATGAATTCATCCCCCGGGATGATCCCGTCGGCGCCCTGCGGCAGGCCATGGATCATTTCGGCGGACCGCGCCCATGACCGCGATTCCGACGCCGAGCCTCGCTGAGGCCACATCTCTGCGGCCCCCTCGCAAGGTGAAATTCGCCTACAGCCTTGGCGGGGCGGGCGACGCCCTGTTCACCACCGCGGCGGGCTTCATCTTCTTCTACTATACCGCCGTGCTGGGCCTCTCAGGCTCGTTGGTGGGGGCGGCCCTCTTCATTGGGCTGTGCGCCGACGCGGGTGTTGATCCCTTCATCGGCTCCTGGTCGGACAATCTGCAGTCGCGCTTTGGTCGGCGGGCGCCCCTGATGTTCATCGGCGCGCCGCTGACGGCCCTGGCGCTGGGCCTCTTGTTCACCCCACCGAGCGGCCTGTCGCCGACCCTGCTGTTTGTCTGGCTCGCGGTGACATCGGTGGCGGTGAGGGCCTTCATCTCGGTCTTCTGGGTGCCTTATCTCGCCCTGGGCGCAGAAATGGCCGACGGCTATGTGGAGCGCTCCTCCATTGTCGCTTGGCGGGTGGTGGTGGGCATCCTCACCAGCATCCTGATCACCGCCCTGGCCTATTCGGTCTTCTTCGCCGGCGAGGGCGGCCTGCAGAGCCCCGACCGCTATCCGGCGTTCGGCTGGTCGGTGGCCGCCCTGGTGCTGGCCGCCATGACCTTGTGTTGCCTCGGGGTCTATCGGTTCGCCGCCAGCCTGCCGAAGGTGGCCTCGGTGGACGCCTCCATGGCCAAGCGGTTGCCGGGCGAAGTCGCCGAGATTCTGCGCAACCGCTCGTTCCGCATCCTCTTCTTCTCGGCCGTGATCTTCTACGCCGCTGTGGGCGCCAATGGCACGCTGAACACCCACAGCCAGCTCTTCGTCTGGAAGCTGCGGCCAGAGATGATGCAGTTCGTCGGCTACGCCTATCTGGCCGGCATCCTGGCCGGCATCCCGGTGACCCCTCAGCTGACGCGGCGGCTGGAAAAGCGCACGGTGGTGTTGGTCGGGCTAGGTCTTGTGCTGGTGTCGTGGGTCGTACTGCCGCTGGTCTGGGTCAGCGGGCTCTACCGGCCCGAAGGCGCGGCGGCCACGATCATGCTGGCGGCCAACAGCGCCATGGCTGGCGTGGGGGTCGGCTTCGCCATGATCGCCTATCCCTCCATGATGGCCGACGCCGCCGACGAGCATGAGTTCCTGTTCCACCGCAGACGGGAAGGGCTCTATTTCGCGGGCCTCGGCTTTGCGGCCAAGGCGGCCTCCGGCGTCGGAGTCCTGGTGGCGGGGCTCGCCCTGGACGCCATGCGGTTTCCCCGCGAGGCCGGCCGCGCCGTCGGGATCGAGCTGCCCGCCGACGTCCTGACCCGTCTGCTGCTCGCCTGGGGCCCAGGCTCGGCCCTGGTGGCCCTTATCGCCATGGTTCTGTTCGCGCCCTACGCCGTGGGGCGCCTACGGCACGAGGAGATCTCCGTAGAGATACGCCGACGACGGGCCGAGGCGCCGCCCGAGGACGAGTGATCAGCGGCTCCTGGCCGCCCGCCGGCGCCAGCGCCAAACCAGGACCGCAAGACCTCCGACCGCCAGGGCGGTGACCGTCGGCTCCAGCATCCCGGCGGGCAGCAGGGTCAGGCCCTGCGCCGCCAGGAAGCCCGGAGCCAGCATGACGGGAATCCAGAGGACGGCGCCGGCGAGGTTGGCGATCTGAAATCGCAGCCGACCCATCTGCAGCATCCCGCCCACGAGCGGCACGAAGGAGCGCACCGGTCCGGTGAAGCGACCGAGAACCATCGCCAGAATCCCGGCGCGATGGATAAACAGCCGGGCCCTGGCCACGGTTCGGCGATGCCGACGCAAGGCCTTGTTGCGCAGGGCCGCGGGCCCCATCCACCGTCCCAGTTCATAGGAAATGGCGTCGCCAGCCACCGCCCCGGCGATGGCGAAGATCAAGACGGGTCCAGGCGCGACGACGCCGGTCCCCACCAGTGCGCCCATGGCCAGCAGCAGCGCCGTTGAGGGAACCAGAAAACCAACAAAGGCCAGGCTCTCGGCGAAGACCAAGAGGCCGATGATTAGGCCGGCCTGTTCCGGATGATTTTGCAGAAGGGCGGTGAGCCGATCGGCGAGACCGCCCATGGCGCAGGCCTACGGCTTCTCAGGCGGATCGGGCATCGATTCGGCCGGTTCGCCGAGGTCGGTGTCCGGCGCGGTGTTGTGGCCCAGCTTCTCCACATAGTCCTTGTGTTCGCGCACCAGCGCGCTGGGTTCGGGATGGGCTTCTTCTGCGCCCAACCCATAGGCTTGAGCGCCCGGCTTGGTCTTGCCAGGCTCGTCCGCCAGTCGAGCGCGGGACGATGCGGGGGGCTTGGGGTGGTCAGTCATGACGGCTCCAGCGCGGTTGGCGGGACCGATTGAACCCCCGCGGCGCGGGAGTCGTTCCAAGGCGACTTGCCCGCGTGCCCTAGATCGAGGCGGCGCCGGGCGTTTTCGATGTCGGCGACTCTTCGGTGTCGAGCAGCCGCTGAAGCTTGATTCTGGCCCGATTGACACGGCTCTTGATGGTGCCGACGGCGCAGCCACAGATTTCGGCCGCCTCCTCGTAGCTCAGCCCTGCCGCGCCGATGAGAATGAGGGCTTCGCGATGCTCGTCGGGCAGACGCGCCAGGGCCGATTGCAGGTCCTGCATGGCCAGGCTCCAGTCCTGGGTGGGGGGGCTGCGAAGGAGCTTAGCGTAGTCGCCGTCCTCGTCGCGAACCTCCCGTCGGCGGCGATTGAGTTGGGTGTAATAGGTGTTGCGCAGAATAGTGAAGAGCCAGGCCCGCAGGTTTGTCCCCACTTCGAAACGGTCCCGGTTGCTCCAGGCCTTGATGAGCGTGTCCTGGACCAGATCGTCGGCGTCAGCGCCGTTATGACAAAGCGACCAGGCGAAGGCGCGAAGGGCCGGGATCATGGAGATCACCGAGTCTCGCCAGCTGTCCAAGCCCGTCATCGCGCCCTCGTGACACTTCGGACGAGGCCTTCCCGCCCCGGTCCGAGGTCCAACGTGGCGACGCTAATTTCCGTTCCGGGTTGCGTCAGAGGCCCCTGGCCCCGACCTTAGGAACGCGAAGCGACAGCTTGGCGTTGTTCATCGGCTCGCGGCTTCGCAGGCGGGCGATGTTGGTCACAGCCCGTCAGGGATGGGGCCAGGCTACAGGGGAGGGGGGTGGAATGGCGCCTTCGGACGACGCAACCATGACCCATCGGCCCCAGGCCGTGGTGACCCAGGATCGGCTGGAACGGTATCTGGCGCTCCGCGCCCGCACCCAGCATCTGGTGCGGGATCTGTCGCCCGAAGATCAACTGGCCCAGTCCATGCCGGACGCCAGCCCGACCAAATGGCACCTGGCGCACACCACCTGGTTCTTCGAAACCTTTCTGCTGACTCCGCATCTGGAGGGATACAAGCCCTTCGATCCGCGGTTCGGCTTTCTGTTCAATTCCTATTATGAGGCCCTCGGCCCTCGGCAGCCGCGGCCGCAGCGGGGCCTGCTGACCCGACCGTCCCAGGAAAGGGTGATGGCCTATCGGGCCCATGTGGACGAGGCCATGACCCGTCTGCTCCTGTCCGATGATCAGACCTTTGATGATCTGCTGGACCTGGGGATCGCCCATGAGGAGCAGCATCAGGAACTGATCCTGATGGATATCCTGCACCTGTTCGCCCAGTCGCCCCTGGCGCCCGCCTATGGCCGTGGCCCTGCGCCGGAGCCGGGACGCACTCCGGCCGCGCCGGCCTTCATCGGTTATGAGGGCGGTCTGGTGGAGATCGGTCATGATGGACAGGGATTCTCCTTCGACAATGAAGGGCCCCGGCATCAGGTCTTCCTCGCCCCCTTCAGCCTGGCCGACCGGCTGGTGACCAATGGGGAGTGGCTCAACTTCATGGCCGACGGCGGCTATGAGCGCCCCGAATTCTGGCTGTCCGACGGCTGGGCCAAGGTCCAGGCCGAAGGCTGGCAGGCGCCGCTCTACTGGGAGCCCAGCCCCGACGGCTGGAAGGTCATGGATCTGCGCGGCCTGCATCCTGTGGACCCCGCCGCGCCCGTCTCCCATCTCAGCTACTATGAGGCTGAGGCCTACGCCGCCTGGGCCGGCGCCCGGCTGCCGACCGAGGCGGAGTGGGAGCACGCCGCCGCCCAACTTCCCGTCCGTGGAGGCTTTCTGGCCCGTGGCGTTCCGGCGCCGTCGCCGGCGCAAGGTGAGGCCAGCGCGCCGCGCCAGATGTTCGGCGACCTCTGGGAATGGACCCGCAGCGCCTACGGCCCCTATCCGGGGTTCGCCGCGGCCCCTGGGGCGGTGGGGGAGTACAACGGCAAGTTCATGAGCGGGCAGATGGTGCTGCGCGGCGGGGCCTGCGTGACGCCGCCGGGCCATGTGCGCGCCACCTACCGCAACTTCTTCCAGCCCCATCAGCGCTGGATGTTCTCCGGTTTGAGGCTGGCGCGGGATGGCGCGGCGCCAGCGCCGCGGCGCAGCGCCTTCGAGACCGATGTCCTGGCCGGGCTGTCGCGGCGGCAGAAGTCGGTGCCGCCAAAATACTTCTATGACGCCCCTGGGTCCCGGCTGTTTGAGGACATCTGCGAACTGCCGGAATACTATCCCACCCGGACTGAACTCGCCCTGCTGGCGCAGGTGGCCCCGGAGGTGGCGTCCCATGTTCCCGAGGGCGCGGCCCTGGTGGAGTTCGGCAGCGGCGCGAGCCTGAAGACTCGACAACTGCTGGATCATGCGCCGCAGATCGCCGTCTATACGCCGATCGACATCAGCCCCAGCGCCCTCGACGCAGCGGTCGAAAGCCTGAGCCGTGACTATCAGGGACTGACAGTGGCCCCGCTGGTGGACGACTTCACAGTGGCTCTGGAGCTGCCTGAGGCGGCCCAGGGGCGGCCAGCCTTTGGCTTCTTCCCAGGATCCACCATCGGCAACCTCCTGCCGGAGGAGGCGGTGGAGTTCCTCGTCAACGCCCGGCGCCTGCTGGGGCCCGGAGCGAGATTCCTCGTGGGTGCAGACCTCGTGAAGGCTCAATCTGTGCTGGTGGCGGCCTATGACGACTCTCAGGGGGTCACAGCCGCCTTCAATCTCAATCTGCTGACCCGCATGAACCGGGAGCTCGCGGCGAACTTCGACCTTGCAGCCTTCGCGCATCGCGCGGTCTGGAACGCGCCGATGTCACGCATCGAAATGCACCTGGAGGCGCTTTGCGACCAGACGGTCCAGGTGGCGGGGCGGAGCTTTGAATTTCGGGCGGGAGAGACGATCCACACCGAGAACTCGCACAAGTTCACGTCGGAGGGGTTCGCCAGGCTGGCGGCTCAGGCGGGATGGCGGCTTGAGGGGCAATGGGCGAGCCCCGAGCCCGCCTTCGGGATGTTTCTGCTCGCCAGCTAAGGCGGGCGAGAGCTAAGGCGGGCGAGGCGAGCCCCCTCGGTCGTCCGAAGCGAAATCCGATCCCGAGGGATCTGATTTCGCTCGGGACCTGGGATCAGGATTCCGTCGTCTCTTCACCCTCGCGGCGGCCACCGCCCCGCGAAGCTTCGCCGCCCTTGCGGCCGGCCGAGGCGGCCAGATCCCGGTCCTTGGCGAAGCTACGCTTTTCGCCGGGGACGCTGGCGCCGCCCTTGCGCGCAATTTCGCGGCGCCGCTCGGGATTCATGGCGGCGAAGCCTCGACGGGTGCGGGGGGGATCTTGATCGGCAATGCTCATGGGGTCACTCCTAATAGGCGGCGTCGGCGCCCTTGAGACCCTCCGAACCCGGAGGGCCCGTCTAAGGCTCCGCTCTAGCAACCCGCGAGCCTCGCCAGGAGTTGCGTCCCCGAATCTCTGAATTTTCGCCGGTGGTTACGGCCAACCCCTAGGGCGGGGCCCCGCTCAGGCCGGCAGCAGGACCCGGGCGGTCAGGCCGCCGCCCGGCCTGTTGATCATGGTCACATCGCCGCCATGGCTGCGGGCGATGGACCGCACGACGGCGAGCCCCAGGCCGATCCCGCCGGTGCCCCGGCTGCGGGAGGGCTCTCGGCGATAGAAGGGCTCGAAGATGCGCTCCATATCCTCGATGGGGATGCCTGGCCCCTCGTCCTCGATCTCGATGACCACGGTCCGGCCCTCGATGATCACCCGCGCCCGCGCCCGGTCTCCGAACTTCACGGCGTTCTCCACCAGATTGGTGACCAGCCGGCGCAAGGCGATGGGATCGCCTTCGATCACCACCTTTTCCGCCCGCTCGACCTCAATGGCCGCGCCGGTCTCGGCCATCTCGTCACAGACGCTCTCCACCAGGGAGGCGAGCTCGAGCCGGGTCCGTTGCCCTGGCTTGGTGGCGTCGCGGACAAAGCCGAGGGTGGCGGCGACCATGGCCTCCATCTGGTCGATGTCGGCGGCCATCTTCGCCCTCTGATCCTCCGGGGCGTTCTCGATCCGGAAGCGCAGGCGGGTGAGGGGGGTGCGCAGGTCGTGGGCGATGGCCCCGACCATGGCGGTGCGATCCTGCACATAGCGCCGCAGACGCTCCTGCATCTGGTTGAAGGCGCGGACGGCTACCGAGATTTCCGCCGAGCCGGCGATCTCCAGCGGCGGGGAATCCGGGTCGCGACCCAGGCGTTCAGCGGCCTCGGCGAACAGCCGGAACGGCTTGGAGAGCCGCCGCGCGAACATCCAGGCGATAGGCGCCATGACCAGGGCCGACAGGAGAAACCAGAGCAGCACGCGCTGCTGCCAGACGTTCAGGCCCAGGCTGCGCTCGGGGTGGACCACGGCCCACTGGCCATCAGGCCGCTTCATGGCGATCTCGAACGGGGCGACGAGGAATCGATCCTCCTGGCCCTCGCCGCCGGCCCGCTCCATGCGGTCGCGGACGATGCGGAAGACGCGACGGTCAGATATGGGCAGGCGATAGGTCTTGGCGATGACCAGGTCGCTCTGAGCCACGCTCAGATCCTCGGCCAGCTGGTCGCGGGCCCAGACCATGCTGTCGGCGGTGGATTGTCCTTCGGGCGGGATGCGTGTCACCCGATACTGCAGGTCGCGCCGCTCAATCAGATCGCCGGGGCGCCCCTGCAGGGCCTCGGCGATCTCGGAGAACCGGTAGAAGTCCGGCACCGGCGGGGGCAGGTTGAACAGCAGGAAGATGCTGATCGCCTGGGCGGTGATCAGGCTGACGCCGACCAGCATCAGCACCTGGACGAAGAGGGAGGCTGTGGCGCGCCGGTCCGGAGCGCGGCTCACGGGCGCTTCACCTTCGGGGTGAACATATAGCCTTCATTGCGGATGGTGCGGATCAGGTCGTGGCCGCCGCCGTCATCAAGCTTGCGGCGCAGGCGGCTGATCTGCACGTCGATGGCCCGGTCAAAGGCGTCGGAGGACGGCCCGCGGGCGAAATCCAGAAGCTGATCGCGGGTCAGCACCCGCTGCGGCCGCTCGACAAAGGCCCGCAACAGGGAAAACTCCCCGCTGGAGAGATTGACCACCACCCCCTGCGGCGAGCGCAGCTCCCGGCGCACCAGGTCCAGTCGCCAGCCGGCGAACTCGCAGGCGGCCCCAAGATCTTCGCCGCCCCCGTGACGGGTCTGTTCGGCCCGCCGGAGGATGGCGCGGATGCGGGCCAGCAACTCCCGAGGGTTGCAGGGCTTGGAGAGATAGTCATCAGCGCCCAGCTCAAGGCCGACAATGCGGTCGGTATCCTCGCCCATGGCCGACAGCATGATGATCGGCGGCGCCTCGCCCACGGCCAGACGGCGGCAGATGGCCAGGCCGTCCTCGCCTGGCAACATGACGTCCAGCACGATCAGGTCGACCGGATCGCGCTCCAGCGCCTGTTCCATTTCGCGGGCGTCGCCAGCGGTGGTGACCGCATAGCCGTGCCGGCCCAGAAAGTCGGAGACCACATCCCGGATTCCGGGATCGTCATCGACCATCAGGATCCGCGCCGTGGGACCGAGCGCGTCTGTAGGGGGCGTCTGCATGCGGGCCATTTTCTGCCTCCCGGGTAACGCTCAGATTTCACGCTTGAAAGGCGCCAGCGGCCGATCAGCGCGCCAGCACCTGATCGGCGACGAAGGGGTTGCTGCGCCGTTCGGCCCCGAAGCTGGACATCGGCCCATGGCCGCAGACGAAACGGACATCTTCGCCCAGGGGCCAGAGCTTGCCGGTGATGGCCGCGATCAGATCCTGGTGGTTGCCCCGGGGAAAGTCGGTGCGGCCGATGGAGCCCTGGAACAGCACGTCGCCCACCTGGGCGAACCTGGCCTGGCGATGGAAGAAGACCACATGGCCCGGCGTATGGCCCGGGCAGTGATAGACCTCGAACTCGGTCTCCCCCAGCGTGACCACGTCGCCGTTCTCCAGCCAGCGGTCAGGGACGAAGGACCTGGCTTCAGGCATGCCCCAGCGGGCCCCGTCGGCGTCCATCTGGTCGATCCAGAAGGCGTCGTCACGGTGAGGGCCTTCGATGGGAACGCCAGTGGCCGCCTTCAGCGCCGCGGTTCCGCCGGCGTGATCCAGATGGCCGTGAGTGATCCAGATCTTCTCCAGGGTCAGGTCGTTGTCCTGCAGCGCCTGCAGCAGGCGCGGGACCTCGCCGCCGGGATCGATGATCGCCGCCTTCTTCGTCCTTGCGCACCACACGATGGTGCAATTCTGCGCCAGTGGCGTGACCGGCGCGATCAGGGCGCGAATGGGCGGGTCTTGAGGTTCAGACATGGCGCGACCTTATCGGCGCGGCTGTTTCCTGCAAGGGCGCGGGGGCCTGAGGCGGGCGCTTGATTGTTGCTCCGACGCTAGCCAAGGATAGGGTTTTGGCGTCGGGGTGACGCCGTCCCTGGGGCAGAAACACCATGGTCGCCAGCATTTCTGTTCCGGGTCAGGCCCACTGGTCGTCAAAGGCCGCCTTTGTGCTTGCGGCCGTGGGCTCGGCCGTGGGGCTTGGGAACCTGTGGCGGTTTCCTTCGGAGGCCGGCGCCAATGGCGGCGGGGCCTTTGTCCTGATCTACATTCTGTGCGTCGCCCTGATCGGGGCGCCGCTGCTGCTAGCCGAAACCCTGATCGGGCGCCACGGGCAGCGCTCCACCGTGGGCAGCGCCAAGCTGCTGGCCCGGCAATCCAACGCCAGCAGCGGCTGGGCGGCGCTGGCGGTCATCGGCATGATCGCCAACTATCTGATCCTGACCTTCTACAGCGTGGTCGCTGGCTGGGTGCTCTACTTCATCTGGACCTCGGGCGCTGATGTTGCGCGCACGGTGGCGGCGGGACAGCCCTTTGCGGGCGCCTACGCCGATCTGACGATCGATCAGGTGCGCCAGCAGATGCCGGACCTTTTCGCCGACCCGGTGAAGATGAGCATCGCCCACTTCATCTTCGCCGCAGCGACCACATTCGTGGTGGCGCGTGGGGTCAAGGGCGGGATCGAGGTGGCGGCGACCTGGCTGATGCCGGCCTTTTTCGTGCTGCTGCTGGGCATCACGGTCTATGCCGGGATCACCGGCGACTTCGCCGCCGCCGTCGCCTTCCTGTTCACCCCGGATTTCGAGCGGGCTCTGCAGCCCCAAGTGCTGAACTCGGCCCTGGGCCAGGCCTTCTTCTCCCTGAGCCTCGGGGGCGGGGCCATGGTCGCCTATGGCGCCTACGCCTCCCGTGACACCAATCTTGGCCAGACGTCGGGCCTTATCTCGGCGGCCGACACCTCGGTGGCGATCATTGCGGGCCTGGCCATCTTCCCCATCGTCTTCAGCGTCGGCCTGACGCCGGACGCCGGCCCGACCCTGATGTTCCAGACCCTGCCGGCGGCCTTCCACAGCATGCCGGCTGGCGCCCTGGTGGCCTTCGCCTTCTTCGTCCTGGCCCTGTTCGCCGCCCTGACCTCATCGGTCTCCCTGCTGGAAATCTCGACCGCCTATCTGGTGGAGCGGTTCAAGATGAGCCGGACCCTGGCGGCGGGCCTCCTGGGCGGCGGCTTCTTCCTGATCGGCATGGTCTCGGTGCTGTCCTTCAATGTCTGGGCCGATCACCGGCCCCTGGCCCTGGTGCCGGGCTTCACCAACGCCAACTGGTTCGACGTGTTTGACGGGGTCACGGGGCGCATCCTGTTGCCCCTGTCGGGGCTGATCACGGCGGTGTTCATCGGCTGGATCGCCGACCGCAAGCTGGTGGACGAGGAGACGGGCCTTAAGAGCGGACCTCTGCTGCCGCTGTGGCGCTTCCTGGTGGCCTGGCTCTGCCCGATCGCGGTCTTCCTGATCCTGCTGTTTGGCCTGTTCCCGCAGCTGATCAGCTAGGGAGCGTCCGTCGTCCCACCGTCTGCGACCCCATTGCTGCCGATCCACGATGTGCTGGAGGCGTTGCAGAACGCCCTGATGGCGTCTCCGCGCGCGGTGCTGGTGGCGCCCCCTGGGGCCGGCAAGACCACGGTCACGCCGCTCGCCCTGCTGGAGGCGCCGTGGCTTGGGGGCGGACGGATCATCATGCTCGAACCCCGACGGTTGGCCGCCCGGGCCGCGGCCGAGCGCATGGCCGCCACCCTGGGCGAGGCGGTGGGCGAGACCGTCGGCTTTCGCGTGCGGATGCAGTCCAAGGTCTCGGGCCGCACCCGGATCGAGGTGGTCACCGAGGGGGTCTTCACCCGCATGATCCTGGGCGATCCGGGCCTGTCGGGCGTGGCCTGCGTCATCTTCGACGAGTTCCATGAGCGCAGTCTCGACGCCGATCTCGGTCTGGCGCTGGCCCTGGACGCTCAGGGGGTGCTGCGGGACGATCTGCGCCTGCTGGTCATGTCGGCCACCCTGGACGGCGCGGCCGTCGCCCGGTTGATGGGCGATGCGCCGGTGATCGAGAGCCAGGGCCGGGCCTATCCGGCGGAGACCCGGTATCTTGGCCGCCACGAGACCCTCCGGCTGGAGGACGCCGTCGTCCGGGCCATTGAGCGGGCCCTGGCGGAAGAGACCGGCGGCGTCCTCGTCTTTTTGCCGGGGCAGGGGGAGATCCTGCGGACCGCCGAGCGCCTGGCCGATCGCCTGCGTCGCGACGACGTGCTGATCGCGCCCCTCTATGGCGCCCTGGACCCCAAGGCGCAGGACCGGGCGGTGGCGGCGCCGCCGCCCGGGATTCGCAAGGTGGTGCTGGCCACCTCCATCGCCGAGACCAGCCTGACCCTCGAGGACGTGCGGGTGGTGATCGACTCAGGCCAGGCCCGCGTGCCCCGCTTTGATCCGGCCAGCGGCCTCACGCGCCTGGCCACCGTGCGGGTCAGCCGGGCGGCTGCCGACCAGCGGCGGGGGCGGGCGGGCCGTACCGCGCCTGGCGTCTGCTATCGCCTGTGGGACGAGCCTGAGACCCGCGCCCTGCTGGCCTTCGCCGATCCGGAAATCCTGGACGCTGACCTGTCGAGCCTGGCCCTGGATATGGCGAGATGGGGGGCGAAGTCGGCCGATGATCTCGCCTTCCTGGACCCGCCGCCGAAGGCCGCCCTGGCCGAGGCCCAGGCCCTGCTGCGTCGGCTGGAGGCGGTGGACGCGTCCGGCGTGCTGACCTCGCACGGCGAGGCCCTGGCTGGCATGCCCCTGCCGCCGCGTCTGGCGCACATGGTCCTGCGGGCGGCCGAGCACGGGCAGGCCGGCCGGGCGGCCAGGATCGCCGCCCTGGTCACCGAGCGGGGGATCGGCGGGCGGGAGGCGCACCTCACCCACCGGCTGGAGGCCTTTGATCGCGATCGCTCGCCTCGCGCCCGGGACGCCCGCGCCCTCGCCGAGCGCTGGGGTCGGGGCGTGCGGGAAGGTCGGGCTGCGCCGCTCAGCGACGGCCAGATGCTGGCGCTCGCCTATCCTGAGCGGGTGGCCAAGGCTCGCGGGCCGCTGGGGGAGTTCCAGCTGGCCAGCGGCCGCGGCGCCTTCATTGAGCCGGGCGACGTCCTGGCCCGCCAGCCCTGGCTGGCCGTGGCCGAGCTGGGCGGGGGGGATCGCCGCGACCGTATCCTGCTGGCCGCGCCCCTGACCCAGGACGACATCCTCGACGCCTTTGCGCCGATCCTGGAGACCGAGGACCGGATCGAGGAGAGCCCCGGCGGCCGAATCCGCGTGCGCCGCCTCACGCGGCTTGGCCGGCTGGCGCTCCAGGAAAGCCTGGATGACAATCCGCCGGCGGAGGTTGTCGCCCAGGCCCTGGCCGCGCGCCTGCGGCGGGAGGGGCTAGGCGCCCTGCGCTGGGGCGCAGCGGCGACGGCTCTGCGCAAACGCATCGGCTTCCTGCACGAGCAGGACCCTCAGACCTGGCCGGACCTGTCAGACCCGGCGCTTGTGGCGGTGCTGGACGACTGGCTCACGCCCCTGCTGTCCGGCCTTCGCGGGCTCGCCGACCTGACGCCCGACCTGCTGGACGGCGCCCTGCGCAGTCTCATTCCCTGGGACCTCCAGCGACGGGTCGAGGCGGAGCTGCCCACCCACTGGACCGCGCCGACCGGCAACCGGGCGCAGATCGACTATGAGGCCGAAGGCGGCCCGCGGGTGGAGATCCGCGTGCAGGAGGTGTTCGGTCTGAATGAGCACCCGATGGTGGCCGGCCGGCCCCTGACGCTGGCCCTGCTGTCGCCGGCCCGACGGCCCATTCAGCTGACCCAGGACTTGCCGGGCTTCTGGCGCGGCTCCTGGCGGGACGTGCGCGCCGACATGCGCGGCCGCTACCCCCGTCACCCCTGGCCAGAAGATCCGTCCGTGGCCGACCCGACCACCCGGACCAAGCCGCGAAGCTAGCTGGCGGCGTAGATCATCACGCCGGTGGCGACCGACAGGTTCAGGCTGTCGGCCCGGCCGCGCATGGGGATCTTGACGTTGACGTCGCAGAGCCCGGCCATGTCCGGTGGCAGGCCCTGTTGTTCGTTGCCCATCAGGATCAGGGCCGGATGAACATAGTCGGCGCTGCGATGATCGACCTCGGCGCTCAGCAGCGTGCCGACCACCGAGCCTGGCCAGTCGCGGCGCCAGGCGGCGAACTCGGCCTCGCCAGCCCGGGCGATCGGCACGGCGAAGATGGAGCCCATGGTGGCCCGCACCGCCTCCACCGAATAGGGATCGCAGCATTCCCCCACCAGCACCACGCCGCCGCAGCCGGCCGCATCGGCGGTGCGGATGATGGTCCCCAGATTGCCGGGATCGCGTACCCTGTGCAGGGCGACCCAGGCCTTGGCGAGGCGGGGCTGGAGAGCGGTGAGGGGGGTGAAAACCTGCGGAAAGACGCCCACCACCGCCTGGGGATTGTCCCGGCGGGAGACCTTGGCGAGAATCTCGGCCGTGACCTCGATCACCTCGCCGCCGGCCTCGTGGGTGGCCTGGGCGGCGGCTTGCAGCAGCGGATGGTCGGCGGCGTCCCGGCCATAGAGCAGGATCTCCGGCGCATGGCCGGTCTCGACGCCCTCGGTGACGTTCTTCAGGCCTTCGGCCACGAACAGACCGGTCTCGTCGCGGGTCTTGCGCTGATGCAGGGCGCGCACGGCCTTGACCGTCGGATTGGTCAGGGAGGTGACGGTGCGGCCGCTCACGAGGCCCACCGCGCGTAGAATGACAGGCCGATCTGCCGATCGCCTGCCTCCTCAGCCAAGGCCAACTCGCCCCACTCAATGGTTCCGCCACGGTCGGCCAGCCGGTCCGATAAGAGGCCAGCCAGGGCTGCGCCAGAGATCCGGGCGGCATAGGCGTTTAGGATCAGGAAGGACGCCTTTTCCGAGAGAAGTTCAGCGCATAGGGCCGAAAGCTCAGGCAAATCTTCAAACAGTCGCCAGACCTCGCCTGTGGGGCCGCGGCCATATTTTGGGGGGTCGAGAATGATCCCCTCATAGTGGGACCCGCGACGCACCTCGCGCTGGACATAGCGGCGGGCGTCCTCGCAGATCCAGCGGATGGGGCGGTCGGCGAGATCGGAAAGTTCGGCGTTCTCACGAGCCATGGCGATCGCTTTCTTGGAGGCGTCCACATGGGTCACCGCCGCGCCGGCGGCGGCGCACACCAGGCTGGCCACGCCGGTGTATCCGAACAGGTTCAGCACCCGGGGCGGCTCGGCTTCGCTCTGGATCTGGCTACGTATACGCGCCTCCAGCCACTCCCAGTTCGCCGCCTGCTCAGGGAAGAAGGCCAGGTGGCGGAAGGCGGTGAAGCGCGCGTTGAACCGCGCCTGGCGCCAGGACATGGCCCAGGCCTCAAGGGGCTTGCCCTGAAAGCGCCAGCGGCCGGCGTCCTCCTCGTCGCTGGGATCGAAGATGGCGTCGGCGGTCTCCCAGGCGGCGGCGTCCAGACGCGGCGCCCACAGACACTGGGGTTCGGGCCGCACCACGGTATAGGGGCCATAGCGCTCCAGCTTTCTGCCGTCGCCGGAATCCAGCAGGGCGTAGTCGGCCCAGCCGGTGGTGCGCATGACGCCGGGGGCCGGCGCGACGGTGGGGCGTCTGGAGGTCATGGGTCTCGATTACGAAAAACCCGCCCCGCGCGCCAGAGGATGAAACTCTATGGGCTGCGGTAGGGTGCGCCGCGGCTGAAAAGCCTTGGAAATCCGACCCGGGGTTGTCACAGGGCGGAAATTGGTTTCCGTTGGCCTGCTGTGTACGAGGGGGAAGTTCGAGTTGGTGAGCGTCAGCACCACACGGCGCCGGTCGGCCCGCAAGGCCAAGGGCGACGGACATCTGAGGCGGGCGGAGATCCTGCAGGCCGCCGAGCGCATCTTCGTGGCCGACGGCTATGAGGGCGCCACCATTCGGCGGATCGCCGAGGAGGTCGGAGTCTCCTCCACCGCCCTCTACATGCATTTTCCCGACAAGGCCTGCATCCTGCTGGAGATCTGCCAGGGGGTGATGCAGGAGCTGCTGGACCGCAACAGCCAGATCGCCGAGCGCCCGCTGGATGCGGTCAACCGCACCCGCATGATGCTCGACGCCTATATGCGCTGGGGGTTTGAGCATCCCAACGCCTATCAGCTGGTCTTCTCCGCCACCCATCCGTTTCCCCAGGGCGCCGATGGGACCGACGCCACCGGAGAGCTGGCCGCGGCCTGTTACAACAAGTTCAGCGGCGTCGTCCGGGAGATCGCCGCGGAAGGCCGGCTAAGGCTGGGCGACGGCGATAGCGCCGCCCAGGCGCTTTGGGCCGCCTGTCACGGGGTGGTGGCCCTGCGTCTGTCGCGCCCCAACTTCCCCTGGCAGCCGGAGGACGAGCTGATCCAGGTGACCATCGAAGGCCTGCTGACCGGCATTACGGTCGACTGAAGGCCGCTATTGCGCTGCGGCCTCGCTCGGGCGGGCATAGGCGTAGCCGCCCTTGGCCAGGTCCTGCGAGATCGTGATCTTGGCCGTGCCGTTGTTGAGGCGGGCGCGATAGACCTGCGCCCCCTCCATGACCCGCATCACATAGTTGCGGGTCTCGGAGAACGGGATGCACTCCACGAAATCGATGGGATCTGTGCCGGCGCCGCGGGGGTCGCCGCAGAATCCGACCCACTGGGCCGGACGGCCGGGGCCTGCATTGTAGGCGGCGATGGCCAGGGGATAGGAGCCGCTGAACCGGTCCAGCATCTGGGAGATGTAGGTCTGGCCCAGACGCATGTTGTAGTCCGGGTCGTTCAGCATGCCGGCCGAGTAGGACATTCCCAACTGGCGGGCCACGATCTGAGCGGTGCCGGGCATGACCTGCATCATACCGCGGGCGCCGGCAGGCGAGCGGATCTCGGGGTCAAAGCCGCTCTCCTGCCGGGTGATGGCCAGGGTCAGCGCCAGTTCGGGCGCATTGGACACGGTCGGCGGGGTCCGGTGGGGATAGCCGCGCAGGGGCAGGACATGGCCAAGGGTGGCGGCGCCGCGCACCACCAGCATGGAGCCTGTCTGGTCCCCATAGCCGCGGGCCATGTCGACGATCAGCGCCTGCTCGGCGCTGTTGGGCACGGTGTCCTTCAGGTGGAGGGCGAAGGTCCTGAAGAGGCCTGACTCGCCGATCTCGTTCAGTCGGCGGGCGGCGCGGACCACATCGCGGCCCTCGAACCGAGCGCGGTCGAACTCGGTGATCTCCGGTTCCGGCGGCAGGGTCATGGTCCCGTCGCCGACCTTCTCCCCGGCCAGCTGGCCGTAGAAGGTCGTGTTGTGCTCGGCGGCGGCGGCATAGAAGCGCTGGGCGCCGGCGGCGTCGCCCATGGCCTCGTGCGCCCGACCCCGCCAGTAGAGGGCCCGGCCCCGGGTGATGGGCGAGGAGCCGATCTCGGCGATGGCGGCGAAGTGGCGGTCGGCCAGTTCGGCGTTGTTCAGGCGCCGCAGGGCGATCCAGCCGGCGTAGAACTCCGCTTCTGCCGCGGAGGCGCCGACGGTCAGGCCCGTATTGGCCGAGGCTCGATAGGCGTTGCGGTAGTTTCCAGCCCGCAGAGCCGCCAGGGTCATGGGATAGCGTTCGCGCCAGACCCGGCTGGCGGCGGCGCTCACCTCGCCCTGGCCCGGGGGCAGGGGCGCCAGGGTCTCATAGGCGCGGGCCTCGTCGCCCCGGGCCCGGTAATAGGCGGCCCTCTCATAGGCGATGCCCGGATGGGCGGCCTGATCGGGCGTCAGGCGCGCAATCATGGACTCAGCGCCGGATGAACGGTTGCGCAGGGCGATGCGGGCGTCAGCGATAGCCCGCTCGCTGGCGGGCAGCAGGCCAAGCATGGCCTGGGCCGCGGGTCCCTGTTGCCCATAGAGCAGGTGGTCGGCGCGCTCCACATGGTCCTCAGGACGCAGATAGCCGCCGAACTGGGCCAGCATGGAGGCCTGGGCGTCGGCCTCGAAGGTCTCATCGCGCCAGAACCGGCGGATGAGCGCGGTAGCTTCAGCCTGCTGGCCGGTGGCGTTCAGGGCGCTGGCCAGCGCCATGGCGCCGCGGGCGCTCACCGGCGCCTCGCCGCCGAACCAGGCGATGGTCTGCTCCGCGCTCAGGCCGGAGGTGGCCAGGAGTTTCTCGGCGGTCTCCTGGCGTCCGGCGCTGCGGGGCCAGGCGGCCAGGTCGCGACGGGCCTGATCGGCCTCGAAGAAGCCTACCGATTCGCCGGCCACATCGACCAGGGCCCAGACGGCGATCTTCTTGGCGATGTCGTCGGACATGGCGTCGATCAGGCTGCGCGTGCCCGCCACATCCCCCCGCCGGGCCGCGGTCAGGGCCTGGCGGAGCAGCTGGTTCTCGCTGGCCGACAGCGGCGCCAGCGGCGCGCGGTTGACCGGCTGCAGTTCAATGGGACGGGGAAACGGATCGGTCGCCGTGGCTCGCGGCGTCTGCGCATGGGGAACGCCCACCACCAGGAACAGGGCGGCGGCGGTCAGAAGGGTCTTCGGCGCAAGGACGTGCAAACAGGAACTCCAGGCTCTCGTCCTCTCAGGGACGATACGGGCGGTTGCGGCCAGGGCCGCGCCGGACATATTGTCCGCGCAACATCATAGGCCGCAACAGCATGCGGCGCTTTCACGGCTTTTTGCAGACAATGTCCGAACCTTTATTCAGGGGCGTCATGCCGGCCCTGGTGACCCCCTTCCGCGATGGCGCGGTGGACGAGGACACCTATGTGGCCCTGATCGAGCGCCAGATCGCCGGCGGGGTGCACGGCCTGGTGCCCGTCGGCACCACCGGCGAGACCTCGACGCTTTCCCATGACGAGCACCGCAGGGTGGTCGACCTGTGCATCAAAACCACGGCTGGCCGGGTGCCGGTGATCGCGGGCGCGGGGTCAAACTCCACCCGCGAGGCCATCGAGCTGGTCAAGCACGCCAAGGCCGTCGGCGCCGACGCGGCCATGGTGGTGACGCCCTATTACAATCGGCCGAGCCAGGAGGGCATGTACGCCCACTATGCGGCGATCAATGAGGCCGTGCAGCTGCCGGTGATCGTCTACAACGTGCCCTCGCGCACCGGGGTGGACATCTCCAACGAGACCCTCGGCCGGCTTTCGAAGCTGCCGAACATCGTCGGCGTCAAGGACGCCACCGGCGACATGACCCGGCCGACCATGCAGCGCCTGCTGTGCGGCGCCGACTGGGTGATGCTGTCGGGCGATGACCCCACGGCGCTGGGCTACATGGCCCACGGCGGCCACGGCTCGATCTCGGTCAGCGTCAATGTGGCGCCTGACCTCTGCGCCACCTTCTACAACGCCGCGCTCAGCGGCGACTGGAAGACCGCGCTCTACTGGCAGGACCGGCTCTATCGCCTGCACCGGGCCCTGTTCACCGACGCCTCGCCAGGCCCCACCAAGTTCGCCATGGCCCATCTGGGCCTGTGTTCGGAGGAGGCGCGCCTGCCGATCACCCCGGCGTCCGAGGCTTCGCGCAAGGAAGTCCTGGCGGCCATGCATGACGCCGGGCTGATCTGAGGACCTCATGGCGGGAAAACCCATCGCCGAGAACCGGCGCGCAAGGTTCGACTATTTCCTCGACGACGCCATGGAGGCGGGCCTGGCCCTGACCGGCAGCGAGGTGAAGTCCCTGCGCGCGGGCAAGGCCAATATCGCCGAATCCTATGCGGCGGTGGAGGGGCGCGACATCGTGCTGATCAACGCCGACATTCCGCCCTACGCCAAGGCCAGCCACTTCAACCACGAGCCGCGCCGGCCGCGGAAACTGCTGCTGCATCGCAAGCAGATCGACCGGCTGATCGGCGCAGTCCAGCGGGAGGGGCGCACCATCGTCCCCACCAAGCTCTATTGGAACGACAAGGGCCTGGCCAAGCTGGAGATCGCGCTCGCCAAGGGCAAGAAGCTGCACGACAAACGCGAAACCTCCGCTGAACGGGACTGGGCGAGGGACAAGGCCCGCCTGCTCCGCGACAAGGGGTGAGCCGGAGCGCGCCTCTCCCGGCCGAGATCGAGGCCATCGAGCGGGCGACAATCGCTACGGTGGCCCACGACGCTCATGAGGTGATCGGACCCTGGATCCTTGGCCTGCGCCCAGGCTCCATCGGCCGGGCCCATTCGGCCGCGCCCCTGACCCACACCCTGGTGCGCGATGACGGGCTGATCGCCCGGATCGAGGCGGCCTATCGCGCCCGGTCCATGTCGCCGGTGTTCCGTCTGCCCGAGGTCGAGGGGCTGTCCAGTCTCGCCGAGGCCCTTGCCGAACGGGGCTACGTCCCGACCCAGCCGACCCAGGTGATGAGCGCCGACCTGGCCAGCGTGGCCGCGGTCGCTGATCCAGGGCCGGCCATGCTGCTGGAGCGCCCGGACGAGGCCTGGGCCTCGGTGTTTCTGGGCGAGGGGTTCGATCCGAAGGACGGCGCCCAGCGGGTGGCGGTGCTGTCGAACTCGCCAGGCGCGGTGTTCGCCGCCGTCCGCAACGAGGCCGGGACACACGCCGTCGGCGTACTCAGCCTCGCAGAGGGCTGGGCCAGCCTGCACGGCATGCGCACCCGTCGGGATCGCCGCGGGCAGGGTCTGGCCGGCCAGGTGATGGCGCGTCTGGCCAAGGCCGGCCTGGAGCGCGGGACATCCACGGTCTTCCTGCAGGTAGAGACGGGCAATGCGTCGGCGCTCGCCCTTTACGGCCGGGCGGGTTTTGCGCCGCTCTGGCGCTACCACTATTGGCGGCTCGCCTAGACCTTCATTTTTCCCGTCACCCTCGCGCTTGACGCGAGGGTCCATGCACACGGGTCTGGCCCTGGTGTTCATGGATGGTCGGGTCAAGTCCGACCATGACGGAGGAGGTGAGGCGACTTTCGTCTGCAGGCGGGCTGGACCAGCCTCTAGTCCGTGAGCAGTTCGCGGGCGCGGATGAAGATGTCCTCGAACATCTGCGGCGTCAGCCGGCCGGTGTTCGTGTTCAACCGCGAGCAGTGGTAGGAATTGATCACCCGATAGGGGCCGGCCTGGAATTCAGACCCGTGGCCGCCGACGCCGGCGCTGGCCTTCAGACCCAGGGCCTTCAGCACATTGCGACGGGAGACATCGCCCAGGGTGACGATCACCTTGAGGTTCGGCAATTGGTCGAGCCGCGCGGTCAGGAACGGCCGGCAGGTGTTCTCTTCGCTGGTCTCGGGCTTGTTGCCCGGCGGGGCGCAACGCACGGCGTTGGTGATCAGGCAGTCCACCAGCTTGAGCCCATCGTCGGGCCGCGCCTCATAGGACCCCTGCGCGAAGCCCTGCTTGATCAGGGTCTCAAATAGCAGCACGCCGGCGAAGTCGCCGGTGAACGGCCGGCCAGTGCGGTTGGCGCCCATGCGCCCGGGCGCAAGCCCCACGACGGCCAGGCGGGCGGTAGGATCGCCAAAGGAGGGCGCTGGGCCGTTCCACCAGTCGGGATGGGCCTCGCGATTGACCTGCCGATAGGCCACCAGCCTGGGGCAGAGCGGACAGTCGCGGGGCGGTTCGGCGGAGCTCACGGCCGGCTCAGGCCTCGGCATCCGCCTCATTCTCGCTGGAGCTCGGCATCCGGCTTTCCTGGATGAACCGGGGCAGGCGCGAGGGCCGGCCGATGATCTCCGACAGGTCGGCCAGATCGATGAAGGCGTCGGCCTGGCGGCGCAGATCATCGGACGCCATGGGGGGCTGCGACTTGACCGTCGAGACTACCGTGACCCGCGCGCCCCTACGCTGCACCGCCTCCACAAGGCAACGGAAGTCCCCGTCGCCGGAGAACAGCAGCAGGTGGTCGGCGTGCTCGGCCATTTCCATCATGTCGACGGCGATCTCCACGTCCATGTCGCCGCGCCAGCGCTTGCGCCCTTGCGCGTCGGTGTATTCCCGGGCGGGCTTGGTCACCAGACGGAAGCCGTTGTAATCCAGCCAGTCCACCAGCGGGCGGATGGGGGAGTATTCCTGGTCCTCGACGAGCGCGGTGTAGTAGTAGGCCCGCACCAGCACGCCGCGCTTGCGGAACTCTTCCAGCAGCTTGCGGTAGTCGATGTCGAAGCCGAGTCCCTTGGCCGCCGAGTACAGGTTCGCGCCGTCGATAAAGAGGGCGAGCCGATCGGTGGGGTAGAAGGTCATAAGCGTGGAATTCCTTGAAAGCGGCGCGGGGTCGGGCTGGGACGGAGCGGTGGTGATCGCCCTGGGCAGTAATCTCGCCGGAGATTTCTCGTCCTCGGAAGCCCTTCTGGAAGCCGCCCTGGCGCGTCTGGATCAGGCGGGATTGCCTGTTCTTCATCGGTCCCGCTGGTGGCGCTCGGCCGCCTGGCCGGACCCCTCGGCCCCGGAGTATCGCAACGGCGTCGCCATTGTCGAGACGCCGAATGAACCGAGTTCGGTTCTGCGTACCCTGTTTTCAATCGAGGCGGAATTCAACCGCAATCGGGGCGAAAGGAACGCCGCCAGGACGCTGGATCTCGATCTGATCGCCCATGGGCGGGCGGTGATCGACAGCGAAGACCTGATCCTGCCCCACCCCCGCGCCCACACCCGCCTGTTCGTCATGGGCCCGCTCGCCGAAATCGCCCCGGACTGGCGCCATCCGGCGTCGGGGCTGACGGCGCAGGCTTTGGCGGCCGCGGCGAGCGTGGGCTGCGACGCGCGGGCGGGGTGAGGGGCGGGAGATGGTCGGCGCTACTTGCGCGTGCAATGGTCACGCTTAGCCGCGCGATGTGACATCCCAAGAGCCGAGCCATGCCGAACCAAGCCCGCGTAGCATTGGTCATGTCCATGTTGGTGATCGCCACGGGCTGCGAGCGCCTGGGGCGAGAGGAGCCAACCTATTGTGGCCTGGGCTTCTATGTGACCGGTGACGACATCGTCGTTCTCGCCGACGATCGGCGACCCGACTTTGACGTCGCCAGGATCGCCTACAGGGATGTCGTGTGGGTGGTTTATTCGGGCAATGGGGTCCGTCCGCCGCGTTACTCGAATGCGGGACCTAAGCCTGGAGAGTGGGCGCCAAAGTCTGAAATCACTGGGCTGTTCTCGGCCACTGGGTTTGCGTTTCCGATGTACGTAGAGATCCAACCTTCGGGGGCTTCGGCCGCGTCAGTCGCCTCTGTCGAAGACCTGAAGGCGCTGTCGAAAGCTGTCCGGCCAAGGTCGATTCGCTACGATCCATGCATTGCGCCGAAGATTGAGCGGTAGTTCGAGATGCTGGTGAATCGGCGAGGGCGGCGATGAGGAAGCTTCTCTTAGTCCTATTTCTCCTCCTTTCTTGTTTAGCATTGTATTGCGTGGATGCATTTTTGGGCTGGGAAGATCTTGAAATATTCCCAATGATTTACTCATATGTCGCGGCATTGTGGTCGTGTGTTCTGGCGACGAGGGGTGTAAACTCCGTCATCGTGCGCGTGACAACCGCAATTTTTGTATCTTTCACCTTTTCAATCGCTAGCATGGCGACCATCTATCAATTCAGATTTGTAGTTTTCGAGAGGGTTCATCCTGCAGAAACGCAAATATATTTCATGTTATTCGGAATTCTTGTTGCGGGGCCTCAGCTAGTTTTAAGTGCATTTTTCGGGGCATTTGCGAATTGGCGATCTGATGCCCAGCGCGTTTCTTCGTAGTCTGGGCCACTAGGGCGCTGCCAGGAACTGCCGGAGTCTGCGCATCCCCTTTCTCGATCGGTCGGTGCTGACGACTCTGGCGGGGCTACGACTCTGCTGCCGCCGTCCCCTTAAGTTGAAGACCATCGCGTTCTGCGGCGTTGCACAATCGGACCAAACCGCCTATTTTGGCGGGTTCTAGATCAGATCTGAGGATTTCATGGCCCGCGTCACCGTCGAAGATTGCATCCAGAAGGTTCCGAACCGCTTCAACCTGGTTCTTCTGGCGGCCCATCGTGCGCGGGGCATCTCGGCCGGCGCCCAGCTGCTGGTGGACCGGGACAACGACAAGAACCCCGTGGTCGCCCTGCGCGAGATCGCCGATGACGTGGTCGACGCCGAGGAGCTGCGCGAGAACCTGATCTCCAGCCTGCAGCGTGTGGACGAGCACACCGAGGCTGAGGAAGAGGCCGAAACCCTGGCCCTGCTGGCCGACCCGACCCACGCCCAGATGAGCGAGCTGGAATTGATCCGGGCCCTGCAGAGCGACCGGGATGGCGGTCAGGAGGAGCGGTACTGAGCCCCGAAGGCGCAGACCCTCTTACCGTCCAGGCGGCCCATCCCGTCGCCGAGCCCAAGGACGCGCCCGCTCCGGCGCGTCCGCCCAAGATGCTTCGTCAGTATGAGCTGATCGACAAGGTCCGCTCCTACGATCCCACCGCCGACGAGGCGCTTCTGAACCGCGCCTATGTCTACGCCATGCGCATGCATGGCTCGCAGAAGCGTGCGTCCGGCGACCCCTATTTCGCCCACCCCATCGAGGTGGCGGGCATCCTCACCGACTACCGGCTGGACACCGCGACCATCGTCACGGCCCTGCTGCATGACGTGATCGAGGACTGTCCCGTCAGCCGGGCCGATATCGACCAGCTGTTCGGCGAAGAGATCGGCGAGCTGGTGGAGGGCGTCACCAAGCTCTCGCAGCTGGAAGGTAATTCCGAACACACCCGGCAGGCCGAAAACCTGCGCAAGTTCATCCTGGCTATCTCCAAGGACGTGCGCGTCCTGATGGTCAAGCTGGCCGACCGGCTGCACAACATGCGCACGCTGGAGTTCATCAAGAACCCGGCCAAGCGCGAGCGGATCGCCCGGGAGACCCTGGACATCTATGCGCCGCTGGCCCGCTCCATCGGCTGCCACCGCATCTGCACCGAGCTGGAAGAGCTGGCCTTCATCCACCTGAACCCGGTGGCCCGGGACGCCATCGGCCGGCGCCTGTCGGCCCTGCGCCAGGAGCAGGGCGGGGCGGTTTCGGTGGTCTCCGACGAGGTGCTGGGTAAGCTGGCCGAGGGCGGGGTTCCGGCCCGGGTGTTCGGCCGCGAGAAGCATCCCTTCTCCATCTGGCGCAAGCTGCAGCGCAAATCGATCGGCTTCTCCCAGCTGTCGGACATCTACGCCTTCCGGGTGATCGTCGACTCCGAGGAGGACTGCTACCGGGCCCTGGGCGTCATCCACCGGGCCTGGTCCAGCGTGCCCGAGCGGTTCAAGGACTACATCTCGACGCCCAAGCGGAACAACTACCGCTCCATCCACACCACGGTGGTGGGGCCTCGCGGCATGCGGATCGAGATGCAGATCCGCACCGAGGCCATGGACCGGGTGGCCGAGGACGGCGTCGCTGCCCACTGGCGCTACAAGAACGAGAGCTATGGCTTCGACGCCGAGGCCCAGGCCGCGGCCGGCGGACGCGATCCGCTGGTCAATCTGCGCCACCTGGTGCAGCTGCTGGAGCACGGCGGCGATGTGGACGAGCTGGTGGAGCACGCCAAGCTCGAAATGTTCCTCGACCAGGTCTTCGTCTTCACGCCCAAGGGTCGGCTGGTCAGCCTGCCAAGGGGCGCCATGCCGCTGGACTTCGCCTATGCGGTCCACACCGATGTGGGCGACACCTGCATCGGGGTGAAGGTCAATGGCGAGCTGCGGCCCCTTCGCACCCTGCTGCAGAACGGCGATGTGGTGGAGGTGATCCGCGGGGCCAAGCCGGTGGTGCCGCCGGACTGGCGCTCGCTGACAGTCACCGGCCGGGCCCGCTCGGCCATCCGCCGGCACATCCGTCAGAGCGAGAAGGACGAGTTCACACGGCTCGGCCGCGCCACGGTGGAGCAGACCTTTGAGCGGGCCGGCAAGCGCCTGGCCGACGTCTCCCTGCGCCCCGCGCTCGACCGGTTCGCCACGGCTGCCGAGGATGATCTCTATGAGGCCGTCGGCCGGGGTCGGGTGACGCCCACCCAGGTGCTGGACGTGGTCTTCCCCGGCCTGAACGCCCATGACCGTGAGGCGGCCACCGCCCAGCGCCGGATTGAGGGCGGGGCCGGGGCCAGGCTCTATGTGCGCGGCAGCGGTCTGACCCAGGGCCTGACCCTGCATTTCGCCCCCTGCTGCAGCCCGGTGCCCGGCGACCGCATCGTTGGCATCCTCGATCCTGAGGGGGCGGGCCTGGCGGTTCACACCATCGATTGCGCGACGCTGGCCGAATACGAGGACCGCGAGGAGGTCTGGCGCGACCTGCAATGGACGCCGGAAGCCGAGCGCAACACCATCTCGCGGGCGAGCCTCGCGGCCACCATCAAGAACGCGCCCGGCATGCTGGGCCAAGTCTGTACGGTGATCGGCGAGGCCGGCGGCAACATCGTCAACCTGCGCATGCACCACCGCCAGCGGGACTTCTTCGACGTGGACTTCGACCTGGAGGTCAAGGACGCCAAGCACCTGACCCATATCGCCGCGGCCCTGCGCGCCAATCCGAGCGTCGAGACGGTGGACCGGGCGAAGGGCTGAGCCCTGGGCCGCTTCAGGCCGGCTGCGGCGCCTTCCAGGACCAGGCGGTCTTGGCGCCGGGGAAGGTTTCTGGCGTGCAGCGCAGATAGAGGCTGTCGGCCCAGGTGTGGCCGAGCAGGTAGGTCTTCTTGGCGCTGCCCACCACCACGAAACCCAGGCGCTCCAGCAACCGCCGGGAGCTGGTGTTGATGGGGTCGACATCGGCCGTGGCTTCGTTGAGACCCCGATCCTTGAACGCCCGGTCGATCACGGCCGAGACCGCCTCGTGGGCGTAGCCCTGACCCTGGGCCTTGGGGTGCAGGATGTAGCCGATCTCCGGATCGGCCCAGAAGCCCACCTTTCCCACCACTTCGCCGGCCTTGGTCACGACGATGAAGTCGTCATTGCGCGTGGCCATCATGCCTTCCAGCCACAGACGGGTCTCGGCCAGGGTCTCGTGGGGCAGGGTGGACCAGAAGGCCATGGCGTGGGCCGAGGACAGGATCTCGTGCATGGCCTCAAGATCGCTGGCCTGGGCGGGGCGCAGCGTCAGGCGCTCGGTCGTGATAATCCCGGGCATGGGGCGCGCTCGGCTCCTGCGAATCTCCAACCCCATATTGGCGGGCGGAGGTGACATCTAGTTCGGCCTCAGATAATTCGCCCCAAGGAGGCGGCCAAATGACCACTGACGACGTCCTTGAGGAATTCCGCGGCGCCGGCGCCCTGCGAGAGGGCCACTTCATCCTGGCCTCAGGCCGCCACAGCCCCATCTTCCTCCAGAAGAACCTGGTCTTCCAGTACGCTGATCGCACCGAGCGCCTGTGTCGCGCCCTGGCCGACCAGATTGTCGCGCAATTCGGCAAGCCCGACGTGATCGTCGCCCCCGCCGTGGGCGCTATCATTCCAGGTTACGAAGTCGCTCGCGCCCTGGGCGTTCCCTCCATCTATGTGGAACGCGAAGACGGCCGCTTCCAGCTGCGCCGGGCCTTCAAGATCGCGCCGGGCGCCAAGGTGGTGGTGGTCGAGGATGTGATCACCACCGGCGGTTCCTTCCGCGAGGCCGTCGAGCCCATTGAGGCGGCCGGCGGCCAGGTGCTGTGCTGCGCCTGCATCGTGGATCGGTCTGGCGGCCGGGCCAATGTCGGCTGGCCGCTGGTCGCCCTGGCCACGGTGGACTTCCCGTCCTACGCGCCAGATGAGGTGCCGCCGGAACTGGCCGCCCTGCCGGCGGAGGAACCCGGCTCCAAGAGGCTGAATCGATGAGTTTCCTGCGCCTGGGGGTCAATATCGACCATGTGGCGACCATCCGGAACGCCCGGGGCGCGGCCTATCCAGACCCGGTGCGGGCCGCCGAGCTCGCCCTCATGGCCGGCGCCGATGGCATCACCGCCCACCTGCGGGAGGACCGCCGGCACATTTCCGACGCGGACATCGATGCGCTCGCCGTGGTCCTCAAGCGTCGGGGCCGCCCGCTGAACTTCGAGATGGCCGTGACCTCCGAGATGGAGGCCATCGCCCTGCGCCATCTGCCGCATGCGGCGTGCCTCGTGCCTGAGCGCCGGGAGGAGGTGACCACGGAAGGCGGGCTGGACCTGATCAAGGGGCACAACAATGTCGCGCCCGTGGTCGGCCGGCTGGCCGCGGCCGGCATCCGGGTCTCCTGCTTCATCGACGCTGATCTCGATCAGGTGGCCGCAGCCAAGGCCATGGGCGCCCAGGTGGTGGAGCTGCACACTGGCGCCTATTGCGACGCCGTGCGGGACGGCGATCCGCGTGCGGCCGAGCACCTGTCGCGCCTGGCCGCCGCCGCCGCCGAGGCGGGACGGCTGGGCCTGGAAGTCCATGCTGGCCATGGCATCGACTTCGAGACGGTCAAGCCGATCGCGGCCATCCCGCAGGTGGTGGAGCTGAATATCGGCCACTTCCTGATCGGCGAGGCCATCTTCATCGGCCTGCCGGCCGCCATCACCCAGATGCGGGCCCTGATGGACCAGGTCCGTGGGGAGAAGGCGGCGTGATCATCGGCCTGGGCTCCGACCTCGCCGATATCCGGCGCATCGAAAAGACCCTGGAGCGGTTCGGCGAACGGTTTACGAACCGCATCTTCACCGAGACTGAACAGCGCCGTTCCGAGCGCAAGCCCGACAAGGCCGCCAGCTACGCCAAACGGTTCGCCGCCAAGGAGGCGTGTTCAAAGGCGCTTGGCACGGGGTTCCGGCGGGGCGTCTTCTGGCGCGATATGGGGGTGGCCAACATGCCATCGGGCGCCCCGACCATGGCGCTGACCAATGGGGCCCTGAAGCGGCTGCAGGAGATCACCCCGGCCGGCCATCGGGCCGTCGTGCATGTGACGCTCACCGATGATCACCCTTACGCCCAGGCCTTCGTGATCATCGAGGCCGTGCCCGAATAGCATCAGGCCGCAGGGGAATGGGCCAGAAGGCCCGCTTCTGGGGCGCTTGGCTTGCTACGGGGCGGTCCAGGAGATAGCTAATCCCATTCCGCGCGCTCTTTTCGCGCCCCAAGGACACCGCATGAGCGAGAACGTGCAGAGCGCGCCGGCTTCCGAGAAGCCAGACGCCATCCAAGAGATTGTCGAGATCGTGAAGACGGTCGTCTACGCCCTCTTGATCGCCCTGGTCCTGCGGGTGCTGTTCTTCCAGCCCTTCACCATTCCCTCGGCGTCGATGGAGCCGAACCTGCTGGAAGGCGACTACATCATCGTCTCCAAGTATTCCTACGGCTATTCCCGCCACTCCATCCCGTTCAGCCCGCCGCTGTTTGACGGCCGGATCATGGCGCGGACGCCGTCGCGGGGGGACATCGTCGTCTTCAAGCTGCCGAGGGATGGCCGCACCGACTATATCAAGCGGCTGATCGGCATGCCCGGCGACCGCATCGAGATCCGTGGCGGCCAGATCATCCTCAATGGCCAGCCTGTCCCGCGCGAAGCCATGTCGCCGGGGATCATCGACACCGGCTACGGCTTCACCCGCGAGGTCATGCGCTATCGCGAGACCCTGCCCGATGGCCGCACCTATGTGACCTATGATCTCGGCCCCGACGGGGAGATGGACAATAAGGGGCCGTTCCTGGTGCCCGAAGGCCACTACTTCTTCATGGGCGACCACCGGGACAACTCGCTGGACAGCCGGGCGCCTGAGGAGATCGGCGTGGGCTATGTGCCGGCCGACAATCTGGTGGGCAAGGCGCAGGTGATCCTGCTGTCGTGGGAGCGCGGCGCCTCATTGTTCAAGCCCTGGACCTGGGTCACCGAAGCCCGGCCCGGTCGGTTCTTCAACATCCTCCAGTGATCCTTCGCCCATGAACCGGCGTGCGGCGGCGGTCGCTCAGCTCGAGGCGAGGATCGGACACCAGTTTTCGGACCGCGACCTGCTTGAGCGCGCCCTCACTCACGCCAGCGTCGGCGAGGGCGCCACCAAGGTGCGTCACTATGAGCGTCTGGAGTTTCTGGGGGACCGGGTGCTGAACCTGCTGGCCGCCGAGCGCCTGATGGGGCTCGACGCCGAGGCCCGGGAAGGGGAGTTGAGCCGCAGGTTGGCCAATCTGGTCAACTATCAGGCCTGTGCGACGGTCGCCCGGGATATCGGCCTGGGCGAGGCCCTGCGGCTCTCAGCCAGCGCCACCAAGATCGGGGCGCGGGACTCTGACACGGTGCTGGGCGACGCCTGCGAGGCGCTGATCGGCGCGCTCTATGTGGACGGAGGGTTCGAGGCCGCCAGGGCCTTCTTCCTGCGGTTCTGGGCCGAGGCGTTCGCTGGTCTCAATGCTCCCCGGGGCAAGGACCCGAAGACCCAGCTCCAGGAATGGGCCCAGGGCCAGGGCCTGCCTCTGCCGACCTATGGCGTGGTCGCCCGCGAGGGACCTGACCACGCGCCCGCCTTCACCGTTGAGGTGCGGGTCCAGGGCTATGATCCCGAAGCCGCCCAGGGGCGTTCCAAGCAGGAGGCCGAGAAGGCCGCCGCCCTGGCCATGCTGTTGAAACACGAAGGACCACAATGACCCGCGCCGGCTTCGTCGCCATCATCGGAGCGCCCAATGCGGGCAAGTCCACCCTCACCAACCGTCTGGTGGGGGCCAAGGTCTCCATTGTCACCCAGAAGGTCCAGACCACCCGCTTCCCCGTGCGCGGCGTGGCCATCGAAGGCGAGAGCCAGATCGTCCTGGTGGACACTCCTGGCATCTTCGCCCCGCGACGGCGCCTCGACCGGGCCATGATCCGGTCAGCCTGGGGCGGGGCCGAAGAGGCTGACGCGGTCGTCCATCTGATCGATGTCCAGGCCGAGCTCGCCGTTGGCGTGGCTGAAGGCAGTCCTGCGGACAAGCGGGCGGTCATTGATGTCCAGACCATTATCGAGGGCCTGAAGATTTCAGGCCGCAAGGCGATCCTGGCGCTCAACAAGATCGACGGGGTGAAGCGCGAGCGCCTGCTGGCCCTGTCGCAGCGATTGTTCGACACCGGCGTCTATTCCGAGGTCTTCATGATCTCGGCCGCTGATGGCTCCGGCGTGGACGACCTCAAGCGCCGGATGGCCGAGCTGGTTCCGGAGGGCCCCTGGCTCTATCCGGCCGAGCAGACCGCTGATCTGCCAGCCCGTCTGCTGGCCGCCGAGATCACCCGGGAGAAGCTCTACCTGCGGGTCCATGAGGAGCTGCCCTATGCGGCGGCGGTGGACACCACGGCTTTCGAAGAGCGCCGCGACGGCTCGGTGCGGATCGAGCAGACCATCTATGTGCAACGCGACAGCCAGCGGCCGATCGTCCTGGGCAAGAACGGCCAGACCCTGAAGTGGATCGGCCAGAAGTCGCGGGAGGAGCTCACCGAGCTGTTCGACCGCCAAGTGCACCTCTTCCTGCACGTGAAGGTCGATGAGACCTGGGCCGACAAGCGCGAGTTCTACGGCGACGTGGGCCTCGATTTCGACGTCTGATGGAGTTCGAAGACGACGCCTTCGTGCTCTCGGCCCGGGCTCATGGGGAGACCGGAGCTATCGTCGATCTGCTGACGTCTGAGCACGGCCGCTACGCCGCTCATGTGGCCGGCGGGGCGTCGCGCCGCCTGAAGCCTTTTTTGCAGCCCGGCGCTCAGGTGCGGGTCCGGTTCCGGGCGCGGGTGGCCGAGCAACTGGGCGCTGCGACCCTGGAGCCGATGGGGGAGGGGCCCGGCGCCCTGTTCGATGATCCCCTGGCCCTGCATGGCCTCTCTGCGGCCGCTGCAGTGGCCGCCGGCGCGCTGCCGGAACGGGAGCCCCACCATGGCGCCTATCTGGCCCTGGAGGCCCTGATCAGCGCCCTGGCGGTCCCCGACATCTGGCCGGCGGTCTTCGTGCGGTTTGAGGCCGGCCTGCTGCAGGACCTGGGCTTTGGCCTGGACCTGTCCAAGTGCGCCGCCACCGGCTCCATGGACGACCTGATCTATGTCAGCCCCCGCACCGGGCGGGCGGTGAGCGCCCAGGCCGGCGAACCCTATAAGGACAAGCTGCTGCGCTTACCGCCCTTCATGCTGTCGGCGCAGTGGGGGCTGGAGGCCGGCGATATCGGCGCGGGCCTAGACCTGACGGGCCACTTTCTGGAGGCCTTCGTGTTCAATCCCCTGAACCGACCCTTGCCGCCGGCCAGGGTCTGGATGATCGACCGGCTGTCGGATGCGAACCGACTGTGACGGCGAGGGCGCGGCGCGCTAGAATCGCGCCGACGGAGAATCAATGAGCAAGCACGTTCCCCCGCCGTCCGACGACGACGGCGACCGCATCATCAATGAGCCGCTGACCGAGGCCCTGTCGCGGCGCTACTTGGCCTATGCGCTGTCGACCATCACGGGCCGGGCCCTGCCCGACGTGCGCGATGGCCTGAAGCCCGTGCATCGGCGGCTGCTGTTCGCCATGCGCCAGCTGCGTCTGGACCCGAACTCGTCGGCCAAGAAATCGGCTCGGGTGGTCGGCGATGTCATCGGTAAGTACCACCCCCATGGCGACACGGCGGTCTATGAAGCCCTGGTCCGACTGGCGCAGGACTTTTCCCAGCGCTACCCGCTGATCAATGGCCAGGGCAATTTCGGTAATATCGACGGCGATAACGCCGCGGCCATGCGCTACACCGAGTGCAAGCTCACCGAGGCCGCCCAGCTTCTGCTGGACGGGATCGACGAGGACGCCGTCGATTTCCGTTCGACCTATGACGGCGAGGACGAGGAGCCGGTGGTCCTGCCGGCCGGCTTCCCCAACCTCCTGGCCAATGGCTCCAGCGGCATCGCCGTGGGCATGGCCACCTCGATCCCGCCGCACAACGCCGGCGAGCTGATCGACGCCTGTCTGCTGATGCTGGACGCGCCGGATGTCAGCACCGCCGACCTGATGGTCCATGTGAAGGGGCCGGACTTCCCCACCGGCGGGGTCATCGTCGAGCCTCACGCCTCAATGGTCGAGACCTATGAGACCGGCCGGGGCGGCATCCGCACGCGGGCCACCTGGACGCGGGAGGACACCGGCCGCGGGACCTATCAGATCGTCATCACCGAGATTCCCTATCAGGTGAAGAAGGCCGATCTGGTCGAGCAGCTGGCCAATCTGATCGAGAACAAGCGCGCGCCCCTCTTGGGGGATGTGCGCGATGAATCAGCCGAGGATGTGCGCCTGATCCTCGAGCCCAAGAGCCGCAATATCGAGCCCGAGGTCCTGATGGAGAGCCTGTTCAAGCTCTCTGACCTCGAGACCCGGTTCCCGGTGAACCTCAATGTGCTGGACGCCCGGGGCACGCCGCGGGTGATGAGCCTGAAGGAGGCCCTGCGCGCCTTCCTCGACCATCGGCGCGAGGTGCTGGTGCGCCGCGCCCGGCACCGGCTGGCCAAGATCGAGGCCCGGCTGCACATCCTCGATGGCCTGCTGATCGCCTACCTCAATCTGGACGAGGTGATCCGCATCGTTCGGCACGAGAACGAGCCCAAGGCCAAGCTGATCGAGACCTTCACGCTCTCCGAGCTGCAGGCCGACGCCATCCTCAACACCCGCCTGCGGCAGCTGGCCCGGCTGGAAGAGATGGAGATCCGGCGCGAGCATGGCGAGCTGTCGGAAGAGCGCGACGGCCTGCTGAAGCTGCTAGAGTCCGAACCGCGCCAGTGGAAGCTGGTGGGCGTCGGCCTCAAGGAGGTCAAGAAGGTCCTTGGCCAGGAGACCAAGCTGGGCGCCCGCCGCTCCATCTTCGCCGACGCCCCCGATGTGGACGCCGAGGCGGCCATGGAGGCGATGATCCCCCGCGAGCCGATCACGGTGATCCTCTCCGAACGCGGCTGGATCCGGGCGGCCAAGGGCAGGGTGGAGGACCCCTCCGAACTGAAGTTCAAGGAGGGGGACAAGCTGGGCTTTATCGTCCCGGCCGAGACCACCGACAAGCTGCTGATCCTCGCCTCGGACGGCCGGTTCTTCACCATCGGTTGCGACAAGCTCCCCTCGGCGCGGGGTCACGGGGAGCCCTTGCGCCTGATGATCGATCTGGAAGATCAGGTCGATATCATCGACGTCTTTGCCCATAAGCCGGGCGTGCGCCGGGTGCTGGCCTCCAAGGCCGGCTATGGGTTCATCCTCAATGAGGATGACGCGGTCTCCGCCCGCCGGGCGGGCAAGCAGGTGCTGACCGTGGACAAGCGCGGCGCCGTCCCCACCCTGACCGTGAGCGGCGACCACATGGCCGTCATCGGCGACAATGGAAAGATCCTCATCTTCCCGGTGGCCGAGCTGCCGGAGATGCCCCGGGGTAAGGGGGTCAAGCTGCAGGCCTACCGCGAGGGGGGACTGCGGGACGCCACGGTGTTCGCCGCCGAGACCGGGGCTGTCTGGATCGATCCGGCCGGACGCACCCGGGTCTGGGGCGAGTGGCGCGACTGGCTCGGCCGCCGCGCAGGCGCCGGCAAGCTGGCGCCGAAGGGCTTCCCGACCAGCAAGCGGTTCAAGCCGAAATAGGCCTCGGGCCTAAGCAGCTTGGCCATTGCTGGAGCGGCGTTCTCCGCTAGGTTCTGCGGCGAACGCTTGGGGAGAGCCATCACATGCTTGGACGTCATCATCTGGCCATGGCGCTCGCCGCCGCGGCCCTTTCACTCGCGCCTGCGCCGGTCCTCGCCCAGCGGGCGCCTGCGGTCCTGGCGCCGGCCGCGAGTCCCGAGTCCGTGGGCTTCTCGTCCGAGCGGCTGAAGCGGCTGGACGGGGCCATGGCCAAGGCCGTCGAGGATGGCCGGGTGGCGGGCATGACCACCCTGCTGGCCCGCCATGGCAAGGTTGTCGCCTTCAACACCTATGGCCAGGCCAGCCTGGCCGAAGGACGGCCCATGGAGAAGGATGCGATCTTTCGCATCTATTCCATGACCAAGCCGATCACCGGCGTGGCCATGATGATCCTGTTCGAGGAGGGCCGCTGGCGTCTGGATGATCCGGTCAGCCGCTACTTGCCGGAACTGAAGGATCTCAAGGTGATGACCGGGGTCGACGCCGATGGCGCGCCGATCCTGGAGCCGGCGGTCCGCGAGCCCACCATGCGCGAGCTGATGAGCCATACGGCCGGCTTCGGCTATGGTCTGTCGGACGACCATCCGGTGGATCGCATGTTCCAGGAGGCCCGCGTCCTGGGGGCGGGTTCACTTCAGGAGATGGTGGAGAAGACCGCGGCCATCCCGCTGAAATTCCAGCCGGGAACCGACTGGAGCTATTCCATCGCCGTCGACCTCCAGGGCCGCATCGTCGAGAAGCTCAGCGGCCAGACCCTGGGCCAGTTCATGTCCGAGCGGATCTTCACGCCGCTGAAGATGACCGACACCGGCTTTCAGATTCCCGCAGCCCAGGCCAGCCGCCTGGCGTCAGTCTATGTGGGCGATCCCCGGAACGGCCAGCTGATCGAGGCCCGTGAACTGGCCGGCGCGCCGGCCCAGGACTTCACCAAGCCCCCGGCCATCGAATCTGGCGGCGGCGGTCTGGTCTCCACCGCCAGCGACTATGCCCGCTTCGCCCAGATGATCGGCAATGGGGGTGAACTGGGCGGCGTGCGCATCCTGTCCCCGGCCGCGGTGGAGCTGATGGGAACCGACATGATTCCCGCCAAGGCGTTGGTCTCTTCCAACGGCTCTGTGGGCCTGCGCTTCAACGAGGCCGTCGGCTTCGGCCTCGACTTCATGGTCATCAAGGACCCGCGCAAGGCCGGCGGTCTTGAGGGTGAGGGCACCCTGAGCTGGGGCGGGGCCGCCGGGACCTGGTTCTGGGTCGATCCGACCAATGATGTGGTCTTCATCGGCATGATCCAGCGGTTCGGCGGCACCGGCGGGCCTGACCTGGGTACGGCGACTCGGACCCTGGTCTATCAGGCCCTCGTCGATCCGGCGAAGTAGCCGACAGGGCCGGGGGGCCAGCGGTCCTTCGCCTTGACAAGGCGGGCCCCACATGCGCCCTTCCGCGCCTCGATTTCCCTGCTTTTTCTGCGACTCCTCATGCACCCATATCGCTCCCACACCTGCGGTCAGCTTCGCGCTGGCGACACAGGGCAGTCCGTCCGCCTCTCGGGGTGGATTCATCGCAAGCGCGACCATGGCGGTCTCGTCTTCGTGGACCTGCGGGACAATTACGGCCTGACCCAGCTGGTGCTGGCGCCAGAGACGCCGGGCTTCGCCGCGGTGGAGCGCCTGCGGGCCGAGAGCGTCATCTGCATCGACGGCGTCGTGGTCGCCCGTACGCCGGAGACGGTGAACCCCAACCTGCCCACCGGCGAGGTCGAGGTGCAGGTCAAGGGCGTCCAGGTCCTGTCGGAGGCCGCCGAGCTGCCCCTGCCGGTGTTTGGCGAGCCGGACTATCCGGAAGAGATCCGCCTCAAGCACCGCTATCTCGACCTGCGGCGCGAGACCCTGCATCGCAACATCCTGCTGCGCAGCCAGGTGATCGCCTCGATCCGCCGGCGCATGACCGACCAGGGCTTCAACGAGTTCCAGACCCCGATCCTGACGGCGTCGTCGCCGGAGGGCGCCCGGGACTTCCTGGTGCCGTCTCGCCTGCATGCGGGCAAGTTCTACGCGCTGCCCCAGGCGCCGCAGCAGTTCAAGCAGCTGCTGATGGTGGCGGGCTTCGACCGCTATTTCCAGATCGCGCCCTGTTTCCGCGACGAGGACCTGCGGGCCGACCGCAGCCTGGAATTCTACCAGCTCGACGTCGAGATGAGCTTCGTCACCCAGGAAGACATCTTCGCGGCCATCGAGCCGGTGATGCACGGGGTCTTTGAGGAGTTCGCAAACGGCAAGCCGGTGACGCCCTATCCGTTCCCGCGCATCCCCTACCGGGAGGCGATCGCCAAGTACGGCTCGGATAAGCCCGACCTGCGCAACCCGATCCAGATGCAGGCGGTGTCCGACCACTTCCGCGGCGGCGGCTTTGGCCTGTTCGCCCGCATCCTGGAAGACGCCAAGAACGCTGTGTGGGCGATTCCGGCGCCCAAGGGCGGCAGCCGCGCCTTCTGCGACCGGATGAACTCCTGGGCGCAAGGGGAGGGCCAGCCGGGCCTTGGCTACATCTTCTGGAGCGAGGATCAGGGCGGCTGGGGCGGTCCCATCGCCAAGAACCTCGGCGCCGAGAAGACCGACGCCCTGATGGGCGCGCTGGGTCTTGGCCAGGGCGACGCGGCCTTCTTCGTCGCTGGCGATCCGAAGGTCTTCTACAAGTTCGCAGGCTCAGCCCGGACCAAGGTCGGGACCGACCTGAAGCTGGTGGACGAGGACCGGTTCGAATTCGTCTGGATCGTCGACTTCCCGATGTTCGAGATGAACGAGGAGTCGAACCATGTCGACTTCTCCCACAACCCCTTCTCCATGCCCCAGGGCGAGATGGAGGCCCTGGAGACCCAGGACCCGCTCGACATCCTGGCCTACCAGTACGACATCGTCTGCAACGGCTATGAGCTGTGCTCGGGCGCGGTGCGGAACCACCGGGCAGACGTTATGCTCAAGGCCTTCGAGATCGCCGGCTATAGCCAGCAGGTGGTCGAAGATCAGTTCGGCGGGATGCTGAACGCCTTCCGCTATGGCGCGCCGCCGCACGGGGGCCTGGCGCCGGGCATCGACCGTATCGTCATGCTGCTGGCCGGTCAGACGGCCATTCGCGAGGTGATCGCCTTCCCGCTGAACCAGCAGGGGCAGGATCTGCTGATGAGCGCGCCCTCGGAGGTCGAGGAAAAGCAGCTGAAGGAGCTCAGCCTGAGGCTGGCCCTGCCGCTGAAGCCGGCCTAGTCGACTGCGATCAGGCGCCGCGGCGCAGCGGGCGGCGCGGGCGGGGCCGGCGGCGCAGCGATCCGGACAGTCATGCGCCGTCCGCCGCAGGACCGGACGACCAGACCCGGCGGCGGCTTGGTGGCGCTGTCGCCACAAGCCTCGTCCAGCTGAGACTGGGTGAGGCCGCGGGCCTTGGACAGGTCGACGCCGCTGATATTGGTGCGGTCCAGGCTCGCCTTGCGGAAGTCTGCTGCGTTGAAGACCGCCCCGCGCAGGTTGGCCATGTCGAGTTCCGCGTCGCGGAAGGAGGCCCTGTCAAAGCGGCCGCCGCTCAGATTTGCGGCCGTCAGTTCGGCTGCCTCGAAACTGGCCTCCTGGGCATTCACGCGGGCCAGGACGACGCCGTTGAGCTCCGCCTTGTCCAGGCGGGCGCCGCGCAGGTTGGCGGCGGCGAAGGTCGCGCCCATGCCCTCGATCTCGCGCAGGTCGGCGCGGCTGAGATCGGCGCGGCTGAAATCGGCGCCGTTCAGCTCAGCCCGGCGCAGGTCTGCGTCGGTCAGACTGGCGGACTCGAAGCTGGCCCCCATCATCTGGCTTTCCGACAGGTCGGCCCGGGTCAGGTCAGCCTTGTCGAACACGGAGCCGTGGAAGAGCGCCCCACGCAGATCCGAGCCTACCAGGGCGGCGGCGGTGAAGTCGGCGCCCATGAAGCGCGCGCCGGCCAGCTTGCGGCCCGACAGTTCGCACTTGGCGCAGGAGCCCCCGAAGGCGACCATCTTGGCCACCGACCGGTCGCTGATCATGGCGCTCGCCACGCCGGGAAGGGCGCCGGCGAGGACAGCGAGAAGGGTCAGCAGGCAAGAAAGCCGTGTCATGCGGCGGAATGCTCCAGGTTCAGTTGTCCATCTGGGGCGCGGCGGCCGGAATGACCACTTAATTCCTAGTAATTTTACGACCTTAGCAGGGGGGGATGCGCAGCCCGCCCGGCAGACGGGTGGCCGCGTCGCCACAGGCCTGGTTCAGCTGCGCCTGGGTGAGGCCGGTGACCCGGTCCATTTCCGCTCCAGAGAAATTCGCCCCCCTCAGCCGTGCGCCCCGGAAATTGGCGCCCTCCAGGTGGGTTCCGACAAAGCTGGCGTTGGTCAGGTCGGCGGCGGCGAAGCTGGCGCTGGAAAAGACGCCGCCATAGGCCTCCACATCACGCAGGTCGGCGCCGGCGAAATTGGTGCGGTTCATGATGGTCAGGCTGAGGTCGGCCTGCCGCAGGCGGGCGCCGGCCAGATTCTTGCCCTTGAGGGTCAGGCCGCCCAGTTCCGCCTGGAACAGGTTGCATTTGGGGCAGTTGGCGCCGGCCCGGACCTGGCTGATCTGTCCAGCGTTCTGCGCCGCCGCCGGCGACGCCAGGGTCAGAACGGCGAGGAGGGCGAGCGGTCCAGACAGCTTCATGGCGGCGCCTTGCATCTAACGGAACTGGCAACGCCCTAGCCCGTGCAAGCTTAAGGCCAGGTGTGCGTTGCGCAGGCCACTCTAGCCTGTGGCGTCGTCGAAGCGTCCAGCCCGCGCCCCGCAGGTTTCGCAGATCAGGCTGGCCCCCTTCCGGACCACGGCCATATCGCCGCAGGAGGGGCAGACATCGGCCGCCTGGGCGCTGGCCGCGCGGGCGGCGCGGTGATCGGCCAGGGACAGGACCACCAGATTGTCCGGCGCCGCGCCCCTGGAGAAGCCCTTTGAGATGTAGCGCGAGGCCGGTTGCGGCTCGCCCGCGGCCAGACTGTTTTCGTCGGCCTTGCCCCGGCCCAGGCCGTCGGCGTTCAGCTCGTCCGGATCGGCGTTGGCCAGATCGTCGCGGCCCAGATAGGAGACGCCCAGCTCCCGGAACACATAGTCCAGGATCGAGGTCGCCGAGCGCACGGAATCATTGCCGGTCACCGGACCGGCGGGCTCGAAGCGGGTGAAGACGAAGGCCTCGACGAACTCGTCCAGGGGCACGCCGTATTGCAGGCCGATGGAAACGGCGATGGCGAAATTGTTCATCAGCGAGCGGAAGGCGGCGCCTTCCTTGTGCATGTCGATGAAGATCTCGCCGAGTTCGCCTTCGTCGTACTCACCGGTGTGCAGATAGACCTTGTGGCCGCCCACCGAGGCCTTCTGGATATAGCCCTTGCGGCGATCCGGCAGCTTCCGCCGGGCGCGTTCACGCTCCACAACCCGTTCGACCACCCGCTCCACCGCAGGCTCTGGGGCGGGCTGCGGGCGGTGCGCAGTTTCGCTGCGGGGCGCTTCGCGGGGGGGCGGCAGGTCGAGGCGCTGATAGGCCGCTGGCTCCGCCCGGGCGATCCGCACCAGGGGAACCCCGACCTCCTGGGCCTGGGTCAGCAGGGTCTCCACGTCCTGGGGCGTCGCGTCCCAGGGCAGGGTGAAGTCAGCCTGGGCGGGCCTCGCCAACGCAGGCGCGAGATGAGCCAGCATGGCCAGGTAAGGGGCCGGCCCCAGGTCATCGGCGGTGAGGAAGATGCTGCGCTGCTCTGGCGCGAGTTCTGGCCCGTCCAGCCGGCTGGACCCCAGGGCGTAGGCCTCGGCCTGATCGATGTCGGCGTCGCTGAAGCCCATGACCCGCAGGGCGTCGAAACGGGGATCGTGGAGGTCTTCGCCCGGCGCGCCCAGGACATCGGCCAGGAAGCCCTCGCCGATCACCTCGGGCCGGAAGGCCTCGCTCAGGATTGCGCAATAGGGCAGGGCGGCTTCGACCGCGCCGATCTCATGTTCGGTGAAACCCCGGGCGGTGAGCGCGGCGTGATCGATGCCCGGAGCGTCCGCCAGGGTCCCATGGCCCAGCAGCCGCCAGCGGGCGCCGTCCAGATCGGCGCCGACGGCCCGCAGACCGCACAGGGCGGCCTCGCTCATGACCCGGACCACCTGGCCGTCGGCGGTCTCGGCGAAGGTCACCGGCCCTTCCCACGGCTCCCCGGCCGGGCTCGCCCCGCCCAGCATCAGGGCCAATTCGGGATCTTCGAACAGGGTGAGCCCGCCGACCAGCTGCGGGCAGGCGAGTCGCGCGGCGCGGCCTGCGCCCTCGAAGAGGGATAGGGCCGCGGCCCGGCCGCTCTCGGAATCATAGGCGTGGCCATGGGCGGCGAGCCATTCGGCGAGCCCCCCCAGGCCAAGCGCGGCCGGCGCGCCGTCGGTCATGGCCGCCAAGGCCGTGGCCAACAGGCCCACCGTGCGATGGAAGGCCTCCTCATCGAAGTCGTCGCCGGATCCAAACGCCATCAGGGCCACGGCGCCGTGCGCGCTCGCGCCCTCGGCCGAGGCGTCGAAAGCCACGGTCAGACGGCCGGTCTCCCAGGCGGCGAGGCCCAGGGCCCGCTGCAGGGGCGCAGACGCCTGGCGACCCACCAGGGCCAGGGCCTGGGGCGGGTCGGCCAGGTCGGGAAGGCTGACGGCAAGTCGGGTTTCGCCAGCGCGGGCCAGGGCGATGGCGTCGAGAATGGCGGCGTCTGAGGCGCCGGCGGCGCGGGCGGCCTCTGCGGCCCGCGCGAGGCTCGGATTTCGGTGCGGGTCCGCGCAGGCGTCAGGATCTCCCTGGCAGCGGTGGATGGCGTCCACAACCCCCTGACAGCAGGCGGCCATGGCCAGGGCCGCCTGCCGGGCGGCGTTGAGACCCCTGTGTTCGGCCCGCAGGCGGCTGAGTCGCTCCGCCAGATCATGGTCCTCGGTCAGGGCGATCGGTTCAGGACTGGACACCGGACGCAGGGCGATCCGGCCGGCCATCAGCGCGGCCCCTAGCTCCCGGCGGAACCGGCCGCGGGCGCCGACGCCTTCGAACAGGCCCTGCCGCTGGCCGGCCTGGACCAGCTCCTCGGCGAATCGGAAGATGGCGGCGGGCAGATCCGGCTCGCCGCCGGCCCAGTCGAGCCAGGCCTCGACCTGGGCGTTGGGCCATGCGGCCGGGGCCAGGACCTCGACAACATTGCTGCTGCGCTCGAGCGTCCGACGCTCCATCTTGCCGCTCTCCAGACTCATGACAGACTCCCTCATCGGCGAGCCTAGGAAGGTGAGTCCCGCCCGGCAATAGATGTTGCGTCTGGTGACGCGTTCGTCCCCAAGATGTTGACTTACGCGGGGTGCTGGACGGTTTGGGGGCGGAGACCTATAGTCCGCGCGAAATTCCTGCCAGCCGGGTCAGTTCAACGTGTTCAAAGCGATATTCACCTGGTGGAACGGCGCGACCCTCGGGGCCCGCTTCCACATCGGCCGCCGTGGCGTTTTCGTCGGGCAGGACGACTATGGCAGCCGCTATTATGAGGCCAAGGACGCCTCGGATTCTTATGACGGCCGCAAGCGCCGCTGGGTGATCTTTTCCGGCTATGCCGAGGCCTCCAAGGTCCCGGCCGAGTGGCACGGCTGGCTGCACTACACCTTCGATGAGCCGCCGACGGTTCAACCTCTGCTGCGCCAGGCGTGGGAAAAGGATCATCGTCCCAACCTGACCGGCACGGTGCACGCCTATCGTCCGCAGGGCTCCCTGGCCCGCGGCGGCGAGCGTCAGAAGGCGACCGGCGACTACATTCCCTGGACTCCGGAATAGGCTCGGGCCGATGCGCCGCGCGCGGCCCCTGATCCTCGGCGTCAGCCTGGCGGCCCTGACCGCGGCGGGCGCCGTGGTGGCCCAGACTACGCCAGAGACGCCGACGCCGACGCCTGCGCCGGTCGCGCCACAGGGGCCCGCGCCGGAGGCGGTCGCGCCAATCCCCGCGCCGCTGCCAGAACCTGCGCCAGTGGTCGCGCCAGAGCCGCAGCCGCGGGCTGAACGGGCGCCGGACCCGCCACCCGAGCCCAAGCCGCCCATGAAGCGGGCGCGTTACGACGTCGCCATCATCCAGGCGCTGGACAAGGTGAGCGCCGAGACCATCCGTTTCGAGGCGCCGGTCGGCCAGCCGATCCGCTACAAGAGCCTGGTGTTCACCGTGCGGGCCTGCGAGCTTTCGGCGCCTGACGAGCGGGCGACCGACGCCATGGCTTACATGACGGTCGATTCGCAGCCGCGCGCCGTGGCCGGCCGTCCGACCCCGCCGGCGCGGCAGATCTTTCGCGGCTGGACCTACGCCGCCGCCCCGGGGCTGAATCCCCTTGAACACCCGGTCTATGACGCCTGGCTGATCACCTGCAGGGCTGCGGCGCCCGCCAAGGCGGGCTGATCGCCAAACCGAGCCTTGATGGTCAGGGCCTTGGCGAGGCGCTGATGATAGACGGCCCGGGGAATCTCCTCAGCGTCGAACTGCGTCAGATGTTCGGTGATGAACTGGGCGTCCAGCAGCTGGTAGCCGCCGACGATCAGTCGGGCGACCAGATGGACGAGGGCGATCTTGGATGCGTCGGTGGCGCGGGAGAACATGCTCTCCCCGAAGAAGGCGCCGCCCAGGGACACCCCATAGAGCCCGCCCACCAGGCGGTCCCGCCGCCAGCACTCGACGCTGTGGGCGCAGCCCATGGCGAAGACCTGGGCGTAGAGGTCCTGGATCACCGGGTTGATCCAGGTCTCGCGACGGTCGGGGGCCGACTCGGCGCACAGGGCGACCACACGATCGAAGGCCGTATCGAACCGGATCTCGAAGGGCTCGCTGCGGACCGTCCGCGCCAGTCGGCGGGGGACGTGGAATCCGGCCAGGGGCAGGACGCCACGATGCTCTGGATCGACCAGAAAGATGCGGTGGTCGTCGCGGGCGTCGGCCATGGGGAAGACGCCCCGGGCGTAGCAGGCCAGCAGCTGCGCCGGACCGAAGGTCTCCATGGTCTCAGGCTTCGTCAGCCTGCGCCTTGATCCACTTTTCCAGCCAATGGATGTTGTAGTCCCCGGCGATAATTTCGGGCTGGTGGATCAGGTCCTGGAACAGCGGAATCGTGGTGTCCACGCCGCCCACGACCATCTCGCCCAGGCAGCGGTTGACCCGGGCCAGACACTCTTCCCGATCGCGCCCGTGCACGATCAGCTTGCCGATCAGGCTGTCATAGAAGGGCGGGATGACGTAGCCGGCATAGACCGCCGAATCGAGCCTGACGCCCAGGCCGCCGGGGGCGTGGAAGTCGGTGACCTTGCCCGGCGAGGGCGTGAAGGTTCGGGCGTTCTCGGCGTTGATCCGGCACTCGATGGCGTGGCCTTCGAAGACCACCTGCTCCTGGGTGAAGGACAGCGGCAGGCCTGCGGCGATGCGGATCTGCTCCCGGACCAGGTCGATGCCGGTGATGGCCTCGGTGACCGGATGCTCCACCTGCAGGCGGGTGTTCATCTCGATGAAGAAGAACTCGCCATTCTCGTAGAGGAACTCGATGGTGCCGACCCCGAGATAGCCGATGGCCTTGATCGCATCGACCACCACCTTGCCGATCTTCTCGCGGGCGGCGGCGTCGATGGCCGGGGAGGGGGCCTCCTCCAGCACCTTCTGGTGACGGCGCTGAAGCGAGCAGTCGCGTTCGCCCAGGTGGCAGACATTGCCGAAGGCGTCGGCGATGACCTGGATCTCGATATGGCGGGGCTTCTGGAGGTAGCGCTCCATATAGACCGCGTCGTCGCCAAACGCCGCCTTGGCTTCCGAGCGGGCGGTGGAGACCGCCTCGGCGAGGCTCTCGCGATCGAGGGCCACCTTCATGCCGCGCCCGCCGCCGCCGGCGGCGGCCTTGATCAGGACGGGGAAGCCGATCTCGTCGGCGGCGGCGATCGCCTCTTCTTCCGTGGTCAGGGCGCCGGCCGAGCCGGGCACCACGGGAATGCCGGCCCGCATCACCGCCTGCTTGGCGGTGATCTTGTCGCCCATCATCTGGATGTGCTCGGGCTTGGGCCCGATGAAGGTGAAGCCGTGGGCGCCGACGATGTCGGCGAACCGCGCGTTCTCTGACAGGAATCCGTAGCCCGGATGGATGGCCTGGGCGCCGGTGATCTCGGCCGCGGCGATGATGGCCGGGATGTTGAGATAGCTCTTCGCCGCCGAGGCCGGGCCGATACAGACGCTTTCGTCGGCCAGCCGCACCCACATGGCGCCGGAGTCGGCCTCGGAATGGACCGCAACCGTGGAGATGCCCATCTCCTTGCAGGCCCGATGGATGCGCAAGGCGATCTCGCCGCGGTTGGCGATCAGGATTTTTTCAAACATCGAACTACTCGATGATGACGAGCGGCTCGCCGAACTCGACGGGCTGGGCGTCGGAAACCAGAATTTCGACCACCTTGCCGGCGCGCGGCGCCGGGATGGGGTTCATGGTCTTCATGGCTTCGATGATCATCAGGGTCTGGCCGGCGGTGACCGTGTCGCCGACCTTGACGAAGCTGGGGGAGCCCGGCTGCGGCTGCAGATAGACGGTTCCGACCATGGGCGAGTTCACCGCGTCGCCGGCCGCGCGCACAGGCGCGGCGGGGGCGGCCGGGGCCTCCGCAGCCACCGGCGCGGCGGCGGCCGGGGCGGGGGCGGCGACCGTGGCGGTGACGGACACCTGACGGGCGACGCGGACCTTCAGCCCGTCGCGCTCGACCTCGATTTCCGACAGCCCCGTTTCGGTGAGGATATCGGCCAGTGTGCGCACCAGGCGTGCGTCAAGCGGATCGGCGGAAGCCTTGGGGCTGCTAGCCATGGAAAGGACCCTTGCTGCTGGGAGGCGTCAGGCGCTGAGACGCGCTGCGGCCTCGACGGCCAGTTCATAGCTCGCCACGCCGAAGCCGGACACGACTCCCGTCGCAGCGAGGGACACATAGGTATGGCGGCGGAACGTCTCGCGCGCCGCCGGGTTCGAAAGATGGCACTCGACGACAGGGACCTCGAGGGTCTTGAGCGCATCGAGCAGGGCGATGGAGGTGTGGCCGTAGCCGGCGGGATTGATCACCAGGGCGCTGGCGGCGGTTCGCGCCTCCTGCACCCAGTCGATCAGCACACCCTCATGATTGGACTGTCGAAACTCAATCGTCCGGCCGAGCGTCTCCGCCCGGCGCTCGCAGGCCTTGCGAACGTCGTCCAGGGTCTCTTTCCCATAAATCTGAGGCTCGCGGACGCCCAGGAGGTTGAGATTGGGGCCGCTCAGCACATAGATCGGTTTGGACATTCGGCTCCGCCGGCGATTCCGCTGTCTTGTAACGGTCGCAGGCGGGGGTCACAAGCGCCGCAAGCCCTGCGGTGCGGCGAGAGTTGAGCATGAACCTGACCATCAATGGCGAAGCGAGGGCCATGGCGCCCCTGCCGCATCTGGCGGCCCTGGTCACCGCCCTGGGCCTGGATCCCCGCAAGGTGGCCATAGAGCGCAATCTGGAGATCGTGCCGCGCTCGGCCTATGAGCAGACCCCGGTGGCCGACGGCGACCGGATCGAGATCGTGCACTTTATCGGAGGCGGCTGACATGGACGACACCGGAACCCCGGGCCTGAGCGCCGCCGACACCTGGACCGTCGCTGGCCGCACCTTCACCTCGAGGCTGATCGTGGGCACGGGGAAGTACAAGGACTACGCCACCAACGCCGCCGCCGCCGAGGCGGCCGGGGCCGAGATCGTGACCGTCGCCATCCGCCGGGTGAACTTGTCGGACCCCAGTCAGCCGATGCTGGTGGACCATGTGAAGCCTGACCGCTTCACCTTCCTGCCCAACACCGCCGGCTGCTTCACCGGCGAGGACGCGGTGCGCACCCTGCGTCTGGCCCGGGAGGCCGGCGGCTGGAATCTGGTCAAGCTGGAGGTGCTGTCCAACACCAAGCATCTGCTGCCCGACATGGAGGAGACCCTGCGGGCCCTGAAGCTGCTCATCGCCGACGGCTTCGAGGTGATGGTCTATTGCAGCGATGATCCCGTCTATGCGCTGAAGCTGGAGGAGGCGGGCGCTGCGGCCATCATGCCGCTCGGCGCGCCCATTGGCTCTGGCCGCGGCATCCAGAACATGCTGAACCTCGGCCTGATCATAGAACAGGCCAAGGTTCCGGTGCTGGTGGACGCCGGCGTCGGCACAGCCTCTGACGCGGCTGTGGCCATGGAGCTAGGCTGCGACGCGGTGCTCATGAACACCGCCATCGCCGAGGCGCGCGATCCGATCCTGATGGCCAGCGCCATGCGTCACGCGGTCATCGCCGGGCGCGAGGCCTTTCTGGCGGGCCGCATGCCCAAGCGGATGTACGCCGATCCGTCCTCGCCCCTGGCGGGCCTGATCTAGCCGGCGATCTTCTCGGCCTGGGCCGAGGTGATGGCGGCCTTGACCGCCTCCATGTCCGCGCCGGAGATCAGGCGATCGCCGATGACAAAGGCCGGGGTGCCGTTGATGCCCAGGCTGGCGGCCAGTTCGTGGGTGTCGACCAACTGCTGCTGGATGGCCGGGGCCTGTGCCGCCTTGCGGGCGGCGGCCGGGTCGATCCCGACGGCGCGCAGGTGGCGGTCGAGCGCCGCATCGTCCAGGGACTTTTCAGCCATCAGCCGCTCGTGCAGCTCCAGCGTCTTGGGCTTGGCCAGGTCGGTGAGCATGATGGCGGCGGTCTCGTCGGACTGTTCGCCGAAGATCGGAAATTCCTTGAAGACCACCCGCACGTCGGGGTTTTCCTCAATGATGCTGGACATCTCGGTCGCGGCGATCTTGCAGTAGCCGCAACGGTAATCGAAGAACTCGGTGACGGTGACCGTCCCATTGGGATTGGCCACGAAGTCCCGCGGGTCCTGCTCCAGGGCCGCCCTGTGGGTCTCGATGGCCGAGGTGGCGGCCTGGGCCGCCTCGATCTCACGCTTTTCGCCCAGTTTCTGGACGGCTTCCTCGATCACCTCAGGGTGTTCGAGCAGATAGGCGCGGACCTTTTCGCCAAAGGCGCCGTCGCCGGTGCGGTCACAGGCGGCCAGCGCCAGGGTGGAGGCGCAGAGCGCCGCGAGGACAGGCAAGGATTTTCTCATCGGGAAACCAGATAGGGATGTTTGGCGCCGGTTGCGACCCTGTTGGGCCCCTGTCCCCGGCTAGCGAACGGAGCCGGGGCGGATCGCGCCCTCCTGGGCGAGCTCGCGCAGGTCGTCCCGGGAGGGGTTGGAGGTCAGGACGATATCGGTCGCGCGCCGCCACTCCGGCGTGTCGCGGGTCAGCAGATCCCGCGCCCGCATGGCGAAGACGCGGGCCTGCTGGCGGTCGCCCACATGGAAGTTGTACTCCGCGGTCGCCAGCCGGGCCGCGCCGTCGTCGCCGCGGCGGTCATAGCCCTCGGCCAGCAGGCGCCAGGCGACAGCGTTGTCATTCTCCTGAGTCAGGGCCTTGCGCAGCTCGTCAATGCCCTCGTCCAGCTTGGTCTCGTCATTCATGGCGATCAGGGTCTGGCCGAGATTGACCCGCAGCAGCGGGGCGTTCGGCATGAGCTCGACCGAGCGGCGCTGAGGCGCCTCGGCCTCCGCGGTGCGGCCGAACTCGAACAGGATCTGGCCCTTCAGTTCCCAGAGATAGGCGTTCTCAGGCTGCTCGGTCAGGAGGGCCTCGATCAGGCGGAGGGCCTGGTCCGGCTCCTTCATCTGGTAGTAGGCGATGGCCCGGGCGTAGCGGGCGGGATAGCTCTTGTCGGTCTCGCTGTAGTCGACGATGGCCCGCTGGGGATTGAGGAAGCCCTGCAGCTTGGCCTGCATGATGCGGTGCCGCTCCATGGCCTCTTCGCTGTCGACCTTTTCCCAGTCGGGCAGGGTCTCGGCCTTGCGGCGCAGGGTGTCGATCCGCTCTGAGGACAGCGGGTGGCTGCGGAAATAGGCGTAGCGCCGGGCCTCCTGGAAGACCTCCTGGTAGCGGAAGTTGTCGAAGAACTCGACCAGGCCCCGACCCGACAGGCCGGCGCGGTCAAGGATGTTGAGGCCGGCCTGGTCGGCGCGGCTTTCCTGTTCGCGGCTATAGCCCAGGGCCGCCAGGGTCCCGAATTGACTGGCGCTGCCCATCAGGGCGATGGCGGCGTCGCCAGCGCCAGCGAAGGCGGCCAGGACCCCAAGGCCCATGGTCAGCAGGAAGGGCTGCATGCCGGCCCGCTGCATCTCGCCAGACCGGGCGCTGTGGCCGGCGGCCAGGTGGCCGACCTCGTGAGCGATCACCCCCTGAAGCTGATTGGGGTTTTCAGACTCCAGGATCAGGCCTGTGAAGAATCCCATGGTGCCCGGCGCGGCGAAGGCGTTGAGCTCACGGCTACCGATCAGCAGAATCTCGATGCTGTCGGGGTTGATGCCGGCCGCTTCCAGAATGGGCCGGGAATCGGCTTCAAGAATGGCCTCGATCTCGGTGTCCCGGATCAGGGACATGCCCTTCTGACCCTGCTGGGCTTGGGCGGCGAGGGGGGCGACCGCCAGGACGGCTGCCAGGGCGAGCCGCCCGGCGAGGCGCCGCAGGGGCTTCAGGCGACTTAGAAACGCGCCAGGGGTCGGGACAGGCAGGGGGGAGGCCATGCACACTCTCTTGCTCGCGTCCCCCCTGCCCATCAGCAGACTAACCCGTCAGCCGCGCCGCCACCAGCCACGCCGGGGCTTGGCGGGCGGAGCGGTGATTTCGGCCGGATCGGGGGCCGCCGGTTCGGCCGTTGCGACGGCTTCCACGGGCTGCGGGGCCGGCGTGGCCATGGGCTCCGGGACAGCCTGCGGCTCGGGCTGAGCCTCCGGTTGCGGCGCCGGCTGCGCGGCGACGGGGACGGACTCCTCAGCCGCCTCGGCGATCACGTCGGCGACCGCATCGGCTTCGGCCTTGGGCTCGGCCTTGCGGCGAGTCCGCGTGCGCTTGGGCTTGGCCGGTTCGGCGGCGGGCGTCTCCTCGGCGGCGACGGCCGGGGCTTCAGCTTCCGCAACGCTCTCAGGCGCCTCGACGGCGGCCTCGGGCGACGCGGCTTCGACAGCCTCAGCCGCTAGGGCCTTGGCCTTGCCACGGCTGCGACGGCGCTTGGGCTTGTCCTCAGGCTCAGGCAGCTCGACCCAGATATCGTCCTCGCCGCCGGCCTGGGCCGGAGCGCGGGCGACCGGCGCCGCAGACTGTTCGGCCGGGGCGGACGACTCAGCGGCGGGGGCCTGCGAGGCGGCGGCGCTGGCCGTGACCTCCGGGACCGCCATGCGAGGGTCTTCCGAGAGGTCGAACCACACGAAGGGATCCTCCCCATAGGGGACCCAGGGACGGACCCAGGCGAAGGCCTCGCCGGGACGGTCCTCGCGCAGACGCCGGCCGCCGCGGCGACCGCGACGACGGCGGCGACCGCCATTTTCGTCCTCAAGGCGGGCGTCGGCCTCCGGCGCGGGCGCGCGTTCTTCCTCGTCGCGACGACCGCCGCGACGGCGACGACGGCGACCGCGGCCACGGGTGCGGCCATCAGCGTCGTCTTCGCCCGAGGCTTCCTCGCGGTCCTCGTCCTCGTCCTCGTCATCCTCATCGGCGACAGAGGCGGAACGGACGGGCGCGGGACCTTCCTCCTCGTCTTCCTCGTCCTCGTCCTCCTCGTCTTCGTAGGAGTCGTCGTAGCCATCGTCCTCGATGGGCTCCAGGCGCGACCGGGCCGAGGGGATCGGAATAGCGTGATCAGGACGGGTCTCGCTGGCCGTGCGCTCGATCTCGTAATCGGCGTGCGGCATGGCGTCGTCCACCACCACGGTGACGAACAGGCCAAAGGTCTCGTGGATGCGGGCCAGATGGGCGCGCTTCTCATTGAGGATGTAGAGGGCCACGGCGCGGGGCGCCTTCAGGGTGGCCTCGCCGCCGCCCTTGAGGGCCTCGATCTCCAGGGCGCGGAGGGTGGCCAGGGCGCTGGATTCCACCGAGCGAACCCGGCCAGTGCCATTGCAGTGCTCGCAGACATGGGTCGTGCCTTCCAGCACGCCCGTGCGGCGGCGCTGACGGCTGATCTCCATCAGGCCAAAACCGCTGATCTTGCCCATCTGGATGCGGGCGCGGTCGTCCTTGAGGGCGTCCTTGAGCTTCTTCTCGACGGCGCGATTGTTCTTCGACTCATCCATGTCGATGAAGTCGATGACGATCAGGCCGGCCAGATCGCGCAGGCGCAGCTGCCGGGCAGTCTCCTCGGCGGCCTCCAGGTTCGTCTTGAGCGCGGTGGCTTCGATGTTCCGCTCGCGGGTCGACTTGCCGGAGTTCACATCGACGGCCACCAGGGCCTCAGTCTGGTTGATCACCAGATAGCCGCCGGAGCGCAGGGGCACGACGGGGCTGTAGATCTGCGAGAGGTGGTCCTCGACCTTGTACTTGACGAACAGGGGCTCGGGGTCGCGATAGGCCTGCACCTTCTTGGTCTGGGACGGCATCAGCATGCGCATGAAGTCGCGCGCTTCCTTGAAGCCGGCCTCGCCCTCGACGAAGACCCCCTCGATGTCCTTGTCGTAGAGATCGCGGATGGCCCGCTTCACCAGGTCCTCTTCCTCATAGATGAGGGCCGGGGCGATGGAGTGCAGGGTGTTCTCGCGGATATTCTCCCACAGGCGCAGGAGATACTCGTAGTCGCGCTTGATCTCGGCCTTGGTGCGCTTGGCGCCGGCGGTGCGGACGATCAGGCCCATGCCCTGCGGCACGTCGAGGCCCTGCACGACGCTCTTGAGGCGCTTGCGGTCGGTGGCCGTGGTGATCTTGCGGCTGATGCCGCCGCCACGGGCGGTATTGGGCATCAGGACGCCGTAGCGGCCGGCCAGGGAGAGGTAGGTGGTGAGCGCCGCGCCCTTGTTGCCGCGCTCTTCCTTGACGACCTGAACCAGCATGATCTGCCGGCGGCGGATCACTTCCTGGATCTTGTACTTGCGCATGAGGCGCCGGCGACGGCGGGCGACCTCTTCTTCCATCACGTCGTCTTCATCGGCGACGGCTTCGGCGTCTTCGTCGTCCGGATCGGCGCTGCGGGACGCGGGCTCGAAGGACTCGTCCTCCTCGGCCTCCTCACGCATCAGAGCTTCCCGGTCGGCGACCGGGATCTGGTAATAGTCCGGATGAATCTCGTTGAAGGCGAGGAAGCCGTGGCGGTTGCCGCCGTACTCGATAAAGGCCGCCTGGAGGCTGGGCTCCACACGGGTCACCTTGGCGAGGTAGATATTCCCTCTGAGTTGTTTGCGGTTCTTGCTCTCGAAATCGAAATCTTCAACACGCGTTCCGTCGATGAGGACCACACGCGTCTCTTCGGCGTGGGCCGCATCGATAAGCATCTTCTTCGACATTTAGTGAGTCTCCACGGCGCGCCGCGAAACTCGCGTTCGGGCGCTGCCGGCTAATCATGAGGGCGCGTGCAGGGTCTCTGTTCACAGCGACGGAGGCGGCCGCGAGGCCGGCCAGACGCCGGAATGGGGCTCGTGCGACGCTGCCCATGGGTGTGTCCTAGTCACGCCTGCAAGGCGGGGATCGGTGGAGCGTCGTCGCCGAACTTCGGTCGGGCCGACGCAGGTGTTCGCGCGGAATGGCGGGCCTGTGAGTCAGGCCCCTCCTTGCGCCGGGCGACTTTGCAACACCAAAGGAAAAAAGGAAAGCCGTCCTCTCGGCGTCAGACCGCTTAACCCTTTTTCCACGGGGATGGGCTTTAAGGGAGGTTCAACGTCGCAGAAACGTTTGGTGGGTGTGTAAGCGTATGCTCGCAAGGCTGGGCAAGGTTTTCCGGAAGGCGCGGCTGCTGTGCGCCGGTGTCGCCGTGGCGACCCTGGGCGGCCTGGCGGCGGTCGCTGTGTCGCATGCCGCGGCCCCGGGCGCCGATGTGCTTGGCGTGCGTCTGGGCGGCGACGGCGCTGAAACCCGACTTGTCATCGACCTTGATCGCGGCGCCACCGGCAAGGTGAGCCAGGACGGCGCAGGCGGCCGCGTGGTTCTCTCCCTGCCAGGCGTGGACGCCAAGGCCAGCCTGCAGGGCGCGGGCCGGGGTCTGGTCAAGGCTTGGATGATCGACAATTCGCAGGGCTCGGCCCGGCTGCAGATCGACCTGGCCGGCGCCGGGGTGATCAAGCGCCGTTTCCTGCTGCCCCCCGCAGACGGGGTTGGCCACTACCGCTATGTGATCGACATCGCCGCGGCCGGTCCGCCCAGCGCCACATTCATTTCCCGACCCGCCCGCCGTCCTGCGGCCTCGACCGCAAAGCCCCTGCCGCTGAAGAAGGTGGTGGTGGTCGACGCCGGTCACGGGGGACGCGATCCCGGCGCCCGCGGCGCCCGCGGCTTCGAAAAGGACGTCACCCTGTCGGCCGCCTTGGCCCTGCAGGAGCGGCTCGAGCGCGGCGGCAAGTACAAGGTCGTCATGACCCGCAGCAGCGACGTCTATGTGCCCCTGGAGACCCGGGTGCAGATTGCACGTCGGGCCGGGGCGGATCTCTTCATCTCTCTGCACGCCGACGCCGGCGCCGACTCCGCGACCCGCGGCACCTCTGTCTACACCCTGTCGGAGCAGGCCTCGAGCCGCGCCGCCAAGTTCGTCTCCAAGGACGATTGGTTCATGAACACCAGCCTGAGCGGGGGCGATCAGGGCGTTCGGGACATTCTCTTTGACCTGACCCAGCGAGCGACCAAGAACCGCTCGGCGACCTTCGCAGAACTGGTCCTGGCCCGCGCAGACTCGCATATGCCCCTGCTGCGCCGCAGCCATCGCGACGCCGGCTTTGTGGTCCTGCTGGCGCCGGACGTTCCGGCGATCCTGCTGGAGATGGGCTTCATGACCAACAGCCACGATGAGGCGAACCTGCTGGATCAGGGCCGGCGGACCCGGTTCATGAACAGCATCGGCGACGCCATCGACGACTATTTCCTGCAGCAGGGCCAACTGGCCGCCCGCTGATCCCGGGGCTTGTCCGACCGCGGCGTCGCGACCGTTGGCGCCCGGCCTGATGCGCGTTAGATGACGCTTTGACGGGCGAGGGCGCCTGCGGAGGTCAGCACAGTTGCATCCCCCAGAGAGATGGGTCGCGATCGCCGGCGTGGCGGTTCTCAGCCTGATCGCCGTGGCGGGCTTCGCCGTGGCGATCTATGCCGCCTGGCTGTTCCATGACATGCCCGACGCTGGGGACCTCGTGGACTACCGTCCGCCCACCTCCACCCGCGCCTACGCCTGGGACGGCACCCTGATCGGCGAATTCTCCCGTGAGCGTCGGATCTATGTGCCCTACGACCAGATGCCGCCGCACATGGTGCAGGCCTTCATGGCCGCAGAGGATCGCAACTTCTTCCAGCATGGCGGCGTCGACGCCATGGGCCTGACCCGGGCGATGATGAAGAACGTGCTCAACGCTGTTCAGGGCCGTCGTCTCGAGGGCGGCTCGACCATCACCCAGCAGGTGGCCAAGAATGTCCTGCTGACCAGCGACGCGACCATCGGGCGCAAGTTCAAGGAGGCTGTCCTCGCCCAGCGTCTGGAGAAGACGCTCAGCAAGGAACAGATCCTCGAGCTCTATCTGAACGAGATCTGGCTGGGCTATCGCTCCTATGGGGTGGGCGCGGCCGCCTACAACTATTTCGGCAAGTCGATCACCGACCTCACCGTGGCTGAGGCGGCCTATCTGGCGGCCCTCCCTAAGGGGCCGCAGAACTATCATCCGCTGCGCCGCAAGGCCGCGGCCATCGCGCGCCGCAACTGGGTGATCGGCGAAATGGCCGATCTCGACTGGATCACCGAGGCGCAAGCCGCCGAGGCCGTCGGCCAGGACCTTGTGGTTCAGGCGGCGCCGACCCGGGCCAAGTACCGGGACGCCGACTACTTCGTCGAGGAGGTTCGGCGTCGGGGCCTGGAGACCCTGGGGTCGCGGCTGAACGAGGGCGGCTACTACATGCGCACGACCCTTGATCCGGCGCTGCAGACCGCTGCGCGCGTGGCGCTGATGGACGGGCTCGAAGCCTATGACCGTCGCCACGGCTGGCGAGGCGCCTGGGGCACGGTCGAGCTGGACGACGGTTGGCAGGCTGTCGCCCGCAAGGCCGCGGCCCCGGCTGAGCGACGCCGTTGGCGGGCTGCCGCCGTCACGCGCGTGGCCGGCGGCGATATTCAGGTTCAGGTGGCTGAGAGCGGGGCCACAGGCCCCTTGGTCAGTCAGGATGTGAGCTGGGCGCGGGCCGGCAAGGGCCTGGCTGTCGGCGATCTGGTGTTTGTCGAACCCGCCGACGGGGAGGGCGGGGCGTTCCGCCTGCGGCAAGTGCCCCAGGTCAATGGCGCCCTGGTGGCCATCGAGCCCTATTCAGGCCGGGTGCTCGCCATGGTGGGCGGCTACTCGTTCTCGTTGTCGAACTTCAACCGGGCCACTCAGGCCATGCGCCAGCCCGGCTCGGCCTTCAAGCCGATCGTCTACGCCGCGGCCCTGGAGGACGACTACACGCCGGCCAGCCTGGTGATGGACTCCATGATCACCCTCAAAGGCGCGCGCGAAGGCGAGACCTGGACCCCGGAAAACTACAACCGGCAGTACTATGGCGCCCTGACCCTGCGCCGGGGGCTTGAGCTGTCTCGCAACGCCATGACCGTGCGCCTGGCGCAAGGAGTGGGCATGCGCAAGATCAGCGACCTGGCGGTGCGGATGGGAGTTGTCGACAAGATGGACCCGGTGCTGGCCATGTCCCTGGGGGCTGGCGAGACGACGCCCTTCCGGCTGACCGCCGCCTATGCCGCCTTCGTCAATGGCGGGCGCCGCATCGAGCCGCACCTGATCGAACTGGTGCAGGACCGCGAGGGCAAGGTCATCTACCGGGCCGACCGTCGCGACTGTCCGCGCTGCGTGGCCGGCTTCAATGGGGATGAGAGCCCGCGGGTGCCCCTGGCCGGCGAACAGGTCATGGACCCGATCACCGCCTATCAGATCACCTCGATGCTGCAGGGCGTGGTCCAGCGGGGCACGGCGACTTCAGTCTCGGTCCTGGGGCGCCCGGTGGGCGGCAAGACCGGCACCACCAACGAATACCGCAGCGCCTGGTTCGTCGGGTTCACCCCGCAGATCGTGGCCGGCGTCTTCATCGGGTTCGACGACAATCGGCCGCTCGGCTTCGGGGAGACCGGGACGACCGCGGCGACCCCCATCTTCACCGCCTTCATGCAGGAGGCCGTCAAGGGCACGCCAGTGACGGACTTCCAGGAGCCGGAGAACGCCAAGTATGCCACGGTGCGCGGCATCCGTGAGGCCTTCCGTCCAGGCACTGAGCCGCGGGCGCCGACCCAGACCGTGACGCCTGGCTCCAGCGGCCCCATGCCCTACAACAAGGTCTGGCCCGACGGTCGGGTGAGCGGAGCAGGAAACGCCGGCGAGGCCGCCGCGCCCGCCGATGACATGAGCGGATTGTATTAGGCCTCCGGCCGCGTTATCTCGCGGCCCCCCCATATCCCTGCCGCCCGGGGCAGGGGTTCCACCGATTGCCAGGAGCGATCCATGAGAGCGGATGTCGAGGCCATGGCGGCCGACATCGAGCAGTCCATCGGACTGCTCAGGAGGCGTCTTTGACTGGGAACCAGCCCTTCGTCACCTGGATGAGCTGAACGCTCGGGTCGAGGATCCGACCCTGTGGGACAATGCGGCCGAGGCCCAGGCCCTGATGCGCGAACGCCAGCGGCTCGCGGGCCAGGTGGACGCGGTCCGGAGCCTGGAACGCGGGCTTGAGGACGCCCTCGCCTTGGCCGAGATGGCCGACGAGGAAGGTGACGAAGCCAGCCTCGACGAGGCGCGGGACGAGCTGAAGGCCATCAAGGAGCGGGCCGCTCGCGCCGAGCTGGAGGCCCTGCTGTCTGGTGAGGCCGACGGCAACGACGCCTATGTGGAAATCAATTCCGGCGCCGGCGGCACCGAGTCAAACGACTGGGCCGGGATGCTGCTGCGCATGTACAGCCGCTGGGCCCAGCAGCACGGCATGAGCGTCGAGCTGATCGAAGAGACCTCCGGCGAACAGGCGGGGATCAAGTCGGCCACCCTGCAGGTCAAGGGCGCCAACGCCTATGGCTGGCTGAAGACCGAGGCCGGGGTCCACCGTCTGGTGCGGATCTCGCCCTTCGACTCCAACGCCAAGCGGCACACCAGTTTCGCCTCGGTCTGGGTCTTCCCGGTGGTGGACGACACCATCGAGATCGAGATCAACCCCGCCGATGTGCGGACCGACACCTACCGGGCCTCGGGCGCCGGCGGGCAGCACATCAACAAGACCGACTCCGCTGTGCGTCTGACCCACGTTCCCACCGGGGTGGTGGTGGCCTGCCAGGCTGGCCGGTCACAGCACGCTAACCGGGAAGAAGCCTGGAAAATGCTGCGGGCGCGTCTCTATGAGCGAGAGCTGCAGCGGCGGGAGGCCGAACAGCAGGCCCTCGAGGACCAGAAGACCGATATCGGTTGGGGCCACCAGATCCGCTCCTACGTCCTGCAGCCCTACCAGATGGTCAAGGATCTGCGGACCGACGTGGAGACCTCGGACACCGACGGTGTTCTCGATGGGGACCTGGACGCCTTCATGGGCGCGTCTCTGGCTCAGCGGGTGGGGATAACCCGAGAGGACTAGGCCTTCGCCCGGTCGCCAGCCCGCCCTTAGAAGACGGGCTTGGCCTGCGGCGCGCTGTTGCTGGCGGCAGGCGCCGTCGCTGGCGCTTCGAGCGCCGGCGGCGCGGGCTTGGCGGGAGCCTCGGCCGGCGGGGCGGAGGGACGCTGGAATTTCAGGCTGCGGCCCTGGAAGAAGGCGCCGGTCTCCATGGCCAGTTGCTCATGGGTGATGTCGCCGTCGATGTAGCAGGTGCCATAGAGGCGGACCTGCTTGGCGGTGATGGCGCCGATCACCCGGCCGCGGGCTTCGACAGCGTCAGCAAAGATCGAGCCTTCCACGTGGCCCGTATCGCCGATCGTCAGCTTGCCAATACGCACGTCGCCGCGCACGATGCCGTCGATATGCAGTTCGCCTTCGCCGGTGATCCCACCTTCGACCGTCAGGTTCTCGGCGACGAGCGAGGCGACGGTGGGCGCCTTGCGGGTCGAGGCCCCGTCAGACAGGGAAGGCGGCGGTGCGTCGAGGCGCGCCGGGCTTTTAGAAGACTCTGACTTAGTCGGCTGCTTGCTGAACATACTCGCCCGCTTTGACAAAACGGCTGGGGTTCTGGGCGCGGCCATTGACCCAGACTTCATAATGGAGATGGACACCGGTCGAGCGTCCGGTGGAGCCCATGCCGCCGACCCGCTGACCGACAGCGACCCGTTGGCCAGGTTTGACCGCGATAGCCTGCATGTGCGCGTAGCGGGTCTTGAAGCCCTGGCCGTGGTCGACCTCGACGGTGTTTCCATAGCCGGAGCGGACACCGGCGAAGGAGACGACCCCCGGGGCGGTGGCCAGGATGGGCGTCATGAACCCACCCCCGAAATCCAGACCGGAATGGAAGGCCGGGCGCTTGGTGAACGGATCGAAGCGCACGCCAAAGCTGCTGGTCTGCCGGCCGCCGGCGGTGGGCTTGGCCAGGGGAAGCTTTTGCGCCGCCGCGCCCAGGGCGCGGGCTTCGGAAAGATTGGTGGCGGCGTGCTGGATGCGAGCGGCGAAGTCCTCATCCACGTCGAGCACAGCAGCCAGTGCCTTGGGGTCGCGGGCTTCGATCAGCGGACCACCCAGGGCGCCCGACTTGGGCGCGTGACCATTGGGGCTGAGCCCGGCCAGACGGAAGGCCATGCGCAGGCGCTCGGCGCGGCCCTTGGCGAAGTTGTCCGCCGAATCCAGGAGGCGCTCCTGGCTGGCGCGGACCAGTTCGACCCGACGGACGGGGTCGGCGATCTCGGGGGTGGTGGCCACCCGCTGGATTTCCGGGGCCAGGACCTTGGCGGCGCCAGGGGTGTCCTTGTAGTCGCTCAGCAGCATGGCCAGAGCGGCATGCCGACGTTCCACCGACAGGGCGAGATCGTCGATCGAACCATTGGTGGCGTTGAGTTGGGCGACGGCGCTGTTGAGCCGGGCCTGCCGGTCGGCGATCCAGCGCTCATATTTGGCTTCGGTCCGGGCGATCTCCTGATCGCTGGCCGACATCTGCATGGCGCTGACCATCATGGCCGCCGTGCAGACCCCCATCCACAGGGCCGCGGCCGCGACAGCGCCGGCGCCGAGTATCTGCTTGGGGGTGGTCAGGACGTAGGCCCGCATCTCGCCGCCGGAACGGACATAGAGATGGCGCTCGGGGAAAAGCTCTTCGAGCGAACGGCGGAGGCGCGTTATGCGTTTCATGCTCATCGCTACAGTTACCAGGAGCAGCGACGACGATATGCAATGAGAAGAATGGGGCGCGCAAGGCCCTTCGCGCCGCAAGGGAACAAAAGCCCAGCTTCGCTCACGCCCGCAGCATCTCGTTAGACGAGACTGAATCGCAGCGCCACACGGATCAGACACAGCCCAGGGCGTCCAAATGACATTCCCCAGGGGCGCGACAATTCTACAACACAGTCCGCCCCAGGAGCGTTCCCGAGGCGGACCAATTGTCTGCCGATTAGCTCTTCAGGGCCTGGGCGGCCTTGAGCACGGCGGCGGCGTGGCCTGGCACCTTCACCTTGCGCCAGACCCCGGCGATCTTGCCCTCGCCATCCACCAGGAAGGTGGAGCGGTCGATCCCCATATACTTGCGGCCATACATACTTTTCTCGACCCAGACGCCGAAGGCTTCGACCACCGCGCCGCTTGGGTCAGAGCCTAGCTGAACCTTCAGATCGTGCTTGGCGGCGAACTTGCCATGCGAGGCCACGGAGTCCTTGGAGACGCCCAGGACCACGGCGCCTGCGGCGGCGAACGCGTCGATCTGCTCGGAGAAGTCGATCGCCTCCTTCGTGCAGCCGGACGTATCGTCCTTGGGGTAGAAATAGAGCACCAGGGTCTGGGCCGCAAAGTCGGCCAGACGGATGGGGCCGGCCGGCCCCTCAAGTTCAAAGGCGGGCGCCGGGGCGCCGATCTCCAGCTCAGCCATGGCTGACCTCTCCATATTGGGCCGCGTGCTCAGACGGGCCGCACCAGCACGATCTTCTTCTTGCCCGCCGCCAGCTTTACGACCCCGTCGACGAGATCTGATGCATTCAGCGTCCGATTGGCGTCGGTCTCGGCCTGATCATTGACCCGCAGGCCGCCACCTTGGGCGAGACGGCGGGCTTCTCCCCGTGACGCGGCGAGACCCGCATCGGCGGCGAGGGCGGCCAGAACGACGCCGGCCTCAAGATCCGCCTTCGGGATCTCGAAGGTCGGCAGGTCGCCGGAGACCTGGCCCTGTTCGAAGGCGGCGACAGCAGCGGCCTCGGCGGCCTTGGCGGCTTCCTCCCCATGGAGAAGCGTGGTCGCGGCATTGGCCAGGACCTTCTTGGCCTCGTTGATCTGCGCGCCTTCCAGGCTTTCCAACCGGACGATCTCGTCCAGGGGCAGGTCGGTAAACAGCCGCATGAATCGGCCCACATCGGCGTCCTCGGTGTTCCGCCAGAACTGCCAGTAGTCGTAGGGACTACGCATGTCGGCGTTCAGCCAGACGGCCCCGCCGACCGTCTTGCCCATCTTCTGGCCGGACGCCGTGGAGAGCAGGGGGGTGGTCAGGCCGAAGGCCGGCTTCTGATCGACGCGCCGGATCAGCTCGACCCCGTTGACGATATTGCCCCATTGGTCGGACCCGCCCATCTGCAGAACGCAGCCGTAGCGGCGTTCGAGCTCCAGGAAGTCCACCGACTGCATGAGCATGTAGTTGAACTCGAGGAAGGTCATCGGCTGTTCGCGGTCCAGCCGGGTCTTGACGCTGTCGAAGCTCAGCATGCGGTTGATGGTGAAATGGACGCCGTAGTCCCGCAAAAACTGGAGGTATCCGAAGCTCTCCAGCCACTCCGCATTGTTGACCATGACCGCGTCGGTGGGGCCGTCGCCGAATGTCAGGAACCGCTGAAAGACGGTTTTGATGGAGTCGATGTTTCCCTGGATTTGGGCGTCGGTCAGCAGGGGGCGCTGCTGATCCTTGTCGGTCGGATCGCCCACCTTCGTGGTGCCGCCGCCCATCAGGACGATGGGCTTGTGGCCGCTCTGCTGCAGTCTGCGCAGGGTCATGATCGAGAACAGGTGCCCCACATGCAGGCTGGGCGCCGTGGCGTCGAAGCCGATGTAGGCGACGATCGGCCCAGCCATGCTGGCGGAGTCCAGCTCGGCTGGATGGGTGATCTGGTGGATGTAACCGCGCGTCTGCATCAGACGCAGGAATTCGGATTTGAACGCAGGATCGCTGGTCATGGCGCCGGGCTTCGAGTGGGAAGGCCCGGGCTCTAGCACGCTGGGATCGGATAGTTCGAGAGTCATCTGTGGGTCTCCGGTGGGCGGGGCCGGAAACGCTGGGGTTCGAAAGGTTCGAAGGGCGCGCCGACCATGGGGTGGTGGGCGCAAGAGATCGATCCGCGCCGCTTAAGGGGCGCGGTAATACAGGCCGGTGCTGGTGCGGCGGTCGATCATGGCGGCTAGCTAGCGGGCGTCAGCCATGGCAGTCAAGGCGGATGCGCGTATTGGGATTCATGACCGGCACCTCCCTCGACGCTGTCGACATGGCGGTGCTGGAGACCGACGGCGAGACCATCGAGGCGTTCGGGCCGGCCGGCGAGCGCAAGCTCAGCGAGCCGGTTCGTAAGCTGGTGCTGGCCGCTACCGAGGCCGCCCGGGGCTGGGAGAGAAACTCACCCGAGCCGGGAGTGTTCGCCGAGGCCGCCGCCGCGATCGCCCGCGAGCACTTCGAGGCGGCCGACGCCTTCCTGGCTGACAATGATCTCGCCTGGTCCGATATCGACCTGATCGGCATGCACGGCCAGACCGTGCTGCATGAGCGGCCGCGCGACGGGCAGGTGGGCCGGACGGTGCAACTGGGCGACGCCGCCTGGTTGGCCGACCAGACCGGCGTGCCGGTGGCCTTCGACTTCCGCTCGGCCGATGTGGCCGCCGGCGGGGAGGGGGCCCCTCTGGCGCCGATCTACCACCTGGCCCGGGCGCGGGCCTCCGACATGAGCCCGCCGCTGGCGGTGCTGAATGTGGGCGGCGTGGCCAATGTCACCCTCTGGCCGGGGGTCGGCGAACTGGTGGCCTTCGACACTGGGCCGGGCAACGGGATGATCGACCTGCTGGTGCAGGCCCGCGGGGCCGGCCGGTTTGACGACAAGGGCAACTACGCCAGCGTCGGCCTGGTGGACGAAGGCCTGCTGCGGGCCCTGCTGGCCCATCCCTATTTTGACGCCGCCCCGCCCAAGTCCCTGGACCGCTACGACTTTTCGCTGGAGCCCCTGGAGGAGCTGAAGCTGGAGGACGCCGCCGCGACCCTGGTGGCGTTCACAGCCGAAGCGGTGAAGCTGGGCTTCCAGAAGCTGGAGACCAGTCCGGCGACCGTCATTGTCTGTGGCGGGGGGCGCCACAATCCCGAGATCATGAAGGCCCTGCGCGAACGCCTGAAGGCTCAGGTGCTGACCGCCGAGGATGTCGACTGGCGCGGCGATTCCATCGAGGCTGAAGCCTTCGCCTATCTGGCGGCCCGCACGGCGCGGGATCTGCCAATCTCGTTTCCAAAGACCACCGGGGCGCCGAGCCCCATGAAGGGCGGCCGAATCGTCCGACCTGCCGTCCCGCACCAGGAGCGCTGAGATGAGCCCGTCCTTCCGCAAGGCTGTCCTGATGGGCGCCGCCATGGCCGTCATCACCTGGGGCGGTCCGGCCCTGTCGCAGGAGAGCGCGCACAAGGATGCCGTGTTCGCCGCGGCTGAGGCGCTGCAGCCCAAGGTCGTCGCCTGGCGGCGCGACATTCACCAGCATCCCGAGCTGGGCAACCGGGAGTTCCGCACCTCGGCCCTGGTGGCCGACCACCTCCGCGCCCTGGGCTATGAGGTGAAGACCGGGGTGGCGCACACTGGCGTGGTGGCGACCCTGAAGGGCGGCAAGCCCGGGGGCGTGGTCGCCCTGCGCGCCGACATGGACGCCTTGCCCGTGGCGGAGAAGACGGGCCTCCCCTTCGCGTCCAAGGTCATCGGCGAATACAACGGCCAGCCGACGCCGGTGATGCACGCCTGCGGGCACGACGCCCATGTGGCGATCCTGATGGGCGCGGCCGAGGTGCTGGCGGGCATGAAGGCGGACATCGCCGGAACCGTGGCGCTGATCTTCCAACCGGCCGAAGAGGGGCCGCCCCCGGGCGAAACCGGCGGCGCATCCCTGATGGTGGCCGAAGGCGCCCTGGCCAATCCGCGGCCGGGGGCGGTGTTTGGCCTTCATGTGAGCCCCGGTGAAGTCGGCGCAATCGCCTATCGCAGCGGGCCGATGATGGCCGCGGCCGACTCCTACGAGATCCGCATCAAGGGCAAGCAAACCCATGGGGCGAGGCCCTGGGACGGGATCGACCTGGCCTCCCTCAGCGCCGAGATCGTCCAGGCCTTCAACCAGATCGCCTCGCGCAGGCTCGATGTCGCCCGCTCGCCGACCGTAATCACCGTGGCCGTCATCCAGAGCGGCGTGCGCCACAACATCATTCCCGAGGACATGATGATGGGCGGGACCCTGCGCACCTTCGATCCGGAGATGCGCACCGCCACCATCGCCCAGATGCAGGCCGCCGTGGATAGCATCGTGGCGCGCTATGGGGCGGAGGGAAAACTGACCATGGGCGGGGCCACGCCGGTGGTCAGCAATGACGCGGAACTGGCGCGACTGATGGCGCCGACCCTGGCGGCGGCCGCGTCCGGTCCGGTGGATCCCGACACGGGCAAGATCACCGGGGCGGAGGATTTTGCGGAATTCCAGGCCGTGGTGCCGGGCCTGTTCTACCGGCTGGGGGTCGGCTTCCCGCCGGGCACCAACCACTCGCCCTTCTTCACCATCGACGAGGCGGCCCTGGAGGTGGGCGTGCGGGCTCAGGTCCTCACGGCCCTGGACTATCTGGATAGGACGGCCGGCGCCTCGACCGATTGAGGCGCGCGGAGGCCTTAGGCCTCGGAGGCGGCCATGCGCTTGTCGAGATAGGCGCCGACCCGGGTCTCCACCTCGACCAGGCGTTCGGTCCAGAAGTGGTTGGCCTGATCGACCAGGTCATAGTCGATGACGATGCCCTTCTGGGTGCGCAGCTTGGAGACGACGCGCTCCACCTCCACCGGCGGGGTCACCGTGTCGGCCGAACCCTGCAGGATCAGGCCTGAGGCCGGGCAGGGGGCCAGGAAGCTGAAGTCGTACATGTTGGTGGGCGGCGACACCGAAATGAAGCCGTCGGTCTCCGGCCGGCGCATCAGAAGCTGCATCCCGACCCAGGCGCCGAAGTCGTAGCCGGCGACCCAGCATTGCGAGGCGGCCGGGTTGGTGGACTGCAGCCAGTCGAGCGCCGTGGCCGCGTCGGCCAGTTCGCCGATGCCGGAGTCGAACTCGCCCTGGCTGCGGCCGACGCCACGGAAGTTGAAGCGCAGGACCGAGAAGCCCCGCTTCATGAACAGGTGATAGAGCTGGACGGCCACCGGATTGTTCATCTGGCCGCCGGCCTTGGGGTGGGGATGGAGGATCAGCGCCACAGGCGCGTTCTCCGTCTTGCCCTGGGCGTATCGCCCCTCAATCCGCCCGGCTGCGCCCGTCAGAACCACTTCTGGCATGCCATCCTCTCGTGCCGCCGAATACTTGACTACAGGGCTTGGTCTTCCTAGATCGCATCCATGCGTTCAGTCGGAAAATTGAGCCCTGCGAAGCCGCGGCTTGTAGCACAGGCTCGATCTGATGCGCGGGAAAACTGCAAGGCGGGCCTGACCCCATGCGCTTGAGCACCAAGGGACGATACGCGGTCATGGCCATGGCCGACCTGGCCCGGCGGGAGGGCGACAAGGCCGTCGCCCTGGCCGAGATCGCCCAGCGTCAGGAGATTTCGCTGTCCTATCTGGAGCAGCTGTTCGCCCGCCTGCGCCGCCAGGGTCTGGTGGTCAGCGCCCGGGGGCCGGGCGGCGGCTACCGCCTGGCCCGGCTGGCCAGCGAAACCAATATCGCCGAGATCGTGCTGGCGGTGGACGAACCCCTGCGGGCCACCCGCTGCACCAAGGATGCCCGCAAGGGCTGCATGCTCAGCGGCGAGAAGTGTCTGACCCACGATCTCTGGGAAGAGATGGGCCGTCAGATCCATACCTATCTGGAGTCGGTCTCCCTGGCGGACGTGGTCCATGGCCGGCTGGCGGACCGAGGGACAGTGGCGGCATGAAGTCCGTCTATCTCGACCATAACGCCACCTCGCCGATCCGGCCCGAGGCCTTGGAGGCGGCGACTGCAGCCCTGATGGCTGGCGGCAACCCCTCATCGGTTCACGCGGCGGGCCGCGCGGCGCGGGCCCGGGTGGAGCAGGCGCGCAGCCAGGTGGCCGCCCTGATCGGCGCGCCGGCCTCCACGGTGGTCTTCACCTCCGGCGGCACCGAGGCCAATGCGCTGGCCATAGACAGCGCCGTGGCTGGCGGGGCCCGGCGGCTGCTGATCAGCGCCATCGAACATGACGCCGTCCTGGAAACCGCCAAGGCCTCCGGCGCGGCGGTTGAGCTTTTGCCTGTGCGGGCGGACGGCCGCCTCGACCTCGACGCCCTGGCCTCGCGCTTGGCGACCTGGGATGCGGCCGAGGGCCCGCCGTTTGTCGCCCTGATGCTCGCCAATAATGAGACCGGCGTGATCCAGCCCGTGGCGGAAGCCGCTGTGCTGGTGCGCGAGGCCGGCGGCTGGCTGCATGTGGACGCCGTGCAGGCGGTCGGCCGCGTCGCCATCGACAGTCGCGCCCTGGGCGCCGACACCCTGGCTCTGTCCAGCCACAAGCTGGGCGGGCCCGGCGGCGCCGGCGCCCTGACCTTCGGCCCTAGGGCCAAGCTGGTCCGTCGCCTGCATGGCGGCGGGCAGGAGCGCGGTCGCCGTGCGGGCACGGAGAATGTGGCCGGCTTGGCGGGCTTCGGCGCCGCCGCGGAAGCCGCCTTGCGGGATCTTGAGGCCGCGGCCGCCCAGGCTGAGTGGCGCGACGCCGCCGAGGCGGCCCTCGTCGCGGCTGGGGCTGTCTCTGTTGGCGGACAGGCGCCGCGCCTGCCCAACACCCTATGCGTCGCCGCCCCGGGGTTTCCGGCCGAGCTCCAGGTCATGACCCTGGACCTCGCCGGGATCATGGTCAGCGCCGGTTCGGCCTGTTCCTCGGGCAAGGTGAAGGCGAGCCACGTCCTCATGGCCATGGGCCTGGATCAACTGGCCGGCGCGGCAATCCGCGTCTCCGGCGGCTGGTCCACCGGGGCGCATGACTGGAAACACATGGTCGAAGCCTGGATCACGGCCTACGACCGCCACGCCGCGCGCCGTCGCGCGCCTGCGGCCTGAAGGAAGAACAATGCCTGCTGTCAAACAGACCGTCGATCACGTGGAGTCCCTGGAGCGTTACCAGCATGGCTTCATCACCACCGTGGATCAGGAGTTCGCTCCCAAGGGGCTGAGCGCCGACACTGTCCGCTTCATCTCCGCCAAGAAGCAGGAGCCGGAGTGGATGCTGGAATGGCGTCTGGCGGCCTATGAGCGCTGGCTGGCCATGGACGAGCCCGACTGGGCCAAGGTCAGCTTCCCCAAGATCGACTACCAGGACTCCTATTATTACGCCGCGCCCAAGGAGAAGATCGGGCCGATGAGCCTGGATGAGGTGGATCCGGAAATCCTGGCCACCTACGCCAAGCTCGGCATCCCCCTGCGTGAGCAGGAGGTTCTGGCCGGGGTCCAGGGGGCGCCGAAATACGCCGTGGATGCGGTGTTCGACAGTGTCTCGGTGGTGACCACCTTCAAGAAGGAGCTGGCCGCCGTCGGGGTGATCTTCTGCTCGTTCAGCGAGGCGGTCCGCGAGCATCCTGAGCTGGTGAGGAAGTACCTCGGCACCGTGGTGCCGGCCTCCGACAACTATTTCGCCTGCCTCAACAGCGCCGTCTTCTCCGACGGCAGCTTCGTCTATGTGCCGCCCGGCGTGCGCTGTCCCATGGAGCTGTCGACCTATTTCCGCATCAATGCGGCCGAGAGCGGCCAGTTCGAGCGGACCCTGATCATCGCTGATGAGGGCGCCTACGTCTCCTATCTGGAGGGCTGCACGGCTCCCATGCGGGACGAGAACCAGCTGCACGCCGCGGTGGTCGAACTGGTCACCCTTGACGATGCGGAGATCAAATATTCCACCGTCCAGAACTGGTATCCGGGCGATCCGGAGACCGGCAAGGGCGGCATCTACAACTTCGTCACCAAGCGCGCCGACTGCCGCGGCGACCGCTCCAAGGTGTCCTGGACCCAGGTGGAGACCGGCTCGGCCATCACCTGGAAATATCCCTCCTGCGTTCTGCGCGGGAAGGACAGCGTGGGCGAGTTCTATTCCATCGCCATCACCAATGGTCGCCAGCAGGCCGACACCGGCACCAAGATGATCCATCTGGGGGAGGGCACCCGCTCGCGGATCATCTCCAAGGGCATCTCGGCGGGCAAATCGTCGAACACCTATCGCGGCCTGGTGTCGGCCCATCCCAAGGCCAAGGGCGCCCGCAATTTCACCCAATGCGACAGCCTGCTGATCGGCAAGACCTGCGCGGCCCACACCGTCCCCTATATCGAGGCCCGTAACGGCCAGTCGGTGTTCGAGCACGAGGCGACCACCACCCGCCTGTCGGATGACCAGCTCTTTTATGTAATGCAGCGAGGCCTCTCCCAGGAGGAGGCCGTCCAGCTGTTAGTCAACGGCTTCGTCAAGGACGTGCTGCAGGAGCTTCCCATGGAGTTCGCCGTCGAGGCTCAGAAGCTCGTCGCCATCTCACTCGAAGGGTCCGTCGGATGACCCAAGATCAAACTCGGACCTTGTCTATGAACCTGAAAGCCGCCTTTGAAGCCGAACACGCCCGCCGGGAGGCCGAGCGCCAGGCCCGGGAAGCGGCTGAGCAGCAGCGTCAGGCCGAAGACCTGGCGCGCGCCGAGGGCCTGGAAGCGATCCTGGCCAAGGACAGCGACTTTCTGGCCAGCCGCGGCGTCGGTCTCGAGCGTCGTCGCTATACGGTGACCCTCGATCACGCCGACTACCGGATCGCCGCCTATTTCGAGGACGGCCAGGTGAGTGTGACGGCCTCAGACAAACGCAACGCCACCACCTCGGCTGCGCCGCGCAAGCAGCAGTTCGCCGAGAGCGTCGAGGACACGGTGCTGATCATGGCGCAATTCCTGGCTGACGAGACCCGCTGATGCTGTCGATCAAAAACCTGCACGCCCGCGTCGAGGCCGCCGAGATTCTCAAGGGACTGAGCCTGGAGCTGCCGGCCGGCGAGGTCCACGCGATCATGGGCCCCAACGGGGCCGGCAAATCGACCCTGTCCTATGTGCTGACCGGCCGGCAGGGCTATGAGGTCACCGACGGGACCGCGACCCTGGACGGCGAAGACCTGCTCAGCCTGGAAGCCAATGAGCGCGCCGCGCGCGGGGTCTTCCTGTCGTTCCAATATCCGCTGGAAATCCCCGGCGTGCCGGCCATGACCTTCCTGCGCACCGCCATGAACGCCCAGCGCAAGGCCCGCGGCGAGCCGGAAGTAAGCGCCACCGAGTTCCTGAAGCGGGCCCGAGAGGTCGCTGGCCAGCTGAAGATGGACTTCGACATGCTGAAGCGGCCGTTGAATGTCGGCTTCTCTGGCGGTGAGAAGAAGCGGATGGAAATCTTTCAGATGGCGATGCTTTCGCCCCGGCTGCTGATTCTGGACGAGACCGATTCTGGTCTGGATATCGACGCCCTGAAGATCGTCGCCGACGGGGTTAACGCCCTGCGCAGCCCTGACCGGGCCATGCTGGTCATCACCCACTATCAGCGCCTGCTGGACTATATCCGCCCCGACAAGGTCCACGTGCTGGCCGCCGGCCGCATCGCCGCCACGGGCGGCCCCGAACTGGCTCACGAGCTGGAGCGGGAAGGCTATGACAAGTATGCGAGGGCCGCTTGACCCTCTCACTGGCCCTTGAGGCGCGCGACCTCTCGCAACTGCCCAGCCGCCGGGATGAAGACTGGCGCTGGACCGACCTGCGCGGCCTGATCCGCGAACTGCCGGCCCCTTCGCCTGAAGTGACGGCCGAGATATCGCCCGGCCCGTTCGGCGATGAAGGCGAGGCCGAGTTGCTCGTCGTCAACGGCCGGGTCCGTGGGGACGCTGGCCTGCTCACCCTGGCCGAGGGCGAGGCGAGGGTGGTTCGCCTCCGCTTTGTCTCCGCTACCGCCGCCACCGGGCATGGGGTCAAGCTGGCCGTCAGCCTGGCGCCCGGGGCGCAGCTGACGCTGCTTGAGTCCTACGAGGGCCTCGCGCCGGACTATCTGGCCGACGCGGCCTTAGGCGTCCGCCTGGAGACGGGCGCGCGCCTTGAGCGCATTGTCCTGGCTGGCGACCACGCCGAGGGGGTCAGCGTCAGCACCGCGAGTGTGAGCTTGGCGCCCGGGGCAGACTTCGCCCAGACGGTGCTGACCGATGGGGCGCGGCGTCAGCGCCTGGAGACCCGAGTCGAGCATCCAGGTCAGTCGGCCGCCGTTCGGATGGACGGCGCCTATCTGGTGGCCGATCGCCGGCATGCGGACCTGACCACGGCGGTCAATCACGCCGGAACTGACGGAACCACCGACCAACTGGTCAAGGGCGTTGTGGCCGACCAGGGCCGCGGCGTCTTCCAGGGCCGGATCACCGTCAGCCCCGGGGCTGATCGCACCGACGCGCGGATGGGGCATCATGCCCTGCTGCTGTCGGACCGGGCCGAGGTCAATGCCAAGCCGGAACTGCTGATCTTCGCCGATGACGTGGCCTGCGCCCACGGAAACACCGTCGGCGCGCTCGATGAGGACGCGCTGTTCTACGCCCAGCAGCGGGGAATCCCCGAGGCCGAGGCCCGGGCTATGCTAACCGAGGCCTTCATCGGCGAGGTCATCGATCGCATCGTCCATGAGGGCGCCCGGGAAGTCGCCCGCGCCTGGGCCGCTCACAGGCGGGTCGGCTGATGGCGTTCGACGTTGAGGCCGTGCGCGCCGAGTTCCCGATCCTGCAGCGTCAGGTGAACGGCCATCCGCTGGTCTATCTGGACTCTGCGGCGTCGGCCCAGAAGCCTCAGGCCGTGATCTCGGCCATGAGCCGGGCCATGGAGACCTCCTACGCCAACGTCCATCGCGGCCTGCACACCCTGGCCAACGAGACCACCGAGGCCTTCGAGCAGGCCAGGGCGTCCGTGGCCCGGTTTATCGGCGCCGAGACCGACGAGGTGGTCTTCACCAAGGGCGCCACCGAAGCCATCAATCTGGTGGCGGCGGGCGTGGGCGCGCGCCTCCAGGCCGGCGATGAGATCCTGCTCACCCAAATGGAGCACCACGCCAACATCGTCCCGTGGCACTTCCTGCGCGAACGCCTGGGGGTCGTGCTGCGGTTTGCCCCCGTCACCGACACCGGCGAGCTCGATCTGGCGGCCATGGGTGAGATGATCGGCCCGCGCACGCGGGTCGTGGCCTTCAGCCACATGTCGAATGTGCTGGGCACCATCAATCCCGCCGCCGAGATCATCGCCATGGCCAAGGCGGCGGGCGCCCTGACCCTGGTGGACGGGTGCCAGGCGGTCGTTCACCAGATGGTGGACGTCAAGGCGCTGGACGCCAACTTCTACGTCTTCTCCGGCCACAAGCTCTATGGGCCCACAGGCATCGGCGTCCTCTACGGCAAGCGTGAACGTCTGGAGGAGCTGCCGCCCTATCAGGGGGGCGGCGAGATGATCGCCACGGTGACGGAAGACGCCATCACCTATGCGGACTCGCCCCACCGCTTCGAGGCGGGGACGCCGGCCATCATCGAGGCCATCGGCCTGGGCGCGGCGATCGAATGGCTGAACGGCCTCGACCGGCCGGCCATCGCCGCCCATGAGTCGGCCCTCTATGCCCGGGTGCTCGATCAGCTTTCCGGGGCCAACTGGTTGCGAGTCATCGGCGAGGCGCCCGGCAAGGGTGCGATTCTCTCCTTCACCATGGAGGGGGCGCACGCCCATGATGTGGCTCAGATTCTGGATCGCTACGGCGTCGCCGTCCGCGCCGGCGCCCATTGCGCCGAGCCGCTGATGCGCCGGTTTGGGGTGACCTCCAGCGCTCGGGCCTCTTTCGGCCTCTACAACACCGAGGCGGAGGCCGACGCCTTCGCCGCGGCTCTTTTCAAGACTCAGACCTTTTTCGGGTGAACGCCATGGATGACGCCCCCGCCACGACCGCCAACGCTACGCCCCTGTCCCAGGCGGAGCTGGACAAGCTGACCGATCAGCTGATCGACAAGCTCAAGTCGGTCTATGACCCGGAAATCCCGGTCGACATCTACGAGCTTGGCCTGATCTACAAGGTCGACGTTTCCGACGACAAGGACGTGGCCATCGACATGACCTTGACCGCGCCGGGCTGTCCTGTGGCCGGGGAAATGCCGGGCTGGGTCCATGACGCCGTCATGGAGATCGGCGACATTCGGTCCTGTACGGTCGAGCTGGTGTTTGATCCCCCATGGGATCCCTCACGGATGTCTGACGAGGCCAAGCTTCAACTCAACATGTTCTGACCCCATATCCTGATCATGGAACCTTTGAACCTCGCTCCTGCGCCCCGCGCCCGCCGTCCCAGGCCCCAGGTCGTCTCCCTGACCGAGGCCGCGGCTGACCGGGTGCGTGACATCATGGCCCGGGCTGACAAGCCCTATGCCGGCCTGCGGGTGGGCGTGAAGAACGGCGGCTGCGCAGGCCAGGAATACGTCCTGGAATACGCCGAGGCCGCCGATCCGATGGATGAGGTGGTGCAGGATAAGGGCGTGACCATCCTCGTCGAGCCCAAGGCCGTGTTGTTCCTGATCGGAACCGTGGTGGACTACGAGACCACCGCCCTGTCCTCGAAATTCGTCTTCCGCAATCCCAATGAGACCGACGCCTGCGGCTGTGGCGAGAGCGTCACCATCGTACCGCAGACCGACGAGGCCGAAGCCTAGGCTCGCCTCATCGGCCTTGGAACTGAGCCGGCCGCTTCTGCAGGAAGGCGACGACCCCCTCGCGGGAGTCCTCGGTGAGACCGGCCTCACGCTGAACCACCCGCTCGGCGTGCAGCTGTTCGGCCCAGTCGGCGTCCAGGCCGTCCCAGACCAGCTGGCGGATATAGCCCAGGGCCTTGGGCCCGGTGGCGAGCGCCCGGGCGAGCTCCATGGCGGTGTCCATCAGCGCCGCGTCCGGCACGCAGCGGTTGATCAGGCCCCACTGAAGCGCCGTGGCCGCCGGCAGCTTTTCGCCCAGCAGGGTTAGCTCCATGGCCCGGGCCTTGCCCACCAGCCGGCTCAGCATGTAGGTCGCGCCACCATCGGGAACGAGGCCGATCCTGCGGAAGGCCTGTAGGAAGTAGCCGCTTTCTCCGGCGACGATCAGGTCGCCCATCAGGGCGATCGAGCAGCCGATCCCGGCGGCCGCGCCGTTGACGGCCGTCACGATGGGGATGGGGTAGTTCCGCATGCGGGTGACGAAAGGATTGTAGACGGTCTCCAGCGCGCTGCCGGAATCACGCGCCTGGGCCTCCATCTGATCCTGGGCGGCGGGCGCGTCGGCCCGACCGGTCAGATTGGCTCCAGAGCAGAAGCCGCGGCCCTCGCCGGTGATGACCAGGCAGCGTACGCCGGACTCCGGCTGGGCGAAGCCCGCCATGGCGTCATCCAGCTCGGCCACCAGGTCGAGCCCCGCCGCGTTCAGGGTCGCGGGATCGCAAAGGGTGATGACCGCTACGCCGTCAGCGACCGAGGTCTTGATCTTGTTATAGGCCATGGGCGGTTCCTCCGGTCGCGTTCGAGACGATCCTGGAGGAACCTACGTTGCGTCAGCCAAGGAGGGAATGGGGCTGAGGCGCCTAGGCGGCGTCGGACAAGGGTTCGGCCATGCTCACGCGGTTGCGCCCGCCGTGCTTGGAAGCGTACAGGGCCGCGTCGGCCCGCCCCATCACGCTGTGGGCCGACTCACCGGGGTGTCGCTCGGCGAAGCCCGCCGATACCGTGATGTTGCCGAGGTCTTCGTTTGTGGAGCGGCGCTTGAGCACCCGGGACCCGATCTCTTCGCGAATCTCCTCCAGCGCCGCCGACGCAGCCTGGCGATCCTCATTGGGGAAGATGATGGCGAATTCCTCACCGCCGTAGCGGGCGGCCATTCTAGGGGTGGCGCCCACCCGGCCGATGACGCTGGCCACGTAGCGGATGACCTGGTCGCCGGTCTGATGACCCCAGGTGTCGTTGAACCCTTTGAAATGGTCGATGTCGATAAGCGCCAGGGCCAGGCAGCCCCGTCCGGTGTCGGCCTCCTGGCAGGCCCGATCGAGTTCCTCGTCGAAGGCCTTGCGATTGGCGAGATTGGTCAGGCCGTCAGTGGTGGCCTCGCGGCGCACCAGCTCCAGGTGTTCGCGCAGGCGGGCGACCTCACTGCTGGATTCGCTCAGGCGCTTTTCGAGAGATTGGTTCTCCAGCTGCACCCGTTGGGTGGCGCCAGCCAGGGTCTTCACCGTCGCCTCGAGGCTGGCCACATCCTTCTCAGCAGCCAGAGACTGGCTGGCGGTGGCCAAGGTCAGGCCATAGGCCATGCTGGACTGTTTGGCTGAGTCGATGGCGGCCGAAACCGAGGCCAGTTCGCGGCTCAACTGATCGCCAGTGTCGCGGATCTGCTCATTGAGCTTCGCCTTCGGCAGATAGAGGGCCGCCAATTCCTCGCTCACCGAGTCGGTGAATGCGGCGCCCGCCGTGAGCATACGGGACATTTCCCGGCCGAGCGGTCCGTCGGGCGCTGCGAGGAAGTGAATCCACAGTTCGAAATTGATCGAGGTCGGCCAGACGCGGTGCCGCTCCATCTCCTCGATGGCCTTGCGAGCCAGACCGAAGCCTTCGGGCCCCCTGAGCCTTATCTCGAGTTCATGGGACATTGACTGCCTTCCCTGCCCACCGCGGCCGGCGAACGACCCCGCGGAACCTCCCGCACTTCGACGGTGATCCTAGGGGGCAGAGTCAAACGAGCGGTTAAAGCGATACCGCCGGTCAGGGAGCTACTCGTCCCGCGTCGGCGTCGGGCGGAGCAGGAAGGCTGGCGTATCGCCGCCAAAGCCGCGCACGCCGTTGCGGTTGTCGTCGGACTCATCCCGCGCCTTGACGCCCCGGATGGGACGCTCTGCACGAGGCGATGAGCGCCGGGCCGGGGCCTTGTCCGCTTCCGGCTCAGGCACGGAGGCCTCGACGGCGGCGGTCGTGGACTCGGTCACGACGGCGGGCTTTTCCGCCCGGGTGCGGGTTCGTGTCCGGCTGCGCGCACGGGGACGATCCTCGGCCGGCGCGGCGTCTTGGGGCGCCGGCGCGGGCGCGGCGTCGGGCGTCGTGATCGGAGCTGGGGAGGGGGCCGGCGCTTCGGCCTCGCTTCGCTCCGAACGCCGGCCGCGGGCCGGGGCGCGGGACTCGCTGCGACGGCCATCGCGTCCGCCGCCGCTACGGCCGCCGCGGCCGCCGCGTTCATCGGTCAGACTGGCCCAATCCAGGTCCAGAGGCGCCATCTGGGGCGTCTTGCCGATCAGTTTCAGCACCTTGTCGAGGGACTTGGCGTCCGCCGGCGTCACCAGCATGTAGGTCTCGCCGGTCCGGCCGGCGCGGCCGGTTCGGCCGATGCGGTGAACGTAGTCGTCGGCGTGGTGGGGGACGTCGTAGTTGAAGACGTGACTCACGGCAGGGATGTCCAGGCCGCGGGCGGCGACGTCGGACGCCACCAACAGCTTTAGCTCACCCTTGCGGAAGCTCTCCAGGGTCCGGGTCCGGGTGGCCTGATCAAGGTCGCCGTGGATGGGGGAGGCGTCGAACCCGTGGGTCTTGAGCGACTTGGCGACGATGTCGACTTCGGTCTTCCGATTGCAGAAGACGATGCCGTTCTTCACATCGGCCCGCTCGGCCAGGGCGCGCAGCGCTGCGCGCTTGGCCTTGGAATCAGAGACCGGCAGCTCAGTGATGTACTGGGTGATGGTGTCGGCGGTGGTGGCCGGGCGGCTGGCCTCGATCCGGGTGGGATCATTGAGGAACTGCTTGGTCAGCCGGGTGATTTCCGGCGGCATGGTGGCCGAGAAGAACAGCACCTGGCGCTTGGGCGGCGTCATCTTGAAGATGCGCTCGATGTCGGGGATGAAGCCCATGTCGAGCATGCGGTCGGCCTCATCGACCACCAGCATCTGGACCCCGGTGAGCAGCAGCTTGCCGCGCTCGAAATGGTCCAGCAGGCGACCGGGGGTGGCGATCAGCACGTCCACGCCGCGGTCGAGCTTGGCTTCCTGATCGCCGAACGAGACGCCGCCAATCAGGAGGGCCCAGCTGAGCTTGTGGTACTTGGCGTACCGCTCAAAGGACATGGAGACCTGGTCGGCCAGCTCCCGCGTCGGGGCGATCACAAGGGCCCGCGGCATCCGCGCCTTGGAGCGGCCAGCCGCCAGCCGATCGATCATCGGCAGGGTGAAGGCCGCGGTCTTGCCGGTGCCGGTCTGAGCGATGCCCAGGACGTCGCGGCCGGCAAGGGCGACAGGGATCGCCGCCTCCTGGATGGGAGTCGCGTCGGTGTAGCCGGTTTCGGCGATGGCCTTCAGTGTCGAATCCGACAGGCCCAGAGAGGAAAATTCAGTCATTCATCGGCAAATCAAGATCAGCGGGCGTCACGTCGCGCCCCTGATCGACAAGCGCGGCGTGATCGACGCGCGCCGCGGAACATAGGCGGAAGCGCTTTCAAGTCAACGCATGTCGCCCGGCTGAGCCCCCTGGAGACGTCGATTGTTCGCCCAGGGCCGCAGGCCTCAGACATCGAGATCTTCGGTGGCGAATTCCGCATTCTCCTGGATGAAGCGGAAGCGAAGTTCGGCCTTGCGCCCCATAAGGGCCTCCACGAGGTCGATGACGGCTTCTTCGGAGCGGGGCAGGGTGACCCGGGCCAGGATACGTTTGGCCGGGTCCATGGTGGTTTCCTTGAGCTGGGCGGGCATCATTTCACCCAGGCCCTTGAATCGTCCGATCTCGGGCTTCTTGCCCTTGAAGTCGGTGGCCAGCAGCTCTTCGCGGTGCGCGTCGTCCCGGGCGTAGACCGTCTTGCCCCCGTGGCTGAGCCGATAGAGGGGGGGCAGGGCCAGGAAAAGCCGGCCGGCCCGGATGAGGCCCGGCATGGTCCGATAGAAGAAGGTGATCAGCAGGGACGCGATATGCGCCCCATCCACATCGGCGTCGGTCATGATGACGATGCGCTCGTAGCGCAGGTCCTCTTCTTTGAACTTGACGCCCGGCTGGACGCCCAGCGCCAGCATCAGGTCGCTGAGCTCCTTGTTGGCCCCCAGCTTGTCGGCGCCGGCCGAGGCCACATTCAGGATCTTGCCGCGCAGGGGCAGGATCGCCTGGGTGCGGCGATCGCGGGCCTGCTTGGCAGAGCCGCCGGCCGAATCGCCTTCGACCAGAAAAAGCTCGGTGCCGTCGGAGGCCTGTATGGCGCAGTCAGCCAGCTTGCCCGGCAGGCGGAGCTTTCGGGTGGCCGAGGCCCGGGCGACGTCCCGGTCCCTGCGCCGCTTCAGCCGCTCCTCAGCGCGCTCGATGACAAAGGCCAGCAGGGCGCTGGCGGCCCTGGGCTGGGCGGTTAGCCAGTGGTCGAAGGGGTCGCGCAGGGCGGCCTCCACCAGCCGCTGGGCGTCGCTGGAGGAGAGGCGTTCCTTGGTCTGGCCCTGGAACTCGGGATTCTTGACGAAGACGCTGATCAGGGCGCCGGCCTGGGCGACCACGTCCTCGGCGGTGATCAGGGTCCCGCGCTTCTCGTTGGTCAGCTCCGCATAGGTCTTGAGGCCCCGTGTCAGGGCCGCGCGCAGGCCCGCCTCATGGGTGCCGCCTTCGGGCGTCGGCACCGTGTTGCAGTAGGACCGCATGAAGCCGTCGGCCTCGCCAAACCCGTCTGCGGTCCAGGTGATCGCCCATTCCACGGCTCCGGCCTCGCCCTGGCGGGTGAAGCGCCCGGCGAAGGGTTCAGGCGTCACGGTCTCAAGCTTCTCGACCTGCTCGGCCAGATAGTCAGCCAGGCCGTTGGGGAAGCGGAACACCGCCTCGGCGGGGGTCTGGTCCTGGATGCGGGCCGGATCGCACTTCCAGCGGATCTCGACCCCGCCGAACAGATAGGCTTTCGATCGCGCCATCCGGTAGAGCCGGGCGGGCTTGAAGGCGGCGCCTTCGCCAAAGATCTGCGGGTCGGGCAGGAAGCGGATCATCGTCCCATGCTTGCGGCTGGGCTGGCCCTTTTCGATGGGGGCCAGCGGCTTGCCGCGGGCGAAGGCCTGACGCCACTCGAACCCGTCCTTCCAGGCCGTCACCTCGACGAGCTCCGACAGGGCGTTGACCACCGAGACGCCGACCCCGTGCAGGCCGCCGGATGTCTCATAGGCCTTGCCGGAAAATTTCCCGCCCGAGTGCAGCACCGTCATGATGACTTCCAGGGCCGACTTGCCCGGGTGCTTGGGGTGGGGGTCGACGGGGATGCCGCGGCCGTCGTCCTTGACGCTCAGATAGCCGTCGGCGTCGAGGCTGACCTCGATGAACTTGGCGTGGCCGGCGACGGCCTCGTCCATGGCGTTGTCCAGCACCTCGGCGAACAGATGGTGCAGGGCGCGCTCGTCGGTGCCGCCGATATACATGCCCGGCCGTTTGCGCACCGGCTCGAGCCCTTCGAGGACCTCGATGTCCTTGGCCGAGTAGCCGCCGGCGGGCCCGCTCTCGGCGCCCTGCGGGGGCGGCGGCGGGCTGGGTCGCGGCTCATGGCTCTGCGCCAGGGGCGACGCCGGCGCCGGGTTCAGGGCGTCATCGAACAGGGAGGCTTGGGGAGGGGCCTTGGACATTGGCTCGGAAGCTGGGGCGATTCGGGAGGCCCCGGTATGAATCGGGTGCTGAGACAAATCAATGCGCGAGGGACGAGAAGGAAAAAGGGCCGCAGCTTGCGCCGCGGCCCCTCTAGCCCAACCTCAGGCGTTGAGGCTTAGCACTTGTAGTACATGTCGAATTCGACCGGGTGCGGATGCAGTTGCAGGCGCATCACCTCTTCCATCTTCAGCTCGATATAGCCGTCGATGAAGTCGTCATCCATCACGCCGCCCTTCTTGAGGAAGGCGCGGTCCTTGTCGAGGTTCTCCAGGGCTTCGCGCAGCGAGCCGCAGACTTCCGGAACCTTCTTCTGCTCGCGGGGCGGCAGGTCATAGAGGTTCTTGTCCATGGCCGGACCCGGATCGATCTTGTTCTCGATCCCGTCGAGGCCGGCCATCAGCAGGGCCACGAAGGTCAGATAGGGGTTGCCCATCGGATCGGGGAAGCGGGCCTCGATGCGCTTGGCCTTGGGCGAGTCCACATGCGGGATGCGGATGGAGGCCGAGCGGTTACGCGACGAATAGGCCAGCTTCACCGGGGCTTCGTAGCCGGGCACCAGGCGCTTGTAGCTGTTGGTGGTGGAGTTGGCGAAGGCGTTGATCGCCTTGGCGTGCTTGATGATGCCGCCGATGTACCAGAGGCACTCCTGCGACAGGCCAGCGTACTTGTCGCCAGCGAACATGGGCTGGCCGTCCTTCCAGATCGACTGGTGGACGTGCATGCCCGAGCCGTTGTCGCCGAACATCGGCTTGGCCATGAAGGTGGCCGTCTTGCCGTAGGCGGCGGCCACATTGTGGATGACGTACTTATAGAGCTGCATCCGATCGGCCATGGTCAGCAGGTCGGCGAACTTCAGGCCGAGTTCGTGCTGGGCCGGCGCCACCTCGTGGTGGTGCTTCTCGGGTTGCATGCCCAGCTCACCCATGACCGCCAGCATTTCGCCGCGCAGGTCCTGGGCCGAGTCGATCGGGTTGACCGGGAAATAGCCGCCCTTGGGGCCGGGCCGATGGCCCATATTGCCCTCGGCGTATTCCTTCGACGAATTCACCGGCAGTTCGGTGGAGTCGAAGGCGTAGCCGGTGTTGTGGCCGGCCGTGGACCAGCGGACGTCGTCGAACAGGAAGAACTCGGCCTCAGGGCCGAAATAGACGGTGTCGCCGATGCCGGCGGCCTTCACGTAGTTCAGGGCGGCCTTGGCGATGGAGCGCGGATCGCGGTTGTAGGGGGTGTTGGTGTCGGGGTTCAGCACGTCGCAGAACAGGCAGAGCGTCGTCTGCTGGTAGAACGGGTCGATATAGGCCGAGTTGAGGTCCGGACGCAGCTTCATGTCGGACTCGTTGATCGCCTTCCAGCCGACGATCGACGAGCCGTCGAACATGGTGCCGTCGGTCAGGAAGTCGTCGTCGACCAGGTCAATGTCAAAGGTGACGTGCTGCATCTTGCCGCGGATGTCGGTGAAGCGGACGTCGACATATTTGACGTCCTTCTCAGCGATCATATCCAGGATGTCTTTGGCGGTGGTCATGGCGGTTATCCCCTAACTCGCGTGATAGGTCAGAACGTCAAACCGCAAGCGCGCCGGTCTCACCGGTGCGAATGCGCAGAACCTCGATGATTTCGGAGACGAAGATCTTCCCGTCTCCGATGCGGCCCGTACGCGCCGCGGTGGTGATGGCCTCAAGGGCGCTGTCGAGCTGGTCGTCGGCGACCACCACCTCGATCTTAATCTTGGGCAGGAAGTCCACGACATATTCAGCGCCGCGGTACAGCTCCGTCTGCCCCTTCTGCCGCCCATAGCCCTTGGCCTCAAGCACGGTCATGCCTTGGACGCCCAGTTCCTGAAGGGCCTCCTTCACCTCGTCCAGCTTGAAGGGCTTAATGACGGCTTCGATCTTCTTCATGGGGCCTCGTCGGACTGAACGCGCCGCCCTGTTCAAGGGGGTGGATTGGACGGAGCATGCCGGGCTGCGAGGCGACAAGAGGGCGCCGCGCCGGGAGTTTCGGCTGAGCCTGCGAAATCGCCAGCTGCGAATAAAATGGGCGCCTGGCGCCCAATTGATGAGCGTCGCTGAAATGGCCTTGTGAGCCGCCGATAGGCCCCTAGGATCGCGCGGCGCAGTTGGGTGCGGAGGCGTTGCCATGGATGATAGAACCCCAGTTCTGATCGGGGCGGGACAATTCACCTATCGGGGCGAACCGCAGGCTTCGCCGGCGCCGACCCAACTGCTGAAGATTGCGGCGCTTGGCGCCGCGCAGGACGCGGGTCTCGCCGAGCGCGATCTGGCGGCCATCGACAGCCTGGCCGTGGTGGGGTTCACGGTCGATGCGCCCGGCGGGGGGCGCGCGACGCCGCACAGCGCCAATCCGCCCCTGAGCCTCGCCAGGGCGCTGGGGGCGACGCCGGCCTGGTCGGTCTATTCCCACATGGGCGGCAACAGCCCCCAACAACTGATCAATGTGCTGTGCGAGCGAGTTTCCCGGGGCGAGACGGGCCTTGGCCTGGTTGTCGGCTGCGAGTTCCTGGGCTCGGCCACCAAGCGGCTGACCAAGGGGCTAGGGTTTGACGACTGGGCCGAGGACCAGAGCCTGCCGGCGCCGGAGCGGATTGGAGATCCCCGGCCGGGCGCCACGCCCTATGAGGCGCGCCATGGGTTGGGGCGGCCGATCAACACCTATCCTTTGCTCGAGAACGCCCTGCGCGCCCGCGACGGGCGCAGCATCGCCGACCATCAGCAGCGTCTGGGGGAGCTGTTTGCGCCGTTCACCGAAGTCGCCGCCCGCAACCGCGACGCCTGGTTCCCGATCGCCCGCACGGCCGAGGAACTGATCACTGTCACTAACCGCAACCGTATGGTCGGCTTTCCCTACACCAAGTACCTCAATGCGATCATGGATGTGGACCAGTCCGCAGGCGTCCTGGTCGCCAGCCTGGCCATGGCCAGGGAACTCGGCGTGCCGGAGGACCGGCTGGTCTATCTGCACGGCTGCGCCGACGCCGCCGACCTCTGGTATCCCCTGGATCGCCAGAACTTCCATTCCAGTCCGGCCATGCGGCTGACTGGCGCCCGGGCCCTGGAGATGGCCGGGATCGGCCTGGACCAGATCGGGATCATCGACCTCTATTCCTGTTTCCCCGTCGCTGTGGAGATCGGCGCGGAGGAGCTGGGGCTGGCCCTGGATGATCCCCGCGGCCTGACCGTCACCGGCGGGCTGCCCTATGCGGGCGGGCCGGGGAACAACTACGCCATGCACTCCATCGCGGTCATGATGCAGCGGTTGCGCGCCGCGCGGGATGACTATGGCCTGGTGACGGCCAATGGCTGGTTCCTGACCAAGCAGTCCACCGGCATCTATTCCTGTCGGCCGCCCAAGGCCCCCTTTGAGCGCGAGGACCCGGCGATCATTCAGCGCCAGATTGACGCCCTTCCGCATCCGGTTGTCACAGAGTCGCCGCAGGGTCGCGCCGTCATCGAGACCTATACGGTCGTCCATGGACGGGAAGGCTATCTGATGGGGATTGTCGTGGGACGGGACGAGGCCGATCGACGGTTCGTCGCCCACACGCCGACCGACCCGGCCGTACTTGCGAGTCTGGAGGCGGTGGAATCCGTCGGTCGGACAGGTACGGTGGGACCTGCCCCCGAGGGCCAACGCAACCTCTTTGTCCCGGACTAGCTCATGCCGCGCCTCTATCTGATCCGCCACGGAAAGCCCGCCGCCAGCTGGGGCGGTCATGACGACGATCCGGGGCTGGATGAGACCGGTCAGCAGCAGGCGGCAGCCGCCCGCGATCACCTGCTGGGTCTGCCCGACGGCCAGCGGCCGCGCCGGGTGGTATCCTCGCCGCTCGCCCGCTGCCGAGAGACGGCGGAGCCGACCGCTAAGGCGCTCGGGGTCGAGGTGGAGATCGATTCCGGCGTGGGCGAAATCCCGACGCCGGTCACCCTGGCCGCCGCGGACCGTGGCGAATGGTTGCGTCAGGCCTTTCAGGGGACGTGGGCGGAGATCGATGGCGACCTGGATTATGACGCCTGGCGGCGACAGGTGGCCGCGGCCCTGCAGGATCGCGGCGATACCGCGATCTTCAGTCACTTCGTGGCGATCAATGCGGTGGTTTCCCTGCTGACGGGGGAGGACCGGGTGGTCAGCTTCCGCCCCGATCACACTTCGATCACCGTGTTTGAAACTGACGGCAAGACCTTGACCTTGGTCGAGAAGGGGCGCGAAGCCTCCACCGGCGTACTCTAGTCGACTGGCGGAGGTCCCGTGGCGGCGAAACAGATTCTGACCGTGGCCGAGATGGCGGCGGCTGATCGCGCGGCGGTGGCCGCCGGAACACCCGCCCTTGAGCTGATGTCCCGCGCTGGGGCCGCGGTCGTCGGCGCCGTAGTCTGTCGGCACGCCCCCTGCGACACCCTCGTGCTCTGCGGGCCGGGGGACAACGGCGGCGACGGCTATGTCATCGCCCGGCTCCTGGCGGAGCAGGGCTGGCCGGTGCGCGTCGCGGTCGCAGCGCCCCCGCGATCGGAGGGCGCCAAGGCCATGGCCGCCCAATGGCGCGGCGAAACCCTCGATCTCGACGGCGATCTCGAAGCCGAACTCTATATCGACGCGATCTTTGGCGCGGGGCTGTCCGGGCCTCTGACCGGAGACGTGGCCAGGGTGATCCAGCAGATCAACGGCGCGCCGGAACGGGTGGTGGCCGTCGATGTCCCCACCGGCCTGCCCGGCGACACAGGTCAGCCCCTGGGCGTATGTGGTCGAGCCGCGCTGACCGTGACCTTCCATGCGCGCAAGCCCGCCCATGTGCTTGAGCCAGGCCGGGGCCGTTGTGGGGAGGTGATCGTGGCCGATATTGGCTTGGGCCTCACCGCCTCCCAGCTGTCTGAGAACGGTCCCGACCTTTGGGCTGCGCGGTTTCCATGGCCGAACGCCGCCTCGCACAAGCACGCCCGCGGCCGGTTGGTGGTCGTCAGCGGGCCCGCCTGGAGCACAGGGGCGGCCCGGCTCGCGGCGCGGGCGGGGCTGCGGATCGGCGCCGGTGTGGTGAGTATCCTGTCGCCCCCCGACGCCCTGTCGGCCAACGCCGCTCATCTTGAAGCGATCATGCTCCGGCCCTTTGAGACCGAATCGGAACTAGAGGGGCTGGCCACAGAGGTGGACGCGGCGGTCATCGGTCCAGCGGCTGGCGTGAATGAGACCACGCTGATGAATGTTCTCGCCCTCGCCAGGACAGGCGCGGCCCTGATCCTGGACGCCGACGCCATCACCGTGTTCCAGCAGGACCCGGAAGAGCTGTTCTCTGTGCTTGACCGCGATGACGTGCTTACGCCCCACCCGGGCGAGTTCGACCGACTGTTTCCAGGGATACTGGAGCGTGAACCCGATCGCATTGGCGCCGCTCGCAAGGCTGCGGCGCTGGCCGACGCGGTGGTGCTGTTGAAGGGCGCCGACACCGTGGTCGCAGCGCCGGACGGGCGCGCGGCTGTGGCGCTCAACGGTTCGTCCTGGCTGGCTACGGCCGGGACGGGCGATGTTCTGGCGGGCTATATCGGCGGGCTGATCGCCCAGGGCATGGATAGCTTCGAGGCCGCCTGCGCGGCCGCCTGGATCCACGCCGAGGCGGCGCACGCTCATGGTCCAGGCCTGATCGCCGAAGATCTGCCGGGACTGACGCCGGGCGTGCTGCGCGGGCTCTACGCGGCCGGCTAGACCCGCCTCGCAGCCTCTGCTAGCCGATTGACGTCGCTTCGGAGCCCCGAGCCTTGCATCGCGTACGCGCCATTTCCGCCCCTGCTCCTTCGCCGGTCGCCGCCGGCGTAGCGGTGATGGGCGTGGTCTGCGCCGGCGAGGCGAGGAACGGGATCTAGCCGCCGCGTTCGGCTGCGACACCTTTCTCCACCTCCGGCTTTCGCGACGGGTGGGGTCCAGCAGGATGCCGATATCCGCCGCCGAGCCATTTCGGACACCGGCCCCATGACCAGCTACACGCCCCAGCTCCTCGGCGCGCTCGCCCTCTTCGCCTTCGCTTCGTCGATCACGCCTGGCCCGAACAACGCCATGCTGATGGCGTCCGGCGCCAACTACGGCCTGGTCCGCACCCTGCCGCATCTGGCCGGCGTGGTGGTGGGCTTCGCGCTGCTGCTTCTGGCCGTAGGGTTCGGCCTGGGCGGCCTGTTCGCCGCGGTCCCGTTAGCCCACACGGTGCTCAAGGCTGTGGGGGCCGCCTACCTCGTCTGGCTGGCCTGGAAGATCGCCACAGCCCGCGGGCTGGGGGAGGGGACCGCCCCCCGTCGCCCGTTCAGCTTCCTGCAGGCGGCCGGCTTTCAGTGGGTGAACCCCAAGGCCTGGACCATGGCCATCGGGGTGGTCGCCGCCTATGTGCCTCAGCAGGGCGGGGCGTCTGACATGCTGCTGGCCGGTCTGGTCGTCTTCCTGATCAGCATTCCCTCCGCCGCGGCCTGGGCGGGCTCCGGCGTGGCGCTGCGGCGGATCCTCGAGCGGCCAGGCGCGCTGCGACTCTTCAACTGGACCATGGCGGCTCTCCTGCTGGCGTCGCTGACGCCCATCGTCATTGAGCTCGTCCAGGCTGTGGCGGGCGGCGGCGAGGCGGCTTGACGCCGTGGGCCAAACCGCCGATGGCAGGGGGCGGAACGCGGGCGTGGCGGAACTGGTAGACGCACTGGATTTAGGTTCCAGCGCCGCAAGGCGTGGAGGTTCGAGTCCTCTCGCCCGCACCACCTTTGCACTTGGACAGGGGAGGCGCCCGTGACATAAGGGCGCCCTCCCGCCGCCTCGACGTAGGCGGCGCTTCCCGTTTCACCTTTAGGCGGACCGTCAAGAGCGCGTGACAGCGCCCCGGAGTCCGGAAGCAAGAATGTCGATGCAGATCGTTGAAAAGTCCGGTGAAGGCCTGAGCCGCGTTTATGGCGTCACTGTTCCGGCCGCCGACCTGGCCGAACGCCTGGACGCGCGCATCACCGAGATCACCCCCCAGCTCAACATCAAGGGCTTCCGCCCGGGCAAGGTGCCGCCGGCCCATGTGCGCCGGGTTCATGGCAAGGCCCTGATGGCCGAGCTGGTCGAGCAGACCATCACCGAAACCACCCAGAAGGTGCTTGAGGAAAACAAGCTGCGCCCCGCTGGCGAGCCTGACCTGAAGCCTGAGGGCGACCTGCAGGACGTGGTGGACGGCAAGGCCGACCTGTCCTTCGAGATCGCCCTGGAGATCATGCCGGAATTCGATCCGGTCCATCCGGCCACCCTCGAACTGGTCCGCCCGGTCTACAAGCCTGGCGACGACGAGGTCGACGAGGCCTTGGCCGAGCTGGCCAAGCAGAACCGTAGCTTCGAGCCGCGCACCGGCAAGACCGTGAAGGCCAAGGACGGCGACCAGGTCACCATCGACTTCGTCGGCAAGATCGACGGCGAGGCCTTCGAAGGCGGCTCGGCCGAAGGCGCCCAACTGGTGCTCGGTTCGGGCAGCTTCATCCCGGGCTTCGAAGACCAGCTGGTCGGCGCCAAGCCGGACACCGACGTCCTGGTCAAGGTGACCTTCCCCGAGGACTACCAGGCCGCTCATCTGGCCGGTAAGGAAGCCGAATTCGAGGTCAAGGTGACCGCCGTCTCGGCCCCCGTGGACACGGTCGCTGACGACGCCTTCGCCGAGAAGCTCGGTATCGAGAGCCTGGACAAGCTCAAAGGCCTGCTGCGGGACAATATCGAGCAGCAGTATGTCAGCGCCTCACGCTTCAAGCTGAAGCGCGCCCTGCTGGATGCGCTGGACACCAAGCACGACTTCCCGCTGCCGCCCAAGATGGTCGAGGCCGAGTTCGCCGCCATCTGGAACCAGGTCCAGCAGGACAAGGCGCAGGAATCCCTCCCGCCGGAAGACGCCGACAAGACCGACGAGCAGCTGGAGTCGGAGTATCGCAAGATCGCCGAGCGCCGTGTGCGCCTGGGCCTCGTCCTGGCCGAGATCGGCCGGGTCAACAACGTTCAGGTGACCGAGCAGGAGCTGCTAGAGGCCATGCGCCAGGAGGCCATGCGTTACGGTCCCCAGGCGCAGCAGGTCTTCGACATGTTCCGCCAGAACCCCAACGCCCAGGCTCAGCTGCGTGCGCCGATCTTCGAGGACAAGGTCGTCGACCTGATCGTCGAGAAGGCCAAGGTGGAAGACAAGGACGTCAGCAAGGACGAGCTGATGGCCGAAGACGATCTGCCGGAAGGCTATGGCGAGTAAGTCTTGCGTGTCACGCCGCACCGGCGCGACAATGTGATTGCGGATCCCGGCGTGGCCTGCAGGCGGCGCCGGGATCATGCATTTTAGGGCTTCCGAAAGGGCCGGCGTTGGAGGGTCGCCTTGCAACCGGCCGCCGCAGACGCGATATCGGAAGGGACGGCGGCGATCAGACGTTCGCCAATCGAGAAGGGCTCTTAAGCTTATGCGTGACCATGTGACCACCGCGCTCAACCTCGTGCCCATGGTGGTCGAACAGACCAGCCGCGGCGAACGCGCCTTCGACATTTTTTCCCGGCTGCTGAAGGAACGAATCATCTTCCTCAACGGCCCGGTCGAGGACGGCATGGCCGCCCTGATCTGCGCCCAGCTTCTCTATCTGGAGTCCGAGAACCCCAAGAAAGAGATTTCCATGTACATCAACTCGCCGGGCGGCATCGTGACGTCCGGCCTGGCGATCTACGACACCATGCAATACGTGAAGAGCCCGATCTCCACGGTCTGCATGGGCATGGCGGCCTCCATGGGCTCGTTCCTGCTGATGGCCGGCGAGAAGGATCAGCGGATTTCGCTGCCCAACGCCCGCATCATGGTCCACCAGCCCTCGGGCGGGTACACCGGCAAGGCGTCGGACATCCAGCGTCACGCCGAGGACATCATCAAGACCAAGGGCCGTCTGAACGAGCTCTACGCCAAGCACACCGGCCAGCCGATCGAGGTGGTCGAACAGACCCTTGACCGCGACCACTTCATGACCGCCGAAGAAGCCAAGGCCTGGGGCCTGGTGGACCACGTCTATGAGCGGCGCTCGGAAGACTAGAGACCTCGTCGCGCGGCGCTGAGCAGCGCCGCGCGACCGATCTCGCCGGTGACGTCGTAGCGTTCGAAGCCCGGCGCATCCTTGGCCCTGAGATCGGCGAACAGTCCCTGGGCGTCCTCGTGAAAATGCAGAAACGCCCGTCCGCCGCGATAAAAGACCCCGCGGGCGGTCTCCTTCAGACCTGGCAGCTGGCGTAGCTCGGCGAGCAGCGGCTCTAGCTGATCGAGGGCTTCGGCTCGGGCGTGTCGCACGGGGGGCGATCCTCAGCCGGCTGGAGATGCGGGGCGGGGGGATACTGGTCGGGGCGCGCCAGATAGTAGGCCACCCCCGGCGTCCCGTCCTCGCCTTCCACGGCGAGGTTGTAGATCCGTCCATCAAAGCCGCCCCTTTGGGCGAGCTTGGCCAGGCGAGCGGCTTCCACGGCCTCTTGGGTGAGGCCTGCGGCGGCGATCAGGGCCATCATGACCTCGCTGACATCGGCCAACTCCTCGACCAGGTCGTCTGGTTCGGCGGCCGCGACCTCCTGGGCCTCCTCGACGAGCTTGGCCTTGAGGGCCTCGAGAAACGCTCTGTCGTCCAGGCGATGGCAGAACACCGACAGGCCCTGATCCTGCATCATCTGCGGCAGACCATCCCGGATCAGCTTCTCCACCCGGAACCGCATCAGGGGGATTCCTTGAACACCCGGTAGCCTGGCTCCTCGGCGATCTTCAGCATCTCCCGGTCGCCGCTGGTGTCGCCATAGGCCGCCCGCAGGCGAAGGTCCGGACCGAAGACCGCCTGCAGCCGCGTCACCTTTTCCGGACCCCGGCAATTGCGGCCGTCAAACATGCCCGCGACCCGGTCCTCGGAGTCGAAGGCCAGACGGGTGGCGATCAGATGGTCAGCGCCCAGGCCCCGGGCGAAGGGTTGGACGATGATGTCGGGGGACGCCGTGACGATCACCATGGTGGCCCGCCGACCCCGCCAGCGCCTCCAAGTATGCAGCGCGTCGGGCCGCAGGAGCCGCGGCGCATAGGCCTCGGCGAAGGCGCGCGCCTCGGCTTCGAGTTCGACCCTTGGCGCGCCGAGCAGAAACTCTCGCACGGCCGCCGCCTTGATGCGGCCCCGGTTGCGATGAAACAGATAGGCGGCGCCTGACGGGGCGAGGCGGCGCATGCCACGGGCATAGCGCGCCGCGCCGGCTCGCCACCGCAGAAAGGCCGTGAAACTGTCCCTGGTGGTGAGCGTGCCGTCGAAATCGAAGGCCACGACGCCTGTGTCGTCAGCCGGATCGTCCATCATTCCCCCAAAATACGCGGCTTGCGCCGAAATAGCGCAGTCTGGCCCCAGGAGCGCAACCGCAGGGCCCTCCATGCCAGAAGCGGGCCGATCCCTTCCCGTGCCGGGCAAGGCCTTTTACCCCTTTTCCCGTAAGGGAGGCGTGGGGCGACTTGCGCCAATCCGATACAATCCCATCTAGAGATTCGAAATTGCGCGCCATCCGCCCGGGTGACCTGCCATACGTTGCAGCTCCGGCAAGGCTTGTGATCCTGGCGCGGATCGGGGAATGTCAAGGATTAGACAACCCCCGGCGCGTATCCTGCAAGGACGGCGGGAAGTCGCCGCCTGCGCCACGGGCGCGGATTCGACCGGCGTCGTCGAGAGAGTGAGACTGAACATGACCAAGGCCGCGAGCGGGGACTCAAAGAGCACGCTGTATTGCTCCTTCTGCGGAAAGAGCCAGCATGAAGTCCGCAAGCTCATCGCGGGCCCGACGGTGTTCATCTGCGACGAATGCGTCGAGCTCTGCATGGATATCATTCGCGAGGAGCACAAGATCTCCTTCGTGAAGTCGAAGGACGGCGTGCCGACGCCCCGCGAGATCCGCGAAGTCCTCGACGACTACGTCATCGGCCAGGACCACGCCAAGAAGGTGCTCTCGGTCGCGGTCCATAACCACTACAAGCGTCTAAACCACGCCACGAAGAACAATGACGTGGAGCTGGGCAAGGCCAACATCATGCTCATCGGGCCGACCGGCACCGGTAAGACCCTGCTGGCCCAGACGCTCGCCCGAATCATCGACGTGCCCTTCACCGTGGCCGACGCCACGACGCTCACCGAGGCTGGCTATGTCGGCGAGGACGTCGAGAACATCATCCTCAAGCTGCTGCAGTCGGCCGACTACAATGTCGAGCGGGCCCAGCGGGGCATCGTCTATATCGACGAGGTCGATAAGATCAGCCGCAAGTCGGATAACCCCTCCATCACCCGCGACGTGTCGGGCGAGGGCGTCCAGCAGGCGCTGCTGAAGATTATGGAAGGCACGGTGGCCTCGGTCCCGCCCCAGGGCGGCCGCAAGCATCCCCAGCAGGAATTCCTGCAGGTGGACACCACCAATATCCTGTTCATCTGCGGCGGCGCCTTCGCGGGCCTCGACAAGATCATCTCGGCCCGCGGGCAGGGGACCTCGATCGGCTTCGGCGCCAAGGTGTCTGATCCCGATGATCGGCGCACCGGCGAGATCTTCCGCCGCGTGGAGCCCGACGACCTGCTTCGCTTTGGCCTGATCCCGGAGTTCATCGGGCGCCTGCCGGTGATCGCCACCCTGGACGACCTGGACGAAGAAGCCCTGGTCAAGATCCTGACCGAGCCCAAGAACGCCTTCGTCAAGCAGTACCAGCGTCTGTTCGACATGGAGAATGTCGGACTGACCTTCACCGACGACGCGCTCAACGCCGTGGCCCGCAAGGCCATTGCGCGCAAGACCGGCGCCCGGGGCCTGCGCTCCATCCTGGAAGGCATCCTGCTCGACACCATGTACGAGCTGCCGACCTATGACGGCGTCGAAGAGGTTGTGGTCAATGCCGAGGTGGTCGAAGGCCGCGCTCAGCCGCTCATCATCTATGCCGAGCGGCGGGACAAAGGCGGGGCGGCCTGAGGGCCGTCCTGATCACAGCTTTCTGTTGCGGCGCCGAAGACAAGTTGTCGCGCGCGGCTCCGGCGCCGCTTGAACCGCGCTCCGAAGCGTCCACATAAATAGTCTGAAGACACCGCCACACCGGCGGACGGACCGTCCGACTCAGGCGCATCGTCTGAGGTAACCGCGGCCCGAGGGTCGAGCCCTGCTTTTATTCCGAGGGGGCCGACCGGGAGTGAAAGCATATGTCTGAGACCAAGAAGACCCTTCCTGTCCTTCCGTTGCGGGACATTGTCGTGTTTCCGCATCAACCCGTGCCGCTGTTCGTCGGACGGGAAAAATCCGTGCGGGCGCTCGAAGAGGCCATGCGCGACGAGGGCAAGGACATCCTTCTGCTGACCCAGAAGGACAAGGACGACGATGACCCGGCGCCCATCGCCATCTATGAGATCGGCGTCGTCGCCACCATCCTCCAACTCCTGAAGCTCCCCGACGGCACCGTGAAGGTGCTCGTGGAGGGCAAGGCCCGCGCAGCCGTGGCCCGTTACACCGATCAGGCCGACTACTACGAAGCCGAGATCGCCGACCTGCCCGACGACGCGCTGGCTTCGCCCGAGGCCGAGGCCCTGAGCCGCGCCGTGGTCGAGCAGTTCGAGTCCTACGTGAAGCTCAACAAGAAGGTGCCGCCTGAGGCCCTGGCGGCCATGCCGCAGATCGAGAATCCGGGCGAACTGGCCGACCGCGTCGCCTCGCATCTGTCGGTGAAGATCAGCGAAAAGCAGGCCCTGCTGGAAATCTTCGACGTCGTGAAGCGGCTGGAGAAGGTCTACGCCCTCATGGAGGGCGAAATCTCGGTCATGCAGACCGAGAAGAAGATCCGGAACCGCGTGAAGCGTCAGATGGAGAAGACCCAGCGCGAATACTATCTGAACGAGCAGATGAAGGCGATCCAGCGCGAGCTGGGTGAGCAGGACGACACCCGTGACGAGCTCAACGAGCTCGAAAAGCGGATCAAGAAAGCCAAGCTGTCGAAGGAGGCCCGCTCCAAGGCCGAGGCGGAGCTGAAGAAGCTGCGCTCCATGAGCCCGATGTCGGCGGAATCGACGGTCGTCCGGAACTATCTCGACTGGCTGCTCTCCATTCCGTGGGGCAAGGCCAAGCAGAAGCCCATCGATCTCGCCCGCGCCGAGGAGATCCTCGACGAGGACCACTACGGTCTCGACAAGGTCAAGGAGCGGATCCTGGAGTATCTGGCGGTGCAGGCGCGCACTGGCGCGCTGAAGGGCCCGATCCTCTGCCTCGTCGGCCCCCCTGGCGTCGGCAAGACCTCCCTGGGCCGGTCGATCGCCAAGGCCACGGCGCGGGAATTCGTGCGCGTATCCCTGGGCGGGGTGCGTGACGAGGCCGAGATCCGTGGTCACCGCAGGACCTATATCGGCTCCATGCCGGGCAAGATCATCCAGTCGATGAAGAAGGCCAAGACGACCAACGCCTTCTTCCTGCTGGACGAGATCGACAAGATGGGTGCCGACTATCGCGGCGATCCGGCCTCGGCCCTGCTTGAGGTGCTCGACCCGTCGCAGAACTCCACCTTCGCCGACCACTATCTGGAGGTGGACTACGACCTGTCGCCGGTGATGTTCGTCACGACGGCCAACTCGCTCAACATGCCTCAGCCCCTGCTGGACCGGATGGAGATCATCCGCATCCCGGGCTACACCGAGGACGAGAAGGTCGAGATCGCCAAGCGGCACGTCCTGCCGAAGCTGACCAAGGACCACGGGCTCAAGCCCGAGGAATTCATGGTGCCCGAGGACACGATCCGCGACCTGATCCGCTACTACACCCGGGAAGCCGGCGTGCGGTCGCTGGAGCGGGAACTGGGCAACCTGGCCCGTAAGACGGTGCGGGACCTGGGGCGTGAGTCGCTGACCAGCATCACCATCGATCCCGACCGGCTGGCCAAGTATGCCGGGGTGCGAAAGTACCGCTACGGGGAGATGGACACCGAGGATCAGGTCGGGATCATCACCGGTCTCGCCTATACCGACTTCGGCGGCGACATCCTGACCATCGAGGCGGTCAAGATGCCGGGCAAGGGCCGCATGACGGTCACCGGCAACCTGAAGGACGTGATGAAGGAGTCCATCTCGGCGGCGAACTCCTATGTCCGCAGCCGGGCCACGCAGTTCGGGATTGAACCCCCGAACTTCGAGAAGACCGACGTCCACATTCACGTGCCTGACGGCGCCACGCCCAAGGACGGTCCGTCCGCCGGCGCGGCCATGGCCACGGCCATCGTCTCGGTCCTGACCGGCATCCCGATCCGCAAGGAGATCGCCATGACCGGCGAGGTCACCCTGCGCGGCCGGGTGACGGCCATCGGCGGCCTGAAGGAAAAGCTGCTCGCGGCCCTGCGCTCCGGGGTCAAGACCGTGCTGATCCCGGAGGAGAATGAGAAGGACCTGGCCGACATTCCGGCCAAGGTGAAGGAGGCCCTGGAGATCATCCCGGTGAACACCATGGATGAGGTCCTGGTCCGCGCCCTGACCCGGCTGCCCGATCCGATCGAGTGGACCGAACCTCCGGCCAAGACACCGGTCGCCGGCGACGACGGCGAGGCCGAGGCGATCATGACTCACTGAGGGTCAGGTCTTCTCCATACCAGACCACAGGCGGCGCGGGCTCACCCCCGCGCCGCTTTGTTTGACGCGCCTGCTTAAGCCCGCATAATCCCTTGGCGCGAAGGTGTTTGCCGCTGCCGGCGCTTCGCGAAAAACAGAAAAAGGGCAGGGAGAGGAAACTACCATGACCAAGGCTGAACTGGTTTCGGCGATGGCTGAGAAGGCCGGGATCACCAAGTCGCAGGCGAAGGACGCCCTTGAGGCCTTCGTCGATTCCGTCACCGGATCGCTCAAGGGGGGGCAGGAGGTGCGTCTGGTCGGCTTCGGCAGCTTCGTGCCGGTAAGTCGCGCCGCTGGCGTCGCCCGCAACCCGCGGACCGGCGAGAGCGTCAATCGGCCCGCTTCGCAAACCGCGCGGTTCCGCATCGGCGAGGGCTTGAAAAACGCTCTGAACAGCTGATCAGGGCCAGGCTGCGATGTTTGACGGGGGCGGTCGCGGCGGGGCGGCCGCCCCTTCATTGTGTCTATCCTGCCGAATGCCGCTCCGAATCTGTTTGCGGAGACGCTAAGAGAGCAGGCGAGGGCGGCTAGCTCAGCTGGTCAGAGCACCTGGTTTACACCCAGGGGGTCGGGGGTTCGAACCCCTCGCCGCCCACCAAGCCTCGGCGAAGGACCCATGCGATACCGTCCCCTGGGCCGCACCGGGCTCACCGTTTCTGAAATTGGTTTCGGCTGCGCCAGCTACTGGGGCTTGCCCAGGTTCGACGAAGGGGAGGCCGCGCGGCTCGTTCACCGGGCCCTGGATCTCGGAGTCACCCTGTTCGACACCGCCCCCGGCTACTCGCGGGGCGAAGCCGAACCGCGGCTGGGGCGGGCCCTCCAGGGGCGCGATCTGGACCACCTGGTGATCGCCACCAAGGTTGGCACCTTTCACGCCGGGGGCGGACGGACGGGGCGCGATTTTTCAGCCTCCGCCATCACCGCCAGTGTGGAGTCCAGCCTGCGCCGGCTTGGCCTCGAACACCTGGGGCTGGTCCAGTTGCACGGTCCGGCGGCGGCGGAATTGAACGACGACCTGTTCGCCGCCCTGGAGCGCCTCCGCCAGCGCGGCCTGGTGACGGCGTTCGGGGCCAACAGCTTCGATCCGGCGGTGATCGCCGCGGTCATCGCCGCACCCGGCCTCGATGTGGTGATGCTGGACTATAATGTGCTGCGGCCCGAGCGGGGGCCGCTGATCGACGCCGCCCTCGCTCAGGGCAAGGGCGTCCTCGCCGGCATGCCGCTGGCCATGGGCCAGGTGGATGGTCAGATCCGCAAGCTGCGCAGCTTGCGCGACCTCTGGTACGCCGCCAGGGCCTTGAAGAACCACCGGCATGAGGTAGCTCTGGCCCAGCGCTTCGCCTTTCTCCGTGACCTTGAGGGCATGAGCGCCGCCCAGGCGAGCCTGGCCTATGTGCTGGAGCATCCCGGCGTCTCGGCCGCGGTGATGGGCACCACACGGCGGGCTCACCTGGAGGCGAACGCCGCGGCCTCTGGTCTGATCCTACCCCCAGATGTGCGGGCGCGGATTACGGCCGCGCAGCCCCGCTGAAGTATCCGCCTTCCTCGGCGTGTGCGGCGCACTTTGCCACGGGCGCCAGCCGAACCAGAGCGATGGAGCTCGTGGATGATCCTCGGACGGGCTGACCTCACGTCCTGCCCATAGGGAGCGGTTTTCATCCAGCCATGTGCGGAGTTTCATCGGCGCGGGCAGGCGGCGCTCGACCTCGCTTGATGCCAAACCATCATCAAGGGGCGCAGGAGGCCGGGATCAGGCGGCGGCTCGTCGGGGCGTGGAAGAGTCTTAGGGGGAGGGGGACGCGCCAGGTCTTCTCAAAGAAGACCATGGCGCGAGTGACGGGACTCGAACCCGCGACCTCCGGCGTGACAGGCCGGCGCTCTAACCAACTGAGCTACACCCGCATATGGCGCTCGCGTCGCCGCGAGGGGCGTCTGATAGGTCCCGACCGGAATCGTGTCAACTGGGCACGAGCGATGATGTGGCCTCAGGCGGCGAATAATGCACATCAGCCTGTGGACCGAGGGGCAGTTCGAGCGCTGACCATAGGCCGACCAGGATCAGGCCGGCGCTCATCATCGCTGCGGAGTAGGGCAGCATGGCGCTGATCAGGCCGCCCACGCCGAAGCCGGGCCGCCATCTCTGGCAGAAGCCGAGCACCAGGGCGAAGTAGGGCATGAGCGGCGAGGCCATGTTCACGCTGGAATCCCCCATGCGATAGGCCGCCGTGGTCATTTCCGGGCTGACGCCGAGCAGCATCAGCATCGGCACCAGGACGGGCGCCAGGGCCGCCCATTTGGCCGAGGCCGATCCGATCAGCATGTCGAGGCCAGCGGTCAGGACGACGATGGCCATCAGCAGGACGGGAATCGGCAGGCCTGAGGCCCGCACGGCCTCGGCCCCGTTGATGGCGATGATCACCCCCAGATTCGACCAGGTGAACATGGCGATGAAGTGCGCGGCGGCGAAGGCCAGTACGATGTAGGGCGCCATGGACGCCATGGACTCCGAGGCCAGGCGCACGACGTCCCGATCGCTGCGAATCTGTCTGGTCAGCCGGCCATAGGTCAGGCCCCCGGCCAGGAAGAGCACAAAGAAGCCGGCCACCAGGGATCGGAAGAAGGGGGTCCAGCGCCCGGGGCCCTCCAGACTGTCGTCGACCAGGGGCGCGCCGGGCATGAGCGCCAGGGCCGCCCACAGGATCATGACGCTCAGCACCGCCACCCCCGACCACCGCAGAGCGCGGCGCTCCTGGGGGGAGAGAGGCGCGTCCTGGGGCGGCAGATCGGCCGGCGGGGTCCACGGGCCGAGCCGCGGCTCCACCACATTGGCGGTGACCCACCAGGCCACAGGGATGAACACCAGGGCGCCTGCGGCGGTGAAGTACCAGTTGCCCACCAGGTTGGCGGTCCAGGTCGGGTCGATCAGGCGTGCGGCAGGCTCGGACAGGCCGAGAATCAGGGCGTCGAACTGGCCGGGCAGGGGATTGCCGGCGAAGCTGCCGACCACGCCGGCGAAGGCCGCGGCGATTCCCGCGACGGGATGGCGGCCCACCGCGGCGAAGGCCGCGCCGGCCAGGGGCAGCAGGATGACAAAGCCCGTGTCAGCCGCGTGGTTGGCGATCAGACCGAGGAAGATGACCACCGGGGTCACGAGCCGGTGGGGCGTGCGACTCATCATGGCCCGAATCGCCGCCGACAGCAGTCCGACCCGCTCGGCGATTCCCGCGCCCAGCATGATCAGCAGCACATAGCCCAGGGGGGCGAAGCCCGTCAGGGTCTTGGGCATCTCCACCAGCAGGGTGCGGATATTGTCCGGAGCCAGGAGGCTCTGGGCCCGCAGGAGCGTCCCATCCACAGGATTGATCGCGCTGACGCCGGCCCAGGCGCAGATGACGCTGGCCAAGACCAGAGCGCCGACGATCCAGGCGAAGATGAATACCGGGTCCGGCAAGCGGTCGCCCAGGCGCTCGATGGCGTCGAGCGCCCGGTGCAATATGGGTTTTGCGGTCAATTTCTCCTCCCCGCTGAGCGATCAGCCTAGGGCGCGGGGGAGGGCGCGCAAACCGCCGTGACGGTTCTTGCGAAGCATTCGCAGAATAATCCCGTCCTTGCCCGCTTCTCAGGCGCGCCGCTCACCTCGCGACGTCTGGCCGCAGCCGCAGCGGGCGTGGCTGTGGCGTATCTCTGTTGTCGGAATCCGCTGTTTGAACCCTGCGCATTGCTGGTCTAGAAGGGCCCGCGACTCCTTCGAGGACTCCATGAACGCGTTCCTTCTGCAGTACCTGCCCATCGTGATTTTCCTGGGGATCGCGGCGGTTCTGGGCCTGGCCTTCGTGCTGGCCGCCGCCGTGCTGGCGCCCAAGGCGCCCGACCCGGAAAAGCTGTCGACCTACGAGTGCGGCTTCAACGCCTTCGACGATGCGCGGATGAAGTTCGATGTCCGGTTCTATCTGGTCTCGATCCTCTTCATCATCTTCGACCTCGAGGTCGCGTTCCTGTTCCCCTGGGCCGTCAGCCTGATGAACCTGCCCACCGAAGCCATGCAGTTCGCCTTCTGGTCGATGATGACCTTCCTGGGCATTCTGACTGTCGGCTTCATCTATGAATGGAAGAAGGGGGCCCTCGAATGGGAGTGATCGTTCCGGCCAATTCGGCCGCCCGGGCGACCGTCGAGGGCTATGACCCCAAGATTCACGATCCCTTCTTCGATGGGGTCAACGACCAGCTGGCCGACAAGGGCTTCATCACCGCGGCCGCCGATGATCTGATCACCTGGGCGCGCACCGGCTCGCTGATGTGGATGACCTTCGGTCTGGCCTGCTGCGCCGTCGAGATGATGCAGGCTTCGATGCCTCGCTATGACCTGGAGCGCTACGGCTTCGCGCCGCGGGCCAGCCCGCGTCAGTCGGACGTGATGATCGTAGCCGGCACCCTGTGCAACAAGATGGCTCCGGCCCTGCGCAAGGTCTACGACCAGATGCCGGACCCGCGCTACGTCATCTCCATGGGCTCCTGCGCCAATGGCGGCGGCTACTACTATTTCAGCTATTCGGTCGTCCGCGGCTGTGACCGCATCGTGCCGGTGGACATCTATGTGCCCGGCTGCCCGCCGACGGCCGAGGCGCTGGTCTACGGTGTGCTGCAGCTCCAGAAGAAGATCCGCCGCACCGGGACGATCGAACGATGAGCTGGCCCGTCTCCGCCGCCGATCTGCAGGCGCTTGGTCAGGCCATGGTGGCCAACAGCGCCGGCGCCCTGACTGCCGCCCACGTGGCCTATGACGAACTGTCGCTCAGCGCGCCGCTGCCGCGCATTGTCGACGCCCTGACCTTCCTGCGCGACCACCCCGACTATCGGTTCGAGGTGATGATCGACCTGACGGCCGTGGATTACCCCGAGCGGGAGAAGCGCTTCGAGGTGGTCTATCACCTGCTGTCGATGAGCAAGAACCTGCGGGTGCGGGTCAAGCTGGTGACGGACGAGGACACCCCGGTGCCCACCGCGACCCCGGCCTATCCCTGCGCCAACTGGTATGAGCGCGAGGCTTTCGACATGTACGGGGTCTTCTTCGAAGGCCATCCGGACCTGCGCCGCATCCTCACCGACTATGGCTTCCACGGCCATCCGCTGCGCAAGGACTTCCCCATGAGCGGCTATGTGGAGCTGCGCTATGACGACGAGCTCAAGCGCGTGGTCTATGAGCCCATCAAGATGACCGAGTGGCGCAACTGGGACTTCCTCAGCCCCTGGGAAGGCGCCGAGCGCGGCTTCGCCGCCCTTCCGGGTGACGAAAAGGCGGAGCCCAAGGCATGACCGGCGAAGTCGTCCCCGCGTCCGAGGCCCAGCTGGCCCACAGCCCCTCCACCGAAACCGAGATCCGCAAGTTCACGATCAACTTCGGTCCCCAGCATCCGGCCGCGCACGGCGTGCTGCGCCTGATCCTGGAGCTGGACGGCGAAGTTGTGGAGCGGGTGGACCCCCATGTGGGTCTGCTCCATCGCGGCACCGAGAAGCTGATGGAGTACCGGCCCTATCAGCAGACGATCCCCTATTTCGATCGCCTGGACTATGTGGCTCCAATGAACCAGGAGCACGCCTATGTGCTCGCCATCGAGAAGCTGCTGGCTGTCGAGGTCCCGTACCGCGCCCAGCTGATCCGGGTGCTCTATTCGGAAATCGGCCGCATCCTGAACCACCTGCTCAACGTCACGACCCAGGCCATGGACGTGGGCGCGCTGACCCCGCCGCTTTGGGGCTTCGAAGAGCGCGAAAAGCTCATGGTCTTCTATGAGCGGGCCTCGGGCGCCCGGCTGCACGCCAACTATTTCCGCGTCGGCGGTGTGCGCCAGGACCTGCCGCCGGCCCTGGTGGCCGACATTTCGGCCTGGTGCGACGCCTTCCCCAAGGCGCTCAACGACATCGACAGCCTGATCACCGGCAACCGTATCTTCAAGCAGCGCAACGTCGATATCGGCGTGGTCAGCAAGCAAGAGGCCCTCGACTGGGGCTTCTCCGGCGTGATGGTGCGAGGCTCGGGCATCGCCTGGGACCTGCGGCGCAACCAGCCCTACGAGTGCTACAACGAGCTGGAATTCGACATTCCGCTCGGCGTGAACGGCGACTGCTACGACCGCTATCTCTGCCGCATGGAAGAGATGCGCCAGTCGGTCCGCATCATGAAGCAGTGCTGCGATCGCCTGGAAAAGACCCCCGGCCCGGTGCTCATCGAGGACAACAAGATCGGTGCGCCGCGACGTGGCGAGATGAAGCGCTCGATGGAAGCGCTCATCCATCACTTCAAGCTGTTCACCGAGGGCTATCGGACCCCGCCGGGCGAGGTCTATGCCTGCGTCGAGGCGCCCAAGGGCGAGTTCGGCGTCTTCCTGGTCTCCGACGGCTCCAACAAGCCCTACAAGTGCAAGATCCGCGCGCCCGGCTATCCGCACCTGCAGGCCATGGACTGGATGAACCGCGGCCACATGCTGGCCGACGTCTCGGCCATTCTCGGCTCGCTGGACATCGTGTTCGGGGAGATCGACCGATGAATGCGGTGACGTCTCCCACCGCGGCGGACTTGGCCCAGGGTCAGCTCGACGCCTACAATGCCCAGGACGTGGACGCCCTTTGCGGCTTCTTCGCCGACGATCTGATCGTCGCCGACTTCAATGGCGCGGTGACCGTGGACGGCCTTGGGGCCTTCCGGGCCAAGCACGTGGCCCTGTTCGCCGAGCATCCGCAGAACCGCGCCGAGCTGGCCCATCGGATCGTCATCGGCGACCGGGTGATCGATCACGAGCGGGTCTATCGCAAGCCAGGTCCGGTGAGCTTCGAAGTGGCCGCCATCTACACCATCGCCGGCGGCAAGATCGCCCGCATCGACTTCGTCAAGTGAGGGGCATGTGAGCGTTCGTCGTCTTTCGCCCAACCAGCCCACCAGCTTCGCCTTCCAGCCCGAGACGCTGGAAAAGGCCAAGTGGTGGATCGCCAAGTTCCCGCAAGGCCGTCAGCAGTCGGCGGTGATCCCGATCCTGTGGCTGATCCAGAAGCAGGACGGCTGGGTCAGTGAGCCCGCCATCCGCACCGTGGCCGAGATGCTCGGCATGGCCCGCATCCGGGTGCTGGAGGTCGCGACCTTCTACACCATGTTCATGCTGGAGCCGGTGGGCAGCGTCGCCCTGGTTCAGGTCTGCGGCACCACGCCCTGCCAGCTGCGCGGGTCGGAGAGCCTGATGGCGGTCTGCAAGCGCAAGATCGGTGCGAAGGATCACCTCTCAGCCGACGGCAAATTCTATTGGCAGGAAGTCGAGTGCCTGGGCGCATGCGCCAACGCCCCCATGGCTGCGATCAACGACTATTATTACGAAGATCTGACGCCGGAGAGCTTCGAGGCCCTGCTGGACGATTTCGCCGTCGGCAAGGCGCCTGCGCCGGGCTCAGCGACGAAGCGCCAGGGATCGGCGCCCGAGGGCGGTCCGCTAACTCTGTCCGATCCGGCCCTCTATGACGGTTCGGCGGCCAAGCCGCTGAAAAAGATCCCCAACGCCGCGCCCAAGCCGAAGGCCAAGGCGGAGCCGACGGCGTGAGCGCAGAACCGGGCATCAAGGCGCGGTTCATGCGCATGGCGGTGATCAACGGCCTGTGCCTCGCTGCGGCGATCGCTGCCGTGGTTGGCGCGCTGGTTTCGGGGCAGGACTGGCTGTTCGCCATTTTCGGCGTCGCCCTGGCGGCAGGGTTTGCGGCGCAGATCTGGTTCATCGCCGCCTTCCGGCGCGCGAAAGAAGGAGTTTGAGGGGCGTGGTCGGGATTCTCGAAGACAAGGACCGCATCTTCACGAACCTCTATGGCCTGCACGACTTCGGCCTTGAGGGCGCGAAGCGGCGCGGGGCCTGGAATGGCGTGCGGGAAATCCTGTCGCAGACGCCGGAATGGATCTGCGATCAGGTCAAGAACTCCGGTCTGCGCGGTCGCGGCGGGGCGGGGTTTGGCACCGGCCTGAAGTGGACTTTCATGCCCAAGCAGGAAAGCGAGCGGCCGCATTACCTCGTGGTCAACGCCGATGAGTCCGAGCCGGGCACCTGCAAGGACCGCGAAATCCTGCGCAACGATCCGCACCTGCTGATCGAGGGCTGCCTGATCGCCAGCTACGCGATCCGCGCGCATGCCTGCTACATCTATATCCGCGGCGAATATGTCTTTGAGCGCGAGCGGCTCGAAGCGGCGATCAAGCAGGCCTACGAGGCCCGGCTGATCGGCAAGGACAATGTTCATGGCTGGGACTTCGAGCTCTATGTGACGCACGGGGGCGGGGCCTATATCTGCGGCGACGAGACCGCCCTGATGGAGAGCCTGGAGGGCAAGAAGGGCCAGCCTCGCCTGAAGCCGCCGTTCCCGGCCGGCGCCGGCATCTATGGCTGCCCGACCACCATCAACAATGTCGAGACCATCGCCACGGTGGGCTCGATCCTGCGCCGCGGGGCTGAGTGGTTCGCGGGCTTTGGCCGGCCCAACAACACCGGCACCAAGTTGATGGCCATTTCCGGCCATGTGAACCGGCCCTGCGTGGTCGAAGAGACCATGTCGATCCCTCTGCGCCAGCTGCTGGAAGAGCATTGTGGTGGCATTCGCGGCGGCTGGGGCAATCTGAAGGCGGTCATTCCCGGCGGCTCGTCGGTGCCGATGATCACCGCCGAGATGGCCGAGACTGCGCTGATGGACTTCGATTCCCTGCGCGAGATGCGCTCCGGGCTCGGCACTGCGGCGGTCATTGTCATGGACAAGGACGCCGACGTTGTGAAGTCGATCGCCCGGCTGTCCTACTTCTACAAGCATGAGAGCTGCGGCCAGTGCACGCCATGCCGTGAAGGCACCGGCTGGATGTGGCGGGTCATGGAGCGGATGGTGACGGGCGAGGCAGACATGGCCGAGATCGACATGTTGCTCGACGTGGCCTCCCAGGTCGAAGGCCACACCATCTGCGGCCTCGGCGACGCCGCCGCCTGGCCGATCCAGGGTCTCTTCCGTCACTTCCGCCATGAGGTGGAGGATCGCATCACCCAGTACCGCGCCGGGCGCCCGCACGTGCAGGGCGCCACGCTCGTGGCTGCGGAGTAAAAGACATGCCCATCGCAAAGGTCGACGGCGTCGAGGTCGAGTTTGAACCTGGCATGACGGTGCTTCAGGTCGCGGAGCTGGCCGGGAAGGAAATCCCGCGCTTCTGCTATCACGAGCGCCTGTCCATCGCCGGCAACTGCCGTATGTGTCTGGTCGAGGTGAAGCCTGGCCCGCCCAAGCCGCAGGCCTCCTGCGCCCTGCCGGCGGCCGAAGGCCAGGAGATCTTCACCGACACCCCGATGGTCAAGAAGGCCCGTCACGGGGTGATGGAGTTCCTGCTGATCAACCACCCGCTGGATTGCCCGATCTGCGATCAGGGCGGCGAGTGCGACCTGCAGGACCAAGCCATGGGCTATGGCCGCGATGATTCCCGCTACGGCGAGAACAAGCGCGCGGTCGAAGAGAAATTCATGGGTCCGCTCATCAAGACGGTGATGACCCGCTGCATCCAGTGCACACGCTGCGTGCGCTTCGTCACCGAGGTGGCCGGCGTGCCGGAGATCGGTCTGATCTCCCGTGGCGAAGACGTTGAAATCACGACCTATCTCGACGCGGCCGTCACGTCCGAACTGAGCGCCAACGTTATTGACCTCTGCCCCGTCGGCGCCCTGACGTCCAAGCCCTACGCCTTCAACGCCCGGCCCTGGGAGTTGAAGAAGACCGAGAGCATCGACGTCATGGACGCCCTCGGCTCGGCCATTCGGGTCGACGCCCGCGGTCCGGCCGTGCTGCGTGTGCTGCCGCGCATCAATGACGACGTCAACGAAGAGTGGATCAGCGACAAGACCCGCTACGCCGTCGATGGCCTGTCACGGCAGCGCCTGGATCGCCCGTACATCCGCGAGAACGGCAAGCTGCGTCCTGCGACCTGGGCCGAAGCGCTGCAGACGGTCGCCGCCAAGGTGAAAGCGACCGCGCCCGAGCGCATCGGCGTCATCGCCGGCGACCTGCAGGACGCTGAGTCCATGAAGGCGGCCCTGGATCTGTTCGGCGGCCTGGGCGTCACCAGCCTCGACTGCCGCCAGGACGGCATGGCCCTGGGCGATGGTCCTCGGGAAAGCTGGCTGATGAACTCAACCATCGCCGGGATCGAGGACGCCGACGTGATTCTGCTGGTGGGGACCAATCCCCGGCTGGAGGCGCCGGTGTTCAACGCCCGTCTGCGCAAGCGCTGGCTGGCCGGCGCCCTGCGGATCGGCGTCATCGGCGAGCAGGCCGATCTGAGCTATGGCTATGACTATCTGGGCGCGGGCGCCGACACGCTGAACGGCCTGTCCAAGTCCCGCAGCGACTTCGCCAAAGCGTTCAAAGGCGCTGAGAAGGCCGCCGTGATCCTCGGCGCCGGCGCTCTGGCGCGCGGCGACGGCGCAGCCGTTGTGAAGGCCGCTGCTGGCGTGGCCGAGACCTTCAAGGCGACCTGGAACGTGCTGCATACGGCTGCGGCCCGCGTCGGCGGCCTCGACCTGGGCTTCATCCCCCGGGAAGGCGGCAAGAGCGCACTGGAGCTCACCGCCAAGGGCGGCGCGGACCTGTTGCTCCTGATGGGCGCCGACGAGATGGACCTGTCGGCCACCGACGCCTTCGTCGTCTATATGGGCACCCATGGGGACGCCGGCGCGCACCGGGCCGACGTGATCCTGCCGGGCGCGGCCTATACCGAGAAGAACGGCCTCTATGTGAACACCGAGGGCCGGGTTCAACGCGGTGAGCGGGCGGTCTTCCCCAAGGGCGAGGCCAAGGAAGACTGGGCCATCCTGCGGGCCCTGTCCGAACTGCTTGACGCCAAGCTGCCCTATGACAGCCTCGACCAACTGCGTGCGCGGCTGTTCGCCGATCACCCCACCTTCGGCCGAATCGACTATGTGCCGGACGCGCCCGGAGCGCTCGACCTGTCGGTTCTCGGCGGGGAGGGCGACCTGTCGGACGCGCCCTTCGCGAGTCCCGTGAAGGCCTTCTATCTGACCAACCCGATCGCACGCGCCAGCGTGACCATGGCCGAGTGCCAGGCGCTCGTGCCGGGCGCCGAAAAGATCGCCGCGGAGTAGGGCATGGACGCCACCACCAATTTCTGGGCGACGCCGGGCGGCTGGACGCTGATCACCGTGGGCCAGATCCTGGCCGTCATGATCTGGATCCTGCTGTCGCTGGCCTTCCTGCTGCTGGCCGACCGCAAGATCTGGGCCGGCGTGCAGATGCGCAAAGGCCCCAATGTCGTGGGTCCGTTCGGCCTGCTGCAGTCTTTCGCCGACTTCCTGAAGTTCGTGCTGAAGGAAATCGTCATCCCGGATGGGGCCGACAAGGTGGTCTTTATCCTGGCCCCCCTGATCAGCTTCGTCCTCGCCTTCGCCGCTTGGGCCGTGGTGCCGCTGGCGCCGGGCTGGGTGGTTTCCGACATCAATGTCGGCGTCCTGTACCTGCTGGCGATCAGCTCGCTGGGCGTCTACGGCATCATCATGGGCGGCTGGGCGTCCAACTCGAAGTACCCCTTCCTGGGCAGCCTGCGCTCGGCCGCTCAAATGGTCAGCTACGAGGTCTCCATCGGCTTCGTGATCATCACGGTGATCCTGCTGGCCGGCACCATGAACCTGCAGACCATCGTCGAGCAGCAGGCGGGCGGATTCTGGAACTGGTACGTGTTCGGCGGCGGGCTTTCGAACCTGCCGATGATCCTGATCATGGTCCCGATGGCGGTCGTGTTCTTCATCTCGGCCCTGGCCGAGACCAACCGCCCGCCCTTCGACCTGCCGGAGGCCGAGTCCGAGCTCGTGGCCGGCTACCAGGTCGAATATTCCTCGACCCCGTACCTGCTGTTCATGATCGGCGAGTACGCCAACATCGTCCTGATGTGCGCCATCATCACCATCCTGTTTTTCGGTGGGTGGCAGGCGCCGTTCCCGACGCCGTTCATCGAGAGCTGGCCGGCGACCGCGCAGAGCTTCTTCGGCTTCATGTGGTTCTTCGCCAAGACGGTCTTCTTCTTCTTCCTGATCGCCATGGTGAAGGCGATCGTGCCCCGCTACCGCTATGACCAGCTGATGCGCCTGGGCTGGAAGGTCTTCCTGCCCTTCTCCCTCGTGGCTGTGGTGCTGGTCGCCGCCTGGCGCGTGTTTGGCCCGGCCCAAGGAGCGATCTGATGAGTTTCGCCGCCCGTCTCAGCCAGGCCGCCAAGGGGGCGGCGCTGATGGACTTCATCGGGGCCTTTGGCCTGGGCATGAAGTACATGATGCGTCCCAAGGCGACCGTCATCTATCCGAACGAGCGCAACCCGCAGTCGCCGCGCTTCCGGGGCGAGCACGCCCTGCGCCGCTATCCCAATGGGGAAGAGCGCTGCATCGCCTGCAAGCTCTGCGAGGCCATCTGCCCGGCCCAGGCCATCACCATCGAGGCCGAGCCCCGGGACGACGGCAGCCGCCGGACGACCCGCTATGACATCGACATGGTCAAGTGCATCTACTGCGGCCTGTGTCAGGAGGCCTGCCCGGTGGACGCCATTGTCGAGGGGCCGAACCTGGAGTTCGCCACCGAGACGCGGGAAGAGCTGTATTACGAAAAGGATCGCCTGCTCGACAACGGGGACCGTTGGGAGCGGGAAATCGCGAAGAACCTGGAACTCGACGCGCCCTATCGCTAAGAGACAGGCGCGATTCCGGGGCTTTTGGACGTTGGCGTCCCAACCGGGCCATGCGCCCGGCGGGCGGACCAACCTGATGATTGAGGGGCGAAAGTAGAGCCGTCATGGCCTTGCAGGCGATCGCATTCTATCTGCTGGCGACAGTCACCATCGGCTCCGGCCTCGCCGTGGTGTCCGTCAGAAATCCTGTGCACTCGGTGCTGTTCCTCATCCTGACCTTCTTCTCGGCGGCGGGCCTCTTCCTGCTGCTTGGGGCGGAGTTTCTGGCGATGCTCCTGGTCGTCGTCTATGTGGGCGCGGTCGCGGTGCTGTTCCTCTTCGTCGTCATGATGCTCGACGTGGATTTCGGAGCCCTGAAGCAGGGCTTCGCGAGATACGCCCCCGTCGGGGCTTTCGTCGGCGGCATCCTGGCCATCGAGATGATCATCGTCGCCACCGCGGTGGCCCGGGGCGGGGCGGCCAGCGGCGTGCGCGAGCCCATGTCGGCCCTGGGGGGCCTGTCCAACACCGAGACCATCGGGCGGGTGCTCTACACCGACTATGTCTACTTCTTCCAGGCCGCGGGGTTGGTGCTGCTGGTGGCCATGATTGGCGCCATCGTCCTGACCCTGCGCCATAAGCCCGGCGTCCGCCGTCAGGTGATCGCCGACCAGGTGGCGCGCAACGCCCAGAGCGGCATGCGCACCGTTCAGATCAAGCCGGGCGAGGGGATGGGCGAATGACCATCGGGCTCAGTCACTATCTGGCGGTCGCCGCCATCCTGTTCACGATCGGGGTCTTCGGGATCTTCGTGAACCGCAAGAACATCATCGTCATCCTGATGTCGATCGAGCTGATCCTGCTGGCGGTGAACATCAATCTCGTCGCCTTTTCCGCCTATCTCCATGACGTGGTGGGGCAGATCTTCGCCATGTTCGTCCTGACCGTGGCCGCCGCCGAGGCGGCCGTGGGCCTGGCCATCCTCGTCACCTTCTTCCGTAACCGCGGCGGCATCGCCGTGGACGACGCCGCCGTGATGAAAGGCTGACGGACCCTATGACCCCTCAGTCTCTCGCCATCATCCTGGTTTTCGCGCCCCTGCTGGGCGCCCTGATCGCGGGCCTGTTTGGCCGTCGCATCGGTGACTTCGCCTCGCAAGCGGTGACCACCGGCCTGCTGCTGCTGGCCTGCGTCCTGTCCTGGACCCTGTTCATCCAGTGGACCTGGGGCGGGCTCGAAGCCTTCACGCTGACCCTGCTGCCCTTCATCAATGTGGGCGACTTCCAGTCGGCCTGGTCGATCCGTATCGATGGCCTCTCGGCCGTCATGCTGATTGTCGTCACCTCGGTCTCGGCCCTGGTCCACGTCTATTCGTGGGGCTACATGGCCGAGGACGACTCCCGGCCGCGCTTCTTCGCCTATCTGTCGCTCTTCACCTTCGCCATGCTGGCCCTGGTGACGGCGGCCGACTTCATGCAGCTGTTCTTCGGCTGGGAAGGGGTGGGGCTGGCCAGCTACCTGCTGATCGGCTTCTGGTTCAAGAAACCCACCGCAAACGCCGCCTCCATCAAGGCCTTCGTGGTCAACCGGGTGGGCGACTTCGGCTTCGCGCTCGGCATCATCACCGTCTTCTGGATGTTCGGCACCATCGAGTTCGCCGAGATCTTCCCGCGGGTTCAGGAGTTCGCCTCGGTCGGCTGGTCGTTCGCTGGCCAGACCTGGCACGCCGTCGACCTCGCCTGCGCCCTGCTGTTCGTCGGCGCCATGGGCAAGTCGGCCCAATTCTTCCTGCACACCTGGCTGCCCGACGCCATGGAGGGCCCGACCCCGGTCTCGGCCCTGATCCACGCCGCCACCATGGTGACGGCGGGCGTCTATATGGTCTGCCTGCTGTCGCCGATGTTCGAATACGCCCCGGTGACCAAGCAGATCGTCACCCTGGTGGGCGCGGTCACGGCCCTGTTCGCCGCCACAGTGGGTCTGGCCCAGAACGACATCAAGCGGGTCATCGCCTATTCGACCTGTTCGCAGCTGGGCTACATGTTCTTCGCCGCCGGCGTCGGCGCCTATCAGGCGGCCATGTTCCACCTGTTCACCCACGCCTTCTTCAAGGCTCTGCTGTTCCTGGGCGCCGGCTCGGTGATCCACGGCATGCACCACGAGCAGGACATGCGGAAGATGGGCGCCCTGTGGAAGCTGCTGCCCGTCACCTACGCAGTGATGGTCATCGGCACGCTGGCCATCACCGGCTTCGGCATCCCCGACCTGCACCTGGGCTTCGCCGGCTTCTACTCCAAGGACACCATCATCGAGGCGGCCTATGCGGCCGGCGAAGAGAACGGCCTCGCCTATTTCGCCTTCGTCATCGGCATCCTGGCGGCGGGCCTGACGGCCTACTACTCCTGGCGCCTGGCCTTCATGACCTTCCATGGCCACGCCAAGTGGGGACATGAGACTCACGACGACCACGCCCATGCGCCGGCCCAGCATGTGACCCATGACGAGCCACTGCCGGACGCTCACGACCATGGCCATCATCACGGGCACACCCCGCATGAGAGCCCGCTGGTGATGGTGGTTCCGTTGCTGCTGCTGGCGCTCGGCGCTGTGGCGGCGGGCTTCGCCTTCGTCGAGCACTTCGTGGGCGACCATCAGGCGGAGTTCTGGCGCGGGGCGATCTTCACGGCGCCCACCAACCATGTGCTGGAACACGCCCATCACGTGCCGCAGTGGGTGCTTTACGCTCCCCTGGTGGCCTCCATGCTGGGTCTGGCCGTAGCCTTCTACATCTACGTGCTGCGCGAGGGCCTCGGCGCCCGGATGGCGGCCAAGGAGGGTCCGGTCTGGAGCTTCCTCTACAACAAGTGGTTCTTTGACGAGCTCTACAACGCCACCTTCGTGCGCGCCGCCCGCGGTCTGGGCGACCTGTTCTGGAAGGTGGGCGACCAGAAGATCATCGATGGTCTGGGGCCCAACGGCGTGGCGGCGACGTCGGCGATGATCGGCCGGCTGACGGGCAAGCTGCAGACGGGCTTCGTCTACCACTATGCGTTCGTAATGCTGCTCGGGGTGGCGGGTCTCCTGACCTTCGCCCTGTTCTTCTGGCAGGCTTGAGGCGGGGATAGGTCATGACTGGCATTCTCTCGCTCATCACCTATGCGCCGCTCCTGGGCGTCGCGGCGATCCTGGCCCTGCGCCTTGTGGCCCCTGCTGGCAGCCCCCGTTCGGCGGAGCTGGCCAAGTGGGTGGCGCTGGTCACCACCCTGGTGACGCTCGCCCTGTCCCTGGTCATGCTCGGCCAGTTCGACCGGACCACGGCCGACTTCCAGTTCGTCGAGGACTTCGCCTGGTTCGGCGGCCTCCACTACCGCATGGGCGTCGACGGCATTTCGGTGCTGTTCGTGGTTCTGACCGCCTTCCTCATGCCGCTCTGCATCGCCGCCTCCTGGCGTTCGATCGAGCATCGCATCGAAGAGTACCTGATCGCCTTCCTGGCCCTGGAGACCCTGGTCATCGGCGTGTTCTGCGCGCTGGACCTGATCCTCTTCTATCTGTTCTTCGAATTCGGCCTGGCGCCGATGTTCCTGATCATCGGGGTCTGGGGCGGCAAGAACCGGGTCTATGCGGCCTTTAAGTTCTTCCTCTATACCCTGCTGGGCTCGGTGCTTATGCTGGCCGCGGTGCTCGGCATGATCGGCATCACCGGCACCTCCTCGATCCCCGAACTGATGACCTACGACTTTGGTCAGGAGATCCAGATCTGGCTGTGGCTGGCCTTCTTCGCCTCGTTTGCGGTGAAGATGCCCATGTGGCCTGTGCACACCTGGTTGCCCGACGCCCACGTGGAAGCGCCTACCGCAGGCTCGGTCATCCTCGCCGGCGTGCTGCTGAAGATGGGCGGCTACGGGTTCATGCGCTTCTCCCTGCCCATGTTCCCCGACGCTTCGGCTTATTTCACGCCGCTGGTCTTCGCCATGTCGGTCATCGCCATCGTCTACACCTCGCTGGTGGCCTTCCGGCAGACCGACATCAAGAAGCTGATCGCCTATTCGTCGGTGGCCCATATGGGCTTCGTCACGCTCGGCATCTTCTCGGGCAACGCCCAGGGCGAGCAGGGCGCCATCTTCCAGATGGTCAGCCACGGCCTGATCTCTGGCGCGCTCTTCCTTTGCGTCGGCGTGGTCTATGACCGCATGCACACCCGCGAGATCGCCTTCTATGGCGGCCTGGTGAACCGGATGCCCTGGTACGCGGCCATCTTCCTGCTCTTCACCATGGGCAATGTGGGCCTGCCGGGCACCTCGGGCTTCGTGGGCGAGATCCTGACCATGGCCGGCGCCTATCAGGCCTCCACCTGGGCGGCCATTGTGGCGGCTACCGGCGTCATCCTCTCGGCCGTCTATGCGCTCAGCCTCTACCGGCGGGTCGTGTTCGGCGAGATCACCAATCCGGCCCTGGCCGAGATCAAGGACCTGAACTGGCGGGAGGTGGCGATCTTCGCCCCCCTGATCATCGGCACCCTCTATCTCGGCATCTATCCGGCCGCCGTTTTCGATATCACCCAGGCCTCGGTCGACAATCTGGTCGCGGTCTACCGCGCCGCGACCGGCGGGTGAGGGGGCTTTTGAGATGAACTTCTCCACAGATCTGAGCCTCGCCCTGCCTGAGCTGATCCTGGCCGGGGGCGCCCTTGTCCTGCTGGTCTGGGGCGCCTTCCAGAGCCGCGCCAACATGGTGTTCAGCCTCGCGGCCGTGGCCCTGCTGGTGGCGGCCGGCGCCGCCGCTGTCCTTGGCCCCATGGGGCGCGGTTTCTCTGGCGGCCTGATCGCCGACCAGGCCTCGGCCTTCGCCAAGGTGGCCATCTACGCCGCCAGCGCCATCGCCATCCCGCTGGGCCAGCCGTGGTTCCAGCGGCGCGGCGTCAACAACTTCGAGTTCCCGATCCTGATCGTCCTGGCTGCGCTGGGCATGGGCATGATGGCCTCGGCCGGCGACCTGATCTCGCTCTATATCGGCGTGGAGCTCCACTCCCTGGCCCTCTACGTCCTGGCCGCCATCCATCGCGATAACGCCAAGGCCTCGGAAGCCGGCCTGAAGTATTTTGTGCTCGGCGCCCTGTCCTCGGGCCTGCTGCTCTATGGCGCTTCGCTGATCTATGGCTTCGCCGGCTCTACCCACTTCACCGTCATCGCCCAGGCGGTCGAAGGCGGGGCCAATGTGGGCGTGCTGTTTGGCCTGGTCTTCCTGATCTGCGGCCTGGCCTTCAAGATCTCGGCCGCTCCGTTCCATATGTGGACGCCGGACGTCTATGAGGGCGCCCCGACTCCGGTCGTGGCCTTCTTTGGCGCGGCGCCGAAGATGGCGGCCATGGTTCTCTTCGCGCGGGTCCTGGCCGAAGGCTTTGGCGGCGCGGCTGAGCAGTGGCGCCAGATCCTGATCATCATCGCGCTCGCCTCTGTCGCCGTCGGCGCCTTCGCCGGCCTCGCCCAGTCCAACCTCAAGCGCCTGTGGGCCTATTCCTCCATCGCCAACATCGGCTACGCGGTGCTGGGCCTGGCCTCAGGCGACACCGCCGGCGTTCAGGCCATGCTGGTCTTCATGGTCCTCTACATGGTCGACGTGACCGGCTTCTTCGCCTGCCTCGCGGCGCTGTCGCGGGATGGCCGGCCCATGGAGACGATCTCGGACATGGCGGGCCTGTTCAAGGAACGTCCCGGCATTGCGCTCGCCATGAGCGCGTTCGCCCTCTCAGCCCTCGGCCTGCCGCCCTTCTCAGGGTTCTGGGCCAAGTTCTACGTGTTCAAGGCGGCCATCGGCGCCGGGCTCGGCGTGGTTGCGGTCATCGCCCTGGTGGGCAGCGTGGTTGCCGCCTTCTACTATCTGCGGCTGATCAAGGTGATGTGGTTCGACGCTTCGGCCGGCGCCACGGAAACCCCGCCGGTGGAGGCCCGCACCATCGCCCTGGCGCTCGCTCTGTTCACCTTCCCTGTGGTCCTGGTGGCCCTCGCCTTCCTCGATCCGCTCGCGGCGGCCGCGGCCGCCGCCTTCGGCCTGGCCTGATTTGGCTACCGCTCATCCGCCGATCGCGTTTTTCGACGAGCTCGACTCCACCAACGCCGAGGCCCGTCGCCGGGCCGAGGCGGGAGAGGCCGGCCCCCTCTGGATCGCCGCCCTGCGCCAGACCGCTGGCCGCGGCCGGCGGGGGCGAGCCTGGGAGACGGGCTCGGGCAATCTCGCCGCCACCCTGCTGATAACCACCGACCGCCCGGCCGGGGAAGCCGCACAGCTGTCGTTCGTGGCCGCCCTGGCCGCCGCCGACCTGGCTGAGTCCTGCCTGTCGCCGGGCCTGGTCAGCGTGAAGTGGCCCAATGATCTGCTGATCGCCGGCCGCAAGTCCGCCGGCATCCTGGTGGAGTCGGGCGCACGCCCCGACGGCCGGCTCTGGCTTGCGGTGGGAATTGGGATCAATCTGGTGAGCGGTCCCGAGGCTGCTGAACGACCGTCGACCACCTTCGCCGAACACATGGACGGCGCACCCCCGACCCCTGAGGCGGCGCTGAACATCCTGGCCTCATCATTCGAGACCTGGCGGAGCGCCTGGGCCGCGCAGGGCTTCCCAGCTATCGCAGAGGGCTGGACCCGCCGGGCGCACGGTCTCGGCCAGCCCTGCGTCGCGCGCCTGCCGAACGAGACTGTGGAGGGTTTGGCCGAGGGCATGGATCCCGATGGCGCCCTGCGCCTGCGTATGGCTGACGGCCAGGTCCGGCGGATCACCGCCGGTGACGTTTTCTTTGGAGAAGCCTGATGCTGCTGGCTATCGAACAGGGCAACACCAACACCCTTTTCGCCGTCCATGACGGCCAGACCTGGATCGCCCAGTGGCGTGCGGCCACAGACTCCACCCGGACGGCTGACGAGTACGCCGTCTGGCTCTCGCAACTACTGCACATGGCTGGCCTGCAGTTCGGCGTGCTGGACGCCTGCATCATCTCCAGCGTTGTCCCGCAGTCGATCTTCAACCTGCGCAACCTGGCCCGTCGCTACCTGCATGTAGAGCCGCTGGTGATCGGCGAGAACGCCGAGCTCGGCATCGCGGTGCGTATCGACAAGCCGTCCGAGGCTGGCGCCGACCGGCTGGTCAACGCCATCGGCGCGCACATCATGTATGAAGGCCCGCTGATCGTGATCGACTCGGGCACCGCCACCACGTTCGACGTCATCGGCGCCGACGGCGGCTTCGAAGGCGGAGTGATCGCCCCTGGGATCAACCTGTCCATGGAGGCGCTGCATGCGGCCGCCGCCAAACTGCCGCGGGTGGCGATCCAAAAGCCCCAACGGGTGATCGGCAAGGACACGGTCGGCGCCATGCAGTCCGGCGTCTTCTGGGGTTATATCGCCCTGATCGAGGGGCTGATCGGCCGCATCAAGTCCGAATGGCCCCAGCCATTGACCGTCATTGCAACCGGCGGCGTCGCATCACTGTTCCACGGGGCCAGTCTGGCGATCGACCACTTCGATCCGGACCTGACCATAAGGGGTCTCCTTGAGATCCATCGCCGCAATTCCGGAGGCGCCTGATGGCCGCCAACAAGACCCAGGACGAACTCGTCTTCCTCCCGCTGGGGGGCTCGAACGAAATCGGGATGAACTTCAACCTCTATGGGTTCGGGCCGCCCCATGCGCGCAAGTGGATCATCGTCGACCTGGGCGTGACCTTTGGCGACCTGACTACCCCGGGCGTTGATCTGATCCTGCCCGACCCAACCTTTATTGAAGAGCACGCCGACGACATCCTCGGCATCGTCCTGACCCACGCACACGAAGACCATATCGGCGCGGTGGCCTGGCTGTGGCCCCGCCTTCGCGCGCCGCTCTACGCCACCCCGTTCACCGCCTTCCTGCTGCGCGAGAAGCTCCGTGAAGGCGGGCTTGAAGGTCAGGTGGAGATCAATGTGGTGCCACTCGGCGGCCGGGTGACGCTGGGTCCCTTCGAGATCGACCTGATCACCCTGACCCATTCGATCCCGGAGCCCAACGGCCTGTCGATCCGCACGCCGCTGGGGACTGTGCTGCACACCGGCGACTGGAAGATCGATCCCGACCCGGTGCTGGGAGAGGCCACCGATGAGACCTTCATCCGCCAGCTGGGGGACGAGGGGGTGCTGGCCATGGTTTGCGACTCCACCAACGTCTTCGTGGAGGGCGAGTCGGGCTCCGAGGCCGATGTCCGTGATGCTCTGGCCCGCCTGATCGGCGAGCTGAAGGGCAAGGTGGCCGTGGCCTGTTTCGCCTCCAATGTGGCGCGGATGGACTCCGTCATCCGGGCGGCCGAGGCCAACGGCCGCCGGGTCTGTCTGGTCGGCCGCTCCATGCACCGGATGGCGGCCGCCGCCCGTTCGGTGGGGCTGTTCACCGGCCTCAAGGACTTCGTCAACGAGAGCGAGGCCGGCTATTTCCCTGCCGACTCGATCCTCTATCTCTGCACCGGCAGCCAGGGCGAGGCCCGCGCGGCCCTGTCACGGATCTCCGACGGGACCCATCCCCATGTGAGCCTGGGGAAGGGGGACTCCTGCGTTTTCTCCTCGCGGGTCATTCCCGGCAACGAGATCGCCATCCGCAACCTGCAGAACCGCATGGCCGACCGCGGGGTGCGGCTCTACACCGACAATGACCATCCGGGCATCCACGTCTCTGGCCACCCCTGCCGGGACGAGCTGGCGCGCATGTACGCCTGGGCGCGGCCGCAGATCGCCATCCCGACGCACGGGGAACGCCGTCACCTGCTGGAGCATGCGGCCTTCGCCCGCGACCTGCAGGTGCCGCAGACGGTGGCCCCCCGTAATGGCGACATGGTGCGTCTGGCGCCTGGACGGGCGGAGATCATCGACGAGACCCCGGCCGGCCGGCTCTATGTCGACGCCAATGTGGTGGTCAGCGAAAATGGCGAGGCCCTGCGCGAACGCCGGCACGCCGCCCACAATGGCGTGGTGACCGTGGCCGTGGTCCTCGATGGCCGCGGAAAGATCACCTCGGGACCCCAGGTGCGGGCCATCGGCATGCCCACCGATGATGACTATCCCATGGACGAGGCCCTGGACGATCTCGCCGAAGAGGCCGAGCGCGCTCTGGCGCGCCTGTCTGGCGCCGATCGCGACCTGGATCAGGCCGTGGAGACGGCCATGTCGCGGGCGGTCAAGAAGGCCTGCCAGCGGGTGTGGGGCCGCCGCCCCGTGGTGGAGACGACGGTTCTGCGACTTTAGGCTCTTCGCGCCGTAGGGGCAGGGGGCGTATACCGTCCTCCATGATCGGGAAACTGAACCATGTGGGCGTCGCCACGCCCTCCATCGACGCCGCCGTCGCGCTTTATCGTGACGTCCTGGGGGCCACCTCCATCACCGAGAAGTGGGCCATGGAGGAGCAGGGCGTCTGGGTCTGCTTCGTCAACCTGCCGAACTCGCAGATCGAGCTCATCGAGCCCCTGGGGGAGAACTCCCCCTTGAAGGGCTTTCTGGCCAAGAACCCGGCCGGCGGGCAGCACCACGTCTGCTTCGAGGTCGAGGATATCCTGGCGGCCCGCGATGAGATGCGCGCCAAGGGCGCCACGGTTCTGGGGACCGGGGAGCCGCGCATCGGGGCTCATGGGACTCCGGTGATCTTCGTTCACCCCAAGGACATGGGCGGGGTCCTCGTCGAGCTCATGGAAATCCCGAAGGAGGGCCACTGATGGGCGTCACGACAGCCATCGCCATCTATCTCATCATCTGGTGGGTGGTGTTGTTCACCATCCTGCCCATCGGGGTGATCAGCCATGCCGAGGCCGGCATCGACAAGGGCGATGGGGGCGATCCCGGCGCGCCGGTGGATCCCAAGCTGAAGAAGAAGTTCATCACCACGACCTGGGTCTCGGCCATCGTCTTCGTGATCGTCTATCTGGTGATCCGCCTGGGGCTGGTGCCCATGCCGAGTTCCGCCGCCAACTTCTGAGCCTGGCTGCGGGCGCCTGCGCAGGTTCTGCGCCATGTCTGAGCGAGAACGCCTGGAAAATGGGCGATAGGACGGGGGCGGCGGGCGCGCGGCGCTTGCCGATACCTCGCCCCTGTTACGGCGGTTACATTTGAAACAGCCAAACCGGTCCGGCCGGCTTGCGCGCGTTTTCCCCGATGACCAAACTTGAAGGCCGCCCGCAAAACGCAGGCGGCCTTCTTTTCGCCGCTTCGATTGCCAAGGTCGGACGCACGGGGCTAATCAGGGCCTCCCGTCCGAGTTTCGTATCCGAAGGCCCGCCGAATGCGTCTGTCGCGCTATTTCATTCCCACCCTGCGTGAGGCGCCCTCCGACGCCCAGATCGCCTCGCATCAGCTCATGCTGCGGGCCGGAATGATCCGTCAGGAAGCCGCCGGCATCTATGCCTGGCTGCCGCTCGGCCTGCGGGTCCTGAAGAAGATCGAGCAGATCGTCCGTGAGGAAATGGACCGGGCCGGCGCCATAGAGGTGCTGATGCCGACCCTCCAGCTGGCCGACCTGTGGCGCGAGAGCGGCCGCTATGACGACTATGGCGACGAGATGCTGCGCATCAAGGACCGCCATGAACGCGACCTGCTCTATGGGCCCACCGCCGAAGAGGTGATCACCGAAATCTTCCGGGCCCATGTGAAGAGTTACAAGGACCTGCCGAAGAACTTCTACAACATCCAGTGGAAGTTCCGGGACGAGCGGCGCCCCCGGTTCGGGGTGATGCGCGGCCGCGAGTTCCTCATGAAGGACGCCTATTCCTTCGACGTGGACGAGGCCGCGGCCCGTCGCTCCTACAACCGCATGTTCGTCGCCTATCTGAACACCTTCTCCCGCCTGGGCCTGAAGGCGGTGCCCATGCGCGCCGATCCCGGCCCCATCGGCGGCGATCTGAGCCACGAGTTCATTATTCTGGCTGAAACCGGCGAGAGCCAGGTCTTCTGCCATCGCGACCTGGTGGAGATGCCGGCGCCGGGGGACGTGGACTGGGACGGCGACCTGCAGCCCATCGTCGACCAACGCACCGCCCTCTATGCGGCCACCGAGGACATGCACGATCAGGGGCGCTTCGAATCCGAAGTCGCTGAGTCCGACCGTCTGTCGGCGCGGGGCATCGAGGTTGGCCACATCTTCTATTTCGGCGAGAAATACTCCAAGCCCATGCGGGCGGTCGTCACGGGCCCCGACGGCCAGGAACGCCCGATCCATGGGGGCTCCTACGGGGTCGGGGTGTCCCGTCTGGTGGGCGGCATCATCGAGGCGAGCCATGATGCCGCCGGCATCATCTGGCCCGATGCGGTCGCGCCATTCGGCGTGGCGGTGATCAATCTGCGGCCGGGCGACTCGGCGGTGGATCTGGCCTGCGAGCAGGCCTATGGCGCCCTGCGCGACGCCGGCAAGGACCCGCTGCTGGACGACACCGACGAGCGGCCGGGCGCGAAGTTCGCCGCCATGGACCTGATCGGCGCCCCCTGGCAGTTGATCATCGGACCCAAGGGCGTCGCTGAGGGCAAGGTGGAGATCAAGCGCCGCGCCACCGGCGAGCGCCAGTCGCTGCCGCTGGAAGACGCGCTGAAGGCGATCATCGCGTGAGCACTGTGGCCGCGCCCTTCGGACGCTGGGAGCGGATGCTCGCCGGCCGCTATCTGCGCGCCAAGCGCAGCCAGGGCGGGGTGGCGCTGATCTCGATCATCTCCTTTGTGGGCATCATGCTGGCTGTGGCGGTGCTGATCATCGTTATGTCGGTGATGAACGGCTTCCGCACCGAGCTTCTGGACCGGACCCTGGGCTTCAACGGCCATGTCTACGTGGCCGGCGGCTCGCTCTACGAGCCCGAGGTCCAGACCCTGGCCGGTGAGATCGCCGCGCTGCCCGGCGTCACTCAGGCTGCGCCGCTGGTGGAGGCCCAGGCCATGGCGCTCGGGCAGGGACAGATCAGCGGTGTCGTGGTCCGCGGCATCAGCGAGCCGGACCTGCGGCGCACCGAAATCGTTTCCAGCAACATTGTCCGCGGCTCCCTCGAAGGGTTCGGCGTCGGCGAGTATGGCGGCGACATGCTGCTGATCGGCGACCGTCTCGCCGACACCCTGGGCGTCCAGCCCGGCGATCCCCTGACCCTGATTTCCCCCAGCGGCGGGGCCACGGCGTTTGGCTATACGCCCCAGCGCAAGACCTACACGGTCGGCGGCACCTTCAGCGTCGGGATGAGCGAGTACGACCAGCTGTTCATCTACATGCCCCTGGAACAGGCCCAGCTGTTCTTCGCCCGGGAAGGCATGGTCGATGTGGTGGAGATCCGCGTGGCCGATCCTGACCGGGCCCCGGCCATGAAGGCCTCCATCGCGGAGCTGGCGGGCCCGGCGTCCATCGTTACCGACTGGACCCAGCGTAACGCCAGCTTCTGGAATGCGCTCAAGATCGAGCGCAGCGTCATGCGCCTGATCCTGATGCTGATCGTGGCCATTGCGGCCATGAACATCATCTCGGGCCTCGTCATGCTGGTGAAGAACAAGGGCCGCGACATCGCCATCCTGCGCACCATGGGGGCGGGACGCGGCGCGATCCTGCGCATCTTCTTCATGGCCGGCGCATCGGTCGGCGCCCTGGGCACGTTGGTAGGCCTGGTTCTAGGGGTGCTGTTCTGCATCTTCATCGGCCCAATCCAGAATGCGGTCGAATGGGCCACAGGCGCAGAAGTGTTCAGCTCCGACATCTACTATCTGGCCCACATCCCGGCCAAGGTGGACGCCCTGGAGGTGATGATCGTGGTCGGCTGGGCGCTGGCCGTCTCGTTCCTGGCGACCCTGCCGCCCGCCCTGCGGGCCTCGCGTCTCGATCCGGTGGAGGCTCTTCGCTATGAGTGAGGCCCCCGTCCTGGCCGTGCGCGGCCTGGAACGCACCTATGTCACCGGCGATCGCAGCCTGACGGTCCTGCGCGGCGTCGATCTGGATGTCTCGCCAGGCGAGATTGTCGGCCTGATCGGACCTTCGGGGTCAGGCAAGTCCTCGTTGCTGCACGCCGCTGGCTTGCTGGAGCGCCCCAACGCCGGCCAGATCTTCATCGAAGGCCGCGATTGCTCGACCCTCAATGAACGGGCCCGGACCCGGGTGCGCCTGGGCTCCATCGGTTTCGTCTATCAGTTCCACCACCTGCTGGCGGAATTCAGCGCCCTGGACAACGTCGCCCTGCCGATGATGATCGCCGGCCAGGACCACGAGGCCGCGCGGGAGCGGGCGGCCATGCTCCTGGGTCAACTGGGTCTGGCCGAACGTGTCGATCACCAGCCGGCGCAGATGTCCGGCGGCGAACAGCAGCGGGTGGCCTTGGCCCGCGCACTCGCCAACGCGCCCCGCCTGCTGCTGGCCGACGAGCCTACCGGCAATCTCGACCCGACGACCTCGGGCGAGGTGTTCGACAGCCTCTACCGCCTGGCCCGGGAGACCGGGGTGGCGGCGGTGATCGCCACCCACAATCTGGAGCTGGCCCGGCACATGGACCGGGTCCTGGCCCTGAAAGACGGGCATCTGGAGCCGCAGTCGCTGTTCTAGCTAAGGCCTCTCAGCCGCCGAAGGTGGTCGCGCCGTCCGGGCCGATGACGCTGCCCGGATTGTGGGCCACCTCCCAGACATGGCCGTCCGGATCGGCGAAATAGCCGGAATAACCACCCCAGAAGACCGGCTCTGGCGCCTTCAGGGCCTCAGCGCCGGCCGCCAGCGCCTCGGCGAAGGTGGCGTCCACGCCCTCGCGGCTGGGTTCGTTGATGGCGATGGTGACGCCGCTGAACGTCCCATCGATGGGGCGCCTGGCGTCCTCAGCAAGCGCGGCGCGTCCAAACAGACCTAGGGCCAGTCCTGGCAACTGATAGAAGCAGACGTCTTCTGTCGCGCTGACCGGGCTCCAACCTAGACCATCCTCGTAGAAGCAGCGGGCGCGGGAAATATCCTCAACGCCAAGGGTGATCAGGCTGAGACGTTGGTCCATGAGGCGGCTCCGGCGGCGGAAATGAGCAGGGTTGACGGGGAGAACAAAACCAGAATAAGAACATATACGGAACATCCACAAGGGGGTTGGTTATGGTCATTCATCTGGCGCGGGAATCGCTGGCTTTTGTTTCTGTGGCGGGCTTCGTGTGGGTTGTCTGTCAGTTCGCCTATCTGGTGGGCTAGGCCAGCAGCACAGCCAGGGAGGCGGAGATGAACCAGCAGCAGAACGAGGGCTTCGTTCACCTGCGGGTGCGATCGGCCTACTCCCTTCTGGAAGGCGCCATCAAGGCCGACGCCATCGGCGCCTTGGCTGCGGCCAACGACATGCCCGCTGTCGCGCTGACCGACCGCACCAACCTCTATGGCGCCCTGGAGTTTTCGGTGGCGACCCAGGGGCAGGGGGTCCAGCCCATCGTCGGCTGCGCCCTCGCGGTCACCGGGATTGGCGAACGGCAGCCTGACAAGTGGGCCAAGACCCCGACCATCGTCCTCCTAGCCCAGACCGAAGCCGGCTATCTCAATCTCTCGCGCCTGTCGTCCATGGCCTATATCGACAGCGTCGGCGGGGTCGAAGAACCGGCCGTCGCCTGGAGCAAGGTGGTGGATCATGCCGAGGGGCTGATCCTGCTTTCCGGAGGATGGGATGGCCCGGCGGACCCGCTTCTGGCCGCGGGCAAGGTCTCTGAGGGCCGGGCGGTGCTCAGCGAGATGCACCGGGCGTTTGGCGACCGCTTCTATGTGGAGCTGCAGCGTCACGGCCTGGCGCCCCAGGCCCTGGCCGAGCCGGAACTGGTGGCCTTCGCCTATGAGATGGATGTGCCGCTGGTGGCCACCAACGACGCCCATTTCACCCTGCCGGACATGCATGCGGCGCACGACGCGCTGCTGTGCATCGCCGATGGCGCCTTTGTCGGCCAGGATGAACGTCGCCGGGTGAGCGGCGAGCACTGGTTCAAGCCCGCGGCCGACATGCGAGCCCTGTTTGCTGATCTGCCGGAGGCCTGCGACAACACCCTGGAGATCGCCCGTCGCTGCGCCTTCATGGTGCGCAAGCGCGACCCGATCCTGCCGCGCTTTCCCACCGAAGGTGACCGCACCGAGGCTGAGGAACTGGCCCATCAGGCGCGCGAGGGGCTCAAGGGCCGTATCGCCGCGGGCCAGGCCTGCCATGCGCCGGAGACCGAGTATTTCGAGCGGCTGGAGCGGGAGATCGGGGTCATCACCGAGATGGGCTTCCCCGGCTACTTCCTGATCGTTGCGGACTTCATCAAGTGGGCCAAGGCCCACGACATTCCCGTCGGCCCGGGACGGGGCTCCGGGGCCGGCTCGCTGGTGGCCTATTCCCTGACCATCACCGACCTCGATCCGCTGCGTTATGGCCTGCTGTTCGAGCGCTTCCTGAATCCCGAGCGGGTCTCCATGCCCGACTTCGATATCGACTTCTGCCAGGATCGGCGGGAGGAGGTGATCTCCTATGTGCAGCAGCGCTACGGCCGCGACCGGGTGGCCCAGATCATCACCTTCGGCACCCTGCAGGCGCGCGCCGTGCTGCGGGATGTGGGCCGGGTGTTGCAGCTGCCCCTGGGCCAGGTGGACCGTCTGGCCAAGATGGTGCCGGCCAACCCCGCCAACCCGGTGACCCTGGCCAAGGCCATCGAGATCGAGCCGCGTCTGCGCGCGGCCCGGGATGAGGACGAGGCGGTGTCCCGCCTGCTGGATGTCGCCCTCAAGCTGGAGGGCCTCTACCGCAACGCCTCCACCCATGCGGCGGGCGTGGTCATCGCCGACCGGGCGCTCACCGAGCTGACACCGCTTTATCAGGATCCCCGCTCGGACCTGCCGGCCACCCAGTTCAACATGAAGTGGGTCGAAAGCGCCGGTCTGGTGAAGTTCGACTTCCTGGGGCTGAAGACCCTGACGGTGATCGACAAGGCGCTGAAGTTCCTCGATCAGCGCGGCGCCCGGGTGGATATGGGCGTCCTGCCCGTGGATGACGCCAAGACCTATGAGCTGATGTCGGCGGGCCACACGGTCGGGGTCTTCCAGATGGAAGGCCAGGGCATGCGCGACACACTGCGGCAGCTGCGGCCCAACTCCATTGAAGACGTCACCGCCGTCGGCGCCCTCTACCGTCCCGGCCCGATGGACAACATCCCGGCCTTCGTCGACTGCAAGTTCGGCCGTCGGACCATCGACTACCTGCATCCCTCCCTAGAGCCCGTGCTCAAAGAGACCTACGGGATCATCGTCTATCAGGAACAGGTGATGCAGATCGCCCAGATCCTGGCGGGCTATTCCCTCGGGGGCGCGGACCTACTGCGCCGGGCCATGGGCAAGAAGAAGAAGGACGAGATGGCCCAGCAGAAGGCCATGTTCGTCGCCGGCGCCTCGGAGCGCGGAGTGCCGGAAAGTCAGGCGGCCTCGATCTTCGAGCTGGTGGACAAGTTCGCCGGCTATGGTTTCAACAAGAGCCACGCGGCGGCCTATGCGGTCGTCTCCTACCAGACCGCCTGGCTCAAGGCGAACGCGCCGGTGGAGTTCTTCGCCGCCTCCATGAGCCTCGATATCGCCAACACAGACAAGCTGGCGGTCTTCTATCAGGACGCCAAGCGGTTCGGGGTGACGATCCGGGCGCCGGACATCAACCGCTCCGGGGCCGATTTCGAGGTGGCCGCCGGGGAGGTGCTCTACGCCCTGGGCGCGGTGCGCAATGTGGGCCTTGCGGCCATGCAGCACGTGGCGGAGTTGCGCCGGGAAGGGGGCCCCTTCCGGGACATCTTCGACTTCGTGGAGCGGGTCGATCCGCGGCATGTGAACAAGCGGACCTTCGAGACCCTGGCCCGGGCCGGGGCGTTCGAATCCATCCACCCCAACCGGGCCCAGCTGGTGGCCGCCGCCGACGCCCTGATCGCCTACGCCCAGAGCGTGGCGGCCGACCGGGCCTCGGCCCAGGCCAGCCTGTTTGGCGGCGATCAGGCCGGCGTCGGGCGGCCCCGGCTGCCCCGGGCGGAGATGTGGACCCCGGTTGAGCGCCTCGACGAGGAGTTGGCGGCGGTCGGCTTCTATCTCTCCGGCCACCCGCTGGAAGACATGGTGCCGGCCCTGCGCCGTCGGCGCACCGAGCTTCTCACCGAAGTGATCATCAAGGCTGAGGCCGGCGCCGAGGTGTTCCGCATGGCCGGGGTCGTGCGGCGCAAGCAGGAGCGGGCCTCCCAGTCCAGTGGCGAGAAGTTCGCCTTCGTCACCCTGTCGGATCCGACCGGCGAGTATGAGGTCCTGTTTCCCCCTGAGTCACTGCGTCGCTGTCGCGACGTGCTGGAGCCGGGCAAGGCGGTGTCCATCAAGGTCCGGGCCAAGGCCCGGGACGGGGAGGTTCGGTTCTTCGGCGACGAGGCCGAGCCGGTGGAGAAGGCGATCGAGAACGCGGTGGCGGGCTTGCGGGTGCACATCTCGCCGCGCAGCGCCGAGATCGACGCCCTCAAGCGCCGACTCGAGGGCGCGGCCAACGCCCGTGGCGGCGAAATCATTCTGACCGCGCCCCTGGAGGGGGGGCGTGAGGTGGAGGTCAAGCTGCCCGGCCGGTTCACCCTGGACGGCTCCATGCGCGGCGCGCTGAAGACCGCGCCTGGGGTTCTCTACGTCGAAGAACTCTAGGGCGCCGCGGCGGGGGCGGCTCCGGGCGCCTGGCGCTTGCTTTTTCTGTGATCTGCACGTATGCCGCGCCCATCACACACGCAGGCGTGCGGCGACTCCCGGGGAGACATCCCGAGGGTTACCGTTCCGGGCTCCCCAAAAGGGGGTTTTGGCTTGCGGAGGCATACCGGAAAAAGGAGCCATTCATGGCGCTTCCCGACTTCTCCATGCGTCAGCTCTTGGAAGCTGGCGCCCACTTCGGCCACCAGACCCACCGCTGGAACCCGAAGATGGAACGCTACATCTTCGGCTCGCGGTCGAACATCCACATCATCGACCTGTCGCAGACCATCCCTCTGTTGCATCAGGCCCTGGTCAAGGCCCGCGACGTCGCCGCCGGCGGTGGCCGCATCCTGTTCGTCGGCACCAAGCGCCAGGCGTCTGACCCGGTGGCCGTGGCCGCCAAGCGTTGCGCGCAATACTACGTCAATCACCGCTGGCTGGGCGGCACGCTCACCAACTGGCGCACCGTGTCGGGCTCGATCGCCCGCCTGCGCGAGCTGGAAGGTCTGCTGGAAGGCGAAGGCGCCAAGCGCAGCAAGAAGGAGTTGCTGCAGCTGACTCGCGAGCGCGACAAGCTCGAGCTCTCCCTGGGCGGGATCAAGGACATGGGCGGCATTCCCGACCTGATGTTCGTGATCGACACCAACAAGGAAGCCATCGCCATCCAGGAAGCCCGGAAACTGAACATTCCGGTGATCTCAATCCTGGACACCAACTGCGATCCGGCTGGCATCACCTATCCGATCCCGGGCAATGACGACGCCGCCCGCGCCCTGCAGCTCTATTGCGACCTGATGGCCGACGCCATTCTGGACGGCCTCACCGCCGGCCAGGTCGCCGCTGGCGTGGACCTGGGCGCGTCTGAGGCGCCCATGGAGCCGGCCCTGGCCATGACCGCCGCCGCCGAGCCGGAGGCCGCCGCGCCTGCCGCCCCGGAAGGCGAGACGACCCAGGCCTAAGGCCCGGTCCGCCCTCCGGGGCGGGCTTCGACATCAAACTGTGACGGCTGGGGCTCTATCCAGAGGCCCAGCCGTTGATTCTAGACCAAGGGAGCCGAGCCATGGCGGAAATCACCGCTGCGCTGGTCAAAGAGCTGCGCGAGAAGTCTGGCGCAGGCATGATGGACTGCAAGAAAGCCCTCCAGGAGAATGGCGGCGACATCGACGCCGCGATCGACTGGCTGCGCACCAAGGGCCTGTCCAAGGCCGCCAAGAAGTCGGACCGCGCTGCGGCCGAGGGCCTCGTGGCCGCCGCCACCCGTAAGGATGGCGCGGGCATGACCGGCGTGGTCGTGGAGCTCAACGCCGAAACGGACTTCGTGGCCCGCAACGAGCTGTTCCAATCGGCGGCCAAGGACATCGCCCAGGTGGCCCTGGACGTCGAAGGCGTCGATGCGATCTCGGCGGCCAAGACCGCCAAGGGCGAAGTCGTGTCCGACGTGGTCACCAACCTGATCGCCACCATCGGCGAGAACATGATGCTGCGCCGGGCTTCGCGCCTGTCCGTGGCCCAGGGCGCCGTGGCCTCCTACATCCACGCCGCCGCGGCGCCGGACCTCGGCCGCATTGGCGTGCTGGTGGCCCTGGAAGGCGCCGGCGACCAAGCCAAACTGCAGGAGGTCGGTCGCAAGATCGCCATGCACGTGGCCGCCACCAACCCGCTGTCGCTCTCCACCGACGACCTCGACCCCGAGGCCGTGGAGCGCGAGAAGGCCATCTTCACTGAACAGGCCCTGGCTTCTGGTAAGCCGGCCGGCGTGGTCGAAAAGATGGTTGAAGGCCGCATCCGCAAGTTCTTCGAGGAAGTCGTCCTGCTCAAGCAGGCCTTCGTGATGAACCCGGATCAGACCGTCGAGCAGCTGATCGCCGAACTGGCCAAGGAAACCGGCTCGCCGGTGACCATGACCGGCTTCGTCCGCTTTGGCCTGGGCGATGGGGTGGAGAAGAAGACCGACGACTTCGCCGCCGATGTGGCCCAGCTCAGCGGCCAGGCCTAGGCCTCAGACGATCTACACTGCAGGGCGCGGCGCGTTCGACGCGGGCCGCGCCCTTGCGCTATCTTGCCCAAGCCAGATTCGGAAAGACGCGCTCATGTCCTCGCCAGCCCCCGCCCTGCGCTACAAGCGGATCCTGCTTAAGGTCTCTGGCGAGGTTCTGATGGGGGAGCAGGGCTTCGGCATCGACCCCAACACCCTCGAGGCGGTGGCCAAGGATATCGCCGAGGTGGTCAGCCACGGGGTCGAGCTGTGCCTGGTGATCGGCGGCGGCAACATCTTTCGAGGCGTCTCCCTGGCCGGCAAGGGAATGGAGCGTTCCAGCGCCGACTATATGGGCATGCTGGCCACGGTGATGAACGCGCTGGCCCTCCAGGGGGCCCTGGAGAAGGAAGGCGTCTTCACCCGGGTCCAGTCGGCCATCCCCATGGATGCGGTCTGCGAGCCCTATATCCGCCGTCGGGCCATGCGCCACCTGGAGAAGGGCCGCGTGGTGATCTTCGCCGCCGGCCTCGGGGCGCCTTACTTCACCACCGACACGCCTGCGGCCCTGCGCTCGGCCGAGATGGGGTGCGAGGCTCTGTTCAAGGGCACCAGCGTCGACGGGGTCTATACCGCCGACCCCAAGAAGGACCCCAAGGCGGTCCGTTATGAACAGCTCAGCTATCATGACGTGCTGGCCCAGGACCTACGGGTGATGGACGCCTCGGCCATCGCCCTGATGCGCGACAACGAGATTCCGATCGTGGTGTTTTCCATCCGCGAGCGGGGAAATTTCCTGAAGGTGCTGAAGGGGCAGGGCGTCTTTACGACGATCGCCTGAACTTCCGCCGACAACCCAACGACCCCATGGAGGAGCCCCAATGGCCGCCGCACCGAAGCCGGTTCTTTCGAGCTACAAGGATCGCATGGACAAGGCCGTCCTGGCCCTGAAGGAGGAGTTCGCCTCCCTTCGCACCGGCCGGGCCTCAGCCGGTCTGCTCGACCAGGTGATGGTCGACGCCTACGGCTCCACCGTTCCGATCAGCCAGGTGGCCGCCGTCAGCGTGCCTGAGCCGCGCATGCTGACCGTCAGCGTCTGGGATAAAGGCGTCGCCGTCTCGGTGGAGAAGGCCATCCGCAACAGCGGCCTTGGCCTCAATCCCGTGGTCGACGGCCAGACCCTGCGGATTCCCATCCCGCCCCTGACCGAGGAGCGCCGGAAGGATCTGGTGAAGGTCGCCGGCAAATATGCCGAGCAGCAGAAGGTGGCTGTGCGCAACATCCGCCGCGACGCCAATGACGACCTGAAGCGCGCCGAAAAGGATGGCGTGATCAGCCAGGACGAGCAGAAGCGCATGGAGACCGAGGTTCAGAAGTTCACCGACGAGGCGGTCAAGCGCGTGGACGAAGCCTTGAAAGTCAAAGAACAAGAGATCATGCAGGTTTGATCGGCTAGCCTGTCGCCAAAGGACGCGCGAGGAACCCATGGCCCGCAGCCCAGAGCCGAATCCTTCCGGACCGCCCGCCAGCAATCTGGCGGGTGAGGCTCTGCATGTGGCCCTCGTGATGGATGGCAATGGCCGCTGGGCCAAGCGCCGGGGTCTCCCCCGCAGTCTGGGCCACCGGGCTGGCGTGGAGGCGCTGAAGCGCACCGTGGCCGCCGCGCCTGAGCTGAATATCCGCTATCTCACGGTGTTCGGGTTTTCGACCGAGAACTGGAGCCGGCCGGCGACGGAGGTGGCCGAATTGATGGCCCTGCCGCGCCGCTATTTCGAAAGCGACCTGGGCCGACTTGAGCGGGAAGGGGTCCGTGTCCGGGTGATCGGCCGCCGCGCCGGCCTCAATGCCGATCTGATCCAGATCATCGAGGAAGCCGAGCGCCGCACCGCCGCGAACGACAAGTTCTTCCTGCAGGTCGCCTTCAATTACGGCGGACAGGCTGATGTGACCGATGCGGCCCGCCGTTTCGCCCAGGATGTCGCCGCAGGGCTCGTCAAGGCCGAAGACCTGGATGAGGCGCGGTTCACGACCTATCTGTCCACAGCCGCGACGCCGCCGCCGGATCTGATCGTCCGGCCGTCAGGGGAGCAGCGTCTGTCCAATTTTCTTTTGTGGGAAGCGGCCTATTCCGAGCTGATCTTCCAGGATGTCCTGTGGCCCGACTATGGGCCGGAGCATCTGAAAGCCGCCATCGACGCCTTCCGCACTCGCGAGCGCCGCTATGGCGCCGTCGCCGATGACGCCCTTGCCGCCGGCTAAGCACTTCGACTGGTCCAATCTCGCCATTCGTGCGGCCTCAGCCCTGGTGCTGGTGCCCGCCGCCGTTGGGGCGGTCTGGTGGGGCGGACCGCCGTTCCTGCTGCTGATCGCCGTGGGCGTGGCGCTCCTCTCCATCGAGTGGGCCGGGATGTCGGCCCCCAAGGCGCCTTTGCGGGTGCTGAGCATCGTCCTGATCTCGGTCCTGGCCGGGGTCTTCCTCATCTATCTGCGCTACGTGCCGCTGGCCTGGGCGATGATGGCCCTGGGCGCCGGCGCAGCCGCCCTCGTGGCGCGCCGGGTCGCCGAGCGTCCCGCTGATGCGGCCTTCGGGGTCGTCTATATCGGCGTCCCCTGTCTGGCCCTGGTCTGGCTGCGCGGCACCCTGGATGGCGCGCTCTGGGTCCTGATGCTGTTCGCCGTCACCTGGGCGGCCGACATCGCCGCCTTCCTGGTCGGAAGCGTGCTCAAGGGGCCCAAGCTGTGGCCGAGGTTCTCGCCGAACAAGACCTGGTCTGGGTTCGCCGGTGGGCTGGCCGCCTCGACGGCGACGGGCGCGCTGTGTTCGGCCCTGTTCGGTCAGGCCATGGACCCACTGACCGGGGCGGTGATCGGCCTGACCGGCGGCCTGGCGACCATGGGTGGCGATCTTTGGGAGTCGATGCTGAAGCGTCGGTTCGGGGTCAAGGACTCCGGAGACCTGATTCCGGGGCATGGCGGCCTGCTTGATCGGGTGGACGGCCTCATGTTCGCCGTGCTGGTGCTGGCAATTGCCCGTCTTGCGGAGCTTTTCACATGAACGCCCACGTCCTGCCGCGGAAGGTCACCGTCCTCGGCGCCACCGGCTCGGTCGGCATGTCGACCCTGGACCTGTTCGATCTGGCCAAGGTCGAGGTCGAGGTCGTCGGACTGACGGGCGGGCGCAACGTCGCGCGCCTGGCCGAACAGGCCCTGCGCTGGCGCCCGGAGATCGCGGTGATCGAGGACGAGGCCGGCCTGCCGGAACTGCGGGACCGACTCAAAGGCTCCGGCGTGAAGGCCGCCGCCGGCGCCGGCGCGATCGCGGATCTAGCGTCCGCAGACGCTCAATGGGTGATGTCGGCCATCGTCGGATTTGCGGGTCTGGCTCCGACCCTCGCCGCGGCGAAATCCGGGGCGGTCGTTGCGCTGGCGAACAAGGAGAGCCTGGTCTGTGGAGGTCCCGGCCTGCTGCGCACCGCCAAGCTCGCCGGCGGCGCCATTATCCCGGTGGATTCCGAGCACTCGGCAATCTTCCAGGTGTTCGATTCCCGGGCCAATGCGCAGGTCTCCCGCGTGATTCTCACCTCGTCAGGAGGGCCCTTCCGGACCTGGACCCAGGCCCAGATGGCGCACGCCACGCCCGAGCAGGCCGTCGCCCATCCGAACTTTTCCATGGGCGCCAAGATTTCGGTCGATTCAGCCTCCATGATGAACAAGGGGCTTGAGATCATCGAGGCCGCCTATCTGTTCGCCATGCCGCCGGAGCGCCTTGAGGTCTTGATCCACCATCAGCAGATCATTCACTCGATGGTGGAGTACGCCGACGGGTCGACCCTGGCGCAGCTTGGGCCGCCGGATATGCGCGCGCCCATCGCCTGCGCCTATGCCTGGCCCGACCGACTCCCGTGGCCGGCGCCGCGCCTCGACCTGGTCAAGTCTGGGCCGCTCACCTTCGAGGAGCCGGACCTTGAAAAGTTTCCCGCCCTCGGTCTGGCCAAGGCCGCCCTCGCGGCCGGCGGGGCTGCGCCAGGCGCCCTCAACGCCGCCAATGAGGTCGCCGTGGCCGCCTTCCTTGACCGCAAGATCGGCTTTCTCGATATTGCGGCCACGGTTGCGGAGACCCTGGAGCGATTGGATCGCACAGGAGACCTCGCCGGCGGGGGGGGCGAAGACGCCTTGGAATCAGCCCGGGAGACAGATGCCGCGGCCCGGCGCATCGCCTCGGCCGTTACGGCCGGGCTTTCTGGCTCACGCCAGGCCCCATAGGAGCAGCCCTACCCGATGATCGACTTCCTGCAGACGGCCCTGGGCTACATCATCCCGTTCCTGCTGGTGCTCACCGTTGTGGTGACCATTCATGAACTGGGACACTACTGGGCGGCCCGCGCCTGCGGCGTGGCCATTGACCAGTTCTCCATCGGCTTTGGCCGCAAGGTGTTCGGCTGGCGCGACCGTCAGGGCGTGGAATGGCGGGTCGGCTGGATCCCGTTGGGGGGCTATGTGAAGTTCTCCGGCGACGAGAACGCCGCCAGCGTGCCCGATCACGAGAATCTGGAAGCCTTGCGGCAGCGGATCGAGGCCGAGCAGGGCTCTGGCGCCGCCAGTCGCTATTTCCACTTCAAGCCGGTGTGGCAGCGGGCCTTCATCACCGCCGCCGGGCCGTTGGCCAACTTCGTGCTGGCCATCGTGCTGTTCGCCGCCCTGTTGATGGCGGTCGGGGAGACGGTCATCCCGGCCCGGGTGGCCGCCGTCCAGCCGGACAGCCCCGCGGCCCGCGCCGGCTTTGCTGTGGACGACGTGGTGGTGCGGGCCAATGGCCAGGAGATCGACAACTTCTTCGATCTGCAGCAGATCATCGCCGTGCGTTCTAACGCCCCGACCAGCTTCGTGGTCGACCGGGGCGGTCAATTGGTCTCTCTGACGGCCACCCCAGAACGGCGGCTGGTTTCTGACCGGATGGGCGGAGAACAGAAGATCGGCGTCCTGGGCATCGCTAGCCCCGCCCAGGTGGGCGAGCGCACCGTCCGCCGCTATGGCCCCCTCGAGGCAGTGGCCGGCGGGGTGGAGCGCACCTGGCGGGTCCTGAGTACGACAGTCTATTATCTGGGCCGGGTGGTGACCGGCCGGGAAAGCGCCGATCAGCTGGGCGGGCCCCTGCGGATCGCCCAGGCGTCAGGCCAGGTGGCCCAGTCCGGCGCCCAGGGCGCCCCGGATGCGGGCTCCATGCTGCTCGGCAGCGGCGTGGCGCTGCTGGGGCTGACCGCAGTGCTGTCGGTGGGCATCGGGTTCATGAACCTGCTGCCCGTGCCGGTGCTCGACGGCGGTCACCTGGTCTTCTACGCCTACGAAGCTGTGGCGCGGCGCCCTCTTGCGGCCAAGGTTCAGGCGGCAGGATATCGTGTGGGCCTTGCGCTGCTGCTCGGATTGATGTTGTTCGCCACCTGGAACGATCTGCAGCAACTGCGCGTGTTCAAATTTCTCGGCGGCCTGATTTCCTAGGCTCGCCTTCCTCCCTTTACGGCTGATCAGATGCAAAGATCTCGCGCTCGTAGCGCTGCGCTCGCTTCCGGCTTCGCCCTGCTGTTCTCCTCGACGGCGCTCACGGCGCCGACGGCGGCGCTCGCCCAGGCCCAGGCCGAGGTGGTCCAGCGCATTGCGGTCCGCGGCAATGAGCGGATCGAGCAGGCGACCGTCTTGTCCTACCTGCCCATCCAGCCCGGCGACCGGGTGGACGCCGCCCAGCTCGACCTGGCGCTGAAGGCGCTCTACCGCACGGATCTGTTCGCAGATGTCCGGATCAGCGCGGTGGGCGGTGAGGTGATCGTCGAGGTGGTGGAGAACCCCATCATCAACCGCGTCATCTTCGAGGGGAACCGCGGCCTGAAGGAAGACAAGCTTCGCGACGAGGTCACCCTGCGGCCGCGCGGCATCTTCACCCGGGCGCGCATCCAGCAGGACGTCCAGCGGATTGTGGAGCTCTATCGGCGCTCCGGACGGATCTCGGCCAATGTGACGCCGAAGATCGTCGAGCTGCCCCAGAAGCGCGTCGACGTCATCTTTGAGATCGACGAGGGCGCCAAGAGCGGCGTGCTGCGCACCAACTTCATCGGCAATGTGGAGTTTTCGGACAACGACCTCCGCGACGTGGTCGTGACCGAACAGAGCGCCTGGTACAAGCTGTTCAGCAGCAATGCGAACTATGATCCCGATCGCCTTGAATACGATAAGGAACAGCTGCGCGAGCACTATCGGAACCGTGGCTTCTACGACTTCCGCGTCGTCTCGGCCATCGCCGAGCTGTCCCCCGACAAGAACGGCTTCGTCGTCACCTATACGGTGGAGGAGGGGCCTGAGTACAAGTTCGGGAATGTCGAGGTCGCGACCGAGCTCGAAAAGCTGAACAAGGAAACCCTGGTCCAGATCCTGCCGATCCGTGAGGGGCAAATCTATCAGGACGAGCGGATCGAACAGGCCACCGACACCCTGACCTTCGCCGCCGGCGCGGCGGGGTTCGCCTTTGTGGATGTTCGCCCGCGCTACACTCCCAACCGCGAGACCCGCACGGTCGATGTGACCTTCCAGGTCAATGAAGGGCCGCGGGTCTATGTCGAACGTATCGACATCATCGGTAACACCCGCACCCTGGACTATGTGGTTCGCCGGGAAATGAACCTAGCCGAGGGCGACGCCTACAACCGGGTGCTCGTGGATCGCTCGCGCAATCGGATCCGGGCGCTGGGCTTCTTCAAAGACGTGACCATCGAGGAGGTCCCGGGTTCGGCTCCTGACCGCACGGGCCTGCAGGTCCAGGTCGAGGAGCAGCCGACGGGCGAACTGTCCTTCAGCGCCGGCTACAGCTCGGTGGACCAGCTGATCCTCGATCTCGGCGTCACCGAGCGCAACTTCCGCGGTCGCGGCCAGAACGTCAGGGCCCGGGTTTCTGTGGGCTCGCTTCGTCAGCAGGTGGACTTCTCGTTCACCGAGCCGCGCTTCATGGGGCGCGATCTAGGCGCCGGCGTAGACCTCTACTCCTATCGCTACGACCTGACCGACTATTCGGCCTATCGCACAAACACCATCGGCGGCGGCGTGCGTCTGGGCTTCCCCCTGACTCTGAATGCGCGAGCCTCGGCCCGCTACACACTGCGTCGGGATGAGGTCGAGATCCCGGCCTCCTTCTGCGACCCCAATGCTGCGGTCGTCTCCATCTCGCTCTGCCAGCAGCGCGGGGCCTACACGACCTCCCTGGTGGGCTACGGCGTGCGCCTTGACCGCCGCAACGACCCGATCAACCCGACCCGCGGGTTCTACACCGCGCTGAACCAGGATCTGGCGGGCGTCGGCGGGGACGTGAACTATCTCAAGACCGAGGTCGAAGGCGGCATCTATTACGGCTTCTCACCGAGCTTCATCCTCAGCGCCACCGGCTCTGCGGGCTATGTGGACGGCTGGAACGGCGACACCGTCCGGATCAATGAGCGCTTCTACAAGGGCGGCAACAGCTTCCGGGGCTTTGAAACCGCCGGCATCGGCGCCCGCGACCTCAACTCCGCTCGCGGCGACGCCCTGGGGGGCAAGGCCTACGCCATCGGTTCGGTGGAATTGACCGTGCCGACCTTCCTGCCCGAGCAATATGGGGTGAAGGCTGCGCTCTTCTCCGACTTCGGCACCTTGGGTATGCTGGACGATGAGGATAAGCTCACCGTCGCCGGGGCCGTCGATCCCAACATCGTCGACGACCTCTCTCTGCGGGCGTCTGCGGGCGTCAGCATCTTCTGGCGCTCGCCCATGGGTCCGATCCGTTTCGACTTCAGCCAAGTTTTGGCCAAAGAAGATTACGATAAGACCGAAACCTTCCGGTTCTCCACCTCAACTAGGTTCTGATTTCATGACCACCAAAACCCTCGCCGCCGGCCTCTCCGCCGCGGTGTTCGCGCTCGCGCTCGCCCCGGGCGCGCAGGCCCAGCAGGCGCCCGCCGCCCCGCAGGTCTCCCACGGCGCCGCCATTGCGGGGGTCTGTGTGATGTCGCTCGATAACGCTATCGGCGGCTCCACCGTCGGCCAGTACGTCCAGACCCGGCTGCAGCAGATCGCCACTCAGGTGGAGGCCGAGCTGAAGGGCGAAGAGACCGCCATCACCAATGAGGCCCAGGCCATCGAGACCGGCCGCGCCAGCCTCAGCCAGGACGCCTTCGACAAGCGCCGGGCCGATCTGCAGGTGCGGGTCAACGCCTTCCAGCGCAAGGCGACCCTGCGCGAACGCGAACTGGCCGTGACCCAGCAGAAGGCCATCGCCCGCGTCGGTCAGGAAATGGAGCCGCTGATCCGTCAGGTCTATCAGCAGCGCCAGTGCGCCATGCTGATCAATCGCGACGCCCTGCTGCTGTCCAACCCGCAGATGGACGTCACCGCTGCGGTTGTCACGGCGCTGAACGCCAAGATCACCCAGTTCGCTTTCGACCGTGAACGTCTGGACCAGCAGGCCGTCGGCGCCCAGACTAGGTAAGCCAGCGACTCGCCCAAGGGGCGCGGGTTGCGCCTGGAATCCATATGCCTGACCCGCGCTTCTTTGAGGACCTCGGTCCCCTTCGTGTTTCCCGCCTCGCCGAGCTGACCGGCGCTGAGCTGGCGCCCGGCGCTGATCCTTCCGTGGAGATCAAAGGGGTCGCCGTGCTCGGCCGCGCTCAGGCGGGGTCAGTGACCTTTCTCTCCGACCATCGTCGGGCCGCTGAGCTGGCGGACATCCAGGCGAGCGCCTGCTTCGTTCATCCGCGTCAGGCCCAGGCTGTCCGCAAAGGCTGTGTCGCCTTACTGATCGCCTCGCCCCAGGCGGGGTACGCCCTGGCGAGCCTGGCGCTCCACCGGCCCCGGCGGAGTGCGGCGGACGTCATGGTTTCGGCCAAGGCGGAGATCGAGCCCGACGTGCGGATTGAGCCTGGGGCGGTGATCGGCGACGGCGCTCAGATTGGCGCCGGTTCGGTGATTGGCGCGGGCGCGGTGATCGGGCCGGGCGTCGCCATCGGCCGTCAGTGTGAAATCGGGGCCCGGGCGACCGTCAATTTCGCCCTGCTGGGAGACCGGGTGAAGGTCTTCGCCGGCGCCATGATCGGGGAGGCCGGATTCGGCGCCACCGTGGGCGCGGGCGGTCTGATGGATATTCCCCAGCTTGGCCGCGTCATCCTGCAGGATGGCGTGACTGTGGGGGCCGGCGTTTGCATTGATCGCGGCGCCTATGAGGACACTGTCATCGGCGAGAACACCAAGATCGACAACATGGTCCAGATCGCCCACAACGTCCGCATCGGCCGCAATTGCGCAATCGCCGCCCAGACGGGCATATCGGGCAGCGTGGTGGTCGGTGATGGCGTTCAGTTTGGCGGCCGCGCAGGCGTGGCCGACCATCTGATCATCGGTGAGGGCGCCCGGGTGGCCGCGGCCGCCGGCGTCATGAAGGACATTCCCGCGGGCGAGACCTGGGGCGGTTTCCCCGCCCGACCAATCAAGAAATGGATGCGCGAAGTGGCGTGGCTATCGAGGATGGCGACGCGTCGCGGAGATGGAGCAGGCGCATGAGCCGCAAAGCGCCGGTGAATGAGAACCCCACCGAGATCGATATCACCGAGGTCCTTCGACGGATCCCCCACCGCTATCCCTTCCTGCTGGTCGACCGGGCGGAGGACTACAAGCCCAGCGAGTCGATCGTCGGGATCAAGTGCGTGACCTTCAATGAGCCCTTCTTCGCGGGCCATTTCCCGGAGTATCCGGTCATGCCGGGTGTCCTGATCGTCGAAGCCCTGGCCCAGACCGGAGCCGTGCTGATGTCCAAGTCCCTGGATGTGGACGTGGCCGGCAAGACCATCCTGTTCATCTCCCTGGACAACTGCCGCTTCCGCCAGCCGGTGCGTCCTGGGGATGTGCTGCGGATGCCGGTCGAGGTGGTCAAGCATCGGGGAGACCTGTTCAAGTTCAAGGGCCAGGCCATGGTGGGCGACAAGGTGGCCGCTGAGGCCGAGTTCGCCGCGATGGTGGTGGCCACCCAATGACGGTCGAGATCCACCCCACAGCCATTGTCAGCCCCGGCGCGGAGCTGGCCGACAGCGTCAAGATCGGGCCGTACTCCATCATCGGCGAGCATGTGAAGATCGGCCCGCGGACCGAGCTCCTGTCCCATGTGGTGGTCGAGGGCCACACGACCATCGGCGCCGACTGCAGCGTGCGCAACTTCGCCAATCTTGGCGGTCCCCCCCACCACACGGGATACAAGGGCGAGCCCACCGAATTGATCATCGGAGATCGTAACCGGCTGTGGGAGCACGTCACCATGCACATCGGCACCCCCGAGGGCGGCGGCGTCACCCGGGTTGGCGATGATGGCATGTACATGGCCACCAGTCATGTGGGCCACGACTGCGTGGTGGGCGACAATGTCGTTCTGGCCCATTCGGCGACCCTGGGCGGTCACGTGGATGTGGGCGACTTCGTCATGGTCAGCGGCCTGGCCGCTGTGCACCAGCACTGCCGGGTCGGCCGCTATTCCTTCATCGGCGGCCTGGCCGCGGTGACCAAGGACGTCATCCCCTACGGGCTCGTCTGGGGCAATCACGCCCACCTCGAGGGGCTGAACCTCGTGGGACTGAAGCGCCGGAACTTTTCCCGCGAGATGATCGCCGAACTCCGCTCAGCCTATCGCCTGCTTTTTGCGGAGGAGGGGACCTTCCAGGAGCGGATCGATGACGCCATGGCCACCTTCGGCCACAGCGCCCCGGTGATGGAGATCATCGATTTCATCCGCGCCGAAGCCAACCGGCCGCTCTGTCTGCCGGAGCGGGAGGTCTAGCATCTTGTCCAGGCTCGGCCTGATCGCGGGCGGCGGCGGACTTCCGGTGGAGATCGCCACAGCCTGTCAGCAGGCCGGCCGGCCCCTGTTCGTCGTGCGTCTCAAGGGGTTCGCCGGAGTTGAGCTGGCGGGCTTTCCCGGGGCCGATATCGGCATCGCCGAACTGGGCAAGTGCATGCGCGCGCTGCAAGGCGCGGGCTGCGAGTCGATCTGCTTCGCCGGCCAGGTGAACCGCCCCGACTTCGCCGCCCTGCGGCCTGACGTAAGGGGGCTGAAGGCCTTGCCTGGGTTGATCGCCGCAGCCCGTCACGGGGACGATGGCCTGCTGCGCGCGCTGCTGCAGGAGTTCGAGAAGGAGGGCTTCCGGATCGAAGGCGCCGATGAGGCTCTGGGTGACCTGCGGCTGCCCCTGGGCGTTCTGGGCCGCATCTCGCCCGAACCTCGCCACCACGCCGATATCGCCCGCGCCCTGCACGTGGCCCGGGAGATGGGACGCATGGACATCGGTCAGGGCACCGTGGTCTGCGAGGGACTTGTGCTCGCCGTAGAGGCCCAGGAGGGCACAGACGCCATGCTGCGCCGGGTCGCCGAACTGCCGGGCGCCATACGCGGGGCGCCTGACGCCCTGCGCGGCGTCCTGGCCAAGGCGCCGAAGCCCATCCAGGAGACCCGGGTTGATCTGCCCACCATCGGCCTGGCCACGATCCAGCGCGCGGCGCGGGCCGGCCTCGCCGGGGTGGTGGGGGAGGCGGGGCGCCTTCTGGTGCTCGACCGCAGCGCCCTGATCGAGATGGCCGACGATCTCGGTCTCTTCGTCTTGGGCGTCGATCCTGAGGCGTCATGAGCCGGCCGCTCTGCATCATGCTGGTCGCCGCAGAGGCTTCGGGAGATGACCGCGGGGCCGGCCTGATGGCCGCCCTGAAGCGCCGCCTCGGTCCAGACGGAGTCAGATTTGTCGGCCTGGGGGGCGCGCGGATGACCGCCGAGGGGCTGGTCAGTCCCTTCGACATGTCAGAGCTGTCGATCCTGGGGCTGCTCGAGGGCTTGCTCGCCTATCGACGTGTCGTGCGGCGGGCCGATGAGATGGCCGCCCTGGCGCGCCGGGAGCAGCCTGACCTGGCGATCCTGATCGATTCCTGGGGCTTCACCCTGCGGGTCGCGCAGCGGCTGAAGGCGCAGTCGCCCGATTTGCCCGTCGTCAAATACGTCGCGCCGCAGGTCTGGGCCTCCCGGCCCGGCCGCGCGGCGGTGCTGGCCAAGACGGTGGACCATCTGCTGTCCATCCACACCTTCGACGCCCCCTTCTTCGAAAAGGTGGGGCTGCCCACCACCTTTGTCGGTAACAGCACCCTCAGCCTCGACCTGAACGACGCCGATCCCATGGCGCTCCGTCGTCGGCTGGCCATCTCGCCGGAGGCGCCGGTGCTGATCGTTCTGCCGGGCAGTCGTCGCAGTGAGATCGAGCGGGTGATGCCACCCTTCGAAGACGCTGTCGCGCTTCTGAAAGCGGCGCGCCCGGACCTGCAGGTGATCGTGCCCGCCGCCTCGACGGTCGCCGACATCGTGAAGGCTCGCGTGGCGGGATGGCCCTATCGGGCCCATGTGGTGGAAGGGGAGGCGGACCGCCATTCGGCGATGAAAGCCGCCACCGTGGCCCTGGCCTGCTCGGGCACTGTGACAACAGAGTTGGCCCTGGCCGGCGCGCCCATGGTGGTGGGCTACCGGCTTGGTCCGGTGACCTACGCGATCCTCAAGCGGCTGATCCGAACCGACTATGTGACGCTGTTCAACATTGCCGCTCAGGACTACGTGGCCCCCGAGCTGATCCAGGGGGACTGCAATGGTCCGGCCCTGGCTCGTGAAGTCGCCCTGCGACTGGACGACCCTTACAAGCGCGAGGCGCAGGTAGCGGCCCAGGATGAGGCCTTAGTCAAAATGGGACGCGGCGGCCCCG